>Ga0209966_1000368_pt1 | contig 13681 bp, 11 predicted proteins | sample RhisoiCoNPM_FD_187575 | JGI IMG/M metagenome (GOLD analysis project Ga0209966, IMG submission 187575) | Arabidopsis thaliana rhizosphere microbial communities from the Joint Genome Institute, USA, that affect carbon cycling - Rhizosphere... | ecosystem: Host-associated > Plants > Roots >... | reverse complement strand
GACATCAACAAGCTGTACTACCACACGCCGACCCTGACCCTGCTCATGGCCGTGACGGAACCGGACGGTTCCCGCGCGCTCTGGAAGCTGCCGGAGGACGGACGCGCCGAACGCGTCTTCAAGGCGAGCTCCGAGCGCGGCGAGATCCGCATCCACGGCGACTCGAAAGGCGTCGTGTATCTCCAGGTCGACAATCCGGTGCGCCTGTACCGTTCGGCGGACGGGTTCCGCTCCTGGCATCTCGTGCTTTCGGACGTCGCGATGTTCTGGTCCATCGCCGACGACGGCAAGGGGAACGTCTACGCGACGACCCATGAGCGGAACCGCGCCGTGCTGTATCGGAGCCCGAACGACGGCTTCAACTGGGAGCCGTGGATCGACTTCCAGGCGCTGTTCCCGCAGTACGCGCGGACGTATCGCGAGGGCGACGACCGCTACATGCTGCGGCACCTTCACGGCGTCATCTACGACGCGCATACGGAACAGCTCGTCGTCGGCACGGGGGACATCGCGCGCTTCGCCTTCATGTCGCCGAACGGCGGCCAGACGTGGAGTCAGGTCTGGGATGAGGGCTTCACGTCCTCCGTCGCGATGTCCGGCGGATCGCGCTGGCTCTTGGGCCCCGATCAGCTCCATGGCCACGGCCTGGCGGTCTACGACGCCGCCGCCGCGACGGCGCGCGAAGTCTGGAATCCCATCCCGCACGGCTACGCGGGCTACATCTACAGCCTGCTGAACGTGAACGGCATCTATTACGCCGCCATCCACACCGAGGCCAACGAGGTCGGCGAGGTCGTGCCGAAGTTCGGCGTCATCGTCTCGCCGGACGGGGAGTCATGGTATCCGTTCCTCGAATACGGGCCGCTTACCAATCACGCGCGCACCGACATCTGGCTCGCCTCGGCCCCGACCGTCGTCTACGCCAGCGTCAACGGCGCCCTTTACGCCTTCCGCCCGCTGGAGCGCGAGTGGTTCTCCGACAAGAAGCCCTTCTGACGAAAAGACGCCTCCTATGAGGCGTCTTTTCCCGTTTCGCCCTCGATCCTCAGCCACTCCTTCTCGAGCGCCGCGAGCTGGTCGTCGAGTTCCGTGAGCCGCGTGCGCTTGTCCGGCGCGTAGTCGGTGGGATTCTCGAAGTAGAACTTCAGGATCTCGCCGCGTTCGCGGTCCAGCTCCTTGATGCGCTCCTCGATCTTCTGCTGCCGGCGGCGGCGTTCCTTTGCGGCCTGCCGCGCCTCGCGGCGTTCGTCCGCGCTCTCGGAGGTTTCGGGAGCGTCCTCTTCCGCGAGCGTGACGTCGTCCTCGACCGCGGCGGCCAGGTCGGCCAGATAGTCCCGGTACTCGCCGGGATACTGCCGGGCGCGCCCGTCGCGCACCTCGAAGATGCGGCGCCCGACGCGGTGGATGAAGGCCTGGCTGTGGCTCACGAACACGACCGTCCCGGCCCAGCCGTCGAGCGCCGCGGCCAGCGATTCGGAGGTCTCGGCGTCGAGGTGGTTGGTGGGTTCGTCGAGGAGCAGGACGTTGTGGCGCGCGAGCAGGAGTCCCGCGAGGCAGAGGCGGGCGCGCTCGCCGCCGGAGAGGACGCCCGTCAGCTTCTCGAGATCGTCGTCCTGGAACAGGAAATCGCCGGCCATCTTGAGGACATCCTCGTTCGAGGTGCCGGGCGCGGCCGAACGGGCGAGATGCTTGAAGACGGAATCCTCGGCCTTGAGCGACTGCTCGACGTGCTGGGCGTAGTAGCCGATGTCGGCCTTGTGCCACCACTTGCATTTTCCGTCGACCGGCGGCAGGACGCCCGCGAGCGTCTTCAGGAGGGTCGTCTTGCCCATGCCATTGCCGCCCAGGATGGCGACGTGATCCCCGCGGACGAGGTCGAAGCTCACGCCCGTGAGCACCGCGCGGCCGTCGTAGCCCGCCGCGAGTTCCTCGACGCGGGCGGCGGAACCGGGCGGCGTATGCGGCATCGGGATGCGGATGGCGGCGGTCGGCAGGAGGCTCGCGATGTCGATGTCGATCATCTTCGAGATCTTCTTGAGCTTCGACTGCACCTGCTTGGCCTTCGAGGCCTTGTAGCGGAACCGGTCGACGAACGCCTGGATGTGCTCGCGCTCGCGCTGGATCTTCTTGTTGGTCTTGAGGACGAAGGCGCGCGCCTCCGCCTTGCGGGCCAGGAATTCGCTCGGAATGCCCGGCTGCATCGAAAGGCGGCCGCGCTCGATCTCGGCGGTGCGGTCGGCCACGGCGTCCAGGAACTCGCGGTCGTGCGAGGTGACGATGAAGGCGCCTTTGTACGTCTTCAGGAAGCGTTCGAGGAGCAGCAAGGTCGGCAAGTCGAGATAGTTCACGGGCTCGTCCAGCACCAGCAGGTTCGGATCCATGAGAAGCATGGCCACGAGCTTCAGGCGCATCTGATAGCCGCCGGAGAGCGCCGCGGCCGGCATCTCCAAGTGGCTGCGGCGCAGGCCGAATTGCGCCGCCATCTTGGCGCAGGCCCAGGTCGCGCGGCCGGTCTTGCCGGTCAGATAGCCCATGGCGGTCCCGTCCGGCATCGGTTCGTGCTGGGCGACGGCGCCGACCCGCAGGGTAGGGAAGCGGCGGACTTCGCCGGCGTCGGCCTCGTCCTGATCGAGCAGGATGCGGAGCAGCGTCGATTTGCCGGCGCCGTTGCGGCCGACCAGCGCGATCTTCTGGCCTTCCGCGATCGTCAACGAGACGCCGTCGAGGATGACGGCGCGGCCGAAGGTCTTGCGGATGCCGGAGAGCTCGAGCAGCGTGCGCATAGCGCTCCAACCTACCGTGTTTCCGGCCTCCCGGCAATGTCCGCGCTCCCTGTGCATAGTAAGTGTTGACAGTACACGAAGTAGGGAGCACGCTGGAGGAAACGGGCGCCTGGCCCGGTAACCCCCGCGACCATGACGGAACTTCTCAGCGTCGAGACCGTGTTCTTCACCGTGATGGGCTATCCGATGAGCTATATCGAGTTCTTCGGGACCCTGCTGAACGTCGTTTCCGTCTGGCTGACCGCGCGCAACAAGGTCGCGAGCTGGCCGGTCGGGCTGGTCGCGGTCGTGCTGTTCTTCCTGCTCTTCCGCGAGATCCGGCTGTACTCCGACATGGTCGAACAGGCGTATTTCTTCTTCACCGGGATCTTCGGCTGGTGGGCCTGGACGCATCCGAAGCGCGCCGAGGACGCCGACGCGAAGAAGGAGCTCGTCGTCAGCCGCGGCTCGGCGCGCGAGCTCATGATCGCCGGCGCCGCGACGGTCCTCGGCACGCTCGCGCTGGGCGCGTTCATGGCGAAGGCGCACCTCATCCTGCCGGCCGTCTTTCCGGCTCCGGCCGACTTCCCGTACCTCGACGCCTTCACCACCATGATGAGCTTCGTCGCCACCGTGCTGATGATCCGCAAGAAGGTCGAGTGCTGGTATCTCTGGATCCTGGTCGACGTCATCGGCATCTGGCTGTACTACGTCAAAGGCGTGCGCTTCATCGCGCTCGAGTACGTCCTCTTCCTGATCCTCGCGTCCGGCGGACTCTATAAATGGCGCGCCATTCTCGCCGCGCGCGAAGCCAAGGCGGTATGAAGCGTTTCGGACACTCCGTCGTCATCGGGAAATTCTATCCGCCGCATCGCGGGCACAAGTTCCTCATCGACGCGGCGCTGTCCCGCAGCGACCGCGTCTCGGTGATCGTCGTCGAGAAGCCTGGCCAGTGGATCTCCGGCGATCTGCGCGCCGCCTGGATCCGCGAGATCCATCCGCGCGCCGAAGTGCTCCTCATCGAGCAGGGGAACCTCGGCGACGAGGACTCCGAGGCCTGGGCCAAGGCGACGATCGGCTGGATCGGAAGACCGGACGCCGCCTTCACGTCCGAGGCGTACGGCGAGCCGTGGACGCGCGCGATGGGCTGCGCGCATGTGCTCGTCGACCGCGCGAGGACGGCGGTGCCGATTTCCGGCACGAAGGTCCGCGCGAACCCGCTGGCCGCCTGGGACTATCTCGAACCGCCCGTCCGGGCCCATTTCGCGAAGCGCGTGGTCGTGCTCGGCGCGGAATCGACCGGCACCACGACCCTCGCCCGCGCTTTGGCCGAGCGCTTCGGCACCGTCTGGGCCCCGGAATACGGCCGCCATTACGCGGAAGGGAAGTACGCCTCCCCCGACCGGACCTGGCGTACCGATGAATTCGTCCACATCGCCGAAACCCAGCGCGCCGGCGTCGAACGTCTCGCGCGTTCCGCCGACCGCGTGGTCTTTTCCGACACCGACGCGCTGGCGACGGCCATCTGGCACGAACGCTACGTGGGCAGCCGTTCCGAAGCGGTCGAAGCGCTCGCCGCCAGGCATCGCCCGGATCTCTACCTGCTCACCGGCGACGAGATCCCGTTCGAACAGGACGGCCTGCGCGACGGGGAACATCTGCGCCATTGGATGCACGCGCGCTTCGAAGAGGTCCTGGCCGCCCAGCCCGTGCCGCACGTCGTGCTCCGCGGCTCCCGCGAGCGTCGTCTGGAAGCGGCGGCGGCCGAGGTCGACCGCCTCCTCGGGGCCTCGAAACCGGGCTGAAACGGCATGATTGTACGACGCCTGTCTTGTCCACGGGTTATCCTCTAGCCAGCCGTTCCGCGACCGTTTAAGCTGAGGCAGCTGTGTCGTGAGCGGACCGGACGTTATCCACACGGAAGGGGAGTGCGAACACAACAGCTAGTGGTATACTGAGACCGCATGACACAATATGTTGTGAAATGCGGTCTCTGACGTTTCCGCGTCCGGACACGAAAAAGAAAACGCTATGAGCGCTTCCAGGATCCTCACGCCGCGAAAATTCTACCGACCGTTCGAGTATCCGCAGTACTTCGAATATTTCCAGAAACAGAACCAGGCGCACTGGATGCCGACGGAGGTCCCGATGGAAGCGGACATCGCCGACTACCGGTTCCGCCTCTCGAACGAGGAGAAGAACCTCATCGTCCAGATCCTCCGTTTCTTCACCCAGGGCGACATCGAGGTCAACAACAACTACAACACGAAACTCATCCCCGCGATTCCCAAACCGGAAATCCGCATGATGCTCTCGGCGTTCGCCGCCATGGAGAGCATCCACGTCTGGGCCTACTCCTATCTGAACGATTCGCTGGGCCTGCCGGAGCGCGAATACTCCGCCTTCCTGGACTACGAGGCGATGCGCAACAAGTACCAGTACCTTCAGGACTTCAATACCGAGAACGTCGAGGACCTCGCCCTCAACCTGGCCGTCTTCGGCGCCTTCATGGAAGGCGTCAGCCTGTTCTCGAGCTTCGCCATCCTGATGAACTTCCCCCGCATGGGGAAGCTGAAGGGCGTCGGACAGATCGTCACCTGGAGCATCCGCGACGAGAGCCTGCACAGCCGCGGCGTCTGCCACCTCTTCCGCGACCTCATCGCCGAGAACAAGCAGATCTGGACGGCGGCGTTCCAGGCGAAGCTCTACGGGGCCTGCGAGGAGATGGTGAACCTGGAAGACAAGTTCATCGACACCTGCTTCTCGATGGGCGACGTGCCCGGACTCACGGCCGAACAGGTGAAGGCCTATATCCGCTACACCGCCGACAAGAAGCTCCAGGAGATCGGCCTCGAGCCGCGCTACCGCACCGCCAATCCTTTGCTCTGGCTCGACACGATGGTCAACGCCAAGGAGCACACCAACTTCTTCGAAAACCGCGCGACGGAATACGGCAAGGGCGCCATCCTCGAGGATTGGGCCTGAGGCCGTCCGCGTCGCGTCCGCTTACTCATCGACGTTATCGAGCAAGCCTATGCCGCGCCACGCCTCCGTCATCGACGCCCTGTCCAACAACGACCTCGCCGACGCCCGCGACATCCTTCTGGAAGCGACGCTGGCCAAGACGCAGGGGCGCGGCAGCTGGGATTCGCCGCAATACCGCGGCGACGCCGACGTCCAGCGCAAGATCGTCACCCGGCCGGAGCGCAACGCCCTGCTCACGTATTTCGGCCTGGAAAACCTGCGCGACCGCTATTTCCTGAAGGACGCGACCGGCCAGATCGTCGAGGATCCGCAGATGTTCTTCTCGCGCGTGGCCTGCGGCATGGCCCGTGGCGAGGCGGCGCACGCCCAGCGGCTCTACGACGCGATGTCGATGAACTGGTTCATGCCGGCCACCCCGGTCCTGACCAACACCTACACCAACCGCGGCCTGCCGATCTCCTGCTTCCTGAACACCGTCCCGGACAGCATCGAGGGCATCTACGAGGGCTACACCGAGAACGCCTTCATCTCCAAGAACGGCGGCGGCATCGGCACCAACTGGTCGGAACTGCGCGGCCAGAACGCGCCGCTCTCGATGGGCGGCACCTCGTCCGGCGTCATCCCGTTCATCAAGGTGATGGACTCCTCCATCATCGCCGTCTCGCAAGGCGGCGTGCGGCGCGGCGCCGGCGCGGCGTACCTGCGCGTCGACCATCCCGACATCGAGGAGTTCATCGACGTGCGCAAGCCCGTCGGCGACATGAACCGCCGCTGCCTCAACACCAACCACGGCCTCGTCGTCACCGACGAGTTCATGAAGGCGGTCGAGGAGAAGCGCACCTACCAGCTCATCGATCCCAAGCGCAAGGTCGCCGTGAAGGAGCTCGACGCCACCGAAGTCTGGCGCAAAATTTTGAAGACGCGCGTCGAGACGGGCGAACCGTACCTGCTCTTCATCGATACCGTGAACCGCGCCGTGCCCGCGCACCACAAGGAGAAGGGTTTGTTCGTCCAGCAGAGCAACCTCTGCTCGGAGATCACGCTCCCGACCACGCACGACCGCACCGCCGTCTGCTGCCTCTCCTCGCTCAACCTCGAGCGCTTCGACGAGTGGGAGCCGCAGGCCGAATCGCTCATCGCCGACGCGGTGCGCGCGCTCGACAACGTCCTCGATAACTTCGTCGAGACGGCCGACCCGAAGTACTACGCGAAGTCGATCAACTCCGTCCTGCACGAGCGCTCCATCGGGCTCGGCGTCATGGGCTACCACGGCTACCTGATGTCCAAGAACCTGCCGTTCGAGAGCGTGGCGGCACGCGGCATCAACAAGAAGATCTTCAGCCTCATCCATACGCACGCTAAGGCCGCTTCGCGCGCGCTGAAGGAAGAGCGCGGCGCCCCGCTCGACGGCGGCGACCAGCGCAACAGCTACATCCTCTCCATCGCGCCGACGGCGTCGATCAGCTTCATCTGCGGCGAAGCCACGCCCTGCGTCGAGCCCATCACCGGCAACGCCTACCTCCAGAAGACGCTTTCGGGCAGCTTCCTGGTGAAGAGCCGGCACCTCGAAAGGCTTTTCGAGAAGAAGGGCATCAACACCACCGAGACCTGGAAGAAGGTCATCGCCGCCAAGGGCTCGGTCCAGCACATGGACGAGCTGACCGACGACGAGAAGGCCGTCTTCCGCACCGGTTACGAGATGAACATGCGCGAGATCGTCCAGCAGGCCGCCGACCGCCAGCCCTACATCTGCCAGTCGCAGTCGGTGAACCTCTTCTTCCCGACGCCCATCAGCGGGAAGTACCTGCACGACGCGCATTTCCTGGCCTGGAAGGCCGGCGCCAAGAGCCTCTACTACCTCCGCTCGGCCGCGCCGATCGAGGCCGACGCCATCGACAACGCCCAAGTGAAGGTCCAGGCGCGCGACTTCGCCAACGAGGAGTGCGCGGTCTGCCAGTAGGAACGAAAAACGCCCCGTCGGGGGCGTTTTCGGTATCGCGGTCTACGGTTCGACGATCAGCGTGGCCGCGCCTCCGCCGTTGCAGGTGATGTTGTGCTCGCCGACCTTCCAGACGGCGGCGACGGCCGCGCCGTAGGGACCGACCTGGTAGGACTGGCCCGCCACCGAGATCTTGGCGGCCTCCTCGTCGCGGTTGTCGAGGAGGAAGTACTTGCCGCGCTTCACCGTGAGCGAGCCCGGGCTGCCGTGGCAGTCCGTGAACTGGAACCGGTAGCCGGATTCGATGTAAGGGAGGCCCTTCTTCGGATAATCGCCGGAGACGGATTCCGTCTGGCCGCCGACCACCGCGTCCGGAGCCGCCACGGGGGCCGTTTCGCCCGTCGGCGCCGCGCCGGGAATCGGGGTATCGTCGCCCTTGCCGTCCGGCCGGGCGACCAGCGCGTAGAGCAGGATGCCGATCGCGACGCCCACCAGCACGTACGGGGCGTATTTCTTCAATTCCTCGTCTTTCATGTGAAATCGGGGATAGCTAAGACTCAGTGCGGCCGGTAAGGCCTCCCATGCTTGTGCGTCAAGGATAGCATGGCCGGCCGGAACGGACCAAGCGTCTCCATGGTATAATGTCTTCACTATGCAGACGCTGAAGCCCGTCCTGGCCGGCCTTTCCGCGTCTTTCGAGGCCTCGTATGCCTGAGGCGCTCCCGTTCGAAGCGGAGCTCCGCGTGCACCCTCGCGCGCGGCGTTTGAGCGTGCGCGTGCATCCCGGCGGCCGTACGCTGGTGACCGTGCCGCGCGGCGCCTCCTGGGCGTCGATCTTGCGCTTCATGCGCGTCCAGGCCGATTGGGTCGCGCGAACGACGGACGCCATGCGCCGCGTCCCTCCGCGGCCGAGCAAGGCGGAGGCGCGCCGCGCCTATCTCGCGCACAAGGAAGCGACGCGCCGCCTCGCCTACGCCGCCATCGCCCGTTTCGCCCCCGTGTACGGCGTCTCCGTGGCCGCCGTCTCCATCCGCGACCAGAAGACGCGCTGGGGCAGCTGCTCGCGTGACGGCCGGCTATCCTTCAACTACCGCCTCGCGCTCCTGCCGCCGCGCCTCGCCGAATACGTCGTGGTGCACGAGCTTTGCCATCTCCTCGAATTCAACCATTCGCCGCGGTTCTGGGCGCTCGTGGCCCGGACCGTCCCGGAGCACCGCGCGCTCCGCAAGATCCTGCACAGCGAGCATCCGCTCCACGCCTGAACGCGCCTCGTCTCCGTCGTTCGGGCCTCCGCGTTATCCACAGGGCAGGACGCGAGGGCTTGGCGTAGAGTGTGCCGACCGGAGGTCCTTTCCATGTCCGCATTCGAGCCTATCGATCTTTCCGATTTCGGCCGCCGCACGGGCCTCGACATGCGGGAGTACGCCCAGATGTCCGGCGCCGACCGCATCGTCTCGCCCCGCCAGATCCAGATCGCGCGCCATGTCCTGAACATGCGCCTGGATTATCTCGAGCGTCTCCTGAAGAGCGTCCCGCTGCTCGGCGACCCGGCCCGGAAGCCCTACGCGGCTTGCCGGATCGACCGCTACCGCCTCGACCCGAACATGTCCAAGGTCGGGCAGACGTTCATCGAGCGCCGCAAGATCAACGCCCTGAACGAGACGTTCGGCGGGATGTTCGACGAGCACGACGTGCCCTACGGCATCGCCAAGAAGGGCGCGAGCCTCATCTTCGGCACGACGGCGGAAGGGGACCGGGCCATCGCCCAGTACCTGCCGCCCATCGTCGAGCAGATCGCCAGCCGGCACGCCGTCCTCGACGGCATCCACCGGTTCTCGCTCACGCGAAGCGCCGGCACGACGCTCGAGGTCGTGAAGATCAACGACCCGACGGAGCCGTTCCCGTGCGACTTGCGGAAGTGGAGTTCCATCAAGGCGGTCGACGCGAAGCCGCCCAAGGACCAGCGGTTCTTCAACCTCAACGAAGCGCTGTTCCGCGACCTCAAGTACGTCGGCATCGACGGTTAGCCTATCCCGCGCTTGTGCGCGGGATTTTTCGTTACGGAAACGGCGCGGGGCCGTAGGATATGGTAGAATGGCTTCGAATTAAGACTCATCGTCCTATGGCGAACCTCATCGCGTATTTCAAGCAGAAGCCGAAGGCGGCGCTGGCGATCCTCGCGATCGCGGTCGTCCTCACGGTCGCCTGGAAAGTCCAGGACAGCGACAGGATGTCCCTCGGCCTGTCCTTCGGCGAGTCCAGCGTCACCTCGAACGGCGTCGCGGAAGATTCCTACGGCGGAGGCTACGCGGGCGCGCCCGGAAAGGTCGCGCCGGCGCCGATGGCTCCGGAGTATGCCGGCCGCGACATGGCGTACTATTATCAGCCGCCCACGGCGGGACCGACGGCGGCGGAAGTCGACCAGAAGCTCATCAAGAACGGCTACCTCAGGCTGGTCGTCGACAAGGTGGCTGACGCCGCGGCGGAAGTCGGCCGCATCGCCACGGCGCGCGGCGGCTTCGTCCAGAGCTCCTCGGTCACCGAGCGCGGCGACGGCTCGTACAGCGGCGAGACCACCGTCCGCGTCCCCGTCGACAAGTTCGAGGAGGCCATGGCCGAGATCAAGAAGCTCGCGACGCTCGTGAAGAGCGACACCTCGACCGGCCAGGACGTCACCGAGCAGTACACCGACCTGCAAGCCCAGCTCCGCAACGCCAAGGCGCAGGAAGAGGTCTATCTCGAGATCCTGAAGCAGGCCAAGACGGTGGAGGACACCCTCCTCGTCCAGGACCGCCTCGGCAACATCCGCGCCGTCATCGAGTCGCTCGAGGGCCGGATGAAATACCTCGAGAACGCGACCTCCTACTCGACCATCACCGTCTCGCTGGAAGAGGAACCGGTCGTCCGCGCGCCCACCAAGGAGTTCCGCCTTGGCGCCATCGTCCGCGACGCCGCGCAGACCCTGGTCAACGCCCTTCAGGAGCTCGTCGCCGGACTCATCTACGCCGTCATCGTCTGGGGCGGCATCCTCCTGCCGATCGGGCTCATCGCCTGGATCGTCTGGAAGATCTGGAAGCGCCGCTCGATGCCGTAAGGCAGCCTCGAAACCGCCCGCAAGGGCGGTTTTGGCTTCACGGAGACGTTCGGGCGTGGTAAGGAGGTGGAAGCGACCGTGTCGCATGGAGGCGCATGATGCGTATCGTTCCTTTGATGATCGTAGGATTCGGCGGCGTCGGCCGCGCGTTCCTTCAGCAGATCGAAGCGTACGCCCGGCGCCACGCCGAGGACGCGCCGATCCGTTTCCTGAAGGCCGCCGTGGTCACCAGCCGCCGTGTCGCGCGGCACGACGGCACCGAGGTCGAGCGCGACCCCGGCGACTGGGATTGCGTCGCGCGTTTCGCGCGCGAGGCCGAGATCCTGTGGGGCGCGCCGCCGGTCATCGTCGACGCGACGGCGGCCGACAACGCCGGCGCGCATCTGCGCTGGGTCGAGGAGGGCTTCACCGTCGTGACCGCCAACAAGCTGCCGCTCAACGGCACGCTCGAGACGTTCCGCCGCCTGACCTCCGCCATCGACCCGCGCGGGCATCGCTCGTACTGGTTCGAAGCGACCGTCGGGGCCGGCCTGCCGGTCATCCGCACCGTGCGCGAGCTCGTCGAGACCGGCGATCGCGTCACGCGGATCGACGCCGTGCTCTCCGGCACGCTGAACTTCCTGTGCGAGGCGCACGCGCGCTTCGAACCGTTCGGCGCTTCGGTGCTCGCGGCGATGGAGAAGGGCCTGGCCGAGCCGGATCCGCGCGACGACCTGAAGTGCGCGGACGTCGCCCGCAAAGCGATGATCCTCGGACGGCTCACCGGGATGCCGCTCTCCGACGCCGGAGGGATGCGCGTCGACCGCCTGCTCGCAGGAGCGGAGAGCGGTCTTCCGAAGGACGCGTACCTCGAGTACCTGCACGGCCAGACCGATTGGCCCGCGCCGTGGCCGAGCGACGGCAACGCGTACGAGTACGTCGTCTCCATCCTGCCGCCGGAAGGGAAGATCTTCGGCCGGCTCAAGCCGCGCCACCTGAAGCGCGCGCCGCTCGTCGGCGCCGAGAACCGCTTCGCCATCACGACCGAGCGCGCTTCCGGACCGCCCATCCTCATCCGCGGACCCGGCGCCGGCCGCGACGTCACCGCGACCGCGATGTTCGGCGACCTGCTCCGTTCGATCGCCCGTCTCTAGAGACGGGTTTTTTCTTGCCTTGACAAGATCGGAAAAATCGTATATAAAGGTATGTCCTCCTAGGGCATTTGCCTCCGCATCGCGGGGTCAGGCGCCCGAGGAGGAAACTTAAGCCGCCCTCGGGGTTAATCCCCGGAATATGCGGCAGGTCTTCCTCCTCGTCCTGACGCTCCTTGTGCTCAAGGTCTTTCTGCCCGACGTCGGGCATCGGCTGGAGGAAGCGCTTCTGGCGCTCCTCGATCTGGCCACTGAGGCCTTCCACTCCGCTCAGGCTCAACCATTCGGTTGAGCCTTTCTTTTTGCGTTGACGAAGAGACCGCGCCGGGCTAGTCTGCGGCATCCGTTCCTTCCAAGGAGACACCGTGCAAGAACTGAAGATCATCCGGCCCGACGACTGGCACGTGCACCTGCGCCAGGACGGCGACCTGTCCGCCACCGTCCGCGAGACGGCCAGCGTCTTCCGCCGCGCGCTCATCATGCCGAACACGCGTCCGCCGATCCTGACGTGGGACGACGTCGTCAGCTATGTCCTCCGCATCCAGGACAAGGTCCCGGACGAGCATGTCGGAAAGTTCGTGCCGCTCATGGCCATCCAGATCACGGCCGACACGAAACCGTTCGACATCATCGCCTGCGACAACGCCGTCTGTCCCGCCGGCAAGCTCTATCCGGCCGGCGTCACGACCAACTCCGACAACGGGGTGACGGACTTCAAGGCGCTGTATCCGGTCTTCGCCCAGATGGAGAAGTCCGGCAAGGTGCTGTGCGTGCACGGCGAGATGCCCGGCGACCATCTGGACGAGGACGACCGCGAGGCCGCCTTCCTCGGGACGCTCTGGGATCTCGCGCACGATTTTCCCGAGCTGCGCATCGTGCTCGAGCACGTCTCGACGGCCGACGCGGTCCGGGCCGTGGAGCGTTATCCCGACAACGTCGCCGCCACCATCACCGCGCACCACCTCACGCTGACCAAGAACGACCTGTACGGCGGCACGCTGCAGCCGCACCACTTCTGCAAGCCGGTGGTGAAGCGGATGTCCGACCGCGCGGCCTTGGTCGCCGCGGCCACGGGCGGCAATCCCAAGTTCTTCTTCGGCTCGGACTCCGCGCCGCACGTGAAGGGCCTGAAGGAATGCTCCGACGGCTGCGCCGGCATCTTCTCGGCGCCGACGTGCTTGCCGGTGCTGGCCGAGGTCTTCGAGACCGCCGGCGCGCTCGACCGGCTCGAGGCCTTCGTCTCCCGCCACGGCATGGCGTTCTACCGCCAGCCGGAAAACTACTACGGCCTGCCCGAGGCCGGCACCATCACGCTCCGCAAGGAGGCATGGACCGTCCCGGAACGGATCGACAAGCGCTTCGTGCCCTTCAGGGCCGGGCGGACGCTCAGCTGGAAGGTCGGCTGAGTTTTTTCTTTCGAAAAAAGCGCCGCTCAGGGGAGCAGCGCGTTCGTCTTGGCGGCGAGGATGAAGTCGTTCTTCGAGAGGCCGTGGATGGCGTGGGTCGTGAGCTCGAGCGTGAGCTTGCCCCAGCCGCCGCGGTAGTCGGGGTGATGGCCCTCGGCTTCGGCGATCTCGCCCACCTTGTTCAGGAAGTCGAGCGCCTCCTTGAAGTCCTTGAACTTGAAGTCGCGGCGGATCCACTTGCCGTCGTCCGAAAGCGCCCAGCCGGGCGTCTGCGGCATGTACTCCGCGATCTCTTCCTTCGTGAGCGTCGGCATGCCGGGGCGGCAGGAGACGCAGACTTGTCCGATCAAAGGGGTGTCTGACAT
>Ga0209966_1000362_pt1 | contig 13888 bp, 16 predicted proteins | sample RhisoiCoNPM_FD_187575 | JGI IMG/M metagenome (GOLD analysis project Ga0209966, IMG submission 187575) | Arabidopsis thaliana rhizosphere microbial communities from the Joint Genome Institute, USA, that affect carbon cycling - Rhizosphere... | ecosystem: Host-associated > Plants > Roots >... | reverse complement strand
GCAATATAAATCTGAAATAGAAAGAAGTTTATTTAATAGTATTGAAATTATAAATAAGATATTATTTTTACGAGATAATATCAATATGGCATCCATAATTTCTTTTATTAATGATTTAGCTTCTTTGATATCGATTTCATCTTGAATAAACATATCAAACAAATCTGGAATTAATATTAATTTAGCATTGAATTTATGAATCATATTGGGTAGCTTATAGACTATTAAATGTACAAGTTGATATAATGTAAAAACCCTTGTTACCACTACTCTTTGTAAGACTTGTTTGGTATTCAATCCATACTGTCGTCCAAATTCTACATACTGATACACATCTGTGCTGTTCCCTGCATCTATAACTAATACATTTGAATGAGATGTACAATTGGATATAAAACCACAAGACCTTCTAGGAAGTAAGCAACATACGCCAATTCTTGTTAAAAGTATATTTGTAAGTTCTGAAATTCCTACAACACACACAATATCGTGAATTTCAAGTTCTATTGCAGACGTTAATCCTCTAATTTCAAGTTTAACATTATCAAGATATTCATAAGCATTTTGGAATTTTGGTTCATAATCATTTTGATTAAATGTAGTAAGAGACATGAGTTCTTTTTAGAATGTTGGAATATTTAACAAAAGAAGCTCCTGTGAGATGGGGAGGGGATTTGAAAGAAGTGATAATCTAATGGTTCAAAAATACTGGCTATAAGACACATTATATTAGGTACACCGGCGTGCAAGATATTCGGCAGTTAATTTCTGAGCAGTTTTCACGAGTTGTATTTACGGAGTATAATATTTGCGTTAGGAATCAGGCGATTAAATGGAAGTCTGATGTACAGATAAATATCTAAAAATATACTATCATTATCATGAAAATTCCTCCATACCAAGTTTTTATAATTACATTACTCATAATAGGATCATCCACAGTTGCTGAGGGAAGTGATATAGATAATAAAGAAAAGAAAAAAATCTCCGAAAGTCTAAATTATAGTGAAATAAAGAATCTAACTCAGAACGAAGATGACTCTGTATATCCCCAGATAAGCTCATCATCAAATAGTGTATATGTGGTCTGGCAAGAGTCTGTAGGGAATTACGCAAGCAAAAATTATGATATATTCTTTATGAAGAGTAACGATGGAGGAGACACTTTTGGAGATCCGGTAAACCTTAGTAATAACCCTGGGTTTTCGGAACATCCACAAATCGCATCTGTTGGAGATAATATCTATATAGCATGGGTGGACGACTCCTCTGGCGAAAGAAAAGTAATGTTTTCCAAGAGTCCCGACAGTGGCAAGACATTCTCTGAAAATATCATGGTAGCTCAGAACACAATAGGTCCACATCATGCCGAGCTTGCCGCAAAAGGGAAAAATGTGTACATAGTATGGAATGGATTTGACACAGAAATTAACAATAAGGTATTGTTTAGTAAAAGTGACGATGAGGGTGAAACTTTCGGAGAACTAAGAGAGATTGGCAAAGCTGATGCAGAAACCTATCCCAAGATAGCCGCAAATGCAGATGGGTATTACATAACATGGGATAAAAAGATGGATAAAGATACAGAAATCTTGTTTATTAAAGGTCAAGGATACAACAGCGCATATAATGATACTAATCCTAGAAAACTAAATACCCAAGGAATAGATGGGGGCGAATCTCAAGTGGCTGCCTTTACTGATCGTGCACTAGTTTCATGGACTAGCAATTTGCCAGTAGATAAAAAATATGTTTACATTAAAAGCAGCGAAAACAATGGTAACGATTTTGGGAGTACAATTCTCATATCTTCTATTAACTCGTCAAATGTGGAGAATATGATTATTAATGACACTATATACGTCGCGTGGCAAGATGATATAAATGGTAATCAAGATATCTACCTGACCACGAGTAAAATCAATGAAACTAGTAAGGATATGCCAGTAAATGTTAGCGACAACACTGGAGTCTCAGAATGTCCTTCTATTACAGTATCACGAAATGGAATTCACATGGCATGGGAAGATAATACAACAGGAAATCATGAAGTATTGTATAAACGCTTAACTTAACCCGTTGATGTTATGTCTGTTTATTAGTAGACCCAAAAACCCAGTGAGATACTAATTTTATAATTCCAAATTAACATACGGGTGGAAATTGAATTTTTTGAAATCGATGTAGAAGTGAAGAAACACTAAGAACAGTGCTTCTGTTTGAAATATTATGTTAACAGCTTTAATAATAAAAAAATAATATTTACTAATTGAGAGACAGTCTATTTAATAAGGGCTCACGCAGAGGTTCAGGTATTATATCATCGAAAGTTTGATTTGTCAATTTTTGTCTAATTTGAGCAAGTTCCTCTCCAGTGATACTTTGCAAGACTTTAGTCAACGTGAAATTGTCCAAGAGTTTGAGGCTTTGCTCAATTACTGTTGATTCCTGATTGACCAAACCATAAGTAGCAATGTTAGTTGGCGAAAGAGAGGATAGGTCATTAGCAATACTGCACGCAGTAGATGAATAATTCCCGCTATCGCACTTTACAACAAGATCGTTGGGCGGTTGTGGATTTGGTACTGTTGCATATTTAGCAGCGTCTACTTCCCAAAATGGGAGAATGAACAAAAGAACCAAGACGAGAAAAATTCTCAACATCACATATTTTAACGGACAAGATATATACTTTATTGATCAAAACAAGGCACTCAAAACAATTAGAACAATTAGAGTAGTTGGACGCTAGGCAAAGATACTGGGATTAAATTTAGTCATGGTCATGTAACCTTCGCTATTTATGAATCTAAATATGAAATCAACTGTCCTCTAGCGTATCCCTTTCCTATCTTGGTAATCTTAATTTTTACTCTATCATCCGGTTTTGTCCCTCCGACGAAAGTGACCAGACCTCTTATTCGTGTAACGCCAGAATCGCCATTCCTGCTCATATCCTGGATGATTACGTCGTACTCGTCTCCAATCTTTACTGGATGTTGAAAAGATGATTCATAGAATGATCCTTGTTTAGGTAAATAAGTATTCCGCTCTTTGTTCTTATTTACATCACGCAGGGAATCGTCTAAAGTATCCAATCTTGTCTTAATTCGGACATACACATATTTCAATATTAATTTCTTGTATTTTTAGTACAATTGTCACCTCGATTAATTTGTCACAAATTCATTAATCTTACAATATAATATGCTCTCTATTGGTTGGATACCATCTCAAAGCTCATCCATTGTAAATTTGTTATAACACATATTGCATCTAAATTTCTCATTTCCAGGATTACTTGAAAGTACTTCAAGTTGACTTTTAGTCCTACATTTTGGACATTTTCCGTAAACAGTTTTTCTGGTTATGAAAATGATAGTATTATAATGAATATAAATATTCTACTATGATGATTTCAGACAAATTGTCACTGGTCTACCATGACGCATTATGCCTTTACTATTTCTAGATATAATAGATCAAAGAGCATTAAATCCAGACAAGGAATTACGTGCTCATCTTCAATCAATGGCAATAATTAGTAATTTGAGATTAATTGATATCAAATCTTTAGTTTTTTTATCAAATTTATCGCCACAGTTAGAGTTTGACAGCGGCAATGGATCTTAGAAGGCAGTATTTTTTCAAATTTGTCAGGTTCAAACTGCTGTCATAAAGCCTCAAATATTGACCCAAGGATCGCCCAAAACATTACGATAGTTTAACCACTGACAACTCAAAAAGTATCAATCAGATTCAACTATATCGATATCTGGTCTGGTTTTAGCGGCATGACGAGGATAGGTTACCGTCATGATAGTTCCATATAATGTGCCGGAAATCATAGCTTTTCTCGAAGCTTTTTGATTTAGTTTTTTGGCGATGGTAGCAACTGCAAGTGCGCTAATTCCGGAAATAAAAAGAAACGCGACAAATAATCCCTGGCGATAATAAATCGTGTCAGAAGTAATAACTCATTTAAGTGTCCAGAATAGATAAAAGATCAAATGGTATCAAATAAGAATTCACTATTTGGAGTATTTGCAGTACATAGTCCAGAATCATGCCCACTAAATAATGAGAAAAGCAAAGAAATTTTTAAAGAAATGAAACGTAATCTGAAAGTAATATTTCAAAATTTAATGTAAAAAAGATCGTTGCCTTTTACATGTCAGTTCTGGAACATGAGTGGCATAATTTTAGAAGCAGAAAACGCACATGATATTGAGGAGCTAAGTATAGCGGTGGGAATTTCTTCATTCAATACCGTAAAGATAGTACCTCTAAGATATTTTGATGATGTTATCAAAAAGCTTGAAAGTTAGTGTTATCTTAGATCACGGAACAGATCAAAGTCTAAATTTTTTCATCTAATCGAATAGATTGGCTTTATTAAATCAGCAATATCTGTCCAACACCTTGCTATTTCGTCCATTGTGTAGACTATGTGTATTATCTTTAATACAGATTGATAATCACCTTCTAGCTTGATATAATCATTCTTTAAGAAGGTGGATATTGTATTAAACTTATTGAAAAGAGTTACTACATGAGAGGACTTTTCCGTATCCTTGGTTATGAATCCCGATATTGATTTTTCTTGCATTTCCAGAATCAAGTAATTTGCGTCAATTATTTTTTCATATTTAATTTCATCGAAGAATCCTGATAATTGGGAGGACAATTTAGAAATAAGATCTCCTGCATTTTCCAAATGATTTGCCGCAATTCTATAATCTAAAATATCGATATTACTCAGATCCAGACTTGAAGCCAATCTGCGATCCATCATTGCCGTTCTAATTAATCGTACGATTAGAAAATATTGCCTATTCACTTCATCATCTCTTCCCCTCACAAGTAGATCGATATCGGTATCTCTAGTTTTCATAGCGTTAACTATATCCCGGTGCATGCCACTGACAATAGAGCTCATTTGTTTCAATATTTTTGAGATATTCATAGAGTGAGCGTCCAAGAGGAACTGGATGGTCATGTTTAGCCCGTCTTCGTCAACTATTTCAAGACCAATCAAATTTCGCATCGCTTTTTTTACGATTTCTCGATTGTTAAAATCGATTTGAGTTTTGCCGACTATCTTTATGAAGTCATAACCTAACAGATATGCTCCATATATCTGATTTATCAATTTGTCGTGAGAAAGATCTGATAGGTGTATAGCTATTTCCTTGGTTTGACTATTTTTATCACTAGCGGGAAAGATCGTGATAGAATTATCATCGTTATTTTCGATAGATAGTATGTCTCCCTTTTTTAGACCTAGCGTCTTTATCCATTCGGCTGGCAATGACATCAAGACACTACTTCCAATTTTCTGTAAGCGTCGTTCGTTCTGAAACATACTAATTTAAATGCATATAAATTAATTAAACATTATTCTTATATTTTTCAAAATATTATATTATTGCATAGAATGACCTTAGAGATAAATCCACCCATTTCTATCGCCAAGGCCTATAGTCCAAGCCACATTACCGGATTCTATAGTGAGGTCAAAGGCGAATCTATTTTGAAACAAGGCTCTCTCGGGACAGGGATCTCCATTAGCAAGGGAGTAAGAACCACAGTCGAGCTCTATGATAGTGAAACGAACAATTTCATTATTCAAATCAACGGTGCCGTTTCGAAAGATGCTCTCGTTTCAAGATATATCATAAATGAATTCCTGAATAAAGTAAACAAAAAGTACTTTCTAAAAGTAAATCATGAAGTTGAAGTACCAATAGGATATGGAATTGGAACAAGTGGATCTGGAGCACTGAGTTTGTCGTATGCACTCAACGAAGCACTTTCATTGGGTCTTTCCGATATAGAATCGGCTCAGATAGCTCATAAGGCTGAGATAGAGAGCAAAACAGGTTTGGGTACGGTACTTTCAGAATTTTACGGAGGACTGTGTCTTCGGACAAAAGCAGGGGCGCCTGGTATTGGAAAAACAAGCGTGATAAAAATAAATAATTACAAAATCGCAATTTTCTGTTTTTCACCCATTTTTACCCGATATTTTATCGACAGAATCAGAAAGATATCAAACCATGAATGTAACAAGATGATTATGAAAGTCCTAAAGACAAAAAAGATCTCGGACTTCTTGGAACTATCATACCAGTTTTCAAAATCTTTGGGATATGCAAATACAAGTTGCAGTAGTCTGATTGATATTTTAGTACAGAACGGTTTTTCTGGAAGTACGGCTCTGTTTGGGCAAACCGTTTTCACAATAGTGAAAGAAAACGAACTAAGCACAATTGGCAAGATTTCAAAAAATTTCCCTGCGAGATTATATATTTCTGACATCGAAAATGAGGGCGCCAAAATTATTAGAAAAAATGACACATAAAATCCCATCAAATCATCCGAGAGCAAGTTCACTCATCATAAGAGAAAAATTGGTTGATGGATTCAATAAAGGAATCGTCGTTCCACAAGGACTAATTGCTCATGGTAGAGGTGAAGCATTTGATTATTTGCTGGGCGAGAAAACCACAAAATACGCATACGACGCTGAAAAAGTCGCAGTATGTATACTATTATTATCAGATAAATCAGCTATATCCATAAATGGTAATACTGCAGCATTATGTGCTAAAGATTTAGTCAAACTAAGTTATGTTACTAAATCAAGAATCGAAGTAAATATTTTTCATAGGAGTGTGGCAAGATCCAATGCAATAGCGCGGATATTAAGAAAAGAAGGTTCACACGAGGTACTGGGAGTGGACACTAAGGCAAAGTCCATAATCTATGGCATATCAAGTAACCGCAAGTTTGTAGATAAAGAAGGAATAATGGGCTCTGATACTGTCTTAGTTACATTAGAAGATGGTGACAGAACAGAAAGTCTAGTAAGGATGGGTAAGAAAGTCATTTCTGTCGATCTGAATCCGCTATCTAGAACGGCGATAGCATCTAACGTTACTATTATTGATAACATTGTGCGCGCAATACCAAATATGATAAGGTTATCAGAACAACTTGTCAAGAAGCAAAAGACATATTTACAGAGCCTGATTAAGAATTTTGATAACAAAGAAAATATACGTAACTCATTACTAGTAATTAAAAAGGGAATATGAAATGAGCAGTCAAAAAAAATCAAAAGTTACAATTTCTGAAATTTTGGACAAGAAAAGGAACAAGGAAAAAATAACAATGCTAACATCTTATGATTATTCTATATCTCGTATTTGTAATGAGACTAATTTGGACATAGTCCTGATAGGAGATAGTGCAGCGACCGTCATGCTGGGTTATGATTCGACAAGGAAGATTGGAATGACGGAAATGTTGACATTTTGCAAAGGGGTATCTAATGCAATAACAAGACCATTAATAGTTGCTGACATGCCATTTGGATCCTATCAAACAGGTTTAACGAATGCGATTAAAAACGCCCTTAAATTTCTGAGATGTGGTTGTGACGCAGTTAAGGTAGAAGGTGGAACCGAAATTGTCGATATAATCAAGAATTTGACAGCCATTGGTGTTCCTGTAATGGGACATATAGGATTACAGCCTCAGACTACTCCGCTATACCATGGCTACAGCTCACAGGGAAAAACGGCCGAAGATGCATTAAAGCTAATTGGCGAAGCAAGGGCACTAGAAGAAGCTGGTGTTTTCAGCATTGTTCTTGAAAAAGTTACCAACGAAGTATCATCAATCATAGCTCAATCTGTTAAAGTACCAATAATAGGGATAGGATGTGGTCCCAATGTGGATGGACAAGTTTTGGTAATTCATGATATGTTGGGCCTGTATAAAGATATGGAGCCTAAGTTTGTAAAAAGGTATCTTGATTTGTCTGGACAAATATTTGATGCAATAAAAGAATACGAAAATGAAGTTAAATCTGGAAAGTTCCCGCAAGAAGAACATACATATCATATGAATGAAGAAGAGTTTACAAAACTTGAAGAAATGCTCAAAAGGGTCTAGGTATGATTAATTCAGAGAATTCTCGAAATCAAAAACATGTTTCGAAGGAAATCATAGGTCAAGAGAGCAATGTCCTGAAAGGAATGAATATCGTCCTTTGCATTACTGCAAGCGTTGCTGCCTACAAAGCAATAGATCTTAGTAGAATGCTGATGCGATATGGAGCAGAAGTCCACCCGGTGATGTCAAAATCAACCAATTCCAAGTTACTGACCGCAGAAATAATGAATTGGGCTACAGGAAACAAAACTATAACGGAATTAACATCAGAGCTTGAACATATCACCCTTGCCAATTATGGAAAATCGGATCTAATTCTTGTATATCCTTGCACTGCCAACACTCTGGGTAAATTTGCCAATGGAATAGAAGACAATCCAGTGACCACTGTTCTGAGTGTAGCATTCGGTTCAAAAATACCCATTGTTATTGCCCCTGCAATGCACGAGGCCATGTATGAAAATGTCATTATCGGAGATAACATAAACAAATTAAAGTCATTAGGAGTATCGGTATTAGAACCATCGATATCAGAAGATAAAGCCAAAGTCGTTTCTGCAGATAAGGTATTGCAATTTGTTATTAGTAAAATTGCAAATAAGAAAGGAAAAATTGAGCCGACAGTGAATGTATTGGTAACGGCAGGTTCGACTATTGAATATGTTGATTCGATTAGAATTTTGACAAACTTAAGCTCTGGAAAAATGGGTTTGAATATAGCACAACATTGTGCAGATAAAGGTTACAATGTAACTTTTGTTTACGGCCATGGTTCCTTGAATATGCAAGATGATTCAAGAATGAATATCGTAAGAGTTAAGACTACTGAAGAAATGCTAAAGGTCTTGAGGGAAAGAATTTCCAAAGAAAAGCAACATATTGTCTTTCATGCTGCCGCAGTCGCTGATTTCACCGTGGCACATTCCGGAAAAAAATCTCCCAACAAAATGGATACTCGAAAAGGAACTACAGCTATTAAACTTATTCCAACTCCGAAAATTATCGACAGAATAAAGGATTTTGATAAGAAAATTTTCTTGGTGGCATTTAAAGCGGAATATGGTGTTTCAGAAGGGATATTGGTGAAAAAAGCTGTTGCTAAGCTTAAGGAGTGTAATGGTGATTTAATCGTAGCCAATGATGTTTCAAGAAAAGGATGCCACTTCGGTTCTGATACAAACGAGATCTACATAATAGATAAAGAAAAAAACATTATTCACATTCCACTTGAATCAAAGAAGGAAATAGCCAAAAAATTAGTAACGATAATTTCAAAAAAGCTTAACATTGGACATTAAGAGATTTTTGATTACAGAATTAGTAACTCCTTGGTAAATTTAGTTAGGGCTAAATCTTTGACACTGTCATTAACTATTACTGTGTCTTCAATTCTTACACCAAACTTGGAATTTATGTAAACACCAGGCTCAACTGTAACAACCATGCCTCTGGATAGTTTCTTTGGTTCATTTTGACGTATCCATGGTTGTTCGTGAACTTCCAAACCCACTCCATGTCCAGTAGAATGAATGAAATTGTCTCCATATCCTTCGTCTGATATTATTTTACGACATGCCTCGTCAACTTTTCCACACTCAAATCCCTCCTTCATATTTTCGAGCCCCTGCTGTTGAGATTTCCTGACAAGATCGTACACCTTGGACATTATAGGAACTGCCTTGTTTAAGGCAAATGTACGAGTGGCATCAGAAATATACCCCTTATATCTCAGTGTTAAGTCTACAACTACCAAGTCTCCATTGGCAAATTCCCTGTTTGATGTTTCGAAATGAGGTAGAGCACTATTTGGTCCACCAGCAATTATGAATGGATTTAAAGTATAAGGATAGCATGTAGAAGTTGCTTCCAGATTCATTGCTTCAAAGAGTAATTTTGACTGCAATTGTTTTTCGGTAAGCCCTGTTTTTATCTCCTCTTTGCATATTTCATATAGCTTGTCTATTATATGCGACGCCTCCTTGATTTTTTCAATTTCGTATTCATCTTTGATAATTCTTGAATTTCGAAATGGACCTTCATCCAAGACAAACTTACTGTTATCAGTTTGTGGTAAAATAGCTTGAATTGTTTCATAATCACTACAGTCAGAATAAAATCTTTGTTTTGTTAAGTAGGGTATTATTGATTTAATCAATCCTACGCCGCGCTCAGTAGTAATAATTTCAGAATATTTGGACTCATTTGATGCTCTGCTGCTTTCTAACTTGGGAACGAAGAGTTTGGTTTCATCAGGGGTGCATATGGCCACAGATTCCCCCCAAAAACCCGTCAAATAGAAAATATTTTCTGGTTTGAAAACCATCAATGCATTAAATCCGCTTCCAACTATTGAATCAAGGATTCTTTTGGCACGTTCGTTAGGCATAATTTAAGGCTAAATAAAATCATTTATGTCTTTTTCCAATTTTTACGTAATTATAAATATTGGCTATAATCTTTTCATGACTGTAATTGGAATACCTTGTAATGCTTCCCGGCCCAACTAACGTTCCTAATAGAGTTATTAACGCAATGCTTACTCCGATGATAAACCATCGAAGTGATGATTTTAGAAAATTATACAAAGATATCGTAAGTAAGACACAAAAAGTATTTGAGACCGAAAATGATATTGTAGTACTTACAACATCAGGTACCGGGGCCGTCGAAACTTCTGTTGTAAATCTAATAAAAAAGGATGATGTGGTGATCATACCAGTAAATGGAGAATTTAGTACCAGACTAGCCGATCTGATCGATAACTATGGTGGAAAAACTATCAGGATAAATTCACCGTATGGACAAAATCCACCAATAGAAAAAATACAAGAGGCTTTTGAAAAAAACTCCAAAGTTAAGGCGCTATACGTGGTTTACAATGAAACATCTACAGGCACTACTTTGAGATATTTATCCAAATTAGGTGATATCTGTAAGGCCCACGGAGCATTTTTTGTAGTTGATGCAGTCTCAATTCTCGGTGGCGATGAATTACCTGTGGATAAGTGGAATGTAGACATTTGTTTCACCGCAACTCAGAAAGCACTAGCTGCACCCCCGGGAATAGCCCCTATTTCTATAAGCAAGGAAGCAAAAAAATACATGATAGAGAATCCTCCGGCAAGTCAATATTTGAACCTAAAGCGATATTTCAAATACTACAATGACAGTTTTGAAACTCCTTTCACACCTGCCATTAGCCTTTTCTATGCTTATCAAGAGGCATTAAATATTATTCTCGAAGAAGGAATTCAAAATAGAATTGAGAGACACAGAAAATGTGCTAATGCATTCTATTCAGGACTGGAGGCCTTGGGTTTTACTCCATTTGCCGATGCAAATTCTAGAAGCAACGTTGTAATTGCAGTAAATTATCTTCCTGGTATTGATGATAAAAAATTTCGAGAGTTGATTTCATCTAAGTTTAAGGTATTGTTAGCAGGGGGATTCGGAGAGCTTAAGGGAAAGGTTTTTAGAGTAGGATGCATGGGTGAAGTAAGCAGTTACCACGTTATGAGAACTCTTTCTGCAATCTCATCATCAATGTCAATTCTGGGTGTGCCTCCCATTAAGGATGGATTATCAGTTGCAAACAATATACTGAGTCAATGATGGCAAGTTGTTAAGCTTAATATTATGGTAACCGACAGCAAATTTCGTGACAATGGAAAAAGGATCGCTTATTCTTATAGACTATACTGCTAAAGTTAAGGATTCAGATGAAATTTTTGAGACCACTGTAGAGGAAAATGCAAAAAAATCTAATCTCTATGATCCAAGCATAAAATATGAACCCAGGTTAGTGTCAATAGGTGAAGGATGGATATTAAAGGGCCTAGATGAAATTCTATCAACGGCAAAACTCGGTGATGCTTTGGATGTTGATATACCTCCTGACAAGGCGTTTGGCATGAGAGATCCAAATAAGGTTAGAATGATACCACAAAGAAAATTCGGTGACAAGGCTGATGAAATTAAGGCTGGAGATGTAGTCGACATAGACGACAGACGAGGATTTGTCAGGTTCATCGGATCCGGACGAGTTCAGGTTGACTTCAATCATAGGTTAGCAGGAAAAACGCTAAATTATAATGTCAACATTCTAAAGATCTTACAAACTAACGAAGAGAAAGCAACTTCTCTTGTCAAAAGAAGACTCCTTGTTGATGGTGACAAAATTTCAATATCTTTTGATAAATCTGAAATGATCATTACCTTACCCGAGGAATCCTTTTTAACAGAGGGACTGCAGGTCATAAAAAAGGCAATATCAGCCGATTTGTTTAAGTTCATTCCGGCTATTGAGAGCATAAAATTTTTGGAAATTTACAATAAATCCAAGACTACATCAAAACCAAAGGAAGAACCAAAACCAAAGGAAGAACCAAAACCAAAGGAAGAACCAAAACCAAAGGAAGAACCAAAGTCACAAAAGAAATAGGATCTCTTACTATGGGTGTCTCCTAGGACATCGTAATCTAGATCCACCATTCTCTTACTTATTTAGATGACACTGACCGATTTTGCTATTTCTCTAGCCGATCCTTTATCCATTTTGATTTTGTTAAGGATAGTATACCTTTCAGGTCTAAGTGATTGAGCAATTAATAATGATTGTATGATTTGATCTTCGGTTACATCAATCTCCTTTGCAGTAGTTGGAGCCTTAATATTCTGCAGTGTCTTGATGATGACAGCATGGTCCAATCCGTGAATTTTTGACATCATTATTGTACCAATTCCAACTCTCTCTCCATGCAAACCACAATTGGTCTTTGCTACATATTCTAGTGCATGGCTAAACAAGTGTTCGGAACCGGAACATGGTCTGCTACTACCAGCAATACAAGAGGCAACTCCGGCACTTATTAGTGCCTCTACAATCGTCCTTATGTTGGCACGACGGGACAATTTGCTAGAATTTTCAATTATTATCTTTGCACTCATATTTGCAAGATTTGCGGCGTAACTTCCAAAATATTCGTTATTATCATCTCTTGCGAGTTCCCAATCTTTAACCGCAGTGATTTTGCCAATAAGATCACCACATCCGCTAGCCTGGAGTCTATAAGGTGCTTCTGAAATGAGTTTAGTATCTGCTATTACTCCGATTGGGGCATGGGCCTTAAGTGAGTAAGGCTTATCTCTACCACGGATAGAGACAAAGGGACTTGAAATTCCATCATGTGACGCTGAAGTGGGTACGCTGATAAATGGAATGTTGAGATTATAAGAAATCATTTTTGCAACATCGACTGATCTTCCACCTCCCACGCCTACAATAAAATTGGGTTGCTCTTTTCTAACAAGTGATTGAGCAGAATTTATATCATTGATGGATGCATTTGGAGTCTCTATCCATTTATGCTTCAAAGATGAGCTGTCCAGAGCTTCCACACATTCTTTTCCCACTCTTGCTTTTACAGTATTTCCGGAGATGACGGCGACTATTGAGGTTTTATCATTTAAATCTCTTATGAATGATCCAAGTTGATAGATTACATCGTTACCAATTAGTATCTTTCTTGGTAATTCCATTAAATGATTGGGATCCGATGTCAATTAGTCTTGCTATATCATTGTTATATTTCATTTTATTTCTATCGCTTTGCAGTTAGAATCAATCGAGCCTTTAGCAGTTAATTGTAACAGCTGGAAATATCAATAGATGTACAGAGTGGGTTGCAAGATGCATAATGTTTAAGAAGCTTTATTTAGCTCATCATATATTCCAATGTACAAACTTCTGAATGAAGAGAATATAACTTAGTGAAATATTGATATGTATGATAGAGTACAGGATGAAGAACGCAATCAAAATATTGTTGCCGCTATTCTAAATAACCTTCCCTCGGAATCCGAAATAACCAAAATAGAATACGAGGGACCATTTATTGTATTATATTCAAGAAAACCTACAACCCTT
>Ga0209966_1000361_pt1 | contig 13894 bp, 10 predicted proteins | sample RhisoiCoNPM_FD_187575 | JGI IMG/M metagenome (GOLD analysis project Ga0209966, IMG submission 187575) | Arabidopsis thaliana rhizosphere microbial communities from the Joint Genome Institute, USA, that affect carbon cycling - Rhizosphere... | ecosystem: Host-associated > Plants > Roots >... | reverse complement strand
AGCACATGCGCGCCATGAAGGATCGCGCCATCGTCTGCAATATCGGCCACTTCGACAACGAGATCCAGGTGGCGGGCCTGAAGAATTTTAAGTGGAACAATATCAAGCCGCAGGTGGACGAAATCGAATTCCCGAGCGGGCGCCGCATCATTCTTCTGTCCGAAGGCCGACTGGTGAATCTTGGCAATGCGATGGGGCATCCTTCGTTCGTGATGTCGTCGTCCTTCACGAACCAGACACTGGCGCAGATCGAATTGTGGGGTAACGCCGGCAAGTACGAGAAGAAAGTCTATACGCTGCCGAAAAAGCTCGACGAAAAGGTCGCGCGTCTGCATCTGGAAAAGATCGGGGTGAAGCTCACCAAGCTACGCGACGATCAGTCGGAGTATATCGGCGTGCCACAGGACGGCCCGTTCAAGAGCGACCATTACCGCTACTGAGCGTTCGCTAATCTCGACGATGTCGTGGCCGGGACAAGTCCCGGCCATCTCGTTTGGGGCACTGCGTCCCAAATCGCCAACTTGAAGGCACCCTAGCCGGGTGTTATCTGCCGCGCATGGCCGCTTCACCGATCCAGAATATCCGCAACTTCTCCATCGTTGCGCATATCGACCACGGCAAGTCGACCCTTGCTGACCGGCTGATTCAGCTCACCGGCGGGCTGGAAGAGCGCGAAATGAAGGAGCAGGTGCTCGATTCCATGGATATCGAGCGCGAGCGCGGCATTACCATCAAGGCGCAGACTGTCCGCCTCAAATACAAGGCGCGCGACGGCAACGACTACATTTTGAATTTGATCGATACGCCCGGCCACGTCGACTTTGCTTACGAGGTCAACCGGTCGCTCGCCGCGTGCGAAGGCTCGCTCCTTGTCGTCGACGCCAGCCAGGGCGTCGAAGCGCAGACGCTGGCGAACGTCTATCAGGCGATCGACAATGGGCACGAAATCGTGCCGGTGCTCAATAAAGTCGATTTGCCGGCGGCCGAGCCCGCCAAGGTCAAGCAGCAGATCGAGGACGTGATCGGACTCGATGCGTCAAACGCCATCGAGATTTCCGCGAAGACTGGACTGAATGTGCCGGAGGTGCTGGAGGCGATTGTCACGCGCCTGCCGCCGCCGAAAGGCGACCGCGACGCCACGTTGAAGGCGTTGCTGGTCGACAGTTGGTACGACGTCTATCTCGGCGTTGTCGTGCTGGTGCGCATCGTCGACGGCGTCCTTAAGAAGGACCAGCGCATCCGCATGATGGGCACGAACGCCGCCTATGATGTGGATCGCACCGGTGTATTTACACCCAAGCTTACGTTGGTGGACGAGCTTGGCCCCGGCGAGATCGGCATGCTCACCGCCTCGATCAAGGAAGTAGCGGACACGCGTGTCGGGGACACCATCACCGACGACCGCAAACCGGTCGACAAGCCCCTCCCAGGATTCCGTCCCGCCGTGCCGGTCGTGTTCTGCGGCCTGTTTCCTGTCGATGCCGCACAATTCGAGGACCTGCGCGCGGCGATGGGCAAGCTGCGCCTGAACGATGCAAGCTTCACCTACGAGATGGAAACGTCGGCCGCGCTCGGCTTCGGTTTCCGTTGCGGCTTCCTCGGCCTGCTGCACCTGGAAATCATCCAGGAACGGCTGTCACGCGAATTCAACCTGGATCTGATCGCGACCGCACCCTCAGTCATCTACAAAATCAAGCTCACCACCGGCAAAGAACTTGAGATTCACAATCCTGTCGACATGCCGGATCCAAACCATATCGAGGAGATGCAGGAGCCCTGGATCGAGGCGACGATCCTGACGCCGGACGAATATCTCGGCTCCGTCCTCAAGCTCTGCCAGGACCGGCGCGGCGAGCAAAAGGAACTGACCTACGTCGGCAACCGCGCGATGGTGAAATACAATCTGCCGCTCAACGAAGTCGTGTTCGATTTCTACGACCGGCTCAAGTCGGTTTCGCGTGGCTATGCATCATTCGACTATCACCTCACTGACTACAGGCCGGCGGATCTCGTGAAGCTGCAGATGCTGGTCAATGGCGAGCCGGTCGATGCACTGGCGATGCTGGTGCATCGGACACGCGCAGAGACCCGCGGCCGCGCCATGGCCGAAAAGCTCAAGGAACTCATTCCGCCGCACATGTTCCAGGTGCCGATCCAGGCCGCGATCGGCGGCAAGATCATCGCGCGCGAAACGGTGCGGGCCTTCCGCAAGGATGTCACCGCCAAGTGCTATGGCGGCGACGCCACGCGCAAACGCAAGCTGCTCGACAAGCAGAAAGAAGGCAAAAAGCGCATGCGGCAATTCGGCAAGGTCGACATCCCGCAGGAAGCATTCATCGCCGCGCTCAAGGTCGACGTTTAGTCGGAATTGGAGCCCATAAGCTCCTTTGTTTCTCCAAATTCTGCACCGCCAGCCCCCGCAATCCACGGGAACCGGGGATGGCGAACGGCGAATTGACCTGACAGGCGGCACCGAAGCCGCTAAATCGGAGGCATGCGCACTCGGATCGCGTCCCTGTCGGGACTGCCTTTCATTGCGGTCGGAATTCTCGCTGTGGCGGGGCGGATTGCGGCCGCGCAAACTCCAGCCGCCGCGGCGCCGCTGCCGCCAGCCAAGCCGGCAGTGACCGAAAAGGCCCGCGAGAAAGCGGTGCCGGCGAAGACATTATTTGGGGCCAAGGCGCTGCCGTCCGTAGGCAAGTCCATGGCAGTCGGATACTACCACCGTGGCTGCCTTGCGGGCGGCGTTGAGTTGCCGGTCAACGGGCCGAACTGGCAGGCGATGCGGCTGTCACGCAACCGTAATTGGGGGCACCCGAGCCTCGTCCACTTCATCGAGAAATTTGCCGCCCAGGCATCGAAGGCAACGGGCTGGAACGGAATCCTTGTCGGCGATTTGGCACAGCCGCGCGGCGGGCCCTCGGTGTCGGACCATGCGAGTCACCAGACCGGCCTCGACGTCGACATCTGGTTTATGCCGATGCCGGACCATGTGCTGAGCAAGGAGGAGCGCGACACGATCCAAGCCAGCAATCTGGTTGCCGCAGACTGGAAGCGTCTGAACCCGCAGACGTGGACGCCGCAACACGTCGCCTTCATCAAGGCCGCAGCGCAGCAACCCGAAGTCGAGCGGGTGCTGGTCAACGCCGCTATCAAGAAGGAGCTGTGCCGCGTGGAGGCCAATCAGCCGCATGCCTGGATGGCGAAGGTGCGGCCCTGGTATGGCCACCACGATCACATTCATGTCCGGCTGAGATGTCCGGCCGATTCCCCGCAATGCAAGGCACAGGAGCCGGTATCCGGAAGCGACGGGTGTGGTCCCAAGGAGCTGGACTTCTGGTTCTCCGACAAGGTCATTCCGCCGAGAAAGCCTGGGCCGCCGGGACGACAGACCATGCTCGCGGATTTGCCTCCTGCCTGCAAAGGCGTGCTCGAAGCTGCCGACAAAAAGACCAGCGTCGCCACCGAAAACCGCAAATAGCCGTCGGGCAACCTCTTACGCCGATGTCCAAGAGCACCAGTAGCCCGAACAAGCGCGACGACCTGGAGATGCTTGCCGCCCTTGAGCGCAAAGTGCTCTGGCTTGCGAGCTGGATGATCCATAACGCCAATCACCTGCGCGAGAACGACGACGGCCTGAAGGTCGGCGGCCACCAGGCCTCGAGCGCTTCACTTGCGACCATCATGACCGCGCTCTATTTCGACGTGCTGCGGCCGCAGGATCGCGTCGCCGTCAAGCCGCACGCAAGCCCGATCTTCCACGCGATCCAATATTTGCTCGGCAATCAATCACGCGAGCGCCTGGAGGCGTTTCGCGGCTACAAGGGTGCGCAGAGCTACCCGTCCCGCACTAAAGACGTCGACGACGTCGACTTCTCGACCGGCTCGGTCGGTCTCGGCGTCGCGCAGACTTTGTTTTCCTCGCTCACGCAGGACTACGTGCGCGCGCATGGCTGGGGCCTCGCACGGCCCGAAGGACGAATGGTCGCGCTGGTCGGCGATGCCGAGCTCGACGAGGGCAACATCTTCGAGGCATTGCTCGAAGGCTGGAAGCAGGGCCTGCGCAATTGCTGGTGGATCATCGATTACAACCGCCAGAGCCTCGACGCCGTGGTTCGCGAGGGCCTTTGGGAGCGCTACGAGCAGCTGTTCAAGAACTTCGGCTGGGACGTCGCCATCGTCAAATACGGCTCGCTGCAGGAGGCGGCCTTCAAGGAGCCTGGCGGCGAGACCTTGCGCCGCTGGATCGACAATTGTCCCAATCAACTCTACTCGGCATTGGTGTTTGCGGGCGGCGCGGCCTGGCGCAAGCGATTGAACGATGAGATCGGCGACCAGGGTGACGTCAGTAAGCTGATCGAAAAGCGGAGCGACGACGAGCTCGCGGCCCTGATGAACAATCTCGGCGGGCATGACCTTCCATCGGTTCTCGATGCTTTCCACAGTGCTGATCCGACAAAGCCGACCTGCTTCATTTGCTACACGGTCAAGGGCTTCGGATTGCCCTTCGCCGGCCACAAGGACAACCACGCCGGGCTGATGACGCCGCAGCAGATGGAGACGTTCCGTCAGGCCATGGGTGTGCGGCCAGGTCACGAATGGGACAGGTTCGAAGGACTGCAGCCGGCCGTGGAGCAGCTTCAGTCGTTCCTCGCGCGCGTGCCGATCGCAACGGGAAGTCCGCGGCGTCTCACGGCACCAACCGTCGACGTGCCGGACGGCCTCGCGGTGACCATTCAGCCGGTGATGTCCACGCAAACCGGCTTCGGCGCCATTCTCAATGAAATCGGGCGCAGCGACAGCGAATTTGCGCGTCATATCGTCACGACGTCGCCGGACGTCACCGTCTCGACCAATCTAGGCCCGTGGGTAAACCGGCGCGGCCTGTTCGCCCGTCAGGCGATGGCCGATACGTTCAAGCGAGAGCACATCCCTTCGACGTTCAACTGGGAGTTTTCACCGAAAGGCCAGCATATCGAGCTCGGCATCGCCGAGATGAACCTGTTCATCCTGCTGTCGGCGCTCGGATTGTCGCACACGATCAATGGTGAACGGCTGCTGCCAATCGGAACCCTGTATGACCCGTTCATCGCGCGTGGCCTCGATGCGCTCAATTACGCCTGCTACCAAGATGCGCGCTTCATTGTCGTTGCGACGCCGTCCGGTATAACGCTTGCCGGCGAAGGCGGCGCGCACCAGTCGATCGCCGAGCCCCTGATCGGGCTCGCGCAAGACGGGCTCGCCAGCTTCGAGCCGGCCTATGTCGACGAGCTCGCCGCAATCATGCGGTGGGCCTTCACTTACATTCAGAAAGACGGCGATGCGGCGCCATCGGAGCGCAACTGGCTGCGTGATGAAACCGGCGGCTCAGTTTACCTGCGTCTCTCGACCCGCCCGATCGAGCAGATCAAGCGGCAAATGACGCCCGAGCTGCAGCAGCAGATCGTCGACGGCGCCTATTGGCACCGCAAGCCTGGTCCGAATTGCCAGGTCATCGTCGCCTATACAGGTGCAGTCGCACCGGAAGCGATCGAGGCCGTTGGGCTGATGGCGGAAGACCGTCGCGATGTCGGCCTGCTGGCCATCACGTCCGCCGATCGCCTTAACGCCGGCTGGACTGCCGCGCAGCGCGCCCGCGAACGCGGCCTTGTTCATGCGCGTTCACACATCGAGCGTCTACTCACCGATGTGCCGACGCATTGCGGCATTGTCAGTGTGCTCGACGGACATCCGGCAACATTGGCCTGGCTCGGCGCAGTCGCCGGTCATCGCGTGCGGCCACTCGGCGTCGAGCATTTCGGCCAGACCGGTTCGCTGGCCGATCTTTATCGGCACTATGGAATCGATGCGAATGCCATCGTCGCGGCGGCGCAGGCGATCGCGCCCGGCCGCCCGATCCGACACCTCAAGGCGCTGCCTTGAGCCGTCGCTACATCATCATTCCCATTCCGAACAACATGACCGGGATGGCGAGGATGACAACCCAGACGATGATTGCGCACACGATCACCGCAATCGTGTAGATCAGCGCATTGCTCGCCGCCGGCCGCATCAGGCCGATGATGCCCGTGTACAGCAGGTACAGGCTGTAGAGACCGAGGATCGCTAAAAAGCTCAGCGCAGGAAGAATATTGAACACGCCGGCAAGCCAAGCCGCGGTCGGCGCATAGGCCGATACTTTCATAGCGCTTGCGAGATTCTTGCGGGCACCAAACGTGCCGGCGAGGAAATCGATGATGTAGCCGACAACGAAGAAGCCGATCAGCGTCAACGCGTAAACAACGACGGCACGAAAGAGCCCGAGGCCAATTCCGATGCGTTCGCCCCCGAGGCCGATAATCGATGTGCCGATAAAAGTACAAATTGGCGCAATGGCAGCCAGAATCGCAACATAGTTCGAAAGAAGATAGCCGGCGTCGCCCGGCTCGGAATCGATCTTCGACCACTCCGACTTCGGCTGCAGCAGGATCCCCTTGATTCGGTCCACGAGATTCATGACACCCCTCCATTCATCCGCAGCTGATTATAGACGTTTTTGATCCTCTAAAATCATCGCCGAGGCTTTTTCCGCAATCATCATTGTCGGCGAATTGGTGTTCCCGGACGTGATCGACGGCATAACCGAGGCATCAACAACCCGCAGTCTTTCCATGCCGATGACACAAAGCCGGGCATCGACGACCGCCCGCGTGTCGTCGTCCCGGCCCATCCGGGCGGTGCCTACGGGATGGAAAATCGTAGTCCCGATGTCACCTGCTGCCTTCACTAGGCCGGCCTCGTCGTTATCCCCCGTCAAATCGCCGGGGAGATACTCGACGGGTGAGTATTTCTGCAGCGCGGGTTGCCGCACGATCCCCCGGGTGACCCGGATCGAATCGGCCGCGACCCGCTGGTCTTCCGGCGTCGCCAGATAATTTGGGCTGATCGCCGGCGACGCCGCTGGATCGGCTGATTTGAGCGTGAGCGCGCCGCGGCTGGTCGGGCGGACATTGGTCACACTCGCGGTAAAGGCGGGAAACGGGTGCAGCGGCTCGCCGAACTTGTCGAGCGATAGCGGCTGCACGTGGTACTGAATATTGGCGCGGTCCTGCGTCGAATCGGACCTGGTAAAGGCGCCAAGCTGCGACGGCGCCATTGTCATCGGCCCGCGTCGACGGAATGCGTAGTTCAATCCCATCCCAACACGATTGAATAGCGAAGTGTAGGTCTCGTTCAGCGTCTTCACGCCCGACACCTTGTAGATCATGCGCAGCTGCAAGTGATCGTGCAGATTGGCGCCGACCCCCGGCCTGTCGAGTGCGACCGTAATGCCAAATTTCGACAGTTGCGCAGCCGGACCTATTCCCGACAGCAACAGGATGTGCGGTGAGCCAATGGAGCCTGCGGCCAGGATCACCTCGCCACGGCTGCGAGCGGCGCGTTGCTCGCCAATCTGCCGCCACCGGACTCCGGTGACACGCCTGCCCGTCAGTTCCAGCCTTTCGACAAGGCAGCCGGTCTCAAGCTGGAGATTTTTCCGGTGCAGAACCGGCTTGAGGAATCCACGCGCCGCCGACCAGCGCCGGCCGCGCTTCTGATTGACGTGGAAATAACCGATGCCTTCGTTGTCGCCGGTGTTGAAATCATCGACAGTGGGAATTCCGTATTGGTTCGCTGCTTCCCGGAAGGCGTCGAGGATCTCCCAGCTCAGGCGCGGATACTCGACCCGCCATTCCCCGCCAGCCGCGTGATGGTCGCTTTTCAGGAAGTGATCGACGTGCTTGCGGAAATAGGGCCGCACGTCCTCCCATGACCATCCGGGCAAGCCGAGCTGGCGCCAATTGTCGTAATCGGCCGACTGGCCGAGCATGTAGATCATTCCGTTGATCGCCGACGACCCGCCCACCACCTTGCCGCGCGGATAGTTCAGGCTGCGCCCGTTCAACCCGGGCTGCGTCTCAGTTTTGAGCAGCCAGTCGGCGCGCGGATTTCCGATCGCGAACAGATAGCCCACCGGAATGTGAAACCAGATCCAGTTGTCGTTGCCGCCCGCTTCCAGCAACAGCACGCGATTGCGGGGATTGGCGGACAACCTGTTGGCCAGCACGCAGCCGGCGGAGCCTGCGCCCACGATAATGTAGTCAAATTCGCCTTCCATTATTCGATTCCGGCATATAGCGCTTACGAATTCAATACACGCCGATCAGTTTCAGGCCGGCGATAATCAAAACTACGCCGAGCGCGCGCCGGATATAAATGACCGAAAATTTGGTGCCGAAGGCGGTTCCGACCAGGGCTCCCAGCATGACCGCAGCGATATACATTGGTAGCTCCGACGGGAGCGAACGGACCATCGCTAGATTGCCGAGCAATCCCGCAATCGAATTACCGAATATAAAGACAGCCGCAATGCCGGACGTCGTCCGCAGATCGGACCAAGCGAGAAAAATAATCACCGGCGACAAAAAGATTCCGCCGCCTGTTCCCGTCAGCCCTGATAGAAACCCGATGCCAATGCCCAGCAGAATGCTGAGCCAGATCGGCGGATCATGTACTTCACGGGCGGCATAAATGTGTGCCGCCCAGAACATCCTGAGGCCAGACAGGATGAGCACAATGCCCACTATGGCGCGATAGTATTCACTCGGCAGCTGAATGCCGCCGCCGATAAACGCAAACGGCACGGAGCCCAGCAAGAATGGCCACACCACACGCCAGCGGAAATAGCCAGCCCGGGCGTAGCGATAGGATGCGAAGGTGGCGACTAAAATATTCAAAGTCAGCGCTGTCGGACGCATCACGGATGGCGGAACGGAAAACAGGGCCATAAACGCGATATAGGCCGAAGCGCCGGCATGGCCGACGGAAGAATAAAGTGCCGCGCCCAGGAACATGCAGGCGGCAAGTGAGAGGTGGAGAAGGTCGGGCATGAAATTCCGATGGCGCGACGCGAGCGCGTTACAAGCTCGAATTTCAGAATGAGGCGCCCCACAAGGCCATCGTCTCGGGGGCATAGGCGGTCGCTTACGGCAACCGCAACAATCGTATCAAACATAGTCCAGTTGTCTATAGCCGAGCGTGCTGGTGTATGTTCGCTCCATGTTTCCTCCGGAACGAATCGTCTGCCTGACCGAAGAAACGGTCGAAACCCTTTATCTGCTCGGCGAAGACCGCCGCATTGTCGGGGTGTCCGGTTACGCCGTCCGCCCGCCGCAGGTGCGGCCTGGTACTTACGTTTTCAGACCTGCAGGCCGACATCGTCGCCGAATTGATCCGCAAAAACATCGCCGTACATGCGTTCAACCAGCGCGACATCGCCGGCATATTTGACATGATCCGCACGCTCGGTGCGATCGCCGGCGCAACAACAAAAGCCGAAGCGCTCGCCAACTCTCTCGCCCGCCACATCGACGAAGTGCACGAGCGCTCGTTGCATCTCGCCAGCCGCCCTCGCATCTACTTCGAGGAGTGGGACGAGCCGATGATTTCCGGCATCGCCTGGGTGTCGGAGCTGATCGAAGCCGCAGGCGGCGTTGACGTTTTCCCGCAGATCGCCGCACGCAAAAACGCCAAGGATCGCATTGTGTCACCTGACGAGGTCATCGCTGCGCGGCCGGACGTCATCGTCGGATCCTGGTGCGGCAAAAAATTCGTGGCTGGAAAAGTCGCTGCCCGGCCGGGCTTTGCCGAAGTTCCCGCCGTTGCGACCGGCTGGTTGCGTGAAATCAAATCGACGCTGATCCTGCAGCCCGGCCCCGCTGCGCTCACCGATGGGCTCGATCAGATGGCTTCCATCATCAGCGAATGGGCGGAATGCCGTGCGCCGGCCGGCTAATCAGACGATAGCAATCACGACCCCAAGCATGGTAAGGATTGTACTCGACTGGCAAAGGACCGAACCTAATGCAGCCGACCGATAAGCGCGCGAATCTCTGGATGGATTTGCTGCTGGTAGCCTTGTTGATTGCTCTGAATGTGGCCGCACGGCTGCTGCCGCACGCACCGGGCTTTCTGCCCGTGGCAGCGAGCGGTCTCTTCGCCGCGCGCGTCCTGAGCATTCCCGTGCTCGCCCTCCTCGTGCCGATCCTCGGCATGATTTTGAGTGATGCCGCTCTGCCGGGCGAGGATTGGCGCATTCAGGCGGTGGGCTTCGCCGCTATCGCGATCCCGGCGATCGCAGGCATCGCGACACGCCGCTGGCGGGGTGTCCTTCCTGTCGTGGCCACCATGATCCCATGCTCAGTCCTCTTCTTCCTGCTCTCAAACGGTGCCGTCTGGGCCTTCAGCGGGATGTATCCGTTGAGCCTGAGCGGGTTGACGCAATGCTATATTGCGGCCCTGCCCTTCCTCGACAAGACGATCCTGGGCGACCTGTTCTGGACCGGCGTTCTGTTCGGCGGCGCCTGGCTGGTTCAGCACCGGCCGACGTTGTCGCGGCGCGCGCTCTAACCCAGATAATCGCGGATCCGGCGGCGCAACGCCTCGACGCGCCCGCCAAGCCCCACAGGCTCTTCGGGCTCGGCGAGTCTTAGACCTACCGTTGTCACAACGCCGTTCTCGACCTTGTGCGCGAGCAACGCGATCGGCCCCAGCTCGACGATGTCGCCTGTCTTGGCGCGGCGGCGGAGCTGCTCGCTGAAATAATCGGCGAGCGTTACCTCGGTATGATCGGCCGCGACCTGCAGGCCATAGATGTCTGCCAGGGCGCCGAGCGTGGCCGTACCTGGCACGAAAAAGTCGCCGAGCAATCGCGGATCGGGTCGAGCGGGTGGCGGCAGCCTGACAAAGAACCGATCGAGGGCCTGCGCTTTTTCCGGCGGAGCGAGCAGATAGACATAGTCGCCCTCGCGCACCGGATTCGCTTCGGCGGGGGTCAATATTTCCTCGTTACGGATGACCAGCGTTGGCCGTGCCCAGTTTGGAATGAGCCCACGCCGCAGAAACGGGCTGTTTGCAGACACCGGATAGCCGACGATTTCGCGCGCAAGCTGACCCGGCAGGTCGAGCTCAACACGCCTTGGCGACGGATCGGCGCGCGCAAAGGAGATGTCGAGCTTGCGGGCCGCGAGCGCCACGGTCCAGCCCTGAACCAGCAGCGACAGCAAGACCACGACAAAGGCGACGTCAAAAAACAGCGTGGCCCCCGGCAATCCTACCAGCATTGGGATCGATGCGAGAAAGATGCCTACCGCGCCGCGCAGACCGACCCAGGAAATGAACGTCATCTCCCGCAATTGAAACTTGAACGGCGCGAGGCACAAGAACACGGCGGCCGGCCTGGCGATCAGCATAAGGACAACCGCCACCGCAATGGCGCCGTAGAAGCTGTAGGCGAGACGAGCTGGCCAAGCCAGCAGACCGAGCAGAACAAACATCACGATCTGCGCCAGCCACGTAACGGCGTCGAGAAAGACGATCACGGAACTGCGCGCCCGGGTCTGCATGTTGCCGACGACCAGTCCCGCGAGATAGACGGCGAGAAAGCCCGACGAGTGCAGTATGTTTGCAAGGGCAAAAATGACGAGCGCGCTGACCGCGACGAAAGGCGCGTGCAGGCCTTGCGCGAGCGTCAGGCGGTTGATCACGAATGCGATGCTTCGCCCGCCCAAAAAGCCCATGATGCAGCCAAGGACGGCATCGCGCAGGAACGTCATCAGCGCGTGCGACCAACTCTGATTGCCGACCAGCAGAATTTCGACCAGCAGCAGCGCAAGAAAGATAGCGAATGGATCGTTCGTCCCCGATTCCACTTCGAGCACGGCGCGGACGCGCGGACGCAGCCTTAGGCCGCGTGCATTGATCAGAAAAAACACCGCGGCCGCGTCGGTCGATGCGATGACGGCACCGATCAACAAGGCCTCGATCCAATTGAGCCCAAGGACGTATTTTGCGACCGGCGCCGTGAGAATTGCGGTTATCAGCACGCCGACTGTTGCGAGAGTCAGAGCCGGCGCCAGAACGTTGCGGAAGGTCGCAAAGCGCGTGCGCAGGCCGCCGTCGAACAGAATGAGAGCCAGCGCGATCGAGCCGACCGTATAGGCAACGCCGACATCGTCGAATTTGATTCCGCCGGGCCCGTTCTCGCCGGCCAGCATGCCAACCAGAAGAAAGACCAGCAGCAAAGGGGCGCCGAAGCGCAACGCGATCAGGCTCGACAGGATGCCGGCGAGCACCAGCAAGCTGCCCAGTAAAATGACGAGACTTACGCTGTCCAGCGAACCCATCGCACGAATCTCCCTCCGCTATAGGAAGGTTTCGCGTGCAACAGGGCAACCGCAAAGATCGCCGCAGATCAGCAAACGATCAAAATGCCACCTTATCACCGCCCTTGAGCGACAGGATTTCGCGCGCCTCGTCAGACGAGGCAATCTCAAGCCCGAGGCCCTCGAGGATCTTGCGAACCTGTGTGACCTGCTGCGCGTTTGATTCGGCCAGTTTACCGGGGCCGATCCAGAGCGAATCCTCCATTCCCACCCGAACGTTGCCGCCGATGGCGGCCGCGATCGCGGCGACCCGCATTTGATTCTGCCCCGCACCGAGCACAGACCAATGGTAGTTGTCGCCGAGGAGACGATCGGCCGTGCGCTTCATCATCATGACGTCTTCGGGGTGCGGCCCGATGCCACCGAGAATTCCGAACACCGACTGAACGAACAGCGGCGGCTTCACCAGGCCGCGGTCGAGAAAATGGCGCAGCGTGTACAGATGCCCAATGTCATAGCACTCGATCTCGAACCGGGTGCCGTTTCCGGCGCACGTGGTCAAAATGTATTCGATGTCCGCAAAGGTGTTCTTGAACATGCCGCCGCGCGAACGTTCGAGATACGGCTCCTCCCAGTCATGTTTGAACTTGCCTTTGAACCGGGGGATCATCGGATAAAGGCCGAAATTCATCGTGCCCATGTTGAGCGAGGCGACCTCGGGCTTGAAGGTCGCAGCTGGACGGACGCGTTCTTCCGCGGTCATCGTCGGTGCCCCGCCGGTCGTGATGTTCACCACGACACCCGAGCGCTGCTTGATCACCTTGAGGAACGGCGCAAACGCCTCCGGCGTCTGATCAGGACGACCATCCTGCGGGTTGCGCGCGTGCAGGTGCACAATCGCCGCGCCGGCCTCGGCGGCCCCAATTGCGGCATCCGCGATTTCCTGAGCCGTCACCGGAAGGTGGGGCGACATCGACGGAGTATGAATTGAACCGGTAACAGCGCAGGTAATGATGACTTTACGCGACTTCGCCATGAGCTTTCCATCCAGATGAAGTGAGTGTTTTCGATTGGCAAATGGACTTCGTTGCCAATCCTAGAGTATCAGCCGTACCGAAGTCACCCCGCTTGCCTTTGAACTCCGGAGTCCATGGCCGCGTCCGACAAAGTGCATAGGCCGACGATGATCATCGGCATCGTGTGCGGCACGCTGGCGGCCCTGGCGTGGGCCGCAGGCTTCGTCGTCGCAAAACACGGTATCCAGATCGGATTCTCGCCCGCCGACCTTGCGTTTCACCGCTTCTTTTGGTCCGGCCTGCTGGTGCTGCCGCTGATTGTGCGCGAGGGATTGCGCGACCTTGGCGGCATCGGCTGGAGCCGCGCGTCGGTGATGACCATCCTGTCGGGACCGCCGCAATCCTTGCTGGCCTACACCGGCTTTATTCTGGTGCCGCTCGGCCATGGCACCACAATTCAACCCGCCTGCGCTGCGCTGTCGGGCCTGGTGCTTGCTTCGCTCATTCTCCACGAAAAGGCGACGCTTCAACGCATCATCGGCGGTGCAATCATCATTGCCGGCCTGCTGATGTTCGGCGCGGAATCGCTCACGACGATCGGCAACGCCGGCGTCGGCGGCGATCTTTTGTTCGCCACCGCGGGATTGTTCTGGGCGACATTCGGCACCTTGCTGCGGCTTTGGAATGTTCCCGGGA
>Ga0209966_1000360_pt1 | contig 13904 bp, 11 predicted proteins | sample RhisoiCoNPM_FD_187575 | JGI IMG/M metagenome (GOLD analysis project Ga0209966, IMG submission 187575) | Arabidopsis thaliana rhizosphere microbial communities from the Joint Genome Institute, USA, that affect carbon cycling - Rhizosphere... | ecosystem: Host-associated > Plants > Roots >... | reverse complement strand
CCTCGGCCAAGCCCGACGACACCTGGGCCTACCTGAAGTCGGTGCGCCGTACGCGGCGCCTGTCGGGCGGCGCGTGGATGGACCCGATCGGCGGCACCGACCAGCTCTACGACGACTGGGACATCTGGGACGCCTTCCCGACCAAGTACCGCGCCAACAAGCTGGTCGGCAAGCGCTGGGTGTTCGCGGTCGCGCACAGCCCCGAGCTCAGCGTCGACCTGAGCAAGAAGGACACGCTCGACGAGTTCCCCTCGGTCGGGCTGAAGGACAAGCCGCATTTCTTCCCGGCCAAGCACATCGTCTGGGAGCCGCGCGAGGTCTACGTGATCGAGGGCACGCCGCCGGCCGAGCACCCGTACAGCAAGAAGACGGTCTACATGGAGGTCGACTTCCCGCGTCCCTACCTCGGCGAGATGTACGACCAGAAGGGCGAGTTCTGGAAGTTCATGATCTTCCAGAACCGCCCCGACGTCGGCGAGGATGGCTACAAGGCGGTGATGCCGGTGGTTGGTCACGTGATCGACGTGAAGCGCAACCACTCGACGACCTGGTCCTCGAACATGAAGTCCAACCCCAAGGGCGTGAAGGAGGGCGACGTGTCGCTCCAGAAGCTCGAGGAGGTCGCCACCGGCGGCGGCAGGTGAGCGCGGCGGCGCCGCCGCGCTGGCGCCGATCTTCCATCGACTTCTCGTCGTCTTGAGGTTTACCTCGTGTGGCCGGGCCACCGGCTGCTTGGCGACGCCCGCGGGTCCTCCTGCGGGCGTCGCCTTCTTTCTTTGGGGCCGAGCGCTTCGCGCCGATGCCGCGGCGTGTCCCGCGGATCGGACGCCGATGTCCGAGCGGGCGCGGCGGCAGCGGCCCCGGCGGCCGCGAACCGGCTGGAGGAGGCCTGCGGCATCGAGGAAAGCCCTGAGTTCCGGCCCGCGCGCGGGGTGGCCTGCGATGTGCAGAAGGACGAGCGGCGCAACGCATCGCCTTCGCCTGCCGCACGCGCGTCGGCGGGCAATCCCAGCCACCTGAAGGAGAGTGAGAGATGACAGCTTCCCAACCCGCCTCGACCGCGAGCGTCCAGCGCTTCGACGCGGTCGTGATCGGCGCCGGCGTCGCCGGCCTGTACCAGGTCTACCGCCTGCGCGAACTCGGCTTCTCGGTCCAGGGCTTCGAGACCGGCTCCGGTGTCGGCGGCACCTGGTACTGGAACCGCTACCCCGGCGCACGCTTCGACTCCGAGGCCGAGATCTACCAGTACTGGTTCTCCGAGGAGCTCTACAAGAGCTGGAAGCCCAGCGAGCGCTTCCCGGCCCAGCCGGAGACCGAGCGCTGGCTCAACTACGTGGCCGACCGCTGCGAGCTGCGGCCGCACTTCCGCTTCAACACCCGAGTCGCCGCGGCGCGCTACGACGAGCGTGAGCAGCTCTGGTCCGTCACCACCGACCAGGGCGACACCGTCGAGGCGCAGTTCCTGATCAGCTGCACCGGCATGCTGTCGGCGCCGCTGAACAACACCTTCGCGGGCCAGGACAGCTTCAAGGGCCGGCTGTTCCACACCGCGCGCTGGCCGAAGGAGCCGATCGACTTCACCGGCAAGCGCGTCGGCGTCGTCGGCACCGGCGCGACCGGTATCCAGGTGATCCAGACCATCGCGCCGCAGGTCGGGCAGCTGAAGGTCTTCCTGCGCACGCCGCAGTACATCATCCCGATGCGCAACCCGAAGTACAGCGACGGCGACTGGGCCGCGCAGGGCGCGCGCTTCGAGTCGCTGAAGTACCAGGTGCAGCGCACCTTCTCCGGCTTCGAGTACGACTTCACCAACGGCGCCTGGGCCGACAAGACGTCCGCGCAGCGCCGCGCGGTGCTCGAGGCCCTGTGGGACGACGGCTCGCTCGCGCTGTGGCTGGCCTCGTTCGCCGAGATGTTCTTCGACGAGGCGGTCAACGAGGAGATCTCGGAGTTCGTGCGCGAGAAGATGCGCGAGCGCCTGAAGGACCCGGTGCTGTGCGAGAAGCTGATCCCGACCAGCTACGGCTTCGGCACCCACCGCGTGCCGCTCGAGACCCGCTACCTCGAGGTCTACCACCGCCCCAACGTCGAGCTGGTCGACGTGCGCGACGTGCCGATCGAGCGCGTGCTCCCCGAGGGCGTGCAGCTCGCCGACGGCACGGTCCACGAACTCGACATCCTGATCCTCGCGACCGGCTTCGATGCCGGCAGCGGCGCGCTGACGCGCATCGACATCCGCGGCCGCGGCGGGCGTTCGCTGAAGGAGGACTGGGGCCGCGAGATCCGCACGACCATGGGCCTGCAGGTGCACGGCTACCCGAACCTGTTCACGACCGGCGCGCCGCTCGCGCCGTCGGCGGCGCTGTGCAACATGACCACCTGCCTGCAGCAGCAGGTCGACTGGATCACCCACTGCATCCAGGCCGTCAAGGCGCAGGGCAAGCGCGTCATCGAGCCGACCAAGGAGACCGAGGACCGCTGGGTCGCGCACCACGACGAGACCGCCAACAAGACCCTCGTCGTCAAGACCGACTCCTGGTACATGGGCTCGAACGTCGCGGGCAAGCCGCGTCGGCTGCTGTCCTACATCGGCGGCGTCGGCAACTACCGGCAGCGCTGCGAGGACGTCGCGGCCGGCGGCTACCAGGGCTTCGCGATGAGCTGAGGCGCGGGCCATGCCCCGCCGGACATGCCGGCGGGGCACCCGCGCGACCGTAACCGACGACAACGGGAGACTGCACATGCTCACGAACACCTACTACGGCCAGGAGGGCCACGGCCCCTACGAGCTGATCGACATCGGCGCGCTGGAGTTGGAGGAGGGCGGCGTCATCGACGATTGCCAGCTCGCGGTGGCCTGGCACGGCCGGCTCAACGCGACCAAGGACAACGCCATCCTGGTCCCGACCTGGTACTCCGGCACCAGCAAGATCATGGAGCAGGTCTACATCGGCCCGGGCCGCGCGCTCGACCCCGAGAAGTACTTCATCGTCGTCGTCAACCAGATCGGCAACGGCCTGTCGACCTCGCCGCACCGGCTGGCCGACCCGACGGCCTTCCCGAAGGTGCGCATCGGCGACGACGTGCGCGCCCAGCACCGGCTGCTGACGCGCATGTTCGGTATCGAGCGGCTCGCGCTCGTGGTCGGTGGCTCGATGGGCGCGCAGCAGACCTACGAGTGGGCGGTGCGCTACCCGGAGATGGTCGCGCGCGCCGCGCCGATCGCCGGCACGGCCAGGAACACCGAGCACGACTTCGTGTTCGCGAAGACGCTGTGCGAGGCGATCACGACCGACCCGGGCTTCGCGGCGGGGCGCTACGCCTCGTCGGCCGAGGTTGCCGCCGGGCTGCGCCGCCACGCCGAGCTGTGGACGGTGATGGGCTGGAGCACCGAGTTCTTCGCGCAGGGCCGCCACCGCACGCTGGGCTTCGCCGACATGGCCGCCTTCGTCGACAACTTCATGTGCGGCTACTTCGCGCCGATGGACCCGAACGACCTGCTCGCGATGGCCTGGAAGTGGCAGCGTGGCGACGTCAGCCGCCACACCGGCGGCGACCTCGCGGCGGCGCTCGGCCGCATCCGGGCGCGGACCTTCGTGATGCCGATCAGCCACGACATGTTCTTCCCGCCGGCCGACGCCGAGCGCGAGTGCCGGCTGATCCGCGGTGCCGAGTTCCGGCCGGTTCGAAGCATCGACGGCCACCTCGCGCTGTTCGGCACCGACGCCGACGCGATGGCGCAGATCGACCGCCATCTCGGCGAGCTGCTGGCGCTGCCGGCCTGACGCGCCCGACGCCTCGGACAAACAAGGAGACGATGATGTTCAAGACCGATACCTGCTGCACCCTGGTCCCGTACTTCGACGTTCAAGCTGATCAGATCGCGGCCTTCAAGGCGCTGGGGTCACGCTTCGTCGAGCGAACGCGCAACGAGCGTGGCTGCGTCCACTATGCGTTCTCGTTCAGCGGGAACACCGCGCATTGCCGCGAAGGCTACGAGAACGCCGAGGCGCTGCTCGCTCACCTGGAGAACGTGGGCGAATTGCTCGGTGAGGCGCTGAAGATCGCCACGATCACACGACTCGAAGTGCATGCACCGGCCGCCGAAGTTGCCAAGCTCCGCGCGCCCCTGGCGGTACTGAATCCGCAGTTCTTCGTCCTGGAGGCGGGCGTTCGCCGGACCAGCGATTCATAGCCCATCGACGACGCTACCGGCCCGGCGCAGGGTCGGCCAGATGCTCCGGCGTCGCGACGGGCTGCGAGCGCGCCGGGCGCCTGCGCGATCACCTTGCGCGCCACCCGCCGCCCGTGACGCGAAGTCGCGGACGGTCCGCGCATCTCGGCTTACGATGCCCGCATGAATGCGCCCCGACCCCACCGCATCGCCGTCATCCCCGGCGATGGCATCGGCATGGAAGTCATGCCCGAGGGCCTGCGTGTGCTCGAGGCGGCGGCGCGCCGCTTCGGCATCGCGCTGGCCTTCGAGCACTTCGACTGGGCCTGCGCCGCCTACTGGCAGAAGACCGGCGAGATGCTGCCGCCCGACTGGAAGGCCACGCTGCAGGGCTTCGACGCGATCTACTTCGGCGCCGTCGGCTGGCCGGCGGTGCTGCCGGACCATGTGTCGCTGTGGGGTTCGCTGCTGAAGTTCCGGCGCGACTTCGACCAGTACGTGAACCTGCGCCCGGTGCGGCTGCTGCCGGGCGTGCCGTCGCCGCTCGCGGGGCGCAAGCCGGGTGACATCGACTTCCTGATCGTGCGCGAGAACACCGAGGGCGAGTACACCAACCTCGGCGGCGTGATGTACGCCGGCACCGAGCGCGAGATCGTGATCCAGGAGTCGGTGTTCAGCCGCCACGGCACTGACCGGGTGCTGAAGTTCGCCTTCGAGCTGGCCGCCCAGCGCCCGCGCAGGCACCTGACGGTGGCGACCAAGAGCAACGGCGTCGCGATCAGCATGCCCTGGTGGGATGGTCGGGCCGACGCGGTCGGCGCGGGCTATCCGCAGGTCACGGTCGACAAGCAGCACATCGACATCCTGTCGGCGCGCTTCGTGCTGCAGCCGCAGCGCTTCGACGTGGTGGTCGCGAGCAACCTGTTCGGCGACATCCTGTCGGACCTCGGCCCGGCCTGCACCGGGACGATCGGCCTGGCGCCGTCGGCCAACCTGAACCCGGAGCGCAAGCACCCTTCGCTGTTCGAGCCGGTGCACGGCTCGGCGCCGGACATCTACGGCAAGGCCATCGCCAACCCGATCGCGATGATCTGGTCCGGCGCGCTGATGCTCGACTTCCTCGGCCACCGCGATGCCCACGACGCGATCGTCGCGGCGATCGAGCGCGTGCTGGTCGAGGGACCGCGCACGCCCGACCTGGGCGGGACGGCGAAGACGCCCGACGTCGGCAAGGCGATCGCACAGGCGCTTGTCAAATAAGAATCATTCGCATTAATATCGGTCCCTGACCAGCCAGGGGCCCAGCCCCGAGCCAGCTTTCTCCCCGGCCGCGCCCGCGCGGCGGAGACGCGCCGATGAGCTGCCGCTGCCCCCTTCCCGACCTGCCTGCCGTCGCCGAAGACGACGGCGTCGCCCTGCCCAGCGCCGAGGCCTTGCTGGCCGGCACGATGGCGCTGATGACCGGCGTGATCGAACGTGCCGCGCTGGCCCAGCCGCTGGCCGCGCATGGCCAGAGCCTGATGATGTCGGCCAAGGTCCGCGCCAACCTCTTCCGGCTGACCGAGCACCCGCACCTGAGCGCGCCCTTCCGCGCGACGCTCGCGCGACTGCAGGCGCATTGGGAGCGGCTCGCGCTGCCGGCTGCGCCCGAGGCGCCCGCGGCGGCCGAGCCCGACCGCCGCTTGTGGCACCGCAGCCCGGAGCGGGTGCAGTGATCAGCCGCGCATCAGCGCCTCGATCTCGTCCGGCTTGACCGGCGCGTCGCGGCTCAGCAGTTCGCAGCCCTCGGGCGTGACGAGCGCGTCGTCCTCGATGCGGATGCCGATATGCCACCAGCGCTCGTCGATGTCGGGCGCCGGGCGCACGTAGAGCCCGGGCTCGACGGTCACCACCATGCCCGGGCGCAGGATGCGCGAGGGCTTGCGCACGACGCGGCCGCCCAGGCCGTCGGGCTGCTCGACGGGCGCCTCGCCGAGCTCGAGGTACTCGCCGGCGTCGTGCACGTCCAGGCCCAGCCAGTGGCCGATGCCATGCATGTAGTAGCGGCGGTAGGCCGCGCTGGCGACGACGTCGTCGACGCTGCCGACCACGTCGCGGTCGAGCAGGCCGAGGTCGAGCAGGCCCTGGCTCAGCACCCGCGCGGCGACCCAGCCGCCGTCGTTCTTGCGCGCGCCGGGGCGCGTCTCGGCGATCGCCGCCTCCTGCGCCGCCAGCACCAGCTCGTAGAGCGCGCGCTGCGGCGCGCTGAAGCGGCCGTTGACCGGGAAGGTGCGGGTGATGTCGCTGGCGTAGCTGCCGACCTCGCAGCCGGCGTCGATCAGGCAGAGCTCGCCGTCCTTGAGCTCGGCGTCGCCGGCCGGGTAGTGCAGGATGCAGGCGTTGGCGCCGGCCGCGACGATCGAGGTGTAGGCCGGCCCGCTGGCGCCCTGGCGGCGGAACTCGTGCAGCAGCTCGGCCTCCAGCTCGTACTCGCGCAGCCCGGGGCGGCAGGCGCGCATCGCGCGCAGGTGGCCGGCGGCGCCGATCGCACCGGCGCGGCGCATCAGCGCGGCCTCGTGCTCGTCCTTGAAGAGGCGCAGCTCGTCGAGCAGCGGCGCCAGGTCGCGCTGCTGGGTCGGCGCGGCCACGCCGACGCGGCTGCGCGCGCGCACCGCGTCGAGCCAGCCGGCCACGCGCGCCGCCAGTCCCTCGTGGCCGGCGAACGGGAACCACACCGCCGGCTGATCGGCGAGCCGCTGCGCGACGGTGGCATCGAGCGCCTCGACGGGCAGCGCCTCGTCGACGCCGAGCGCGGCCGGCGCCGCCTCGGGACCGAGGCGCAGGCCGTCCCAGATCTCGCGCTCGGCGTCGCGCGGGCGGCACAGCAGCAGGCTGCGGCCGGCGGCGTCGAGCAGCAGCCAGGCGCCGGGCTCGGTGAAACCGGTCAGGTGGAAGAAGCTGCTGTCGTGGCGATAGGGGTACTCGCTGTCGGCGTTGCGCAGCCGCTCGGGCGCGGTCGGCAGCAGCGCGACGCCGCCGCCGGCCGCGCGCAGGGCCGCGGCAAGGCGCTCGCGGCGGCCGCGGTACGGGGTCGGATCGAACGGATGCTGCATGGGGTCGTCCGGTTCTGGGTACGCTTGCAGTCTAGAGCTACGCTTCGAAAGACTGAAACAGATGCGCTACCGCCGCCTCGGCCGTTCCGGCCTGCAAGTCAGTGAGCTCTCACTGGGCTCCTGGGTCACGTACCACAACCAGGTCGATGTCGCGGCCGCGAAGGAGATGCTCGCCGCGGCCTTCGACGCCGGCATCAATTTCTTCGACAACGCCGAGGTCTACGCCAACGGCGAGAGCGAGACCATCATGGGCGAGGCGCTGCGCCAGCTCGGTCGCTCGCCGCTGGACTACGTGGTCTCGACCAAGTTCTTCTGGGGCCTGGACCGCGGCAGCAAGGAGGCGCCGCGCATCAACGGGCAGGACACGCTGAACCGCAAGTACCTGCACCATGCGATCGACGGCTCGTTGAAGCGCCTGCAGCGCGAGTGCATCGACCTCGTCTACTGCCACCGCCCCGACCCGAACACGCCGATCGAGGAGACGGTCTGGGCGCTGCACGACCTGATCCAGCGTGGCAAGGCGCTGTACTGGGGCACGAGCGAGTGGCCGGCGACCGCCATCCGCGAGGCCTGGGACGTCGCCGAGCGCCACCATCTGCATAAGCCCGTCGTCGAGCAGCCGCAGTACAACCTGTTCGCCCGCAAGCGCGTCGAGAAGGAGTACGCGAAGCTCTACGACGGCATCGGCCTGGGCCTGACGACCTGGAGCCCGCTGGCCTCGGGTCTGCTGACCGGCAAGTACCGCGACGGCGTGCCGCCGGGCAGCCGCGGCGCGATCGAGAGCCTGGCTTGGCTGCGCGAGGGACTGACCGATGCCGAGAAGAACGCCGCGGTCGCGAAGCTCGCGCCGATCGCCGCCGAGCTCGGTTGCAGCCTGGCCCAACTCGCGATCGCCTGGTGCAACCACAACCCGAACGTCAGCAGCGTGATCCTGGGCGCCAGCCGCATCGAGCAGCTGCACGACAACCTGAAGGCGCTCGAGGTGACGCCGCGGCTCACGCGCGACGTCCTGTCGCGCATCGACGCGGCGACGAAGTCCCTCGCGGCCTGATCGCACGGCGCTCTCACGCGCCTGTCACGGCGCGCGACCGGACGCGCTTTCACGCGCCTGTCACTGCGCGCGACCGGACGCGCTTTCACGCGCCTGTCACGGCGCGTGCGAACACTGGCGGGTTTTCCATCGAGGAGGACCCGCCATGTTCCGAGCGCCCGCGCTGCGCCGCACCCTGATCACGATCGCCGCCATCGGCGCGCTGGCTGCCTGCGGCGGCGGCGGAGACGAGGAGCGCACGCCGTCGTCGATCGCGCTCGAAGTGATCGGCCGCTACGCCAACCCGGACGTCGACGAGGCCGCCGAGGTCACCGCTGGCGAGATCCCCGCCTTCGACGCCGCGAGCCGGCGCCTGTTCATCGTCAACGCCGGCCTCGGCACGGTCGACGTGCTGGACCTCGCGAATCCGGCCGCGCCGGCGCGCATCGGCTCGATCGACGTCTCGGCGCTCGGCGACAGCGCCAACAGTGTCGCGGTGGCCAACGGCATCGTCGCGGTGGCGATCGACGCGGCCGACAAGCAGGCGCCCGGCGTCGTGGCCTTCTACCGCGCGTCGAGCCTCGCGCTGCTGAGCCAGGTGACGGTGGGCGCGCTGCCCGACATGGTGACCTTCACGCCCGACGGCCGCACCGCCCTGGTCGCCAACGAGGGCGAGCCGAGCGCCGACTACCTGAACGACCCGGCCGGCTCGATCAGCGTGATCGACGTCGCCGACCCCGCTGCACCGACGGTGCGCACCGCCGGCTTCGCGCGCTTCAACGACCAGATCGACGCGCTGCGCGCCGCCGGCGTGCGCATCTTCGGCCCGAACGCGAGCGTCGCGCGCGACCTCGAGCCCGAGTACATCACCGTCTCGGCCGACGGCCGCACCGCGTGGGCGTCGCTGCAGGAGAACAACGCGCTGGCGGTGATCGACGTGGCGGCCGCGCGCGTCACCGACATCGTGCCGCTGGGCTACAAGGACCATGCGGCGGCCGGCAACGGCTTCGACGCCAGCGACCGCGACGACGCGGTCAACATCCGCAACTGGCCGGTGTTGGGCATGTACATGCCCGACGCGATCGCCTCGTACAGCGTCGGCGGCCAGACCTACCTCGTGACCGCCAACGAAGGCGATGCGCGCGACTACGACGGCTTCGCCGAGGAGTCGCGCGTTCGCGACCTGACGCTAGACCCGGCGGTGTTCCCCGATTCGCTGTGTGGCGGCCCCTGCACCGACGACGCGGCGCTCGGCCGGCTCAACGTGACGACGACGCTCGGCCAGGGCCCGTCGGGATACACCGCGCTGTATGCCTTCGGCGGCCGCTCGTTCTCGATCCGCCGTGCCGACGGCACGCTGGTGTGGGATTCGGGCGACCAACTCGAGCAGCGCACCGGCGACCTGGCCAACGTGCCGTTCAACGCCGGCCACGCGGCCGAGGACACCGAGCAGGACAACCGCAGCGACAACAAGGGTCCCGAGCCCGAGGGCGTGGCGGTCGCCAGCTTCGGCGCCAAGACCTACGCTTTCATCGCGCTGGAGCGCGTCGGCGGCATCATGGTCTACGACGTCACGACGCCCACCGCGCCGGCCTTCGTCAGCTACCTGAACAGCCGCGACCAGGGCGTCGGCGACCGCGGGCCCGAGGGCATGGTGTTCGTGCCGGCCGACCGCTCGCCGAGCCGCGAGCCGCTGCTGATCGTCGGCAACGAGGTCAGCGGCACGACGGTCGTGCACCGCATCCGGCTGATCGACTGAGGGCGCGGCGTCAGCCGGCGCGCAGCGTCGGCAGCGCCTGGTGATCCAGGCGCGTGGCCGGGTGTGCCGGCGGCAGCTTCATCGCGTGACGCTTGGCCGCGCGCTTCTCGGCCGCGGCGCGGCGGCGGTTGTCGGCCACCACGTCCATCTGCATGCGCAGGAAGTTGGCGAAGTCCTCGGTCTGCGCCTCGCCGCCGAACAGCGTGCCGGTGCGCGGCAGCTTGACCGCCTTGCCGTCGCGCAGGACCAGCGTCAGCGAGCAGGTGCCCGGCCGCAGCGCGGCGGGCCAGCGCGCCGGCACCGTCAGATAGCGCTCCGAGACATGGACCTCGCGCAGGTCCGAGATCGCCACGCGGCGCGTCGAGCGCTGCCAGCCGCGCCGCCAGGCCACGAACTTCACGCTCGCCGCGGCGCGCTCCCAGGTCCACAGGTCCCAGACGAGCACGCCGAGCCAGAGCAGCTCGGCCGGCACCAGCAGCCAGGCGCTGGTCTGCAAGCCCGCGGCGACCAGGCAGCCGCTGACGACGAGGACGCTCAGCGCCAGCGCGTTCTCCGGCCGGTCGGCGGACCAGAGGCTGCGGTGGTAGACGCGGGAGTCGGCGTGCTCGCCGCACAGCGGATCGCGGGCCATCAGCAGCGTGCGCAGGCCATGCACGGCGCCCCGCTGCCCCGCCACCGCGAGCACCGCTGCGATCAGCCATCCCAGCGCGGTCCCCAGCGCTTCCATCGCACTCACCCCCGGTCCTGCAAAGCCTCCCAGCGTTGCGGGGTGCCGACGTCAGCCCACAGGCCGCCGTAGACGCTGCCGCCGAGGCGCCCCTGGGCGATGGCCGCCTCGAAGCAGGGCCGCAGCGGCGCCTTCTCGCCGTCGCGCAGGCCCTGCACGAGCGTCGATTGGAACAAGCCGACCGTCGAGTACGTGTAACGACCGATGACGAGCGGGTCGTCGCGGCGCCGGATGCGCCCGTCGACATCCAGGCCGAAGTCGCCGTCGGGGTGTTGCGGCGGGTTCGGCACCATCCAGAGGTGGCCCCTGTCGCCGTCGCGCGTGACGGGTTGCACGAAACGGAAGTCCGGCATGTAGACGTCGCCGCCGAGCACCCAAAAGGTGTCGCTTTGCAACAGTGGCAGGGCGTGAACGATGCCGCCAGCGGTCTCGAGCGCGGCGCCGAAATCACGCCCTTCCATCGAATAGCGCACACGCAAGCCCCAGCGCGACCCGTCGCCGAGCGCGGCCGGGAACTGTTCCTCGAGCCAGGCGGTGTTGATGACGACCTCGCGCACGCCGTCGCGCGCCAGCGCCTCGAGCTGCCATTCGATCAGCGGCTTGCCGCGCACCGGCAGCAGCGGCTTGGGCGTGCGGTCGGTCAGCGGCCGCATGCGTTCGCCGCGGCCGGCGGCCAGGATCAGCGCCGGGGGCTGGCTCATGGCGGGCCTCGCCGTATCCGCTGGACGCGGGCCTCGGCGGCGGCGAAGCCGGCCAGCAGTGCGGCCAGCGCCGCTTCGGCGCGCGCCGAGTTGTCGGCGTGCCGGTGGCAGACGTAGAGGTCCAGCGTCACGACGCCCAGCTCGGGCCAGGTGTGCACCGCCAGGTGGGACTCGGCCAGCAGCACGACGCCGGTGATGCCGCGCGGCTCGCCGTCCTCGGCGGGGAAGGCATGGAAGCACTCGGCGACCGGCTGCAGGCCGGCCTCGGTGACCGCGCGCCGGCACAGCGCGCGCAGCGCGGCGGCGTCGGTCAGTGCCGGCTGCGAGGCGGCGCAGCCGCTCAGGTCGGCGGTGAGGTGCAGGCCCTGCATGGTCGGCGGGAGGGGCGGGAGCGCGGGCTCGTAAAATCGCGGATTCTGCCGCTACCGCGGCCCCACTCCGTCCCCGCGAGACCATGGCCGCCCTCGAGAACCGCGTCCCCACCCCCGACTCCGGCCTGATGGCCAACGCGATCCGCGCCCTGGCGATGGACGCGGTCCAGCAGGCCAATTCCGGCCACCCCGGCGCGCCGATGGGCATGGCCGAGATCGCCGTCGCGCTGTGGGGCCGCCACCTGCGCCACAACCCGGCCGACCCGCGCTGGGCCGACCGCGACCGCTTCGTTCTCAGCAACGGCCACGGCTCGATGCTGGTCTACGCGCTGCTGCACCTGAGCGGCTACGACCTGCCGATCGGCGAGCTGCGCAACTTCCGCCAGCTGCACAGCAAGACCCCGGGCCACCCCGAGGTCGGCATCACGCCGGGCATCGAGACCACCACCGGCCCGCTCGGCCAGGGCATCAGCAACGCCGTCGGCATGGCGCTGGCCGAGAAGCTGCTGGCCGCCGAGTTCAACCGCGACGGCCATGCCGTCGTCGACCACCGCACCTACGCCTTCCTCGGCGACGGCTGTCTGATGGAGGGCATCAGCCACGAGGCCTGCGCGCTGGCCGGCGCCTGGAGGCTCGACAAGCTGGTCGCTTTCTACGACGACAACGGCATCAGCATCGACGGCCAGGTCGCGCCCTGGTTCGTCGACGACACGCCGAAGCGCTTCGCCGCCTACGGCTGGCACGTGATCGGCCCGGTCGACGGCCACGACGTCGACGCGGTCGACGCGGCGATCGCCCAGGCCAAGGCGCACCGCGGCCAGCCGACGCTGATCGTCTGCAAGACGGCGATCGGCAAGGGCTCGCCGAACCGCGCCAACACCGCCAAGGCGCATGGCGAGCCGCTCGGCGCCGACGAGATCGCGCTGACGCGCGCCGCGCTGGGCTGGCACCACGCGCCCTTCGAGATCCCGGCCGAGGCCTACAACGAGTGGGACGCCAAGGACGCCGGCGCCAACCTGCAGGCCGACTGGGACGCGCGCTTCGCCGCCTACCGCGCCGCCCACCCGGAGCTGGCCGCCGAGTTCGAGCGCCGCATGAGCGGGGCGCTGCCGGTCAACTTCGCGCAGGTGGCGGTCGACGCCGCGGTGGCGGCCCACACCAAGGCCGAGACGGTGGCCACGCGCAAGGCCAGCCAGATCGCGCTCGAGGCCTTCACTGCCGCGCTGCCCGAACTGCTCGGCGGCAGCGCCGACCTGACCGGATCGAACCTCACCAACACCAAGCACACGCCAGCGCTGCGTTTCGACGACGAGGGATCGCCCAACGGCGGGCGCCACATCAACTACGGCGTGCGCGAGTTCGGCATGGCCGCGGTGATGAACGGCATCGCGCTGCACGGCGGCTTCATCCCCTACGGCGGCACCTTCCTGACCTTCAGCGACTACAGCCGCAACGCGATCCGCATGGCCGCGCTGATGCGCCAGCGCGTGGTGCACGTCTTCACCCATGACAGCATCGGCCTCGGCGAGGACGGCCCGACGCACCAGAGCGTCGAGCATGCGGCGAGCCTGCGGCTGATCCCGAACCTGGACGTTTGGCGACCCGCCGACACCGCCGAGACCGTGATGGCGTGGACCCGCGCGCTGCTCAACCGCGACCGGCCGACCGCGCTGCTGCTGAGCCGCCAGAACTGCGCCTACGCGCCGAAGGCCGGTCTCGACGAGATCGCGCGCGGCGCCTACGTGCTGGCCGAGCCGAGCGAGGTCGGCCTGAAGAAGAAGGCCCAGGCGGTGATCATCGCGACCGGCTCCGAGGTCCAGCTCGCGCTGCACGCGCAGGCGCAGCTGGCCGAGGCCGGCATCGCCGTGCGCGTCGTCTCGATGCCCAGCACGACCACCTTCGACCGCCAGGACAGCGCCTACAAGAAGAAGCTGCTGCCCACCGGCCTGCCGCGCATCGCGGTCGAGGCCGGCGTGACCGACGGCTGGTGGAAGTACGGCTGCGCCGCGGTCGTCGGCCTCGACACCTATGGCGAGTCGGCTCCGGCCGG
>Ga0209966_1000358_pt1 | contig 13967 bp, 10 predicted proteins | sample RhisoiCoNPM_FD_187575 | JGI IMG/M metagenome (GOLD analysis project Ga0209966, IMG submission 187575) | Arabidopsis thaliana rhizosphere microbial communities from the Joint Genome Institute, USA, that affect carbon cycling - Rhizosphere... | ecosystem: Host-associated > Plants > Roots >... | reverse complement strand
TGGATGCCTACCGAATTTGGTAGGCGCGATTGGACTCGAACCAACGACCCCCACCATGTCAAGGTGGTGCTCTAACCAGCTGAGCTACGCGCCTGCAGCCCGCTAGTGTAGCAGGCTTGGAGCAGGTCGCTGCGGTCAGCGGCGCCGGGCGCGCCGCACGCCGGGGATCGCCGCCAGGCGCGACAGCACCGCATCGAGCCGCAGGCTGCTGTCGATCTCGACCGTCAGCGTCATCCATACGGTGGCGCCGGCACCGCGCGTGACCTGGCTGTGCACCGCACTCACATCGACGCGTTCCTTCGCCAGCGCTTCGGTCAAGTCGCGCAGCAGGCCGCTGCGCTCCGCCGCTTCGACGAGCAGGTCCACCGGGTAGCGGCCGGCGTCGCCCGCCGCGCGCCCCCAGGCGACGGCGATGACGCGCTCGGGCGTGCGCTCGCGCATGTGCTGCAGGTTGCTGCAGTTGCGCCGATGGATCGCGACGCCCTTGCCGCGCGTCACGTAGCCGTCGATCGCATCGGGCGGCGCCGGCCGGCAGCAGCGTGCCAGCGTCGTCAGCAGAGATTCGACACCGACGACCAGCACGCCGCCGTGGGACGAAGCCTCGTCGGCGACCGGGCGGGCCAGCCGCCGCGCGATCTGCTCGTCGAGGTCCGGCGTCTGCGCGGGCGGGCGCAGCAGGTTCTCGACATGGCGCAGCGACAGCTCGTCCTTGCCGACCACCTCGAACAGCGCTTCGGCATCGCGGAAGCCCAACTGCGCGGCCAGCTCGTCGTGCCGCATCGCTGTGCGGCCCTCGCGCTGCAGCAGCTTCTCGATCGCCTCGCGGCCGCGCGCCACGGTCTGCGCCTGCGCCTGGGCGTTGAACCAGGCGCGCACCTTGGCGCGCGAACGCGGGCTCTTCAGGTAGCCGAGCTCGGTGTTGAGCCAGTCGAGCGAGGGCCCACCCTCCTTCGCGGCGACCACCTCGACCGTCTGCCCGCTGGCCAGTGGCTTGTTCAGCGGCAGCAGCGCGCCGTCGACGCGCGCGCCGCGGCAGCGGTGGCCGAGGTCGGTGTGCAGCGCATACGCGAAATCCACCGCGGTGGCACCGGCGGGCAGTTCGATCACCGCCGCCTGCGGCGTGAAGACGTAGATGCGGTCGTCGAACCAGCCGCCGCCGGCGGCTGGTTCGGCGACTTCGCGCTCCCACGCCAGCAGCTGCTGCAGCACCGCCTTGCGGGCCTGCGCCACCTGCTCCTCGAAGCCGCCCGCCGCCGACACGCCGGCATAGCCGCGCACGCCGGCCTCCTTGTAGGCCCAGTGGGCCGCGACACCGCTCTCGGCATGCTCGTGCATCGCACGGGTGCGGATCTGGATCTCGATCGAGCGGCCGTCGGCATCGCGCACCACGGTGTGCAGCGACTGGTAGCCGTTGGGCTTGGGCCGCGCGATGTAGTCGTCGAACTCCTGCGGCAGCGGCGTCCACAGCTCGTGCGCGCGCCCCAGCGCTGCGTAGCAGCCCGCGACGTCGTCGACGATCACGCGCAGCGCGCGCAGGTCGTGCACCTCGTCGAAGGCGAGCTGCTTGCCCTGCATCTTCTTCCAGATGCTGTACAGGTGCTTGGGCCGGCCCTGCACTTCGCAGCGCAGGCCGGCGGCGGCGAGCGCCGCGGCGAGTTCGCGGCGCGTGTCCTCGACGGCGCGCTCACGCTGCACGCGGGTCTGGTCGAGCAGCCCGGCGATGCGGCGGTATTCCTCGGGCTGGGTGAAGCGGAACGCGAGGTCCTCGATCTCCCACTTGATCTGCCAGATGCCCAGGCGGCTGGCCAGCGGCGCGAACACCTGCAGCGACTCGCGTGCCAGCGCCCGCGGGCAGGCCTGGCGGCTCGCCGCGTACCAGCGCAACGTCTGCAACCGCGACGCCAGCCGCAGCAGCACCACGCGCAGGTCGCGCGAGAAGGCCAGCAGCATCTTGCGCACGCGCTCGAGCTGTGCGGCCTGCTGCGCGCCGTCGAGCACCGCGTCGCCGAGCGCCTCGCGCGCGCTGCGCTGCACCTGCACCAGCTTGTGCGTGTGCGCCACCAGCTCGGCGTAGCCCGGTCCGTAGGCCTTGGCGATCACCTCCTCGGGCCGCGCCAGGTAGGGCGCGGTGTAGACGAGATAGGCGGCGGCGCGCATCGACGGCGCCGCACCGATCGCTGCCAGGATGGCCGCCACGCCGTCGGCATGGGCGAGCGCGTCCTCGCCGGTGTCGAAGGATTCGCCGGCCAGCAGCGGCTCGGCGAAGGCGCGCGCACGCTCGGGCAGGTCGCGCTCAGGCGCCGCGGCTTCGACCGCCTGCGGCTCCACGCCGCCGGCCAGCCGCACGATCGCGGCCGCGCCGGTGTCGGCAGCCGCCGCGGTCTTCATGGCGCGAGCAGGAAGTCGCGCACCAGCCGGACCTGGTCGTCGGCCACCAGCGTCGGCGCGTGGCCGATCCCCGGCAGCTCGACGAGCTGCGGCTTCGGGCCGCGCTGCGTCATCGCGACCGCGGTCTCGAGCGACAGCAGGTCGGACTCGGCGCCGCGCAGCAGCAGCGTCGGCGCGCGGATCAGGTCGTAGCGCTGCCACAGCAGCGCTTCGCCGGCGGCAGCCAGCTCGGGCGTCACGGCCTTGAAGGGCAGCCCGATCGCCGGGTCGTAGTGCGAGACCCAGCCGTCGCCTTCGGGCACCAGCTGCGGGCGCGTCAGCGCGAGCCATTGCTCGCGGCTGTGCGGACCGAAGCCGCTCGAGATGCTCCACAGATAGTCGGCCGCCTCGTCCAGCGTCGCGTAGCGCTTGGGCAGACCGACATAGGCGCCGATGCGCTGCACCGCCTCGGGGCGGATCGCCGGGCCGACGTCGTTGAGCACCAGCCGGCGCACCGACGACGTGCCGTCGCGGCCGCGCAGCGAGGCCAGGCCGATGCCGATCAGCCCGCCCATCGAGGTGCCGACCCAGTCGACCTGCGGCACGTCCAAGCGCGCGAGCAGCGTCACCATGTCGGCCACGTAGGTCGGGATCTGGTAGCCCATCGGGTCGGCCAGCCGGTCCGAGCGACCGCGGCCGACGACGTCCGGGCAGACCACGCGGCAGTCGGCCGCGAGCGCACGCGCGAGCGTGTCGAAGTCGCGGCCCTGGCGCGTCAGGCCGTGCACGCAGACGACGACCCGCGGGTTGTCGCGCTCGCCCCATTCCCAATAGGCCATGCGGTGCAGCCCGGCGGCATCCAGGCACGCGACATGCTCGAGTCTCGGTTCGGTCATCGTGGTCACTCCTCGATAATCATGCTAACCAACCCCTGACGGAATCCGACCATGTTGAAAGGCAAGACCGCACTCGTCACCGGCTCCACCAGCGGCATCGGCCTGGGCATCGCGCTGGTGCTGGCGCGGCAAGGCGCCGACGTGATGCTCAACGGCTTCGGCGACGCCGACGGCGCGCTGCGTCAGCTGCGCGAGGCGGCGCCCGGCGCGCGCGTGGGCTACCACGGCGCCGACATGAGCAAGCCGGCCGAGATCGCCGCGCTGATGGCGCAGGCCGAGGCGGAACTGGGCGGCGTCGACATCCTCGTCAACAACGCCGGCATCCAGCATGTCTCGCTGGTCGAGGACTTTCCGCCCGAGAAGTGGGACGCGATCATCGCCATCAACCTCAGTTCCGCCTTCCACACCACGCGGCTGGCGATCCCGCGCATGCGCCAGCGCAACTGGGGCCGCATCGTCAACATCGCCTCGGCGCATGGGCTGGTGGCCTCGGCCGGCAAGTCGGCCTACGTGGCGGCCAAGCACGGCATCGTCGGCTTCACGAAGGCGGTGGCACTGGAGACCGCGACCACCGGCATCACCTGCAACGCCATCTGCCCGGGTTGGGTGCTGACGCCGCTGGTGCAGAAGCAGATCGACGACCGCGCCGCGCGCGAGGGCATCCCGGTGGCGCAGGCCGAGCGCGACCTGCTCGGCGAGAAGCAGCCCTCGCTGCAGTTCACGACGCCCGAGCAACTCGGCGAGCTGACCGCCTTCCTGTGCTCGGACGCCGCCGCCAACGTCAAGGGGCAGGCCTGGGCCGCCGACGGCGGCTGGACCGCCCAGTGAGCGGCCGGCGCTTCAGCGGGTCAGCTGCACCGTCCCGCTGACCGAGGCGCTGACCAGGCTCTTGCCGGGCTCGACTGGCAGCGGCGCGTCCGCCGCGGCCATCTCGGCCTTGGCGGCGCGCATCATCACCGGGCGCGGGCCGCCGCCCTCGGCGCCGCTTTGCACCGCGACCTCGCGCAGCGTGTAACCCGAGAAGCCGAACTGTCGCGCCAACTCTCCGGCGCGCGCGCGGTACTTCTGGATCGCCTGGGCCGTGACCTCGGCCTCGTGCTTGTCGGCCAGCTCGCGCGAGACGCTGTAGCCGACGCTCGTGATGTTCATCGCCGAGAGGCGCCCGGCGGTCTGCGCGACGCGCTGGCCGTCCTTGCCCTGCAGCACGAGCTCGGCCTGGCCCTGCCAGCCGTTGATGCGGCCTTCCTTGCCGTAGCGTGGATAGAGCGAGAAGCCGCCGGTGCGGACCTCCAGCGCCCCGGACTGCGCTGCCTTGCGCGCCTCGGCCAGCGCGGCGTCGAGCACCGCCTTCAGCTGGGCCTGGACCTGGGCGGCATCCTGCCCCTCGCGCACCGCCTGCAGCGTGATCGACAGCAGGTCCTGCGTGACCTCGACGCTGGCGTTCGCGCTGAAGTTGACGAGGTTCTCGGGGCGCGCCTCGGCGGTGGCCCGCGCCGGCGAGGCGGCAAACAGCGCGCCGGCGGCGGCCAGGGCGAACAGGGACAGGGCACGGCGTTGCATCACGGTCATGGGCAGCCTTCCGGCGGTCAAGTGGTGGACGAGTGTCGGTCAGAACGCGCGCGCGCCCGCTGCCGCCGACCGGCACCCCCTTGCGCCACCCGCTGGGCGCAAGAGATGTAACAGCGGGTCAGGAACGCCGTTTTGCCCGGTTTGCCCTGCGCACAATCGCTTCTGTTACAAATGCAGGAAAGGCCCAGAATGAACGCCACCGCCTCCAACGCGCAACGCCCGGACCGCATCGTCGTGGTCGACGACGACGCCCGCATCCGTGACCTGCTGCGCCGCTACCTGACGCAAGAGGGCTTCGAGGTGCTGCTGGCCGAGGACTCGAAGGCGCTGAACCGCGTGCTGACGCGCGACACGATCGACCTGATCGTCCTCGACCTGATGCTGCCCGGCGAGGACGGCCTGTCGATCTGCCGCCGCCTGCGCGCCAACAACGACACCACGCCGATCATCATGCTGACCGCCAAAGTCGAGGACGTGGACCGCATCGTCGGCCTGGAGGTCGGCGCCGACGACTACCTGCCCAAGCCCTTCAACCCACGCGAGCTGCTGGCGCGCATTCACGCGGTGCTGCGCCGTCGCCCGACGCTGGAAGCGCCCGGGGCGCCGGCCAAGGAGCCGCAGACCGTCACCTTCGGGCCCTTCGAGTTCGACCTGGCGCTGCGCCGCCTGACAAAGGACGGCGAGCAGATCGCGCTGACCACCGGCGAGTTCTCGATGCTCAAGGCGCTGGTGCGCCACCCGCGCCAGCCGCTCAGCCGTGACAAGCTCGCGCAGCTGGCGCGCGGCCGCGAGTTCGAGCCCTTCGACCGCAGCCTCGATGTGCAGATCTCGCGCCTGCGCAAGATGATCGAGCCCGACCCGGCCCAGCCGCGCTACATCCAGACGGTCTGGGGCGTGGGCTATGTGTTCGTGCCGGACGGCGCGGCCTGAGTCGCCGAGTCCCCTGTCCCGAATCGCGATGGCCGAAACCGCTGGCAGCACCGCCCGCAGCCGCCGTGCCGAGCGCATCGCCGAGAGCCTGAACCAGCGCCCTTGGTGGCGCCCGCGGCTGCCGCGCTTCGCGCTCAGCCTGTTCTGGCGCACCTTCATCCTGCTGGCGCTGCTGCTGAGCGGCGGCATCCTGGCCTGGATGCAGACCTTCCGCGCGCTCGAGTTCGAGCCGCGCGCGGTGCAGGCGGCGCAGCAGATCGCCAGCCTGGTGAACCTGTCGCGCGCGGCGCTGCGCTACGCCGACGCGATCAACCGCGTCACCGTCGTCAAGACGATGACCGACCAGGAATCGGTGCGTGTGATCCCGCGCGAACCCCAGGACCGCTTCGAGCCCTTCGAGGTGGACCGCTTCAGCCGCGCGGTCGGGCAGGAACTGCGCAGCCGGCTCGGGCCGGACACGCTGGTGGCCAGCAGCGTCAACGGCACGCAGGGCCTGTGGGTCGGCTTCAACATCGAGAACGACCCCTACTGGCTGCAGGCCGACCCGAAGCGTCTCGAAGCCGTCGCCGGCAGCACCTACTTCGTCTGGACCAGCATCGCGCTGCTGGCCACGCTGCTGGGCTCGGCGGCGATCGCCGGGTTGATCAACCGGCCGCTCAAGCAGCTGTCCTTCGCGGCCAGCCGCATCCGCGACGGCGAGTACGAGTCGCGCCTCGACGAGGAGACGATGACCGCCGAGATCCGCGAGGTCAACATGGGCTTCAACCGCATGGCGCGCGAGCTGGCCAAGGTCGACGAGGACCGCGCGGTGATGCTCGCCGGCATCAGCCACGACCTGCGCACGCCGCTGGCGCGCATGCGGCTGGAGACCGAGATGAGCGTCGTCGACGAGGAAGCCAAGCGCTACATGGCCGCCGACATCGACCAGCTCGACGCGATCATCGACAAGTTCATGGACTATGCGCGGCCTGGCGAGGTCAAGCTCTCGCCGGTGCACCTGTCGGGTGTGGTCGACCGCGAGATCGCCGCCTTCCGCGACCCGGCGCAGATGGTCATCGAGAGCCGCGTCGCGATCGACACCAAGGTGATGGCCGACGACACCGAGCTCGGCCGCGTGCTCGCCAACCTGTTCGAGAACGCGCGCCGCTACGGTCGCAGCGCCGACACCGGCATCGCGCGCGTGACGGTGAGCTATGCGCGCACCGGACCGTGGGTGATCGTCAGCGTGCGCGACCACGGCCGCGGCGTGCCGCCCGAGAAGCTCAAGCAGCTCACCACGCCCTTCTTCCGCGGCGACGCGGCGCGCACGGCCGCCACCGGCGCCGGGCTGGGCCTGGCCATCGTCGAGAAGGCCGTGCAGCGCATGGGCGGCAGCTTCGACGTCGCCAACGCACCCGATGGCGGGCTGGTGGCGCACATCCGCTTGAAGAAGGCGCCCTGAGGCACCCGGAACTCAGGCGCGCAGCAACAGGCAGACCGCGCGCGCCTCGATCGCGCGGCCCTCGCCGACCGGTCCCATCTTCTCGGCCGTCTTGGCCTTCACGTTGACCTGCGCCGGCGCGACGCCCAGGCAACCGGCGATGCACTCGACCATCTTCGGGATGTGCGGCGCCATCTTCGGCGCCTGGGCCACGATGGTCGCGTCGACGTTGCCGACGCGCCAGCCGGCGTCGCGCACGCGCTGGAGCGCCTCGGCCAGCAGCACGCGCGAGTCGGCGCCGGCGTACAGCGGGTCGGTGTCGGGGAAATGGCGGCCGATGTCGCCGAGCCCGGCGGCGCCGAGCAGCGCGTCGGTCAGCGCGTGCAGCAGCGCGTCGGCGTCCGAGTGACCGAGCAGGCCGTGGCTGTGCGGGATCTCGATGCCGCCCAGGATCAGCTTGCGGCCGGTGACCAGCGCGTGGGTGTCCCAGCCCTCGCCGATGCGAAACCCGATCTCGCTCATGCGCGTGTCCTCAGCAGTCGTTCGGCCAGCGCGAAATCGGCCGGCCAGGTGAGCTTGAAATTCTCCAGCGCGCCGGGCACCAGCTTCGGCGCATGGCCGAGCGCCTCGACGGCACTGGCCTCGTCGGTGACGGCATCGCCGGCGGCCGCCAGCGCGGCGCGCAGCAGGCCGAGGCGGAACATCTGCGGCGTCTGCGCCTGCCACAGCGCGCGGCGGTCGACGGTCGCGGCGGCGCGGCCGTCGGCCTCGTGCTTGAGCGTGTCGGCCACCGGCAGCGCGAGCAGCCCACCGGTAGCGTCGTGCTCGCAGGCGGCGATCAGGCGCTCGATGTCGGCCGGCCGCACCAGGCAGCGCGCGGCGTCGTGAACCAGCACCCAATCGTCGTCGCGCGCGCCGTCGGCGGTCAGCGCCGCCAGGCCGGCGGCGACGCTGGCCGCACGCGTGGCACCGCCAACACGCGCAACGCGGTGCGCGCCCGGCGCGTGGCGCTCGAACTCGGCATCGTCGGGCGCCAGCACCACCAGCGTCGACGCGATCCGCGGCACCGCCGCCAGCGCCGCCAGCGTGTGCGCGACGACGCTGCGGCCGGCGACGACGCGGTACTGCTTCGGCCCACCGGCGCCGGCGCGCTCGCCGACGCCGGCGCAGGGCACCAGTGCATGGCAGCGCGGCGGGGTCGCAGAAGCGGCGGCGGACTCGGTCATCGGGCGCCGATTCTAGAATTCGGCCCACCATCGCCCCGCCAGCCCTCGCGGCGGGGCGATCTGCTTTTGCCCGACGCCTTCCCGCCCCCGATGCAACTGCCCGCCCTCGCCCCCGGCAAGCGCTACACGCTGCCCCGCCCGATCGGATCGGCCGACGCGCTGCTGCTCGCGCGCTTCGTGCAGGCGCGCGCCGCCGAGAAGCGGCTGACCGCGATCGTCGTCGCCGACCCGGCCGATGCGCAGCGTCTGCCCGAGGAACTGGCCTTCTTCGCGCCCGGGCTGCGCGTCGCGGTGTTCCCGGACTGGGAGACCCTGCCCTACGACAGCTTCTCGCCGCACCAGGACCTGATCTCCGAGCGGCTGGCGACGCTGTGGCGCATCCTGCAGGCGCAGCGCCTCGGCGACCTCGACGTCGTGCTGATGCCGGCCACCACCGCGCTGGTGCGGCTCGCACCGCCGTCCTTCCTGGCCGCCTACACGTTCGAGTTCCGGCAGAAGCAGAAGCTCGACGAGGCGGCGCTGAAGGCGCAGCTCACGCTAGCCGGCTACCAGCATGTCAGCCAGGTCGTGTCGCCGGGCGAGTACGCGGTGCGCGGCGGGCTGATCGACCTGTTCCCCATGGGCTCGGCGGTGCCCTACCGCGTCGACCTGTTCGACAACGAGGTCGATTCGATCCGTACCTTCGACCCCGACAGCCAGCGCAGCCTCTACCCGGTGCCCGAGGTGCGGCTGCTGCCGGGCCGCGAGTTCCCGATGGACGAGGCCGCGCGCACCGCGTTCCGCGCCCGCTGGCGCGAGAAGATGGACGGCGACCCGACCCGCGCGCGGATCTACAAGGACATCGCGACCGGCCTCGCGAGCCCGGGCATCGAGTTCTACCTGCCGCTGTTCTTCGAGCAGGCCGCAACGATCTTCGACTACCTCGGCGACGCCGCCACGGTGGTGCTGCATGGCGAGGTCGACGCGGCGCTGCAGAAGTTCTGGGGCGAGACGCGCGAGCGCCACCGCTTCCTGCAGCACGACCCCGAGCGGCCGATCCTGCCGCCGCAGGAGATCTACCTGCCGCCGGAGGAGTTCTTCACCCGGGCGAACGTCCATGCGCAGCTCGCGTTGCGTGGCTCGGAGCCGGTGGACTGGGCGCGCCCGCTGCCGGACCTGTCGGTCGAACGCGGCACGCCCGACCCGCTGCGCAAGCTCGAGGCCCACCTCGGCCGCAACGAGCACCGCGTGCTGCTGGTCGCCGAGAGCGAGGGCCGGCGCGAGAGCCTGCTCGAACTGCTGCGTGACCATCAGCTCGAGCCACCTGCCATCGACACGCTGGCCGCCTTCGAGGCCGGCAGCGAGCGCTACGCGATCACCGTCGCGCCGCTGGCGTCCGGCTTCTACTGGACCGAGGCCGACGTCCAGTTCGTCACCGAGACCGAGCTGTTCGACGCCGCACCCACCGTGCGCCGCCGCCGCAAGCAGGAGCCGACCAGCGATGTCGACGCGCTGATCAAGGACCTGTCGGAGCTGAAGGTCGGCGACCCGGTCGTGCATGCCAACCATGGCATCGGCCGCTACGTGGGGCTGGTCAACATCGACCTCGGGAACGACGAAGGGGGCCCCAGCGAGTTCCTGCACCTCGAGTACGCTGACAAGGCCACGCTCTACGTGCCGGTGGCGCAGCTCGGGCTGATCAGCCGCTACACCGGCGTCAGCGCCGAGGAGGCGCCGCTGCACCGGCTCGGCTCGGGCCAGTGGGAGAAGGCCAAGCGCAAGGCCGCCGAGCAGGTGCGCGACACCGCCGCCGAGCTCCTGAACCTCTATGCCCGGCGCGCGGCGCGCGAGGGTTTCGCCTTCCGCTTCTCGCCGCAGGACTACGAGGCCTTCGCGGCGAGCTTCGGCTTCGAGGAGACGCCCGACCAGCGCGCCGCGATCCACGCGGTGATCCAGGACATGGTCAGCCCCAAGCCGATGGACCGGCTGGTTTGCGGCGACGTCGGCTTCGGCAAGACCGAGGTCGCGCTGCGCGCCGCCTTCGTCGCGGTCACCGGCGGCAAGCAGGTCGCGCTGCTGGCACCGACCACGCTGCTGGCCGAGCAGCATTACTCGAACATCGCCGACCGCTTCGCCAAGTGGCCGGTCAAGGTGGCCGAGATGTCGCGCTTCCGCTCGGCCAAGGAGATCAAGACCGCGCTCGCCGGCCTGGCCGACGGCACGATCGACATCGTGATCGGCACCCACAAGCTGCTGAGCCAGGACACGAAGTTCAAGAACCTGGGCCTCCTGATCATCGACGAGGAGCACCGCTTCGGCGTGCGCCACAAGGAGGCGATGAAGGCGCTGCGCGCCGAGGTCGACGTGCTGACGCTGACCGCCACGCCGATCCCGCGCACGCTGGGCATGGCGCTCGAAGGCCTGCGCGACCTGTCGGTCATCGCGACGGCCCCACAGCGGCGCCTGGCGATCAAGACCTTCGTGCGCACCGAGATGAACGGCGTGATCCGCGAGGCGGTGATGCGCGAGCTCAAGCGCGGCGGCCAGGTCTATTTCCTGCACAACGAGGTCGAGACGATCGAGAACCGCCGCCGCGCGCTCGAGGAGCTGCTGCCCGAGGCGCGCATCGCCGTCGCCCACGGCCAGATGCCCGAGCGCGAGCTCGAGCGCGTGATGCGCGAGTTCGTCGGCGGCAAGCACAACCTGCTGCTGTGCTCGACGATCATCGAGACCGGCATCGACGTGCCGAGCGCCAACACCATCGTGATGAGTCGCGCCGACAAGTTCGGCCTCGCGCAGCTGCACCAGCTGCGCGGCCGCGTCGGCCGCTCGCACCACCAGGCCTACGCCTACCTGCTGGTGCCCGACGTCGAGGGCCTGACCAAGCAGGCCGCGCAGCGCCTGCAGGCGATCCAGGACATGGAGGAGCTGGGCAGCGGCTTCTACCTCGCGATGCACGACCTCGAGATCCGCGGCGCCGGCGAGGTGCTCGGCGAGCACCAGAGCGGCAACATGATGGAAGTCGGCTTCCAGCTCTACAACGAGATGCTGGCGAGCGCGGTGCGGGAACTGCGGGCCGGGCGCAGTGCCGACGTGGCCGACCTGCTGAACCCGCCGAACGCCGGCACCGAGGTCAACCTGCACGCCCCGGCCCTGCTGCCCGACGCCTATTGCGGCGACGTGCATGTGCGGCTGTCGCTCTACAAGCGCCTGGCCACCGCCGACAAGGCCGACAAGATCGACGCGATGCTTGAAGAGATCGTCGACCGCTTCGGCAAGCTGCCGCCGCAGGCCCAGACCCTCTTCGACCTGCACCGCCTGCGCGTGCAGGCCAAGCCCTATGGCGTGATGAAGATCGACGCCGGCCCGCAGGCGATGAGCCTCACGTTCCGGCCCAAGGCGCCGATCGACGCGATGCGCATCATCGAGCTGGTGCAGAAGAACCGCCACATCAAGCTCGCCGGCAACGACAAGCTGCGCATCGAGAAGGGCCTGAGCGACCCGAAGGACCGGGCGCAGTTCATCCGCGATGTCCTGCGCTCGCTCGGCACGCCGACGGCGATGGAGCCGGTCTAGGGGCGCACGCATGGCCTACCACCACACCCTTGGCGGCGAGCGCTATCGCTACGCCGATCTGAAGGACGTGTTGGCCAAGGCCACGCCGCTGCGCTCGGGCGACCAGCTCGCCGGCATCGCCGCCGCCACCGCGGCCGAGCGCATGGCCGCGAAGCTGTGCCTGGCCGAGCTGCCGCTGGCCACCTTCCTGCAGGAGGCACTGATCCCCTACGAGCGCGACGAGGTCACGCGCCTGATCGTCGACACGCACGACGCGGCGGCCTTCGCGCCCATCGCCCACCTGACGGTCGGCGACTTCCGCAACTGGCTGCTGTCCGACGCCGCCGACGAAGCCGCCCTCGCGGCGCTGCGCCCGGGCCTCACGCCCGAGATGGCCGCCGCCGTCAGCAAGCTGATGCGCCACCAGGACCTGATCCTGGTCGCGCGCAAGTGCCGCGTCGTCACGCGCTTTCGCAACACCATCGGCCTGCCCGGCCACCTCGCGGTTCGGCTGCAGCCGAACCACCCGACCGACAGCCCGAGGGGCATCGCCGCTTCGATGCTCGACGGCCTGCTCTACGGCGCCGGCGACGCGGTGATCGGCGTCAACCCGGCCGGCGACAGCCTGCCCGAGCTGGTGCAGCTGCTGCGGCTGATGGACGAGGCGGTGCAGCGCTTCGAGATCCCGACGCAGTGCTGCGTGCTGACCCACGTCACCAACACGCTGCAGGCGATCGAGATGGGCGCGCCGGTCGACCTGGTGTTCCAGTCGGTCGCCGGCACCGAGCAGGCCAACGCGGGATTCGGCATCGACCTCGCGCTGCTGCGCGAGGCGCGCGACGCGGCGCTTTCCCTGCAGCGCGGGACGCTCGGCGACAACGTGATGTATTTCGAGACCGGCCAGGGCTCGGCGCTGAGCGCCGACGCCCACCACGGCGTCGACCAGCAGACCTGCGAGGCGCGCGCCTACGCGGTGGCGCGGGCCTTCGATCCGCTGCTGACCAACACCGTCGTCGGCTTCATCGGCCCCGAATACCTGTTCGACGGCAAGCAGATCGTGCGCGCCGGGCTGGAGGACCACTTCTGCGGGAAGCTGCTCGGCCTGCCGCTGGGCTGCGACGTCTGCTACACCAACCATGCGGAGGCCGACAGCGACGACATGGACACGCTGATGACGCTGCTCGCCACCGCCGGCCTGAGCTTCCTGATGGGCGTGCCCGGTGCCGACGACGTGATGCTGAACTACCAGAGCACCAGCTTCCACGACGCGCTCTACCTGCGCGAGCTGCTGGGCCTGAAGCGCGCTCCCGAGTTCGAGGCCTGGCTGCAGCGCATGCGCATCACCGACGCGCAGGGCCGGCTGCAGCCGGTCGGCCGCGGCCACCCGCTGCTGCAAGGGACCGGCGCATGAGCGACGCGCTCTCGCCACCGGCGACTGCGGTGATCGCCGACCCCTGGCAGGCGCTGCGCGCCCACACCCCGGCGCGCATCGCGCTCGGCCGCAGCGGCGTCAGCCTGCCGACCGCCGAGCAGCTCGCCTTCGGCAGCGCGCACGCGCAGGCGCGCGACGCGGTGCTGAGGCCCCTCGACGTCCCGGCGCTCGAGGCGGCCTTGCGGGCCGAAGGCTTCGCGACCCTGAGCGTGCACAGCGCCGCTGCCGACCGCGCCACCTACCTGCTGCGGCCCGACCTCGGCCGGCGGCTCGCCGAGGCCAGTGGCGCGGCATTGGCAAACGCCGGGGTCGCCGCCGGCGACCTGTTGCCGGTCGTCGGCGACGGCCTGTCCTCGCTCGCCGTGGCGCGCCACGCGCTGCCGCTGCTGCGTGCGCTGCGCGAACGCCTGCCGGCCGGGTGGACGCTCGGGCCGGTGATCGTCGCGCAGCAGGCCCGCGTCGCGCTCGGCGACGACATCGGCGAACTGCTGCGTGCACCGCTGGTCGCGGTGCTGATCGGCGAACGCCCCGGCCTCAGCTCGCCCGACAGCCTGGGCGTCTACCTCACCGCCGCGCCGCGGCGCGGCCGCAGC
>Ga0209966_1000357_pt1 | contig 13985 bp, 20 predicted proteins | sample RhisoiCoNPM_FD_187575 | JGI IMG/M metagenome (GOLD analysis project Ga0209966, IMG submission 187575) | Arabidopsis thaliana rhizosphere microbial communities from the Joint Genome Institute, USA, that affect carbon cycling - Rhizosphere... | ecosystem: Host-associated > Plants > Roots >... | reverse complement strand
GCGGCGGTAGTGGTCGCAGGCGAGGCCGGACTTCGAGCCGTCGCTGATCTTGCCGGGCGTCTGCTCCCACTTCCACCAGTCGGTGTTGTCGTTGTTCCCCTCCACCTGGTACGCGGCGGTGGCGGAACCCCAAAGGAAGCCGTCGGGGAAATGGCGGGTCTCGTGGACGTGATGGTGGGAATGCTCTTCGGGCATGGGTTCAGACGAGCGCCTTGGCGGCGAGGCCGATCAGGAGGATGCCGATGAAGTTGAAGGCGTAAGAAAGCGGGACGAACCAGGCGGTCCTCATCTTCGAGAAGCCCATCAGGCTGATGCCGAGCTCGTCGGGGAACGGCGAAGCGATGATCAGCCCGCCGATGAAGAACGAGGCCCAGCGGAAGGCGCGCGTGCGGATGAGGACCATGAAGCGCGTCCAGCCTTCGCTCGCCTTGAGATGCTCCATGAGGTGCTCGGAGAGCTTGTCGCGCACGGTCAGGAAGATGAGCACGTCGCCGAGCACCGAGCCGAGCGCGCCGACGGCCGCGGTCGCCAGGACCGAACCGGACTGCGCGATCTCGCCGAGGGCGACGATGGCGGGCGCCGTCGTGAAGATCGAGGTGAAGAACATCCCGGCGAAGAAGCTGCCGATGACGCGGAGCTTCGGCGTGGCGGTGAGCAGATGCTCGACGAGGCCGGACCGTTCGAGCGCGATCGCGCACGCGATGCTGAGCGCGATGACCGCGAAATCCTTCAGGAGATGCTTGCGGTCGACCATAGCCTAGACACGGAGGCCGAAGAGCGTGCCCACGCCCCAGCCGATCAGGTAGCCGATGACCGCCGCGAAGGACGCGACGACGACCATTTCCGCGCCGCCCTTCCATCGGCTGCGGCCGGCGGCGCCCGCCTTGAAGTAGCCGATGGCGAAAAGCGCCGCGACGGTGGCGGAGACCGCGATCCACAGCGCCGTGGCGACGGGCAGGAGCAGGAAGGGCACGACCGGGACGGCGCCGCCGACGACGTAGGCCGCGCCCATGACGAAGGCGCGGGACTTCGGCTCTTCCAGGTCGCCCGCGCCGATGCGCAGCTCCTTGGCCGTCATCTCCTCGAGCCAGAGCTCCTTGTCGGCGGTGATGCGCTTCACGAGGATCTCGATCTCCTCGGCGCTGAAGCCGCGCTGGCGGTACATGACGCGCAGCTCCTCCGTCTCCTCCTCCGGCTTCTCCTCGATCTCCCTGCGTTCGTCCTCGATGCGCTTCTCGAGCATCTCGCGGTGCGATTTGTTGGAGAGGTACGAACCCGCGGCCATCGAGAGCGACTCGACGACGATGAGCACGAGGCCCGAGAGGACGACGATGCGTCCGTCCTCGGTGCCGGCCGCGATGCCGGCCACGGCGCCGAGCGTCGAGACGAGCCCGTCCTCGAGGCCGAAAATCAGTTCCCGGATCGCGTCGAGAAGCCGTCCGAAACGGGGATGCGGGACATGCGTCATATCCACATCAGTATATGGTAGAATGCCGCATATGTATATCGTGAAATCGACGGGCGAAACGGAGAATTTCAACCGCGAAAAGCTGCGCGGCGGCCTGCGGCGTGCGGGCATCCCGAGCCATCTCGTGGACCGCGTCTCGAACGCGGTGGCCGAGCGCGTGAAGAACGGCACGACGACCCGGCAGATCGCCGCGTTGGTCAACGACCAGCTGAAGCGCGAGAGCCGCGCCTACATGTACCGGTACACCCTGCGCGAAGGCCTGCTGAAGCTCGGGCCGGCCGGCTTCCAGTTCGAGAAATATTTCGGCGCGATCATGAACGCCTACGGGTACGAGACGTCGTACCCGGAGGAGCTGCACGGCGCCTGCGTCGACCACGAGGTGGACATCCTGGCGAAGAAGGACGGCAAGACGATCATGGTGGAAGCGAAGTTCCGCAACGACTTCGACTATTTCGTGAAGCTGCGCGACGTCATGGCCGCCTGGACGCGCTTCCAGGACCTGAACGACGGCGCCAAGCTCGGGAAATGTCCGAAGTTCGATCAGCTCTGGATCGTCACCAACGGCAAGATCTCCTCGCGCTCGATGAAGTTCGGCGAATGCAAAGGCATCCGGCTCCTGGGCTGGAACTACCCCAAGGAAGAATCCATCGCGCATTTCGTCGATCACACCGCGCTCTATCCGATCACGGTGCTGCACGAGCTCAAGCCGCAGGAACTCGCGGTGCTGTCCGACAAGGACCTGATGCTCTGCCGCGACATCGCCACGCGCTCGGCGAAACAGCTGGCCCGCGCCGCCGGGCTGCAGATCGGCCGCGCCGAGACGATCCTGCACAACTGCCGGATGGTCATCGATCCGGAATCCGACCACGCCGCGAAGTTCAGCGCGAAGGGGCGTCGCTGACGAGGAACCGCGTGAGCGCCGCGGCTCCGCGCGCGTCCCGGACCGCGCGGTCCTCGGCCGGATCGAAGACGCCGTCGCCGTCGTCGCGGCGCAGGATGGCGTAATAGAAGCCCTGCGTCAGGCCGCCTTCGACGGCCACGCGGAAGTTGTGCGCTTCGCCTTCGGGCAGGAGCCGGCTCACGGCCAGGATCCGGTCCGCGCCGGGCCCTTCCGGCTGGATGACGACGAAGGCGGGCTGCGAATTCGCGACGTAGGAGATGACGACGTTCGAACCGACCGTCTGATCCTGGACCACGATCACGTTCCGCAGGCGCCGAAGCGACGACAGCGGGCTTTCCATCCCCGCGTAATAGGTCCCGGCGAACAGCCACATCAACGCCGCAAGGACGCCGAAAATGCCCACGAGCAGGACGATGTCGCGCGTCTTCAGCTTTCGGTTGAACAGGTCGTAGACCATGCCGCGTCCGTGACTGCGTGAGCGTACGTGTCCGCATTGTAACATGGCCTTGCTATACTTCAGACATGCGCACTCCACGCCCCCGTATCCCCCGCAACGTCCTGATCCTGTCCTTCGTGGCCCTCGCTTCGGGTTTCGGCCAGGATCTCATCACGCCGGTCCTGCCGGCGTATCTGGCGATGATCGGCGTCAGCCATGCCGGCATCGGCCTGATCGACGGCGTCCTGCAGGGGGCGACGCAGGTCTTCCGTTTCGTCTCCGGCATCCTCTCCGACCGTTTCGCCGCGCGGAAGCGTTTCGTCTTCCTCGGCTACGCGCTCTCCTCCGTCGCACGGCCGCTCCTGGCGCTCTCGGGCGGATTCGCGTCCGCGCTGGGACTCCGCTTGGTCGACGGCATCGGCAAGGGCGTGAAAGATGCGCCGCGCGACGCGCTGGTCGCGGATTCGGCGACCGCGGAGACGCGCGGGCGCGCCTTCGGGTTCCATCGCCTGGTCGACACGGCCGGATCGGTCTTCGGACCGCTGACGGCCGGCGCGATCCTGCTCGCGCTGACGCCCTCGCTCGCCTCGTATCGCGCGATCTTCCTGCTCGCGGCGCTCCCCGGCGCCGTCGCGCTCGCGCTCATCCTTATCGGCATCCGCGAGCCGGAAGGCATCCGAACCCGCGACCGGAACGGCGGCGCCAAGCTCCCGCCGAGATTCTGGCTCTTCACCGCCGCCATGTCGGTCGCGATGCTCACCAAGATGAACGACTCGCTGTTCCTGACGCGGACGCAGGAGGCGGGCGTGCCCGCCGCCTGGATTCCCGTCGTCTTCGCCGGCTTCACCTTGGTCTACGCGCTGCTTTCCTACCCGCTCGGCGCCTGGAGCGATCGCGTCGGCCGCCTGCCCCTCCTCGCCGCCGGCTGGCTGCTGCTCGCCGCGGTCGAGTTCGGGTTCGGCCTGTTGGGGAACGTCCCCGCCGCGCTCGTCCTGCTCGTCGGCTACGGCTGCTTCTACGCGCTGACCGAAGGCTCCGGACGCGCGCTGGTCGCGGATCTCGCGCCGCCGGAAGCGCGCGGGACCGCCTATGCGGTCTTCTACGTGTCCGTCGGCCTCGCCGTGATCGCCGGAGGTTTCGGGCTCGGCCGCCTGTGGGACGCCGTCTCCCCTGCCGCCGCCTTCATGGTCTCGTCCGCGGGCTCCGCGCTCGGCGGCCTGCTGTTCCTCGCGATGATGCGCTATACTCGGAAGGAAGACTCGTAATTTTTTTCACTATGGTCGTGAAGATCATCGAACTCGTCGGCGTCTCGGCGATCGGCTACGAAGACGCCATCAGCACGGCGGTCGAGCGCGCATCGAAGACGATCAAGGGCATCACCGGCGTCGACGTCCTCGGGCAATCCGCGAAAGTGGTCGGCGGCAAGGTGACCGAATTCCGCGCGAACATCAAGATCGCCTTCGTCGTCGAGGAGGAATAAGGCGAAAGAGCGAAGACGCCGTCAGGCGTCTTTTTCGTCGGACGAAAAAGACCCCCGCTCAATTGAGCGAGGGTCGGACGACGAAGTGCCAGTCGCGCCGCTCGGCGGAAGGATCCGCGTCGCGGATCCAGATCTCCCCCGTCTGCGGGCGGATGACGACCGTCGCCAGCGTGACGCTGGTCGGATTCTGCGCGGGCGTACGATGCACGACGCCGTCGTTCGTCGAGAGGAGATCGAGCATCGCCTCCGGCGTGCGCGGCAGCTTCCCGCGCGGCAGGGCCTTGAGCGCCGCGAGGCGATCCAGGCTGTGGTTGGCGCCGACGACCGCGGGATCCGGCGCCTTCAGGCGCAACGAGAGCACGTGGTTGGTGTGGCAGAACGGCTCGTGGCCGATCGTCATGAACGACACGTTCTCTTCCGAGGTCGCCGGGTTGGAGACTTCGAGCGAAACGACCTGTCCCTCGGGGCCGTGCGCCACGGTGTAGTGCGTGGTGAGCGCGACCGGCGGCTTCGCGAGGTGCTCGACCGCTTCCCCGAGATCGTCGGCGAGCGACGCGCGGAAGTGCTGGACCTGCTTGGAGCGTCCGGGCTGGGCGTCGGGCCATAGCGAGTTGTTGGCGATCGCCACGCCCTTCGCGTTCAGCGACCCCGCCAGGTTCGGCAGCTGCCCCGGATAGGTCAGGCCGACCGTCCGCGGATACCCGTCGAACGCCGCGTCGAGCAGGACCATCTTGCCGAAGTAGTGCGGCTCGTAATCCTCGTTGTGGCCGATCACGGCGCCGCGCGTCGTCGGGACGACGAGCGTCGAACACTTCGACGGCACGGGGATGAACTCCGAAGCGATCTCCTCGGAGTACGCGATGAGGGCGATCGCCTCGTGAGAGGCGCACGCCCCTTCGGCCAAGCCGCCCAGGAACGCGGAGGCCGACGGCCATTCGGCGTCCGTGCGGTCCGCGTAGTCCAGGGCGATCGCGCGCATCGTCTTGTAGCTGCCGACCGTGGTGTTCCGGAGCAGGTACGCGACGACGCGGTCGAGCAGGTCGGGTATGTCGGAACGGCAGGCCTCTCCGACCTGGCGTCCGATGCCTTCGAACGAGCCTTGGCATTGAAGGAACTTCATGCGCTTCCTTTCGTGAGGACGGCTTTTCTATAACGAAAAACCGGCCTTCCGTCAAGGAAGGCCGGCCCGCACGTCTTACATCTTGTGCTCTCCGCCCATCGCGGGCTTCTCGTCCTTCTTCTCGCCGTCCATGCTCGCGCCGCAGGAGTCGCACTTGGCGCAGCACTTGCCGGCCATGAGCATCGCCACGGCCGAAAGGCCGACGAGCACGTAGACGATGCGCTCGACCAGCGGCCAGGAGCCGAGGAGCATCATCACGGCGTTGATCTTCGCGATCCCGATCAGGCCCCAGTTGAGGGCGCCGATGAGTACGAGCGCGCCGGCCGCCTTATGGAGGCCGCACATCTTCATTCCCTTCATCATCATACCGTTGAAGCACGAGCTTCTTACGAGGCTTAAACGCCTCATTGACCGGGCCAGTATATCACGTTTTTCGGGACTTTTCCACAGCCTTGCGCTTCGCGCGGTCGCGAAGAAGCCGCCAGACGACCCATGAGAGGACGGCGGAAATGCCGACGAGCGCCACGGAACCGAAGGCGGGCAGGTAAAAGACGAGGTCATCGTAGGTCATGATTCCATGATACACTGTCCTGATGAAACGCCCGATCCTCGCGCTCTTCCTGGCGGCGGCGATCGCAGGCGGCTGGTGGTACGTCCGCAGCCGTCCGGATTTGCTGATGCCGATCGAGGACCTGGCCGGACGCGTGGCGGAGACCCTGAACGAGGCCGCCGGCGAGGTCTCGGCGCCTCCCCCGCTCCGCAAGGAAGGCGGCGCGCCCGACGCGCGCCTGACGGAGGAGGGCACGTTCGCGGAGACGAACCGGCACCGGACGGAAAACGGCGTGCCGGCGCTGCGCTACGACGAGACGCTCGCGAAGGCGGCGGAAGCCAAGCTGGACGACATGTTCGCGCGGCAATACTTCGCCCACGAATCCCCGACCGGCGAGGGACCGTCCGACGTGATTTCCGCGGCCGGCTACGATTACGTGACGGTCGGCGAGAACCTGGCGCTCGGCAACTTCGCCGACGACCGCGACCTGGTGCAGGCCTGGATGGACAGCCCCGGCCACCGCGCCAACATCCTCGAAGCGAAATTCACGGAGATCGGCGTCGCCGTCGGCCGCGGGATGTTCGAAGGGCGGATGACCTGGATGGCCGTCCAGGAATTCGGCAAGCCGGCGGCGGACTGCCCGATCGTCAGCGCGGAGCTCCAGGCGCAGATCGAGGCGGACAAGGAGCGGCTCGACGGCCTCGAGGCCCGCGCGGACGCGCTGAAGTCGGAGATCGAATCGTCGAGGAAGCCGCGCACGGCCGAGGAACGCGACGCCTATAACGCCAAGGTCGACGAATACAACGGGCTGGCGCGCGAGATCAACGCGCTCATCGGCCAGATCCAGGGCGAGATCACCGTCTACAACGGCCAGGTCCAGGCCTACAACGCCTGCGCCGGATGACGAAAAGCCCCCGCGGAAGCGGGGGCTTTTCGTTCAGAGTTTCCTGATGGAGATCGTGGCCGACGTTTCCGTGATCGCTTCGAGGCTGAAGGAGAAGCCGTAGGCTTCGGCCGACGTGCGGGTGGTCTGTCCGAGCCGCACTTCGACGGGGGCCGCTTCGGCGTTCGCGAGTCCGACGGACAGCGTCGCGGCGAGCTCGCCGGCCCAGACGCACTGGACGTCCGGCGGGCAGCGCGAGTCGTCGATGGACATGAGCGTCACTTCCAGGCGGCTCTCGAAGGTCTTCGTCTCCCCTTTCTGCAGGGTGACGGACTCGCCCGCGGGCTCCTCAGGAGGCGCCGGCGCGGGTTCCGGCGGGACGGCGACGGCCTCGACGAAGGTCGTGCCTCCCGCGCGGCACTGGCGCGGGTAGGACTCCATGACCGGATTCCCGGCGGCGACGCACTCCTCGAACGTCGTGACCTTCGCTCCGATCCCGAGGCAGCCGCCGCCCGCGAGGAGCAGCGCGGCGAGCAGCAGGGCGCGTTTCTTCATACGGATGTCGTTAGGAAGTTACTCGACGATCTTCGAGACGAGATCGTACGCCTCGTCCTTGCTGATCATGATGTTGAGATGGCTCACCTGGGCCGTCTTGCCGGCGCCGCAGCCGTTCGGGTCGGTCCACTGCACCGTCGAAAGGTGCCGGGCACTGACCTGTTCGGGGACGAACTGCGCCGCGGACTGGCTGCCGAACTCGAGGCCCCAGGCGGTGCCGACGTTGGCGTGCCAGTGCTCCGCGCCGTCGCATTCGGGACCGGTGGCCTTATGGAACTGCTTCGAGGGATACCAGGCGGTGCCGATCCTGATGGCGTCGACGAACATCGAGTCCTGGAGGTTCTGCGTCTCCGCGAAGCCTCGCGTGTCGAGCCGCGTCTGCGGCGGGTGGTCGGCGACCCAGGCTTCCGTGGGCGACTGCGCGTAGGCGAACTCGATGAAGACCTTGGTGTTGCCGCGGTAGCGGTAGTCGAGCATGCGGTTCTTGCGGACCTCGTAGATGTCGAGGCGTCCGGCTTCCGGCGAGAGCGGATCGTGGAGGCCGAGATACATCTGGCCGTCGGAGCCGAACGCGCCGACCGTCGACGTCATGTGGCCGCCGTGGCGCGTCCACGCGCCGGACGTCGCGTTCTGCGTGTAGTAGCCGACGCCGATCTCGACGGCCTGGCCCTTCGCCAGCTCGACGGCGATCTTGCGCACGATATCCTCGTCGAGATAGTCGCCGATGCGATGCGTCACGATCGGCAGGCCGTGGCGGCGGGTGAAGGCGACCTTGGCGTTGACCACGTTGTTGCCCATGTTCGCGCCGATCTCGGACGTCCAGCCGAGGTCGGTCTTGAGCTCCTCGCGGGCCGCCAGCTGGGTATCCGGCATCTTGTCCTTGAAGCCGTAGCGGTCGGCGAGCCACGTCAGGCCGTTCGAGATGGAGGTCGGCACGCATTCGTTGTGGCCCTGCGTCATGTCGGGCACGCCGGGCTGGAAGACCTCGAAGTCGGCGCCTTCGGTCGGCGGCTGGACCGGGGGCGCCGGCGCCGCACCGATGGCCGCGCCTTCGCCCGCCCCGGCGGTCGTGTCCGAAAGCCACGGCTCGTTGCCGGCGGTCTTGATCTTCACCGTGTCCTCGGCCGTGGCGGGAGCGCCGACGGTCTCCGTCAGGCCCGCCTCGACGTCGAGCAGGCCTCCCGCGCTGAACGGGGCGGCCGTCGAGGCGGAATACAGCGGCGCGAAATCCTCCTCGATGAACGCGGCGATCGTCGCTTTCGCGGCGGCCGAGCTCCCGTGGATCCTCCCGCGCCAGTCTCCGACCGGCTTGGCCGTCACCATGGCGACGAGGTCGAAATAGTTCCGCGTCGGGATGTCGGCGTCGACGATCTCGAACGAGAACGTGTTCGCGCCTTCGATGACCTTGGCGCGCGCGTTCTTCACGACCCACTCCTCCTGGGTGCCGCCGGTCGCCTCGTACGCCGCGAACTTCCCGTCCTTGTTCAGGTCGACGGCGACGTTGGCGATGGCGTACGCGTCGTCCTTCCGGGTGAACGGCACCGTCACGTAGGCGGACGGCGTCGGCTTGCCGTCATACAGGACGCGCGCGGCCGTGACCTCGCCGATCAGCGTCGTGTCGGGTTTCGGCATGGCGTAGCGCCAGGCGAAAAGCGCGATGACCAGCACGACCGCGGCCCGGACGATCCTCTGCCTCGAAAGTTTCTGGGTATCCATAGTAGCTTCAGGATATCACCCGCCCCCGCCGCCGGCCAAACGAAAAACCCCGGCGCCTCAGTCGTCGTCGGGGATGCCGTTCTCGTTGAGCGTGCGGATGGCCTCGTCGACCGAACCGGGGGTCTCGCGTTCGAGGTCCTCGATCCAATCGATCATCATCTCGGCGTCCTCGGCGGACGCCTCTTCGATGAGCCGGTCGAATGCGCGCTTTTGGGCTTCATCGATCGTCAGGCGATCGAGCAGCTTGCGCAGTTTCTGTTTGGGCGTCTCTGTGGACAAGGTACGGCTCCTGGAAATCCGATGGACGCAGTATACCAAAGCGCCGCCCGGAGGCGGCGCTTATTGCTTGAGTTCGCAGCGTCCGCTCACGCATTCGACGCCGGGATATTCGATGCAGCTGTACATGCAGGTCGAGGCGCCCGTCTTCTGGTATTCGACGAGCATCGACGAGATCCGTTCGACCTCGTCCTTATGCACGTGCACGTAGCAGCCGAACGGGCAGATCGCGGAGGCGGCCTGCGCGCAGTCGGCGGCCGTCTCGCAGCGGTTGGCGCGGTCGATCTCACGCTGGATGCGCCGCTCGTCGCGCGTCAGGACCATCTCGCCGTCCCCGCCCGAGCGGAAAAACGCCGCCCAGGCCGCCGCGGCGGCCAGGAGGCAGATTCCGGCGATGAGGAACAGCTTCTGACGCTTCATGTCCCCATGATACAGGAACACGGGGCGTTCTTGCTATACTGGGGCCATGCGCAGGATCCTCATCGGCCTCATCATGCTGGCGGCCGTCCCCTGGCCGGCGGCCGCGGCCGCGCCCGTCGACGCGCTGGTCAAAGGCAGCGGACCGGCGGTCTACTATCACGCCGCGGACGGCAAACGCTACGTCTTCCCGAACCTCGGCACGTACGAGAGCTGGTTCGTGGATTTCTCCGGCGTCGTCCAGGTGAGCGACGCGGAGCTGGCCGCCATGCCGCTCGGCGGCAACGTCACGTACCGGCCGGGCATCCGGATGGTGAAGATCCAGACCGACCCGAAAGTCTACGCCGTGGCGCGCGGCGGCGTCCTCCGCTGGGTGGCGTCCGAGACGCTGGCCGAGGACCTGTACGGGCAGTTCTGGAACGACGCCATCGACGACGTCTCCGACGCCTTCTTCGCCGACTATGAGATCGGCGTCCCGCTGTCGTCGGTCGAGGACTACTCGCCCGTCTTCATCGCCGAGGCCACGGATACCATCAACGCCGACCTGGGCATCCTGAGCGGCCCGACGCCGCGCCGGAGCGACACCGAACCCGCCAACGTCGTGGACGCGTGGCGCGCGCTCGCGCTGGAGGACATCAACCGCTACCGCCTCCAGGACGGCAAAGGACCTCTCGTCATGAATCCGCTCCTGAACCGCATCGCCACGATCCACAGCAAGGACATGGCGCTCTTCGCCAAGGAACTCCAGCACGAAGGATCGCTCGGCGAGACGCCCGACGAGCGCATCCGCGACGGCAAGGTGCCGGATCCGTCAGGCATCGCCTTCATGACCGTCCCCCATCCGGAAGATTTCGGCTGGAGCGGCGAGAACGTCGGATACACGACGCTCTGGAACCTGGGGAACTCCCCGACGAACGGCATCCTCCGCCTGCACGAACTCTTCCTGGACGAGCCCGCCGATCAGCCGAACCACCGCACGACGATGCTCAGCACCCTCTATCCGTATTCTGAGATCGGCATCGGCCCGTACGTGGACACGAGCGGCGTACTGTGGCTGACCGAGGATTTCATCTCCCCGATGCAAGAATGACCCCGGCACGCGGGGTCATTCCTTTTTCCATTTCGGCGGCCAGCCGTAGCGTTTCTCGACGTAGAGGATGTTCCACCAGCGCACGCCCCAGCGGAATCCGAGCGCGAGCCCGACGATGAGGAACGCGAGCGTCAGCGTGTGGTGCACCGCGTACCACTGGCCCCACGACAAGCCGAGGCTATAGCGGTCGAAATCCTCCAGCAGCAGGGCGAGGACGGCCGATTCCAGCAGCGCGTGGACGATCAGCTGGAGCAGGAAGCCAAGGAAGGTGAAGCACAGGATGTAGAAGGCGCGCTTCATGCTTCCTGATAGGCGGTGTACTTGTCGCTCCTTCCTTTCGCCTTCTCGACCGGATACTTCCGCGCGTTCTCTTCGAGCTTGTCGAGCACGGCCTGTCCGAGGTCGATGCCGAGGTCGTGCGAGATGAAGAGGAGATAGATCATCACGTCGGCGAGTTCCTTGCGGAGTTCCGCCTTCCCGCCGCCCTCCAGATACGCCTTCACCTTGGCGCCGTCCTTCCACAGGAAATGCTCCAGCACCTCGGCCGCCTCGATCGAGAGGCCGGTCGCCAGGTCCTTCGGCGTGTGGAACTGCCGCCAGTCCCGGTCGTCCCGGAATCGGTTGGCGGCTTCGGTGAGGCGCTGGAGGTCGTCCATATGGGTCTATCTTGCACGAAAATCGCCGGGCGTGCCAGGATGGGCGCATCATGCACCTTTTACCCGCCCGGCTCGCAGCCTTGCTGAGCCTGGCGGCCATCCGGCTCGACAAGGCTCGCATCCCCTTGTGGGGATACCACTTCGCGCTCTGGAAGCTCCGCGCGGAGCGTCCCGACGCCCTGCGCGACTTCCCGCCCCTGCCGCCGTTCCATCCGCTCTACGCGGCGTGGACGTACGTCCCGATCGCGATGTCGATGGCCATCCTCGGCCCCGGCGTGCGGCTCGATCGCACGGGCGCGATCCTCGAACTCTCGAGCATCGACGCCAAGCGCGCGCTCGAGGCGCTCGCGGAATGCGGCTTCGGAGAAGACATCGAAGCCGCCGCCGAGCTCGTCGCCCCGTTCATCGCCTGGTCGCAACCGCTACGGAAGGAACCCGCCATGCCGAGATCGCCCGCTGACGCCTACGCCGACATCCTGGTCGCCGTCTTCAGCCTGGCGGCCGTCGGCCAAGGGCACGAGAAGACGCGCGTCTCCGACTTCCATCGCCTGATGGTCGCGCTCCACGCGGAGTTCCCGAACGACATGCCGTCGTTCGACGAGGTCGGCCGGCCGCCGTTCCAGTCGTCGAACCTGCTGTCCGACGCGCTCCATCGCGCGCTCTACGCCGATCCGCCCAGGATCGTCTGCGTCGCCAACACGTTCCTCGTCGTCGACCGCGCGGCGGCGATGCGCAACCTGAACGCGTTCGACGCCTTCACCCGCGCGCGGTTCGTGAAGTCGCTCACCAAAGTCGCCGAACGCTTCGTCGCCCTCCAGCGCGCCGAGGACGACGGCCCGACGCCGCTCAAAGGCGCCTAGCCTCCGCCAGGAGGCTTTTTTCGTCCGCGGAAGAAAAAAGCGGTCCTCAGAAGGACCGCAACAGGCTGATGACGACGGCGAGCTCGAGATCCTCCGCCTCGCGAAGCTGTTCGGCCAACGTCTTCATGCGGACGAACTCGGCTTCCGGGATGTCGAACCAGTGGCCGGAGGGACATTGTTCGCCCCGGTACTCCGTGTTGGCCTGGTAGTGCACTTTGACGAGCTTGCCCGGCACCTCTTCCGGCAAGCCGATCGCGCGCATGATCCCTCCGGGCCGGATCGCGAACGTCTCGAGACGGCCGCTGCGGTAATCCAACCGAGGCCCTCCGCGGTACGCGCCGTCCTCGTCCCTCACGAGCGTCTCCGCAGCCCGGACCATCCGAGACAGCGGCACTCCGGCGCGATCGCCGATGTGCACGGGATCTTCCGGCGCGCCTTTCGCGCGACGCGGCATCGGCGCATCGTACGGTTCGTTGAAGCTCAACCGCCCCTCGGCCAGTAGATGGAGTTCCCGCGGCGTGTAGAGCACGAGCGCGTCGGGTGGAGCATCGTCCTGCGAGGACGGCGCGTGCGGAGGCCGATACATCGCGAGCGTCCGCGGCGGAATCCCGCAGATCGGCTGGAAGACGCCTCCTGGCTCGACGCGCACGTGGCATCCGTACCGCCAGGACATGCCCAGGATCTGGATGGGGTCCGGATTCACGATCCGGACCCAGCCGGACTTCTTCACCCGGATGGCTTCGGTTCGCATGCGGATCTCCTTGAAAGGTTCCGCCGTCACTTGAACAGAAAAACGCCCGCCTGTCAATCGGCGGACGTCGGAGGAAAGAGGGCTTCGAGCGCGTCGCAGACGCCGTAGCCTTTGACGACGGCGCGGGTGGCGCCCGCGGCGACCATCTTCTCGTTGAGCTCGGGCATGGACGAGCAGGCCAGGATCGGTCCTCGGTAGCCCACGCGGCCGCCGCGCAGCCAGAGGACGAACTTCTCGCCGTTGCAGGCGCGGCCGCGCTCGGGATACGGATCGCCGCCGGCGTGATGCGGGAAGCAGCCGTCGACGGCGATGGCGTCGTAGGGAGGCTTCCCTTCGACGGCCTCGATGGCGTCCTCGAGGGTCTCGGCCGTCACGATGTCGAGCGCGCCGGGGCGGCACAGCTTCGCGCGATACGCTTCGAGCACCAGCGGCTCGTCTTCCACGATCAGGATCCGATGCGGCATGGATGCTCCTTCCGGAAAAGTCCTGCTCACGTTCTACGCCTCGCCGGGACCGCCGTCAACGGACGACGAAAAGCTCGTCCCAGCTCGTCGTGAAGCGCGGCGAACGGCGTTCGGATTTCGGCCGCCAGGAGCGGTCGACCCCTTCGGCGGCGAAGCGGAGCGTGCCCGTCCCCCACTCCGCGTTGACGGCGTCCACGGCCTTCCAGGCCGCCGCGCGCTTCGGGTCGGCCGCGCGGTTCCCGAACAGCTTCAGCTGGGTGGCGTCGTCCGGCGCGAGGCCGGCGAGGCGGACCCCCGCCTTCTTATAGGAGACGCCCGGCTGATGGATCTCCTCCAGGATGCCATGCGCGGCGCGGATGAGG
>Ga0209966_1000356_pt1 | contig 13990 bp, 13 predicted proteins | sample RhisoiCoNPM_FD_187575 | JGI IMG/M metagenome (GOLD analysis project Ga0209966, IMG submission 187575) | Arabidopsis thaliana rhizosphere microbial communities from the Joint Genome Institute, USA, that affect carbon cycling - Rhizosphere... | ecosystem: Host-associated > Plants > Roots >... | reverse complement strand
CCAACATCGTCTTCGTTCCGCGCATGGCAGCCTCCTGGAGGGTCGGGATGCGATGCATCGTCCTCCGAAATCCACTCTCGCATACGGGCGGAGAACGGGCAATCGGCCTTTTCCCCATGCTCTGCTATACTGAGGACGCTATGCGCTACGCCTTCGCCGCCGTCCTCGTCGCCCTCAGCCTCGCCGCTTCGCCGGTCCAGGCCAAGGGCCCGCTCGACTACGTCTCGGACATCCCGCGCGACTTCGTCACGGGCGCGAGGTTCTATTTCGAGACCGTCGGCGGATGGTTCACGACCCTGCTCGACCTCCTCGGCCTGACCGAGAAGCTCAGCATCGCGGGCGAAGGCGACGCCTGCACCCAGAACACGCGCTGCACGCTCGGCCTGGTCTGCCTGAACGTCTGCGACGGCGCCGACTGCGACGTCTTCGACAAGCGCTGCGTGGACGGCCCCGACCGCGTCGACATCCTCGGCGAGTATTCGCGCTGCGACGGCGGCCAGCTCTGCGCCGACGGCACCTTCTGCACCCGCACCTGCCCGGCCGGTTCGGACTGCGCCGACGGGACGCATCGCTGCATGCGGCCGATCGAACCGGGCGGCTCCTGCACGGCCGCCGACGACTGCCGGACGGCGTGCGGAAAATACCCGTTCCCTCCGATCGGCCCCTCCGCCTACGTCCCGCGCTGCGCGGAAGGTTCGTGCGTCTGCGACGCGATCGAGATCGAACCCGACGCGGAACGCGTCGCTTGCCCCGACGGCATGGCGCGCGAGCTCGTCTGCCCCACAGGCACGCATCAGGCATGCACGCCCTCGGGCGCCTCTCCCCGCCTGACCTGCCTGACCGCCCCGGCCTACGGCGGCGCCTGCCTGGAAGAGAGCGAGTGTTCGGACGCGGCCTGCGCGGAAGGCTCGTCGCCGTTCTGCGACGCCGCCGACCGGCGCTGCAAGTGCCGTTCGACGGAAGTCCTGACGATCGCCTGCGCGACCGCCGCCGATTGTTCCGCCGCGGCGGCCTGCGGCGCGAACGAGGTCCAGGCCTGCGTCGAAGGCGCCTGCGCCTGCGCTCCCGCCGCCGTCGTCACCACCTGCACCGCCGCTTCCGAATGCTCCTCGAACTGCCCCGAAGGCTACGGACGCGCCTGCGTCGAAGGCCAGTGCGCCTGCCAGCGCGTCACCGAGAACGTCCCGGTCGCCTGCGAGTCGGTCGACCAGTGCGGCGGCGTCTCCTGCCCCGCGGGCTACGACAAGGCCTGCATCGACGCGAAGTGCGCCTGCACGCGGACGGTCCAGCAGGAATAAGGTTGACGGAACCCCTGAAAAAGGCTAGCCTTGGCCGGACATGAAGTACGGACAAGCGCTCACGATGAAGGTCGAAGGATTCGACGAACGCGGCCGCGGCATCGGCACCACCGATGCGAAAGCGACGGCCGCGTATTTCGTCATCCCCGGGGAGACCGTCGAGGGCATCTTCGTCGGCCGCAAGCAGGGCGTGGCGCGTCTAGGCAACGCCGTCGTCACGGAAGCCTCGCCGGACCGCGTGAAGCCGGAGTGCCCGCACGCGGGTTCGTGCGGCGGCTGCGCCTGGCAGCACGTCGCGTACGGGCGCCAGCTCAAGGAGAAGGTCGCGATGATCGACGAGGCCTTCCGCGCCGCGGAAGTGCCGCTGACCGTCGGCCGCGCCGTCCCCGCCGCCGAACTCTTCCACCACCGCAACCGGATGGATTACGTCTTCGGGCCGCATGGCGAGCTTGGCCTCAAGGAACCCGGGCGCTGGGACAAGCATCTCGACCTTTCGACCTGCCTCATGCTCTCCGGCGACGGCTTCGAGGTCGTGAAGCGCGTGCGCGACTGGGCCAAGACGACGTCCCACAAGTCCTGGGACAACCGCCGCCACGAAGGCTTCCTGAAGTATCTCGTCGTCCGCGAAGGCAAGTTCAGCGGCGAGAGGCTCGCCACGCTCGTGACCGCCGAAGGCCCGCTCGAGAACGAGAAGGAACTCGTCGCGGCGCTCGATCCGCTCTGCACCTCCATCGTCCACGGCGTGAACCCTACCATCACCGATATCTCCATCGCGACGACGCTTCGTCCTCTCAAGGGAGAGGCGCTCCTGCGCGAGAAGATCGGCGGCGTGAGCTACCGCATCCATCCCAACGCCTTCTTCCAGACCAACAGCCGCATGGCCGAGGTCCTGCTCCAGGAAGTGAAGGCCTTCGTGAAGGCCGGTCCGCACGCCAAGCTCCTCGATCTCTACTGCGGCGGCGGATTCTTCTCCCTCGGCCTCGCCGGAGACGTGGAGTCCGCGCTCGGCGTCGAGCTCGACGCGCCCGCCATCGAACAGGCGAAGATGACCGCCGCCGAGAACGGCATCAAGAACGTCCGCTACGTCGCCGAAGCCGCCGAAAAGCTCTCGTGGGAGACCGAGGCGCCCGACGTCGTCATCGTCGATCCGCCGCGGAGCGGCCTGCATCCCGCCGTGCGCCGCACGCTGATGGAACGGAAACCCGAACGCATCGTCTACGTCTCCTGCAACTTCCGCACGCTGGCGGCCGACCTCAAGGACTTCCTCCGCGCCTACACGGCGGAACCCGCCGTCGCCGTCGACCTCTTCCCGCATACGCCGCATATCGAAACTTTGGTACACTTGAGCCGCATATGAAAGTCGGATTCGTCGCCCTCGTCGGGCGCTCCAACACCGGAAAATCCACCCTGCTGAACGCGCTGGTCGGCACGAAAGTCGCCATCACCACGCCGAAGCCGCAGACCACCCGCCAGGCCATCCAGGGCGTGCTTCACGGCGCCGAAGGCCAGATCATCTTCGTCGACACGCCGGGCGTCTTCCGCAAGCGCCGCGACGCCGTCACGAGCCGCATGAACGCCGCCGCCAAGGGCGCGCTGGAGGACGTCGACGTCGTGCTCTACGTCGTCGACCCGACCCGCGCCATCGGCGAGGAAGAAGAGGACATCCTCAAGATGATCGCCGACGTGGCGTCCCCGAAGCTCCTCGTCATCAACAAGATCGACGAGCCGCGCCCGCGCTACCTGGAGGATTACCGCGCCCTCGCGCCGGACTTCGCCGGAAAGGTCGAGGTCTCGGCCCTCAAGGGCACGCACCTCAAGACGCTCCTGAAGGAGATCTACGCCCGCCTGCCCGAAGGCGAAGCGATCTACCCCGAGCACCAGATCACCAACGTCGACAACCGCACCTGGTACGCCGAACTCATCCGCGAGAAGCTCTTCATGGCGCTCTACCAGGAAGTGCCGTACACCATCGCCGTCGAGGTCGACGAGATCGAGATGCGCCCCTCGAAGGGCGGCAAGGAGACGCTGTACGTGAAGGCGCGCATCCTGACGGACAACGACCAGCACAAGCGCATGATCATCGGCGCCGGCGGCGCCATGATCCGCAAGGTCGGCATGAACGTCCGCAAGGAACTCGAGCATATCCAGGGCAAGAAAGCCTTCCTGGACCTCGAGGTCGTCACGGATCCCCACTGGCCGGAGCGGATGCAGTAGGCCCGCCGCCCCGTGGCGCGAGGGGCGCCAGTCGAGGTATATTGGATGCGAAGAATCTTCGCATCCTTTTCGTATGAGCATCGGCATCAAGAACGACCTCGCCAACGGCAGCCTGAGCGACCAGTTCGGCTGGCGCATCTTCCGCATCATGGCCGAGTTCGTCGACGGCTTCCAGCTCATCCAGGGGCTGAAGAACACCGTCTCGTTCTTCGGCTCGGCCCGCTTCGACGAGAACGACCACCACTACAAGGAAGCGCGCGAGCTCGCGCAGAAGCTCGGCAAGGCCGGCTACACGATCGTGACGGGCGGCGGTCCCGGCATCATGGAGGCCGGCAACCGCGGCGCGATGGACGTCGGCGCCGAATCGGTCGGATTGAACATCCAGCTGCCGAAGGAGCAGCGCCTGAACCCGTACACCACGCGTTCGCAAGGCTTCCACTATTTCTTCACCCGCAAGGTGATGCTCTCGTTCGCGGCGCAGGCCTACGTGTTCTTCCCCGGCGGCTTCGGCACGCTCGACGAGATGCTGGAGCTGGTCGTGCTCGTCCAGACGAAGAAGATCGAACCCCTGCCGATCGTGCTGGTCGGCAAGGATTTCTGGCGCCCCTTCCTGAAGTGGATCGAGGAGCACGTCTACGAGAAGCACGCCGCCATCGAGAAGAAGGACATGGACATCGTCCACCTCGCGCAGACGGTCGACGAGGCCTTCGAGATCATCCAGAACACGAAACTCTGCCCGCCGAACGCGAGCAAATGCTGGTACGGCTATCAGCCGCACCACGTCAGGGAAGCGCGATCGAAGTGATCTCGTAGCCGAGCTCCTCCCATCGGATTTCCGCCGATTCGAGCGACTTGAGCGCGGGCGCCGCCACCGGATTGACCGTGACCTTGAGGATCAGCGGATTCTCGCGGTTCTCGAGGATCAGGAATTCCGCGAACCAGCTCGAAGCCTTGACCGCGCGCACGAGGACGATCCGGCCGTCGACGGTCATCGGATACGCCTCGATGACCGCGGTCTTTTCGATGGTGAAGGGACTCCTGACCTGGGTCGACGTCGCCGAGCCGGAAAGCTTGGCGGAAAGGTCGTTGAAGGTCGCGAAGGCCTTCGACAGCGTCGAGAAGGCGTTCTCCGCCAGGCCGAGCCTCCATTCGGTCTTGCCGACCGCGGACAGGCCGTCGTAGGCCGCGCGCGAAAGCCACAGGCCGCCGTTGCCTTCGGCGGAAGAGGCGCCCTTCGGCCAGAAGGCCGGCAGCAGCATCGCCTGCGCTCCCTCGTATTCCGCGAGCATCAGGGACCCGGTGGCCGAGGCGGTCTCCCAGAGGAGGGCGATGCCCCGTTCCGGATCGGCGTGCGCCACCGTGACGGACATGGCGCGCGCGTCGAGGCCGAACGCCTCGTCGATGGCGCCGCTCACGCCGAGCGCCGACGGTCGGACGGTGAACTCCAGACCCTGCTCCAGCGCGATGCCGGCGGTCGCGGCCGCGGGGTCGCCCGACGGCAGGCCGTCGCCCAGGGAGAACGGCAGGCGCCAATCGATCTTCTTCGAAAGGTCGCAGCCGGCGCCGGTAAGGATGAGCGCGGCGACGGCGAACGCGGCAGCGAGGCGGGAGTGTCTCATACGGACGCTTTCGAGAATTTTACGTAGGCCAGCTTGACCGTCTCCGTGGCGACGAGATACGCCGCGGCCATCGCCGCGACGATGCCAAGCTGTCGGGCGGCGGGCGTGTGGAAGCTGAAGACCTGCTGCGTGAACGGCAGGAGCGTCAGGCCCAGCGCGACGGCGATCGTCACGAAGCTCAGGACGGCCATCACCGAAGGGGGCTTCGCGGCCCTCCAGAACGGCCGGCGCGTGCGGATCGAGTAGATCAGCAGGATTTCGGTCGCGACCGAGAACAGGAACCAGAGCATGCGGACGTCCTCCAGCCCCTCCTTGCGGTTCAGCGCGTAAAAGGCGAAGTCGAAGAAGGAGCTGACCATCCCGAGAAAGATGGCGATGAAGGCGATCTCGCGCAGGTTGAAGCGTTTGGGCGTCTTGACCTCGTCGGCGTCGACGCTGTCGGCGGCGACGGCGATGAGCGGCAGGTCGGTCAGCAGGTTCACGAGCAGGATCTGGATCGGCAGCATCGGCAGATCGTCGATGAGCAGGGAGACCACGGCCACGGCGATGAAATTGCCGAAGTTGCCGATCAGCGTGTACTTCACGTACTTCACGATGTTGGTGAAGATGGCGCGCCCTTCGCGGATGCCGTCGACGATCACGTGCAGGTCCTTGCGCAGGAGGATGATGTCCGCCGTCTCGCGCGCCACGTCGCTGGCGTGGTCGACGGCCAGCGCGACGTTGGCGGCCTTGAGCGCGGGCGCGTCGTTGATGCCTTCGCCCAGGAAGCCGACCTGGAAATGCCGTTCGAGGCCCTGGATGATGCGGAACTTCTGCCCAGGCGTGACGCGCGCGAAGACGTGCCGCGTCTCGATCAGCCGGTCGAACTCGGCGGCCGGCGCGGCGTCGAGCGTCTCGCCGGTCACGACGTCCTCGACGCGCCCGATCACGCCGGTCGCCACGCCGATGGCGCCGGCGACTTCGGGACTGTCGCCCGTCAGGATCTTCACGCGCACGTTCAGGGCCGCCGCGTCCGCGACCGCGTCCTTGGCGCTCGGCTTCAGCGGATCGATGAAAGAGATCGTGCCGACGTACGCGAGGCCGCGCTCGTCCTCCTCTTCGCATGAGGCGTCGTCCGCGCACGGTTTCACGGCCAGCGCGAGCACCCGGCGTCCGGCCAGGCCTTCCTCGCGGATGGCCGACTTTTCGGCCATGACCTGCTCCGGCGTCAGGGGCGTCTCGCCGCCGGCGGCGCGCCGCGTCGTCGAGCGCGCGAGCACCTCTTCCGGCGCCCCGAGCACGACCAAGCGGCTGCCGCTTCCGTCGTCGAAGACGGCGGAAGCCCTGCGACGCGCGGGATCGAACGGCGCGAACCAGGCGCGGCGCCAGCCCAAGGCCGCGCGCGCGGCGCCCTCGCCCGCTTCGGCGACGATGGCGGCGTCGAAGGTCTTCGGCGCCGCGTCGATCTTGCGGAGCTCCTCCTCGGCCGCCGCCGCCAGCGCGAGGGAAAGCGCGGCCTTGCGGTCGTGCGCGCGCACGGAAGCGACGCGCATCCGGCCCTCGGTCAGCGTGCCGGTCTTGTCGGTGCAGAGCACCTCGACGTGGCCGAGGTCCTCGATGGCGGAGAGGCGCTTGACCACGACATGGCGCTTGGCGAGCTTCGTCGCGCCGCGCGCCAGCGTGAACGAACTCACGGCCGGCAGGGCTTCCGGCACGACCGAGACGGCCAGCGCCGCCGCGAACAGGAACTGCGGCACGATCTGGTCCTGGCCCTTCAGGAAGATGTTCACGAAAAAGACGACGCCGAGCACGATGCCGACGGCCTTCAGCAGGAACGCGCTGAAATCCTGCAGGTTGCGCTCGAAGGCGCTGACGCGCGGCGTGTCCTGCGTCAGTTTCGCGATGGTCCCGATGATCGTGGCGGCGCCGGTGGCGGCGACGACGCCTTCGCCGTAGCCGGCGGCCACGCGCGTCATCATGTGCGCCATGTTGGCCGCGCGGTCCTTCCCGTTCACCATGTCCGGTCCGGCGGTCTTCCCGACAGAGACGGATTCCCCCGTCAGCGTCGATTCGTCGATGGTGAGATGGTTGCTGACGAAGACGCGCAGGTCGGCGTCGACGACGTCGCCGGGTTCGAGCAGGACGACGTCGCCCGGGACGAGCGAACGCCGTTCGACGGCGACGATGTCCCCGCCGCGCCGGACGCGCGCGCGTGCGGCGAGTTTTTCCCGCAGCTTCTCGACGGCCTTTTCGGAATGGTATTCCTGCCAGAAGCCGATGCCCGCGTTGACGAGCAGGATGACGCCGATCGTGAGGCCGTCGGCGTGGTTGCCGAACGCGAGCGAGATCGCGGCGGCGGCGCCGAGGAGATAGACCATCGGCGAACGGAACTGACGCGCGGCAACCTGCCACGCGCTGACGCTGCCGCCGCCCAGCTCGTTGGGGCCGAAGCGCTCGAGGCGCCGGCGCGCCTCCTCATCCGACAGCCCGTCTTTCGACGTCTGGAAGGACGAAAAAAGCGTCCCTTCGTCCATGCGGCCAGGGGCCTCCTCCGGCAATGAATCGAACATGGCGCGTACGCGCTCCATGCCCGTATTTTATCACAATCAAGCCAAATGGACCTGGTCGCCTTCGCGCCTGATCAGCCCGTCTTTCTCGAGGCTCGCCAGGATGCGGGCGAGGCCGCGAAACTCCCCGAGCGGCGCGGGTCCGCTCCGCAAGGCCTCGATGACGCGTCCTCGATGGATGCGGTCCGGAACGCCGTCGGCATCGACGCGTTCGGCGCGGGCGGCCTTCTGGCGCGGCAGCGTCTTCATCGTCGTGATCTTCGGATACGAAGCGCAGAAGCGGCTGACCGGGCATTCGGGACAGCGCGGGCGGACGGGCTTGCAGACGGTCGCGCCGATATCCATCAGGCCCTGGTTCACGTCGTATGACAGCGTCTCGGGCAGGGTCGATTCCCATCGCGCCCAGGCGCGCGCGTCGAACGCCTTCGGGTCCGCCTTGGGTCCCTTGAAGACGCGCGTGAGGACGCGGCGAAGGTTCGTGTCCGGGGCGAGCGCGCGCTGGCGGAACGCGAAGACGCGGAGCGCGCGGGCGGTGTACGGACCGATGCCGTAGAGCTTCAGGAGCGCGCCGCCGTCCGCCGGCAGGCGTCCTCCGAAATCCGCCATCACGCCTTCGGCCAGCTTCCGGAGCCGCACGGCGCGCATGTTGTAGCCGAGCCCCTTCCAGGCGCGCACGACCTCGGCCTGCGGCGCCCGCGCGAGCGCCCGCCACGACGGGAACTTCTTCAGGAACGCGCGGTAGAGCGGCACGACGCGGTCGACCTGCGTCTGCTGGAGCATGAATTCCGACACGGCGACGCGATACGGATCGTCCGTGCGCCGCCACGGCAGGTCGCGGCCGTGCGCGCGATACCAGGCGGCGATCGTCTTCCAGATCATGCGAGCGAGGCGAGTTCTTCCTTGGTGAGCGGCCGCCACTCCCCTTCCGGCAGGTCGCCGAGTTCGACGCCGCCGACGCGGGTGCGCCGCAGTTTCCGCACGTCGTAGCCGAGCGCTTCGCACATGCGGCGGATCTGGCGGTTCTTGCCTTCGGTGATGATGATGAGGAAGCGTGTCGCGCCGACTTCCTTCACTTTCGCGGGGCGCGTCATGACGATGCGCTGGGGCGCGGGCATGTTCTCGAGACGGACGCCCTTGGCCATATGCGCCAGGAACTCCTGGGTCAGTTCCTTGTCGACGATGACGTCGTATTCCTTCTCGGTGCCCGAATCCGGCCGCATCAGCCGGTCGGCCAGCGCGGTGTCGTCGGTGAAGAGGATGAGGCCCGACGAGGAAACGTCGAGACGGCCGACGGGGATGAGCCGCGCCTTGGGCGGCCGCGTCCGGGCGTTCATGAGAGCCTCCATGATGTTGTCGGGCGAGGCCGCGTCCGTCGTGGTGATGACGCCGACCGGCTTATGGAAGGCGATGACGGTCTTCCTGGCCACGGGGCGGACCACGGTGCCGTTGACCTTGACCTCGTCCCCTTCCTCGACCTGGTCGCCGGGACCGGGCCTCCGGCCGTTGATCGTGACCTTGCCGGCTTCCACCAGGCGGTCGGCCTCGCGGCGCGAGGCGATGCCGGCCTCAGCCAGGTATTTGTTGATGCGCATGGCGGAAGTGTAGCACACGATACGAAAAAAGCCCGACGCCGGCGCCGGGCTTCGCTTCGTGCTAGACCTTGTCCTGTTCCGGCAGTTTCTTGTTGGCTTCCGCCGTCGAGACGGGCTTGCTCATGACGAGCGCCTTGACGATCAGCCAGCCGAAGAGGGCGTAGACGCCCATGGCGAGGAGGGTGCTGCCCTCGAAGACCACGCCTTCGGCCTGCGCCGACTTGAACACCGAGTAGAACGGCGCGCCGAACACGCCGGTCACGCCGTAGATGAACTTGCTGAACCCGGCCATCGGGTTCGCGCCGAGCAGCTTCATGATGAGGCGCAGGAGCAGGAAGACCTCCATCAGGCCCACGATGTACCAGACGATCTGGGTGATGCGGTACAGCGGCTTGATCCGCTGGGTCGGCATGTTTTCCTGCTTGAGCGTCGAGTCGACGGTCGGCATCGGCGTCTTCGGGACCGGCTGCTGCGCGGGCTGCTGCGTATCCATAGGGATAGGTTATAAGGGGATAAATCCATTCCAGTATAGCATGCTATACTGCTTCTTGGCTGATATAAGCGAATAACGCACATTCTATGGGAATCCTCCTTTGGATCGTCTTCGGCGCGCTGGCGGGCTGGATCGCGTCGATGCTCATGAAGACGGATGCCCAGCAAGGCACCCTCGGCAACATCGTCGTCGGCATCGTCGGCGCCATGCTCGGCGGCTTCCTGATGTCGTTCTTCGGAAAGACCGGCGTGACGGGCTTCAACCTCTACAGCCTGCTCGTGGCCGTCCTCGGCGCCGTCGTCCTCATCGCCATCCTGCGGGCCATCCGGCACTGACGTCCGGCCGCCGGGCGTTGACAGGGCCCAAAAAGCCCGGTATGATGTCCGCGCATTCGGGGATCGTCTAATGGTAGGACAACAGACTCTGAATCTGTTTATCTTGGTTCGAATCCAGGTCCCCGAGCCAGAAAAAACCTCCACGCCCGTGGAGGTTTTTTCTATGCCGGGCCGCGGACGCGGCGGTTTGCCCGAGGTTTCCAGGACTGCTACAGTGCCGCCATCGCACATTTCAGCGACCGGAGGCCGCATGGACACGAACACGGAACCCCAACAGATCCTGACGGTCGAACGGGGCCGCATCCGGCCCTTCAAGGGCCAGCCGCGCAAGCACTTCGACACGGACGCGCTCTGCCAGCTGGCGGAGTCCATCGCCGCCGAAGGCCAGCGGACGCCCGCCGAGGCCAAGCGCCTCACGGACGATCCGGAGCACGATTACGAGCTGGCCGACGGCGAACGCCGCTGGCGCGCCTGCGAGATCGCCGGCGTGACGACCTTCCGCATCTGGCTCAACGCCTACGCGAACGAGGACGAGCAGTTCATCAGCTCGGTCGTGGCCAACTTCGGCCGCGAGGGGCATACGCCGCTCGAGACCGCCCGCGCCATCGCGCGCATCCTCGCCTCGCCGCGGTACGCCGAAGGCACGAAGACGGAGCGCCTCGAGCGCGTCGCCAAGCTCTTCGCCAAGTCGGTCGCGTGGATCTACCTGCATCTCAACCTGCTGGAGCTCCACCCGGACGTCCAGGCGATGCTCGAGCCCGACGCGCCCGAAAAGAAGCGGATCGGCCTCTCGATGGCCGGCTTCCTGCACGGCATCAAGGACCCGAAGCTGCAGATCAAGATCGCCCGCGAGGTGGCCAAGCGCGAGCTGAAGCTCAACGAAGCCCGCCGTCTCGCCCGCCGCATGGCGGAGGACGCCGGCGCGACCGTCGGCTCGAGGCGGAACAAGCCCTCGGACGCCCACCGCACTTTCGTGCGCTTCCTGGAGCGCCTGAGCGAGAGCACGGACGCCGTGCTCGAACTGCCGCAGCGCGGCTTCCTCGAGGCGCTCAAGAAGCGCCGCCCCGACGAACGCCAGGTCCTCGCCGCCCAGCTCTCCGAAGGCATCGCCCGCCTCCAGGAGCTCAAGGAAGTCATCGAACGCGCGGGATAGCCCCTTTCCGAAGCCCGGCCACCGGGCTTTTTTCGTTTCAGGCGACGCCGAAGCCGTTGCGCACGAACTCGACGCCCATGGCGATGAGGATGAGCCCCATCATCTTGGCGAAGACCGTCGCGCCTTTGGCGCCCAAGAGGCGCCGGACGGCGCCCGCGTGGCGGAAGAGCAGCCACATGAGCGCCAGGTTGGCCGCGATGCCGATCAGGGTCGCGAGGTAGCCGTATTCCTTGGCGAGGATGACGGCCGTCGTGACCATGCCGGGACCGGCGATGAGGGGCGTCGCCAGCGGCACCACGCTGATATCTTCGTGCGCCTCTTCCTTCGTGGAGCGCAGGCTGAAGCCGAAGAGGATCTCGAGGCCGAGGAGCACCAGCACCAGGCCGCCGGCGATGCGGAAGCTCTCGATGGAGATGTGGAAGGCGTCGAGGATGGCGCTGCCGAGGAAGGTGAAGACCAGCAGGATGCCCCCGGCGAAGAGCACCGCCTTGCTTCCGAGGGCGCGCCGGGACCGTTCGTCGAGCTTTTCGGTCAGCGAAAGGAAGGTCGGCACGTTGCCGACGGGGTCCATCACGCCGAAGGTGGCGAAGGTCGTCTTGATAAGCGCGGCGATGGGGAGCATACTGAATCCATCATAGCACGCCGTCTTTAGGCCTAATATTGACACCCTGGAGCTCGCGTGCTATAGTTCGACCTTAATCAGCCGCCCTGGGCCAACCCGGGGCAGGACTCGATTCTCTGCTGCGGACGCTGTCGTCGTGAGCATGGGGCCATCGGGTCACTGATCACTACGATTCTTTTTTTATGTCCGAACCGCAGAAATCCGGCGACGCCCAGTCCTTCCATGGGCTCGGCATCGCCCCTAAATTGCTGGATATCCTCGCGCGCCACAACTACGTGACGCCGACCCCCATCCAGCACCAGTCCATCCCCGTCTCCATCGAGGGCAAGGACATGATCGGCGTCGCCCAGACGGGTACCGGCAAGACGCTCGCTTTCGGCGTCCCGATGCTCCAGCGCCTGGCCATCCATAAGGGCCGCGGCCTGATCCTCCTCCCGACCCGCGAGCTCGCCATCCAGGTCGAAGAGACCCTGGTGAAGATCGGCAAGGACATGGGCATCCGCACCACGCTCCTCATCGGCGGCGCTTCGATGCGCCCGCAGATCGAGTCGCTCCGCCGCAATCCCCACGTCATCGTGGCGACCCCGGGCCGCCTGATCGACCACCTCGAGCGCAAGACGGCGGATCTCTCCGACGTGCGCATCCTCGTCCTCGACGAGGCCGACCGCATGCTCGACATGGGCTTCCTGCCGCAGATCAACCGCATCCTCCGCACCGTGCCGAAGGAGCGCCAGACGATGCTCTTCTCGGCCACCATGCCGGAAGCCATCGTCAGCATCGCCGCCAACCACATGAAGATGCCGGTGCGCGTCGAGATCGCCAAGCAGGGCACCACCGCCTCGACCGTCACGCAGGAGCTCTTCGTCGTCCGCAAGGACCAGAAGCTCCGCCTGCTCGACAAGCTGCTCGACGAGAACAAGGGTTCCGTCCTGGTCTTCAGCCGCACCAAGTTCGGCGCCAAGAAGATCGCCCGCGCCGTCCGCGGCATGGGCCACACCGCCGACGAGATCCACTCCAACCGCTCGCTCAACCAGCGCAAGGCGGCTCTCGAGGGATTCAAGACCGGCAAGCACCGCGTGCTCGTCGCCACCGACATCGCCGCCCGCGGCATCGACGTGACGGGCATCGAGCTCGTGCTGAACTACGACGTCCCGGAGAACCCGGACGACTACGTCCACCGCATCGGCCGCACCGGCCGCGCGGGTCGCCTCGGCAAGGCCATCACCTTCGCCCAGCCCGAACAGGGCGACGAGGTCCGCCAGATCGAGCGCCTGACGCGCAAGATGCTGCCGATCTCGAAGCTCCCCGAGCTTCCGCCGGACCGCCCGCAGCACTTCGAGCGAGAATCCCCCGACCTCGGCGACCGCAGCGCCTTCTACAAGAACCGCGCCGCGCGCCCGCAGGGCGGCCGCGGAGGCTACCAGGGCTCCCGCCCGGCGCATTCCGGCGGCTACCAGGGCCAGAACCGCGGCCACGGCTCTTCCGCGCCTTCCCACGGCACGAGCTCTCACCAGGGCTCCGGGCATGGCCAGTCCTCCCAGTCCCGCCCGTCCGGCGGCTCCAACCGCCCGTCCGGCGGATTCGGCGGAGGCGGCAAGGGCAAGCGCCGCAAGATGCCCCCGAAGAAGTTCTACTTCGCCATGTAAGAAGATCCCTCCCTTGACCGGGAGGGATTTTTCGTGCATGCTTCCGCCCGTACCCATAGGAGGCAACGTGAACATCGACGCGCATACGCACATCCATCTCCCGGGACACGAGGGGAAGGCCGTGCCGGAGCTGCTGAAGACGATGGATGCCGCTGGCATCGACATGGCGGCGGTCTTCGCCGCGACCATCAACGGCCTTCCGACCGAGGCCGTCCTGGCCGAGACCGAAGCCCATCAGGACCGCCTGTTCGTGGTCGGAAGCGTCTCCCCGATCATGGAGGCGTACAAGACGCCGCTCGCGCAGGTCGACGAATGGCTCGACAGCGGCCGCGTCCGCGCCCTCAAGTTCTACACGGGGTACGAGCACTTCTACCCCGACGACGAACGCCTGCGCCCCTACATGGAACTCCTCGTGAAGCACGGCCGCCCGGCCATCTTCCACATGGGCGACCTGTACGACAGGATCCCCGGC
>Ga0209966_1000355_pt1 | contig 14029 bp, 13 predicted proteins | sample RhisoiCoNPM_FD_187575 | JGI IMG/M metagenome (GOLD analysis project Ga0209966, IMG submission 187575) | Arabidopsis thaliana rhizosphere microbial communities from the Joint Genome Institute, USA, that affect carbon cycling - Rhizosphere... | ecosystem: Host-associated > Plants > Roots >... | reverse complement strand
GCCGTCAGCGCCGAGGACGTGGCGGCCAAGCTCGAGACCATCCCGTACGAAGTCGTGACGCGCATCAATCCGCTCGCGCCGCGGGAACTCGTATGACATGTTTTGTCACCCCGAGCCCGCCCGTCCAAGGGCGGGCGTTAGGGGCCCAAAACGACGTTCTGGATTCCTACCGGTCGCGCTTGGACGCGCTCCCTCGGAATGACAAGAAGTAGCCGCATGAAATCGTTGAAGAAAAAAATCCGCGTCGGCATCCTCTTCGGCGGGCGGTCCTCGGAGCACGAGGTCTCGCTCCTTTCGGCGCGCAGCATCGTGGACGCCATCGACCGGAAGAAATACGACGTGGCGCTCATCGGCATCGGCAAGGACGGCCGATGGCTCGGCGCCGGCGCAGAGACGTATCTCCTGCACGCGTCCGACCCGAAACGCATCGCCATCAACGTGAAGGCGACCAAGGAACTGGCCCTCAAGCCCGGCAGCGGGGGAGTGGGGCCCGTCGACGTGGTCTTCCCCGTCCTGCACGGCACCTACGGCGAGGACGGCAGCGTCCAAGGCCTCCTGCGCATGCTCGACCTGCCGTTCGTCGGTCCGGACGTGCTGGGCTCGGCCGTCGGCATGGATAAGGACGTCGCCAAACGCCTGCTGCGCGATGCCGGGGTTCCCGTCGCTGATTTTTTGACGTTCAACAGGGGAGAGGCCGTCCGTCCGGCGATCGTACGGAAGCGCCTGGGCAAGACCGTCTTCGTGAAGCCCGCCAACCAGGGCTCCTCCGTGGGCGTGAGCAAGGCCGCGGACGTCGCGAGCCTCAAGAAGGCCGTGCGCGAGGCGTTCAAATACGACACGAAGATCCTCATCGAGGAAGCCGTGCCGGGCCGCGAGATCGAAGTCTCCGTCCTCGGCAACGAGAAGCCTGAGGCGTCCGTCCCTGGCGAAGTCATTCCGCACCACGAGTTCTATTCCTACGAAGCCAAATACCTCGATGAGCACGGCGCCGGCTTGGCCATCCCAGCCAAGCTCTCCGCCGCGCTGACGCGCAAGGTCCAGGCGCTGGCCGTGAAGACCTTCAGGACGCTGGCGCTCGAAGGCATGGCGCGCGTCGATTTCTTCATGAAGAAGGACGGGACGTTCGTCGTGAACGAAGTGAACACCATCCCGGGCTTCACCAAGATCAGCATGTACCCGAAGCTCTGGGCCGCTTCGGGGCTCCCGTATCCGAAGCTCATCGACCGGCTCATCACGCTGGCGCTCGAACGCCACGCCCGCCGCGGCCGGCTCGCCACCGAACGAACCCGCTGACGATGTCGCCCTCCTGGCTCCGGCCCAAACGCGTCCGGCGCGACTATTCGCGCAAGGCGTTCAGCAACCCGCTCTTCAAGCCGTCGCGCGAACGCGGTCCCGGGCGCTGGCGCGGACGCCTGACGGCGCTCGCCGTCCTGGGCGCCCTCGGCGGCTGGATCTGGTTCATCGGCTTCTCGCCGACCTTCCGCATCGACGAGATCGAGATCCTCGGCAACGAAGGCATTCCCGACTGGGAAGTCCGCGACGCCGTCACCGACGCGCTCAAGGAGCGCCGCTGGCTGATCATGCCGCAGACGAGCCTGCTCATCGCTTCGGAAGCCGCCATCGAGGAGGCGCTGAACGAACGGTACGTCCTCGAATCGCTGACGGTCTCCAAGCACCCGCCGCGCAAGCTGACCGTCGAGATCAAGGAACGCGTCTCCGCCGTCCTCCTGCAGATGCCCGACGGCCGCCAGGGCCTGGTGGACCTCCAGGGCACCGTCACGCGGCTCTACCGCCCGGAAGAGGCGCTCGACGTCGTCCGGAAGCTCGGCCCCTCGCTCGAGGAGCAGACCGGCGCCCGCAAGACGCAGTACCCCGTGCTCTTCGACGAGCGCGACGAACGATTGGAGCTCCGCGAGGAGGCCCTCGGCCCGAACGTGGTGCAGGCCGCCATCGACCTGCCGGGACTCTTCGAGGAACGCTTCGACCGCGCCCCGTACTTCGAGGAGGCGCGCATCGACGGCAAGGACGCGCAGACGATCCGCGTGCGCACGTCCGAAGGCTGGTCCATCTATTTGGACGCCGCCCAGGACCTCAGGGGACAGCTCCTGAACGCCGAGGTGGTCCTCCGCACCAAGGTCGGCGCCCAGCGCCCGCAGCTCGACTACATCGACGTGCGCTTCGGCGAGAAGGTCTTCTTCAAACTCCGCGGCTGACACGTAGCCGGCCACACAATGTACGACACCAGCCACGAGACGCCGCCGGGCGTCTCTTCGGTATGGGCCCCAGCCAGCGCTGACCCGGGTCCGATACGGGGCAGGAGAGCGGCGTCACGCGAGGACGCGACACAAGGCCGGATCGAGCGCGCGTTCGGAATGAAGCCCGGAATCCCAGCCCAGCGTTAGCCCTATTGTGTCGCATAACATACATTGTCAGACACCTCATAAGGCGGAACCTAGGGGCTCGACCCCGCTCCCCTCAGGGCCATTGACTGGCGAGGTTTCCGGGTGTAGGTTGTCGTGTCGACGCGACGGACGAGAGGCGACGTGCCTCCGACGACCGCCGCGGACGCGCAGATCCTTTCAAGGAGATCGTCGCATGACCGCATCCGATGACGGCACTCCCCGACCGCCCCCTCGCTACGAGGAGCGGGTGAGCGGGGAGATGGTCAGCCGCACCGCCGCCCACGAGGCGGGCCACATCCTGCCGGCCTGGCTCTCCTGGGCCGTCGCCTCCGTCGAGGGGACGTTCTACGTGCCCGGCGACAAGGAGCACCGCGTCGAGGTCCGGAGGACCTACCGAGAGCCCTACCAGGCCATCTTCCTCTGGGAGGCGCTGGTGATCTCGAGCGGCGGAATGGCCGGCGAGGTCGTGACGCACAGGACCTTCCGCACGCGGAACGCCCGCGTCGACCTCGACGGGATGCGCGAGCAGTGCGAACTGCTCACCAAGCTCTTCGGCGCCACGGCCAGAGCCCCGTGGCCCGACCCGGGCGAGCACCACGCTCCGCCCTTCGAGTCGTACTTCAAGGACGGCTTGCCGGACGGCTGGGGCGAGCTCATGCGCTCCGCCTACCGCCGCGCCCGCCACCTCATCATGTCGAACCGCGGCGCCTTCGAGCGCCTGCGGACCGCCATGCTGGTGAACATCGAGCTCCGGGCCGCCGACATCGAGGCCGCGCTCCGCATGCCGAAGGCCTGAACCCGCAATCCCCTTCCTGGGGATTTTTCGTTACACTGGGCATGGGTCTTTCCAAGGAGGCACCATGCCGCCCGTCTGCTCCGTCTGCAAAGGCGACGACGGCTGCGTGGATGCAGCCGTCCATTTCCAGATCCTCTACGACACGCACCCTGCCGGCGGCCCGTTCCGGGACCGGTGGGGGCATGGGCGCCGCATCTACATCAAGGTCTCGGCCAGCGACGTCCGGCTCCCCTTCGCCCTCGAGGCGGTGCGCGAAGACTATCCGCAGGGGAAGTTCCAGATGTTCCCCGCGACCTACGATCGCGGACGCTTCCTGACGGCGATGCTCGTCATCGTGGAGCTGCCATGACCATCGACACGTTCGAGGACCTCCCGCGCGTCATCGCGCACGAGGCCGGACACGCCGTCGTGGCCTGGGCGTCGCCGACCATCCCCGCGCCCGTCGCCGTGCGCTTCTGGCCCCTCGAAGGCGAAGCCCACGTCCAGCTGGCTTCGATGCCGACGTCGAGGCTGCCGACGGTCTACCTCGAGTTCGCCGCGGTGTATCTGGGCGGTTTCGCCGGCGAGACCGCCGCCTACGGAGACTTCCAGAAGCTGCTGCAAGGCGACTTCGGCAACGCGCTCGAGATCGCCAAGCTCGTCCGCCTGCTCGATAAGCTTCCTAAACGACGCAGGACGACGCCGTTCCGGACGCGCCTCCCGTGGGGACTGCACGCCGGCATGAAGCAGTTCCTGTGCGATGCCTTCGAGCTCGCCCTCCGCCGCGTCGAGACGCATCGCGAGACGTTCGAGCGCGTGCGCGGACATCTCTCCCGCGGCTACTGCGTGGATGGCAGGGTCGAATTCCTCGCCGACGAACTGTCGGCCTGGCTCGGTCCCCGTCCGATTTGAGGGACATCTCGCGGCCCCACCCCTCCTGCCTCCCCTTTCAGGGGAGGATTTTTTATATAAAAAGTCCCCTCTCTGGAAGAGAGGGGCTGGGGTGAGTAGGGCTCGAATCGCGGTCTCAACGTAAGGCGATGGCGGTCAGGATGGCCGCGAGGATCAGGGCGGCGATGAACCAGGGGTGCCGGTGCGGGTTCAGGAGGGTGTCCTTGGCGCGCCGGCCCGGCAGGAGGTGGTCGTAGCGCGTCCGGCAGTATTTGCACTCCAGACGCCGCTCGTAGCCGGCCTCGTGGACGACCGTGAAGCCTTCGTCGGGTCCGTACTGGCACGGCGCGCACCAGATCAGGTAGGTCGGGATGCGTCCGGTCCAGCCGGGCCGCTCGAGCTTCCCGAGGAAGTGCGGCTTGGAGCTTCGGGCGGCCCGGAGGCCTTCGCCATGAAGCTTGATGAACTCTTCGTCCGTCCAAAGATCGAGCGGTTTGGGCGCTTCTCGCAGCATGACTGCCTCCGACGCCGAGCATAGACGAAAAACCCGCCCCGGGCAAGGGGCGGGCTTACAGCGACAGGTAGTTGAGCGGGTTGACCGGGATGCCGCCGACGCGGAATTCCAGGTGGAGGTGCGGGCCGGTCGTCAGGTTGCCGGCCCCGGCCGTGCCGGGCGTGCCGCCCGAATACGCGATGATGTCCCCTTTCTCGACGTAGGTGTCCTCCTGCACGACGATGCGCGAGACGTGTCCGTAGACGGTCGAGATGTCGCCGTCGTGGATCAGCATGACGTAGCTGTACCCCTTGCCGGCGTCCTTGGCGCGGGCGACGTAGCCGCCCTTCGGCGCGCGGATGGCGGTGCCCTGCGCCGCGCGGATGTCGATGGCCGGATGCTCGAAGACGTGGCGGAACGGATAATCCGGGTCATGGAAGTACGCGGTGATGCCGCGCGAGGGATCCACCGGCCAGCCCCAGCCGCCCGTGCCGCCCGACAGCTTGCGGAGGCGCTCCTCGTCGAGCGTCTTGCGGAGGCGCCGCTCGGTGGCGGCGATGTCGGCGTTGATGTTCTGGACTTCCTTCTGGAGCTGGGCGAGCTCGTAGCGGTAGCGCGTCTCGGAGACGCGGATCTGGTCGGAGAGCACGACCTGCGCGGTCTTCTGCTCGCCGAGCTCGGACTTGGCGGTCTCAAGCTGCTTGCGGATCTCCTCAAGATGCGCGCGCTTCAGGACCTCCTCCCCTTCCCTCTTCTCGAGGTCGGCCTTGAGCGCGCCGACGGTGTCGAGCGCCTTCTTCAGCTGGCGCTGGGAATCTTCGAGATACTGGACGTCGTTGAAGAAGTCCGCCAGCGTCTTCTCGGTCAGGAAGAGGTCGATGGCCGTGCGCTGGTCGGATTTGTGGAGCGCGCGGATGAACTCGCCGATCAGCTCGCGCTGGCGCATCATCTTGAGCGACTTCTCCTGGATCTGCGAGGTGATCTCGCTGATCTCGAGGTTCGTCGCTTCGACTTCCAGCTCGTTGGACTTGATGTCGAGTTCGGTCTTGGCGATGCGGTTCTCGACGAGCGCGAGCTCGCCCTGCACGGTGGCGGCTTCCTTGCGCTTCGCCTCGATGGCGCGCTGGTACGCCTCCATCTGCGACTTGATCTGCGAGATCTCGGACTTCTTCTTGCCGATGGCGTCGTTCAGCTGGTCGATGACCTTCTTCAGGTCGTCCGACTCCTCGAGGACGTTTTCCTCCTCATCGCCGCCGACTTCCAGGAGCCCGTGCTCGAGCAGGATGTGCTCGATTTCCGTCTCCTCTTCGCTGTGGTTCTCATGCGCGAGGGCCGGCGCGGACGCCGAAAACGCCAAGACGGCCATCAGACAGACGGCCAGGACCGGTTCGAACAGGCGTTTTTTGAGGCGTTCAGGCATTCAGGCGATTTTTCGCGGCCTCAAGGCGGCGAATCACCTTCATTTTACCTAAAACGGACATGATTTCAAAGGGGCCGGGAGATTTCTCGCGCCCGGAGAGCGCCACGCGCAGCGGCCAGAGGGTGTCGCCGTTGCCCCAGCCCTTCTCGGCGATGAGCGCTTTGACGCGTTCCTCGATGTCTTTGAGGGTGAATTCGGACTCGTCCATCGCGCCGACGGTCTCGAGCAAGGCCTCGATGCGGACGACGGCTTCGCCCTTGGGCTGGACCTTCCAGCACAGGCGTTCGGCCGGGTATTCCGGGACGTCTTCCAGCAGGAAGGCGATGGCTTCCGGAAGTTCGGCTAGCGTCTTCACGCGCTCGCGTTCGAGGGCGATCAGCTTGCCGAGATCCTCGGGCGAGAGCTTCTCCCCGCCGCGGACGACCCGCCAGCCTTCGGATTCGCGCGCGATGAGTCCCGCGTTCTCCAGGAACGGCGCGGCACGATCCGCCAGTCGATCGAGCGGCAGCGAACGGAGGTATTTCCCGTTCAGCCAGTCGAGCTTCTCGTGGTTGAAGACGGCGCCGGCGGAATTGATGTCCTTCAGTTCGAACGCGTCGACGAGTTCCTGGAGCTCGTAGATCTCCTTCTCGTCGGACGGGTTCCAGCCGAGCAGGGCCACGAAGTTGATGAGCGCTTCCGGGAGGTAGCCCTTGTCGAGATAGTCCTCGACGGCCACGTCGCCCTGGCGCTTCGAGAGCTTCGAACGGTCCGGGTTCAGGAGGAGCGGCATGTGCGCGAAGACCGGCGGCGTCCAGCCGAAGGCCTTGTAGAGCAGGAGGTGCTTGGGCGTGGAGGAGAGCCACTCTTCGCCGCGAATGACGTGCGTGGTCTCCATCAGATGGTCATCGACGACGTTGGCGAGGTGGTAGGTCGGGAATCCGTCGCCCTTGAGGAGGACGTAGTCGTCGAGGAGGTCGTTCCGGAACTTCACGTGGCCGCGGACCTCGTCGTGGAATTCCGTCTCGCCGTCATCCGGCATCTTGGCGCGGATGACGTGGCGCTCGCCCGCCGCGACGCGGCCGCCGGCTTCGTCCGTATCGAGCGAACGGCAATGGCGGTCGTAGCCCGTCGGCTTCTTGGCGGCCTCCTGTTCCTTGCGCAGGGCGTCGAGACGCTCCGGCGTGCAGAAGCACGGATACGCGTCGCCGTGTTCGATGAGCTGGTCGATCTGCTGGCGGTAGATCTCGAGGCGCTCCGACTGGATGTACGGCCCCTTCGAACCGCGCTGTTCCACCGAACCGTCTTCCTTCAGGAACGGACCCTCCTCGTGCGAGAGGCCCATCTTGGCGAGCGTGCGGAGGATGCTTTCGACGCCGTTCTCGACCATGCGGGCGCGGTCCGTGTCCTCGATGCGCACGAAAAACACGCCCCCGTGTTTGCGGGCGAAGAGGTAGTTGTAGAGGGCCGAACGGAAGTTGCCGACATGCATCCTCCCGGTCGGGCTGGGGGCGAATCTGACGCGTACGCTCATAACGGGCTTATTGTACCCGTTTGAAGCGTTTCTTCAAGACCATCCAAAGGAAGACGAACGTCGCCTCAAAAACTCGGAAAAACCGCCAAGGTTCGATACAAAGCCGCCAGAGCCATTCTAGGTGCATTTTCCGCAGGACCCGGGGGGCGCGCCAGACGCGTCCGGCCAGGAAGTCGAGAGTGCCGCCGATCCCCATGGCGATTTTCACGCTCGGGAGCTGTTTCAGGTGGTCGCGGATCCAGCGTTCCTGCTTGCCGTGGCCGAGCGCCACGAGCAGGATGTCCGGTTCGGTCGCGGCGATGCGCTCGGCGAGATACGCGTCCTCTTCCCAGTGGCCGGCGATCCATCGGATGGTCCCGCCCTGTTCCGCGCCGGCGATCTCGATCTTCGGGAAGTTCAGATAGAGATTCTTGGCGGCTTCCATGGCCACTCCCCTCCCCGCCCCGAGCAGATAGACCGAATACATTTTTTGTTCGGCGAGACGCGCCAAACGCAAGGTGAATTCCGCGCCCGTCACCGTCGCGGGTACGCGCCGGCCTTCGATCCAGGCCGCCACGCGCAGGCCGAAGCCATCGGCGAGGGCCAGGTCCGAGGCCTCGAGGATCTTGCGGAAGCCCGGATCGCGGGCGGCCAGGACGGCCATCTCCGGATTCGGGGTCACGACCATGTGCTGGCGGCCGTCGCGAAGGAACTCCGCGGCGGCAGCCTCGGCTTCCTTCATCGTCACGGGATCCACCGGCACGCCGGCGATAGTCAGGCGGTCGTTCATGCTGGTACTATAGCATATGAGGAATTCCTCGACGGAAGCGCCCTGAACTTGCCCAGTAAGGAATCGCAGGGCAAAATGTCTCAGTATCCGTCCTACTCATATCATTTTAACGTATGCGCGTTTCCACGCTCGCGACTTCCGCCTTCGCCCTCCTGCTCCTGGTCGGCGCCGGCTGCTCCTCGTCCACCAATATCGAAGTCGACACGCCGGCCGGTGAAATCGATGCCGGCGCCGCCGGCGGGACCCAGCTCGAAGGCACGCCCCCGGAAAACGACACGCCCGACGCCGACATCAACCTCGAGGGCTCGGGCGAGACCTCCGGAACGCCGAACGCGCTGGCCGCCGAGACCGGCGAGGTCACGACCTTCACCGTGACGGCCGCCAACTTCGCCTACGACCTCAAGGAGTTGAAAGTGAAGAAGGGCGACAAGGTCCGCGTCGTCTTCAAGAACGCCGAGGGCTTCCACGACTTCAGGATCGACGAGTACGCCGTCGACTCCGGCAAGCTCCAGGCCGGCGGCGAGAAGATCGTCGAATTCACCGCGGACAAGGCCGGCGCCTTCGAGTACTACTGCTCCGTCGGCAAGCACCGCGACATGGGCATGAAGGGCAATCTCATCGTCGAATGACCGACCGCGCGAAAAAAACCCTGCTGACCGGCCTCCTGGCCGCGAACGTCCTCGCCGCCGTCCTCTTCTGGTGGCGAGGATCTTCGTTATTGCTGGAAGGCTGGTCCCTGGACGGCTCGCTCATCGCCTTCGGCCGCCTGATGGGCCTGTGCCTCCAGCTCACGCTCCTGGTCCAGCTCATCCTCATCAGCCGCCTGCCGCTCATCGAGAAGCCCTTCGGGTTCGACAAGCTGAACCGCGCGCACCGCACGCTCGGCCTCATCCTGCTCGCCGCCGTCATCCTGCACCCATCCCTGCTCATCCTTGGGTATTCGATGGCCTCGAAGGTCTCCCTGTGGGCGCAGTTCCTGGAATTCTGGTCGACCTGGCCGTACGTCCCGTTCGCCGTCGTCGGTCTGGGTCTTCTGCTCGTAGCCGGCACGCTTTCGCTCCCCTGGATCCGCCGCCTCCTGAAATACGGCACCTGGCACGGCCTGCACCTGCTGATGTACGTCGCGGTCGGACTCATCCATTGGCACCAGTTCAACAGCGAGGACTTGAGCGCCGGCGCGGCGAACGTCTGGTGGCGCGCGCTGAACTACATGGTCTTCGCCGTCCTCGTCGGGTACCGTTTCGGACGGCCGCTCTGGCTGGATTGGGTCCATCGATTCCGCATCGAACGCGTCGTGCCCGAAACGGCCGACGTGACGTCCATCTACATCACCGGCCGCCGGATGGAGCGCTTCGACTTCGAACCCGGCCAATACATCCACGTCAGCTTCTTCAAGAAGGGCCTGCGCGAACCGCATCCGTTCTCCCTTTCGAAGGCGCCGGACGGCAAGACCATCCGCCTCTCCATCAAGGCCAGCGGCGACTTCACATCGCGCGTCCGCGAGCTCGCGACGCCGGGCACGCGTCTGGTGCTCGAAGGTCCGTTCGGACGCTTCACCGAGCGCGCCGCGACCGAGGAGAAATTCCTGTTCGTGGCCGGCGGCATCGGCATCACGCCCATCCGCTCGATGCTGGAACGTCTGGCAGGACGCAAGGCCGACGCCGTGCTGATCTACGGCAACCGCGGCCCGAAGGACGTGGTCTTCGATGAGGAATTGAAATCGCTCGGCGTGCGGCGCTACGACGTCTTCTCGGAAGACGCGCCTGCCGGCAGCGAGAAAGGCTACGTCGACGAGGAAAAGGTCCGCCGTCTCGTCCCCGACTACCTGGAGCGCGACATCTACGTCTGCGGCCCGCCGGTCATGACGCAGAAGCTCATCGAGCTTTTCGTCCGCCTGGGCGTGCCGCGCGCGCGGCTCCACTTCGAGAAATTCTCCTACTGAAATGAAAAAGCCCCGCGAGGAATCGCGGGGCTAACCGTTCTGGCTCCAGAGGTGCGCGTACACCCCGAGCGTCTTGTGCAAGGACTTGTCCTTGCCGATCATCTGCTTCGCGGCGGCATGGGACTCCTTGGCGGCGCGGGCGATCTCCGGGTCCGAACTCTTTTCGAGCTCGTGGAGCATCGTCATCGCTCGATTGAAGGTGGCCATGGCCGTGATGCGGCACTTCGCCGTCGTCAGGATGCGGTACGCTTCCTGGAACAGCTCGCCGATCTCGTTCGAGTCGCTCTCTTCCATCGGTTCCCCCTTTCATGTCCAGCGTAGCACGGAAAGGCTTCACGCGCTGTACCGGCCCATCTTGTACCCGTGTTCGTAGAGCTTGCCGCCGCGGCTGCGGAAGGTCTTTTCGAAGAACCCGTCCTCCACGCCCATCCAAAACCGGTTCATGAAGTGCACGACGGATTCCCACTTCGGCTGGCGCAAGCAATACCGTTCGGAGTACTGACAGCACCGGATCAGGCGCTTCTCTTCGTCTTCGTCGACGGCATGATCGATGAGCCTTCGGGCGGCTCTCTCGGCCAGTCGCAGATACGCGCGCGTGGTGACGAGGCACTCGTTGTGCCACCCGCGCGCGGCCTCCCCGATCAGCCGCAGGAGGTCCTCGAATGCGTCTTCCATGAGGCCTCCTTTCGTAAAGGGCGTACATGAGGGATATCAGGAAAACGCCTCCGTGTCAATGGAAAGACCCCCGTAGCGGGCTTCTGGCCCTACCCCTCCAGCCTCCCCTTTCAGGGGAGGATTTCTTCAATATTTCGATATATTTCTTCTAGGACCGAATCAGGGTGCCGCAGGACATCAGGATTCCAAAATCGTAAGACTTTAATTCCCTGCCCGACCAAAAAATCTGTCCGAATAGCGTCGTATACCGTTAGCTCAGGCGATGCGTGCTGGCCGCCATCGAGCTCAACGGCGAGTTTCACCTCAAAACAATAGAAGTCGAGTATGTACGGTCCAATACTGTACTGACGATGAAATTTCAGGCCGCACAGACGGCGGTCACGTACGTAATACCAAAGCCTCGCCTCGGCATCCGTTTGGTTGCGCCGGAGGCTTCGGCGGCGATCAAGTAGTATTTTCCTGTTGTGAAACGTGTCTGGCATGGTCATACACATTCAGAACCCAGGCATTTCATGCAACTTAAAAGCAGCCCTCCCCTGTAAGGGGAGGCTGGAGGGGTAGGTTCGAATGGCAGGGGTAGGGCTGTTGTCGGCTGCCTTGACACCCTCCATTAGCACTCATACAATGAGACTGCTAATCTCAAATCCCCTATGCCGAACGGCAATAAGTTCACCACCAAGGCCATGGAGGCCCTCCAGGAGGCTCAGAACCTGGCCTTCGAGACGGGATCCCAGACCATCGAGGCCATGCACGTCCTGGCCACCCTCCTGCGCCACGAGGACGGCGTGGTCGTTTCGGTCTTCAAGAAGCTCGGGATCGATCCCTCGGCCGTCCGGAGCCGCGCGGAAGCCTCGCTCGTCCGTTCGCAGAAGGAAGGCGGCGGCACGGCGCACGTGCAGGTCTCGAAGACCCTCGACCTCGCCCTCCGGCAGGCCCACAGGATCGCCGAGCGCTTCAAGGACGAGTACGTCTCCACCGAGCACCTCCTGCTCGGACTTCTGGAGACGAAGAACGAAGCCGGCGCGCTCCTGCTGGAGATGGGCGTGAACATCGACGCCGTCCTGAAGGTCCTGATGGACATCCGCGGTTCCCAGCGCGTCACCTCCCCTGAACCCGAGGCCACGTATCAGGCCCTCGAGAAGTATTCGCGCAACCTCACGCGCCTGGCCAAGGCCGAGAAGCTCGACCCCGTCATCGGCCGCGACGAGGAGATCCGCCGCGTCATCCAGGTGCTCTCGCGCCGCACCAAGAACAACCCGGCGCTCATCGGCGAACCGGGCACCGGCAAGACCGCCATCGTCGAAGGCCTGGCCCAGCGCATCATCGCCGGCGACGTGCCGGAGACGCTGAAGGGCAAGGACGTCGTCGCGCTCGACCTCGGGGCGCTGATCGCCGGCACGAAGTTCCGCGGCGAGTTCGAGGAGCGCCTCAAGGCCGTCATGAAGGAGATCGAGAAGTCGAACGGCGGCATCATCCTGTTCATCGACGAGCTCCACACCCTCGTCGGCGCGGGCGGTTCCGACGGCGCCATGGACGCCTCCAACCTTTTGAAACCCGCCCTCGCCCGCGGCGAACTTCGCTGTATCGGCGCCACCACACTCAAGGAATACCAGCGCCACATCGAGAAGGACGGCGCGCTCGCCCGCCGCTTCCAGCCGGTCCACGTCAACGAACCCTCCACCGACGACGCCATCGCCATCATGCGCGGCATCAAGGAGCGCTACGAGCTCCACCACGGCGTGCGCATCACCGACGGCGCCATCGTGGAAGCCGTGAACCTTTCGCATCGCTACATCAGCGACCGCTTCCTGCCGGACAAGGCCGTCGACCTCATCGACGAAGCCGCCTCCGCCCTCCGCATGCAGATCGACTCCCAGCCGCAGGAGCTCGACACACTGAAGCGCAACCTCACCAAACTCGAGATCGAGAAGCGCGCGCTCGAGAAGGAAACCGACAAGCACGCCAAGGAACGCCTCAAGGACGTCGAGAAGGAACTCGGCGAGCTCAAGGAGAAGGCGGGCGGTTTGGAATTGCGCTGGAAGAACGAGAAGGACGCCATCACCACCATCCGCGAGAGCAAGAAGAAGATCGACAAGCTCAAGCAGGAAGCCGACATCCTGGAGCGCAAAGGCGAACTCGAACAGGTCGCCAAGATCCGCTACGGCCAGATCCCCGAGGCCGAGAAGGCCTTGAAGGAAGCCGAGCTCGTGCTCCGCAAGCTTCAGAAGGACCACCGCTTCCTGAAGGAAGAGGTCGACGAGGAGGACATCGCCGGCGTCGTCTCCCGCTGGACCGGCATCCCCGTCCGGAAGATGCTCGAATCCGAGAAGCAGAAGCTGGTCCACCTCGAGGACGAGCTCGCCAAGCGCGTGGTGGGCCAGGAGGAGGCCATCAAGGCCGTCGCGGACGCCGTACGGCGCTCCAGGGCGGGCGTAGGCGAGGAAACCCGGCCCATGGGCTCCTTCATCTTCCTGGGGCCTACGGGCGTCGGTAAGACGGAGCTGGCCAAGTCGCTGGCGTCCTTCCTGTTCAACGACGAGAACGCCATGGTCCGCCTGGACATGTCGGAATACGGCGAGCGGCATTCCGTCTCGCGCATGCTCGGCTCCCCTCCCGGCTATGTGGGCCACGAGGAAGGCGGCCAGCTGGCCGAAGCCATCCGCCGCCGCCCCTACTCGGTGGTGCTCTTCGACGAGATCGAGAAGGCGCATCCGGAAGTCTTCAACACGCTCCTCCAGATCCTCGACGACGGCCGCCTGACCGACGGCAAAGGCCGCACCGTGAACTTCAAGAACACCATCATCGTCATGACGAGCAACGTCGGAAGCGAGGAGATCCTCGACCTCGGCAAGCGCAGCGGCGTGATGGGCTTCTCGCTCGAAGAGGAACACGGCGCCGACAAGACCCTCCACGACCGCGTCCTGGAACTCCTCCGCCAGTCCTTCAAGCCCGAGTTCTTGAACCGCGTCGACGAGACCGTCGTCTTCCACGCCTTGAAGCCCGAACACCTCGAAAAGATCGTCGACGTCCAACTCGCCCGCGTCCAAGACCGTTTGAAGGACCGCCACATCACCCTGGAAGTCTCACCCGCGGCCAAGAAGTTGCTGGTGGAGAAGGGCTACGATCCGAGCTTCGGCGCGCGGCCGCTG
>Ga0209966_1000345_pt1 | contig 14392 bp, 9 predicted proteins | sample RhisoiCoNPM_FD_187575 | JGI IMG/M metagenome (GOLD analysis project Ga0209966, IMG submission 187575) | Arabidopsis thaliana rhizosphere microbial communities from the Joint Genome Institute, USA, that affect carbon cycling - Rhizosphere... | ecosystem: Host-associated > Plants > Roots >... | reverse complement strand
TTATCATTGTTATTGTTTTGCTCATTAGCCTTGTCTTCTTCTTCTTGATGCTGTTGTTCTTGTTGTTGTTCTAAGAGTTTCTTTTCTTCTTTCTTGCTGGTATGATCATTAACATTATTATCATTGGTAGATCTTTCTTCCTTATTGTCTAAAGGATTACACAGAGGAATTCCTAGATTGTCGAAAACATTACTTTTGCACAGGTTGTTTCTCAGTTCCTCAAGATTTGGATTAGAAGTAAGGCTCGATATTCCGACGTCTCGCTCTTTATGTTTGATTGGTATTATCTCATATTTATCTAATTGCGCAAAAGAACCCTTGTTTAGTAGAGAGTTGGCCAATAAATGATTTTGATTTATTATCAAATTCGATGTAAAAACTAGAAATACTGTTACAAAACATATAACATAGCCTAAATTTCTAAATTTATTAATTGACAAGATTACGACTTTGATTTATGTTAATTTAATAAATGTTTTCTGATTTCCGGTTCTATTAGAAATTACTGTAACAAAGATATTTTTAAAAAACTAGAGGCCAGACAATTATAGGATCCAGTTGGCTAAATGGGACACTTTGTGGAGTGCCGGGTCTCATATATGGAAGAAAAAATACTACTAGATGCAACGTGGTATAGACAATTTCACTAGACAACATAACTGACATAAAATACTGATATTTGATGTAATGTTCCTGGTAAGAAAAAATATTTTCATCATTTGTTATCTTTTTGGGTATCATCGAATTCAGGTAGAAAACTCCCAGATTCTGGCTTGAATTTTCCTTCATCTTTTACCTCGCCTAACAAATCGAATGGGCTCTTGCTACCAGAATGTAACTCTTTCAAGGAACCTTCGTGTTTTGATACGTCTTTTTCAAGTTGTAATAACGCAAATACATCTTTGTTTTTATCAGATACTCCGCTACCAGTTGAATTACTTTGATCGCCTGCATCTGCAAAAGTGACTTGCGTTAAAGTAGCAGAGAGTGTAATCATAAACGCTAGTAATATAATTTGTATTGCCATTATCAATTGTCTATATTCTACATCTAAGTTATATAATATTTTCCTTTAAGAATCTCCTTGTCCTTAAATCAAGGAATATGACACGATCTGAGATTTAAACAGATATATAAATTCATCAAAACTTGATTCCGAATAATGAGATAGACTATTGTTCAGAAAAATGTCATGTGAGGTCCATCGAGATCGGAAACAAAATAAAATTTGATCCTTTTATTCTACAGTTTCGGTGTGAGATAAAAACCCTATAGTTCATTGTATAATACAGGTAAACGTGAAAAAGAGACTTGGTCAAAAAATCTAAAGATACTGGATTAAGTTAGAACTGTTAATCCATCCCATATCTTGAATAAACCTGCCAAATTTTGGATAAGGAAACTCAAACTTGACAAACATCCAGAAGGTGGTTATTATGCTAACACATATAGATCTGATAGGAACGTTAACTTACCCGGATATACTGGTCATAGGTCTACATGCACAGTAATTTATTATCTATTAACTGGAAAACAATTTGCCTCATTTCATATTATGAAGTCAGATGAAATTTGGCATTTCTACTCAGGCAGTAGTTTGACACTTCATATAATAGATGCAAAAGGCAAATTGAAAAAATCTGTTCTAGGTCCAAAATTTTATGCCGGAGAACAGTTCCAAGTAACAGTAAAGTCAGATTGTTGGTTTGCAGCATCCGTGAATAAAAAGGAATCATATTCACTATTAGGATGCACCGTTTCTCCTGGCTTTGACTACAAAGACTGGAAAATAGGTAACAGAAAAAAACTGACCGAAATATATCCACAATATAAGGATATTATTGAAAGATTTACTAAATCTCCTTGATTTAGAATTCAGGAAACCTTCGACTTAATTACAAATAATTTCTTATCAATTGAGTGTGGGAAGATTCCATTTCACCCTCTTTGACTCCAGTCCATTTTCAAATTACCCATCAAATTTGATTGGTTATTGTTAGATGGATCTAACTTAGACTCGAACTCGCAAAATTTATGTTAGCTTTGTATCAAGCATTCCTTGTTTCTACTAAAAATGAGCTATGTGTGTATATGAAATTCTATTCTGAAGATTGCCTCAATTGGTTGCCGATGCTAGGAAATCATAAGCACTTTTTTCGTCCTGAAAGTCTCCGGATGGAAGATTTTCAACAACAGTATTGGCTGCAGGTTTATCATCAGTAACAGGATTGGCTGCAGGTTTATCATCAGTGGCAGGTTTATCATCAGTGGCAGGTTTATCATCAGTGGCAGGTTTATCATCAGTGGCAGGTTTATCATCAGTAACAGGAGTGGCTGCAGGTTTATCATCACCCTCAATATCGCAACCAATACTAGAAATAAGATTCATGCATTGTGGAGAATCACCCGTAGACTTCAAATTGTTATTCAAGTCGTTGTTACTGTCCTTAACTTTTACAACATTGTTTTGGTAATTGCTAATTGGTGGTTCCAAAAGGTTTTGTGGTTTGTCCATTTTGAAAGACACTGTTTTCATTTCCTTAGGATAACCATCAGATGTAACATCAAGAACTACTTGAAGGCTATTCCCACCACTTGTAGGGGGAGTATGCCATGAATAAGATACAGCTCCAAGATCATCGGTTGTGGCTGAAAACTTCTTTCCTCCAATCTTCCCCATCACATTTGCACCTGATACTGCATCTTTAGTATTGGCGTCCGCAACCTTTACGTTAATAGCCTGTTCTTCTCCGGGTATTACGGGATCTTTTGATAGGCTGGCTTCCACTAACAACTGCCTTTGAACTTGAAAACTTCCTGTAAGTGAGGCCGGGACATAGCCATTGGCTGATGCAGAAACAAGTACATCGTAGTTACCAGATGGAATATCAGAAGTGATGTTCCACGTGCGAGAATATGCGCCTGAAATATCTGAAGTCCCATTGTATTCATTGTTTTCTCCAATTTGTGCCATAACGTTTGCCCCTGGAACTAATTCTTTAGTATTGGCGTCCACAACCTTTACGTCAATGGTTTGTTGATCACCAGGCATAACGAGGCGCTTTAATAAACTTGCTTCAACTAACAACTGCCTTTGAACTTGAAAACTTCCCGCTAGTGAGGCCGGTACATGGCCATCAGCTGACGCAGAAACAAGTACATCGTACTTACCAGATGGAATATCTGAATTTAAATTCCATGACTGGGTAAACATACCAGATGTATCTGAAGTACCATTATATTCGTTTAATATTTTCGTACCTTGCATGATTTTAACACCAATATTTGCTGCTGCGACCTGCTGTGAATTTGAATCTGAAATCTTTATAGTAAAGGTTTGAATTTCTCCAGGAACTAATACCTCCTTGGATAGTTCCATGTTTGCAAAAAGTTTCGAAGGTGCTAGTGTAGTTACATTACTGGATATAACAGACGTGTCTGCTGAAGGTTTAGTCGATATGGTATTTAATTGTGGGAGAATTCCAAGAGGGTCATGAAACACCAGATCCGATGATAGATTTGAGTCATTGGTAACTACACCTGATACATTGATACTGTGCCATTTTGTGGTTACTTTGGAATTTTCCAGACATTCGAGCTTTGACGTCAAATCATTCAGACCCTTTTCTATTGTGTGATATGAAGTAGAATATGTGTATGTCCATGATGAATAATCATCTTCTCCGTATGGTCCAGTAGGCTTGGCTTTTTGGAACGGCTTTTGATTATTCCAATCTACTGAAACAGTACAATCGGATTTTTCGTTATCTGTCGAAATACCGAAAATGGTAAGATTTCCGACAGGAATTTGCTTTCCACTACCCGGCGACAATATCTTTACACCCGCGGCAGAAGCAACTACATTTGTTGCATTAGACTTGACAGTATTTTCTGCCACCGAGACTGTTTTTGGTTTTACTTTGTTTTCTGTTTGCGGATTAGAACCGTCATATTGTGGTAAAATCTTACTCTTGATGGGAATGAAACCAAAGTCATTGTTATCATTCATATAATTTATCTTTGACACTTCGAACCCGTATATGTTAAAATTAACTATCGCAGATAGGAAAATCGATACAGAGAATAATATTATTAAATAATAATTCACAAAATCTTATCTAATTTAATTTTTATAAGTATTGTCAGTCTATTATCACTTAAAAATGACGATATCATTTTTTAACTAATTGAATACTTTTCTTTTTACTCATAAATTCACATAGAGGAAGGATCATTTAATCTTATGAAACATTGTTGCATAAATTCAGTCAATTTTACTCCATTAAGAAATCCTTTACTGCTTTATTAAACAGCTCTGCATTCTCTACATGAGGTCTGTGGCCACAGTTTTCAAATACAATGATTCTTGAATCACCATGTTCCAAGAAAGGACGGATAAATTTTGCCGGTATTATTCTATCATTTTTACCCCAAATTAGTAACATTTTTGCGTTAATTTTCTCAAGTTTTCTATTGTATCTTGCAGCTCTTGCACTGCCCTTTAGTGCGGAAATAAATGCGTACTTTGCACCCGGTAATGATATTCTTTTGTATAGCGCTTCCGCATAAGTGCGGTTAACCATAGAATTATCAACAGAGGATAGTATTTCTCTTACCTCGACTGCTGATTTGGCGCCAACGATTTTAATATATCTTTTCAATGCTAAAGTACCCTTAAACGATTTTGGAAGTGAACCAGCAGGACTAATTAGAACGACTTTGTCAACTGATTTCGGATTTCTAATGGCTAACTCAATAACTATGTGGCCTCCCAAGGAAGAACCAATTAAAAAAGGGCGTATTATTTTTAATTTTTTAATGAATTTTTTTAGAAAATTTACGTAGAAATCAATAGTATAATCAATCCTGGGTTTATCACTCAACCCAAAGCCGGGAAGATCCAAAGCGATTACTCTGTGTCTAGTTGAAAAAGATTCAATATTGTTAGTCCAACTTTCTAAGGAACCTCCTAAGCCATGAATAAGTAAAATAGCGGACCCCCTTTGATTATTATCAAAGTATCTTATTAGTAAGGTACCAATGGTTGTGAACCTTACGCAGGTCTTGATCAAAGTTGTCACAAATTTTATTTTTTAGTTAAAATTTTCGATGTCTGTTGAACGGTTTGAGCGGAGCAATAGCAAGCAATTTATTTTTGAATTAAAGTTTACGGAATTAAAATTCTAGCTTATCCAATCAGATCGAACAAATGCACGCGATCGGCAATTTTATCGCTTAATTTTTCTATCTTTTGTTCCATCTTATCATCATTTGATTTCTCAAAGTGTTTGAATTTAAGTCCGAAAATCGAATTGTCCTCGTTATTAAAATTCGATATAGAATTATCAGATTCCGGAGTGCCGATTGTGTGATCATGATTATTGCTTGATCCTTGCTCTTCTCCTAGGTCAGGTTCATATGTAAAAAAGGTGTTAGTATTACTATCAACTTTTGATTGGTCTGTGCCTTCAGAAATTTTGGATCCACTCATAGGGGAGGTATTTGCTTCTGTTTGACCTTCTTGTTGTGTGCCTAGGGTAGTAGAAGTACCAGTATCGGTAGTGTCAATTGTTTTTGAATTAGAGCCATCTTCTGACTCAACGGTACCAGTGCTACCTATGTTTGTTCCGTCAGAATCTTCGGAAGATGCCGACTTTGTTGATTTTTCATTTGATTCAGAATATAATGGGAGAATTTTATAAGTACCGCTGTTGCTTTTGTTATTCTCTATTGGTAATATATTGCTAGCCTCATTATCTGAATCTTCATTGGTTTGTTGAGGAGTACTGTCGGTATTGTTGCTTTTTACAGGTAATATATTTGTGGCTCCCGCATCTGTGTCAACATCTGTGGCTTCAGCATCTGTGTCAACATCTGTGGCTTCAGTATCTGTATTGGAGATGTTTTCTTGAGTAGATTTTTGAGCTGCATCGTTTAGATCGTTGTTATCGTTATTGTTACTCTTTACAGGTAATATATTACTAGATTCAACAACTGTATTTTCTTTAGTTTGTTGAAGAGTATCATTTGAGTTTTTACTCACAGCTTTTGTTCCAGTAACATTAATAGAATAGGACTTTGAGAAGGCATTTGGACCGCTGTCATAGCATGTTATTTTTGAAGTTAGTTCATTCTGACCTTCAACTATATTGTGATAATTGCTAGTATATGTAAAACTCCATTTCGAAAAATCAGAGATGCCTTTAGGGCCATTGGCAGAAACATTCTGCATAGGTTTCAGATCGTTCCAGTCAGCATAAACTTGACAGTTAGTAGTATCATCATCTGAGGACGTACCGTATATGGTTAAATCACCGGCTGGCAAATTGGATGAATCTACTGGAGTGTCTATTTTTACTCCTATCCCAGTCGCAGCAGGGATTTGTGCCAATGCTGTGTTGGATACCACGCCCGATATCATGAATATCCCAAAAAGTAAAAGAATTCTAAAATTGGCTTTAATTTTCATACAGTTGTAAGGTAAGAAAAATGATTAATATGAATTTTCAAAAATTATTCCATATGGTAATTAAATAAGAAAGTTATTTAAAACACCACCTAGTGATTCAATAATAAGAATCCTAATTTTTAGTTAATGACTTGATTCATAGCGCTCGAGACATGAGAGAGTTATGTAAAATACATTGACTTTGATGGATGATTTTGAGAAATGATTTTCTTTCTCTTAACTCGATGTTATATGAAGCTCCGATTTACAGTTCGTCTAATTTTCCTACCTCTGAGACGACCCAATTTAGATCCAAGTCATTAAATCAACGTCTCTTGCTTGTATCTTAATTATACATTCCGGTGAATAGCAATTTTTCGAGTTTATTTAATCTCAAATAGTAAACGTTAATAAATAATTCAATCCAGTTACTTCCTGAAGTCTTTACTTGCAAATCTCATCTCTACAATATAGTTACTTAATTTCCTTCATTGTATTTATTGGCGCTGCATTCATTGTTTTAACTAGTCAAAATATCAATGTATTTGGCCAAACGGACAAGAGTCTTGAATTGCCTATGGTTAACGATACACAGTTACAGATTCAAGAATACGCTTCTGGGTTTAAGTTCCCAACTGGAATGAATTTTCTAGGACCTGATGATATCTTGGTTATAGAGAAGAATACGGGAATAGTAAAGGAAATAAAAAACAGTACTGTAGTTGGAACCGTTTTGGACGTCAACGTGGCAAATGTAAGTGAAAGAGGATTGTTAGGTATTGCAATTTCAGATAAACCCAGGTATGTATTCTTGTTCTACACAGAAACACAGAATATTGACGGAGGAGAGGTTCTTGGAAATCGCCTTTATAGATATGAATATGATAATGGTAAGTTGGTAAATCCAAAATTGCTCCTCGATCTTCCTACGATACCCGGACCTTCACATAATGGCGGAGTATTAAAGATAGGCCCGGATAAGAAGAGCGTATATCTTGTCATTGGTAACTTAAACTATGTTCAAAATCAATCTTTTATTACTAAAGCTCAGAATAACAGGGATGGTCCTCCACCAGATGGAAGAGGGGGCGTACTTAGAATTACATTTGATGGTGGCGTTGTTGATAAAGGAATTCTAGGAGACGAAGACCCATTGAATAAGTATTATGCGTATGGAATACGAAATAGTTTTGGTATTGGATTTGACTCGTTAACAGGAAATCTCTGGGAAACCGAAAATGGTCGCAGCACTGATGATGAAATTAATCTTGTGCTACCTGGATTTAATAGCGGATGGAAAGAGGTAATCGGATTTTCTAAAGCTACACCTGGTTTTAATTCAGAAAAATTGGAAACCTTTGGAGGAAAGGGCATATACAGGGATCCCGAATTTATATGGATAGACACTATAGCACCTACTTCTGTCCTATTCTTGCATACTGACAATCTTGGATCAAAATACAAAGATAATCTATTTGTAGGTAGTGTTAAGAATGGCACTATTTTCAATTTTCCACTGGACAAGACTAGAACACACCTAGTTCTTTCTGGTCCGTTGAGTGATAAGACAGCAGACACAAATTCTGAAACTGGTAGCATAATATTTGGTAGAAATTTTGGTATTATCACAGATCTCCGATTAGGGCCTGATGGCAATCTCTACGTTCTAACAAACTACAAACACGATGGAACAATTTTCAAAATATCAGCGAAAAATAGTACTAATTAATTCATTTTTCAATTCCTCCAATGGGTAACAAATACTTTGAATCTCAGGAGATATATGCTGGTTCTACATATTTTTCAAAACTATACAATATACCATCTCTGCTACCGACAAACAACATCCCATCTGCAATGCATGGTGAAGAATCAATGCTACCCATCGTGGGAAATTTCCACTCCTGGTTTCCCGTATAGAAATTTATACCATAAATATATGAATCCAAACCTCCAAAAAACAATAATTTATCATTTTCACTGCTGGCAGGGGACGACCAGATTTTTCCACCCGTTTCAAATTCCCATAGTTTAGAACCTGTCAAATCGAAGCAATAAAGTTTACAATCAGAAGCTCCAAATATGATTCTGTCCTTTACCAAAAGGGGAGATGATAAAACTGGTTTTTCTATAGTGTTATACCAATTGGTAGTACCGTTAAAATTGTGTAAACAGTATATTCCACCATTATATGTGCCAATAAAAATTAAATCTCCATAAAGACAAGGCGAAGAAGATCTTATTTTACCATTTAATTTTGATTTCCATTTTAGCGATCCGTCTGAATCAACAGAGTATATGAACCCATCATCTGATCCAAAATATATGATATCATCGTGGCAAGAAGGAGAAGACCAAATCTGACCCTTTGTCTCATAGTTCCAGATTATTTCTCCAGTCGAATTGATACAATACAAATTATGATCCAATGACCCCAAGATTATATTCTTTCCGATAGGACATGGTGAAGAAAAATAGTCTCCCCCGGTATGATGCTCCCAGATCATACTGCCATCATCTTTATCAAGTGCAAAAACAATATTATCTTGTGAAATATCACCATGTATCCAGTTACCAAACGTAGCACATACTATCATATCACCCAAAATTAATGGCGATGAAACCATAGGAATTCCAATATTATGATGCCATCTGATTTCTCTCTTTGATATATCCAAACAAAAGATACGTCCGGTCAATGTAAGAATAAATAGAAATCCTTCTTCATAAACTGGAGAAGACACCATCGGACCAAGCTCCATTGTCCAATAAAGCGAGGGTTTGGTCACTGGTTTAGTTCCTGTTGATCCCGTTCTTCTTATATTACCCCTAAACATATCCCATGAGTAATTGAATTCAATTGACATACACTATCTTTCTCAAAAATATCAACAAATCATTGATTATGCTCAAATACAGTCGGAAATATACATAGTGAATTATTCTTTGCAACAGTTACCCACAGGAATATCATAACCATGTGGACAGTACCTAGGGTGTTTTAATAGGGTACATAAAGCATCGGTAAATATATCCTTCATATGATGTTCAATTCCACACACCATCTCTTCATCGATTTCAATTTTTAAGGCTTCCTTCATCATGACCTCCAAAAGTCTCGTATTCCTAATCATTTGTTCTCCTATTTTTTCTCCTTCAGCTGTCAAATTCATTTCAGCATTCCCTTTCTCATAGTCAACTAGATTTTCGTCATTCAGCTTGTGAAGCATCTGGACAACAGATGGTTGCCTTACATTCAAAATCTTAGCAATAGAACTAACTTTTACTTTTTCATTTTTCTCACGCATGTGCCAAATGGCCTTTAGGTACATTTCAATATGTTCGGATTCAGCAGTTCCCAGATAAAGTTCTTCATCAGAATTCATGTTGACGATCCCAAATATTTAATATAGTCTTAATCACAATATAGTTATTAGTTTTACGCCTAATTATTTTTCTTGATTGCATGCAGGGTTCACTTTTTTGTTCCCAAATTTAGTTTTAAAACATATCATCGTTTCTCCCCATCCTTCAAATTAGCCATAGATTTTCTAGACGTTTCAGCCAACTTCTTTCTACGTGGTTGCATTATTAATATATAAAGACATCCTACAAGATAAACTGATAAGAGTAATATCTGAGCAATAGTTGTTTCTAGTGTGGGATGAATACCTGTCATTGTTGCCAAGTTTATCTCTAAACGTGGGATAATTCCAAATAGGTGTGTTGTTGAAATATAACCAATTTCTTGAAACTCTCTTATTGCATTTCCGATGAAAGCGATTGACATGTAAGCTCCTATCGCCATAGTTAGGCCAAATAAAACACGCAGTGGTAACTTTTTTCCGAGCTTTCTAATAACGAATACAACACTTATTATCACAGCCAGTCCTAGCACTAGTCCCAAGAATACAAATATCTCCATATTTTTTGCAAATGAGAACATGGCCTGATAAAATAAGACAGTTTCAAACCCCTCTCTATAGACTGTAAAAAACGATAACATTGCGAAGACCATTACACTTCCAGTTGTAGTTGCCTGCCAAACTTTTGCCTTTACAAATTCAATCCATTTTTTAGTTTCAACCTTATTTAATATCCAGAAACTTACCCAGAATAATACTACAACAGCTGAAATTCCAGCTATTGCCTCGATTAGCTCCTTACTTGCACCGGTGATGTCTATAACAAACTGAGCGAAAAACCATGTAATGACTGTTGCAATAATAGCGATCACAATTCCTAGGTAGACATGTTTCTTATAATGTGAATTTCGTGATGCTTCAAGATAAGTAAGGATAGCACCTATTATAAGTGCTGATTCAAGCCCTTCTCTGAATATTATAGAAAATGAAGTGGAAAATGCAAGTGATGGTGCTAATGTTCCTGTGCCTGTAACCAATCTTTCAGATTCATCTAGTCCGCTTCTAATTTCTACAACTTTGGCTTCAACTCTTGGATAAGGCTGATGTTGTTGGATCAAATTACGGAGTTCTGCAAATTTTATTTCCATGTCAAGCGTATAGTCAGGATTTATCGGCCTAAGTGGAACTTCAATTCTTTCGTAACTGTCCAGATATGCTGATCTGGCGGCCATAAATGCTTCGTCATTTTCTCCTTCCTTATACTTTTGAAGCAGTTCAACCAATTTGATCCTTATACTATCTATATCAATCCTTACTCCCGTCTTCTCAGAGTCTTTACTATCGCCAAAGCCTTTTTTTATTCCAGAGTAAGTACCAAATCCCTTACTTAGTTCTATAATATCACTTAGATTATTTAATTGGGTATTCTCTCTCAAAGGAACTGAATATCCTGCCGTTTCACTTGTTTCGAGGTTTTCATAATTTATATTCAATAGGACTGCGGCCTTTGAAAGATTTGTAGTAATATTGTTCAAAAGGACAATCGCTTCTGATTGCTGGCTATTTTTTAATAATTCTCGGAGTTGTTCTCTCATCATTAGTTCCAAGTTTTTCATAAGTATTGGATCAACTTTTTCAAGCGGAGCTTCGAGATACTCAAAATTATCCAGGTATGCTGTAGTTGCGTACTTTTCGGCTGAAGAATAATCAGAGTCGTTTCTTATGGCTACGTCGATATCCGATAATAAATTTTTAATATTCGCAAAATATGGCCGTAAAGAATCATTGGACTGAGTATCGGATTCATTTTCAGATAAATTGGTTTGCAATGCCTTAATGAGTACAGTTATGCTTTGAATATCTGATTTATAAAGTAAGGAATTCTCCAGGTCTGCGAAAAAGGACTCTAATTCTTCTTGTTTAGAATCATCAAAGACTTTAGAGATATTTTTGTACAACATGTGCGAGATATCAGCGGTCCCTATGGCGTTTTCATAATCTACTAAACTCGAAGGATTCTTGGAGTTACCAAAATTAGATAGTTGATAGAATTTTGAGGTATCGTTTAACAAAACAATAATAGTTGATGAAATGGTTGAATTGTAACCAGAACTATTTGGATTCAGTATAGCTGAATTAATATCATTCAAGATATCCTTTATTTGAATGATATTAGTTCCTATTTCCGACATCTGAGTAGATGATCTTACCATTATAGGTAAATCAATTAAAAGCGATTCCAATCTATCAGTTGAGTTTTGATCTATCTCTTTTAGTTTGTCTTTAACTGATGGAAATATTATTGAGTGTGAAATATATGCGTGTTCAAATGCTCTTGTATTATCTTCATTTGTAAGACTAGTTTGAACCAAGTTCATTTGTTCCAGAATTCGTTGTAAGTTTACTGTCACTAAAACTAGGTCGCTAGAGCTAAGTCCAATATTCTGTGCCCCATATACGGAGCTCGAAAAAAGACTAGGGACCAGGTAAAATATCCATACGCATAATGAAATTTTTTTCTTATTAACATTCCAATAGAAAATTTTCATTAATTTTTTCTACCTCGTATAATGGGTTTTAATGGAATAATTTTTTTTCAGTGGCATAAAACAATTAGGCTTACCTAAGTAAATTAATGCTATATAAACCTTGATAATAGCAAAAATGTAAAAATAATCATGAACATCACACAAGAATTGGAAGTCAAAACCTTAGCTAGTTTATTTTCAACAAGCGAGTTAATGTGTTCAGCTTGTTGATTCCTGTTTGGTTTTTTTGAGGTCTTCAATCTTTTCAAGTATCAGACTTCTTACTTTATGGATCAGAGTTTTGATGGTGTGTATTCCAGGAATAGCAAAATGTCTGGCTACTATAACGGGGCATTTGATCTCATAAAGCATATTTAGAAAATGAGGATCGTTAAACAAGCTAAACTTTGAAATAGTTGCACTCGTTATGACAACGTCGGGTTGAAAATTACCCAAAGAGGACAAAATTGTATCTGCTGCTTCATTACTATATTGCATATCGTTATCTGATAATGTAATCTCATTAAATTCAATACCGACCTGCTCAAGATATTCCTTTTGTTTTAGTACGTCTGTCATTCCTACAATTTTTTCCTGTTCGCCATCATTTTTGGTATTGATATATAACACATTAATTTTGAACTGCCCCGAACGTTCTAACCAGCTCGTTGCCTTCAGAACGACCTCAGAATGATCTCCCCCATCATATAAAACGACCAAGTTTTTCTTATCTTTACGGCCTTTTTTACGGTCTGGTTCAAATGTTAGCTCCTCATTCCCTTCTGACAGTATTGCTAAAACATCACATGTTAGTATTGTTTGAATTTTTTTACTGTTTCTGAACATTTCAAAATCTGTAATCAATAAATCTATTTTTTGTTCCTCCACAGTAGCCAATATTGCTTCACTTGCATCATGTGATATTCTTACGAGATAGTGATTTAGAATATTCTCCTTATCGATTAGCTTATCTAACGGATCAAATGATTTCCTGGCCATTTCAGCATAGCCCGTTCCAGCGGATAGTGGTGTTTGTTTTGGAACAGTGATTACTCTCAAAATATTTATCTCTCCGATATTTTCCTTGGCTACTCTTATCGCATACTTTAGTAATCTATCTGGATCTTCAGGGGTATATGGAATAAGAATCCTATAATCTTTCCGCTCTAAATCCCCTTCGCTGGTAACAATTGGTGCATAATGATCTATTTCTTTCCTAAATGTGTACATTCGATACACAAAGAATCCAATTACCACCCATACCACAGTTATTGCCCAGCTTAAAGGCTGGGTCACAAGTAGATATACAGCTAATCCGAGTTTTAGAAAGATACCTATAATTGGTATTATAGGAAAGAAAGGAGTTTTAAAGCCGTAATCTAACTTGTCTCCATAAATTCTACGAATTGTGATTACAGCCATATTAACCTGAGTAAATAGTAACAGAAAAATCACACCTGCTGCAGTGGCAATCAGCCCGAGAGGAAGTCCATAAGCCATAATTGCCATTATGATACCAGATATTAGTATTGCAATATATGGTGTCTTGTTCCTTTTGTGGATAGCACTAAGCTGGTACGGCAAATTATAATTCCTGCCCATAGCAAAAGCAACTCTCGCAGATGAGAAGGTTGTCGCGTTTAATGCCGCAAGGGTCGAAATAAGACCCCCACCTAGAACGATGAATGCTCCGTAAGGCACAAGTAATTCGGCGGCCTTCATTATTCCGAGTTCACCACTTTGACCAATGTATTTCCATGACGCAATGCCTTGTGGAAATATGGCGCCAATAGATACGAAGGCAATTAAACAGTACAGAACAACAACAGCGGTTAATGATATGAATATTGCTCGCGGGATGTTCCTTTTTGGATTTTTAACTTCCTCTCCTGTTTGAACGATTACCTCGTATCCTTCAAATGCTATGAAAGTCAAACCCATTGCAGCAACTATTCCAGTGATGCCCATTGGCATAAAATCTGAAAAATTCGTATGCCAGTTAGGTTGACCGCTCATAACCCACAAACCTGCTGTGATTAGAATGAATATTA
>Ga0209966_1000344_pt1 | contig 14458 bp, 24 predicted proteins | sample RhisoiCoNPM_FD_187575 | JGI IMG/M metagenome (GOLD analysis project Ga0209966, IMG submission 187575) | Arabidopsis thaliana rhizosphere microbial communities from the Joint Genome Institute, USA, that affect carbon cycling - Rhizosphere... | ecosystem: Host-associated > Plants > Roots >... | reverse complement strand
GAAGTGACCATCAGATTATCTCCCCGCAAGCGTAGCAAGCGCAGTTAAGGTGGGGGCGAATTGCAAAAGGCATTGGTTCGGTTGCGGTTTCCATTGCTCCACTCTTAGAGGGAATTGCCCCAGCGCGACAAGCATGGGAGCAATAGAATTCCTTCGAATCATCCTCTAGGATTAGGACAAAACAAGGTCGGCGAGTCATGCTAAGCTGCCTCCCGGCGAGCCAAAACGGCCTGCCATTTGATTGGGGCTTTCTGCCCATGAACGTGGTAGTCAACATGCGCATGGGAGCGATCCCAACAAGCCCTACACTTTGCCGCCGCACAAGATCCGGCGGTTTGTTTCGGGCATCCCGGGCCGGTAGACGTTACCCCGGAAGTTAGGGGCAAGCCACTATCCCCCGGGATAGGTTCATCTACTCGGAGCGCCGAACGTCGCAGGGCAACGTTGGGGAGCGATGCTAAGGCTTTGAGTGCGCTAGCATACTCTGGGCGCCACCATACGCGCGTCGGGATCCAGAATTGAACGGTGGGGAGTGCAGCGCATATCTCGGACCAAACGCGCACGTCCTCCGGTGAGGCAAAATCCCCAGAGTCGAAAACACGGAAAAATGGAACCTTGCGGCAAGCGGATTCAATCGCGCCGACAAGGGTAGAAACGCGCTCAACCCGGGGGGCGGATGTCCACCATTCCCAACGGGTAACTTGAGCGCGGATAACGTTCGGCATAGCATACCGGCCTTGGCCAGCGTAGCAGGATCCGCAAATAGTACCCGGCCCGCCTTTGAAGCCCCCGCACGTTATGGGGCCGGCGGGCAAACTCCACGAATAGCAGGACATTGCCTCAGTTTCGGAGAGTAGGCTAACGGTCGAGCCGGGTACTTTCGCGGTCATTTTGCATAACTTTCGGGGATCGAGCAATGCCGCCCGTTGTCCTGATGGTAACGGCCCGGCCCGTAGGCGCAAAAATACGCTTGGAAAGCCGGCCCGTCTAAGTCAATGTCCATATCTGCTAACAAGCGGCGAGCGCCGCATGTATAGCAGGAAACGTAAACGGCGCGAGCGCCGCCAGAATCGTCGCGAGTGATTCTCATGATTTAGACTCCACAAGGGACACCATGGGCAAGCCCGCAAGGGTTGCGGGTTGCGCTCTAACGGCCCAAACTGAATCAATCGAGCCCCATGCGCCCGGGTTTGCAGGATCGCGCAGGTTCAAAATCGCCAAGCGCTTAGTAGGCGCCAGCACGTTGAACCGGCGACCGTCAGAGAGTTTGACAACCCAAAGCCTAACGCGGGGGATCATTTGGTAAACTCCCATACAAAAGCATAGCGGTGGGTTCTGATACGGATGGACACTCCACCGCACGCCCCACCGCAAGCGTAGGGAAAGCGCGTTAGGACAAGCCTAGGCTTGGTCCGGCCGTCCTTCGCTTTCCACGTTTCAAGCTTGAGGATCATGAGAGCACCTTGACGATCATGCCGCCTTGGACTCGGACGCGAGCATAGAACCTATGCGCTTCCGGGTAATGCGGCCCTTCCAGCGTATGGTCTCCGTCTGCAACATTCGGACCAAAGGGTCCGGGCTGATAGCATTCGACCGGACCTTGTTTCACGGCTTCCCTTAGGGCTTTCTTAGACTTGAAATTCTGGATCGAGTACATGGTTTTATGCAACCTTTCCAAGCGTGCGGAACGCAACGGGGCGTCCCATGGTGGAGTTTGACAGCATCACGGCCCAATAGGACCCTGAGCGGATAACAGCGTAGGACATGCCTTGGATCGAGCTAAGGCGCGTAGCGTAGGCTTGCGCGCTTTCGATTGAGCGAAAGTGAATCATGGCTTAGTTATCTCCAAAGCCCTTGCGGATAAGGCAAGGGACGATGATGACGTGAATGCGACCGCGAAAGCGTAGGCCAATGCCGTAGCGTGTTACGCTTAGCCGCTTGTCGCCCCGATGAGCGCGAAACGATCGGTGCAGGATTCGCATGGTCTTGTTTCTCACTCTCTCTCTCGCTCACGGAATTGCGAGCGATGCATCTCCCTTCCGCAAGATCCATGCCCGTCGTAACTTGTTGTGGCGCAACGAATCGCGCTCGCTCGATCGGGTGAAATGCCATTGCAAGCGGGGCATTTTGCACGCTGGTCTCGGGGAGACAGAGAGGGCTCATCGTAGGTGTAGGCTACTCATGGTGTTAGCATGACGTAGGAGAGAGGCGCGCGCGCACGCAGGGAGGGGGGAGCCCCTCTGAAGAATTTTCCTATAATCCCCTAATTGACTCGCGCCCCGGACTAAAGTACGATTGCCAGGTTATGACTGAGGAAAACACCCCTGCGAAAATTGACCCACGCACTAAACACAAGTCCCGAGGCCGGGGGAAGGCTCTGTCCCGGCAGGCCGGAGTCCGGCTAACTCCTTCGCAGCAACAGCATTTGCTCGAAATGCTCCTGACGAAGTACAAGGCAGCGAATGGGGGGCCTGGCCATGGGTTCTCAGACCGCCAAATCGCTATGCGCCTTGGGATTGGCTTCCGCTCAGTGGGGCGGTATAAGGCCCTGTTCATCAAAAGATCCCCGGAACTGGCTGAGGCGATCCGGGGTACTCAGTTGGATAGTATTCAGAATCTCTGCAATCTCGTTTCGAGTCAAAAGGTCGATGTAGACCAAACTTGGGATCCGACACCCCCTCCGCCGGACCCTGAGCCAGAACCCCCTAAGGAACCAAGGCCGACGAAGGCCGCCCCAGAACATGGATTGTCAGTTATCAGGAGCGAAGGGACCCTCCCCGTTGAGGAGATGCTGCGGGTCCTCTCCGAGATGGCGACCGCAGGACCCCCTCAGTATCGGGTCCAGGCCGTCAAGCTCCTCGATGAACTCCAGGCCATCCACCGCCCTGTCGAGTCCTTTGGCCCACCTCCGCCTCTCACCGATGAGGACCGAATCTCCCGCCTCGCCGTCTTGATGGAAGTCTGTGGTAGAGAAACCACGGACGCCGCCTACGCCCGTCTTTGGGGACCTGATGTCCAAACGCCTTTGGTCGAAGCACCGCCTCCTGAAGCACCTTCGGAAACTACTCAAGGATGATCGCCTTACTATCACACTTACTCGAATCCCCTCCCGCAAGGAAGCCGATGCCCATACCAAGTGGTCCACCGGCAAGCCCATCCAGATCACGGTCGATCCTGCTCGGGTGGGTATCGTCCGAGCCGTGGTTCATGAACTCCTCCATGTCCTCCTTGAACAGTCCATGTACGCCTATGACGAAGCCATAGAGGAAACCCTGATCGTCGCCCTTGAGGAAGAGCTATACACAACCATCGTCTCCGAGGATAACCTCGGGGAGTACGAAGCCCTCATTCAAGCGCGGGTGGTCACACCACCCCGGGTTGAGCCTCCAATGCCTAGAAAGTCCCCTTCATCTGCTGCCGCCAAGCGGAAGGTCCAAAAGACCATGAGCGAGTTTTCGGCGGGATCCCTTCATTCAGGCTCCGAAAAAGGTCCCCTGGTGACCGACCGTAAGCAGGCCGTTGCGATCGCTCTCAGTCAGGCCAAGAAGGCCAGATCCCGCCCTTCATCCCCTGGGAAGTCCTATTAAGTTGGTCCGTAGCTTAATGTCAAAGCTTCTGTCTCCAAAACAGGAAGATGTAGGTTCAAATCCTACCGGGCTAGCCACCTTGGCCGAGCTTGAGGACGCCTGGAACCATCACTTCTTCAACGAGTGCCACCGGAACCAGCGATGGAACTGGGTTTGTGAAGTCTGTGAGTCTTTTCGCTACAAGACTGCGGTGATGGAAAACGAGGAGCGACAGAAGGCCATTGGAAGGCGCTTTGGACACGACTGCTAAGTGGCCCCTTGGCCTTGAGCGGTCCCTCCTTGCGGATGCCTGCCGGGAGCACTTTTGGCCCTTCCTCTGTTACGCCTTTGGTGTCAAGAAGAACCCCAAGGGAACGTGGCTGGACGAGGAGATCCACAAGCCTCTATGCGATTGGCTTGAGAAGGTCGCCCGGGAGTGGCTCGCAATGCGGGCCTCAGGGAACCAGGAGAGGTTCTATATCCTCATCGATGCCGCGCGGGACTCGGGGAAGACCGTTATCGTAACCAAGGCGTTCACGGCCTGGCTCCACCTCCAAGAGCCAGACATGGCCTCGGTCATTGACTCCCTTACCATGGAACGGTCCATGGAGTTCGCGGAAATCGCCAAGCGCCTCTGGGAAGGGAAGGACCCCTGTGCATACTTCACCTGGCTCTATGGAAAGTGGGAAGGACCTGATATCTGGACAAAGAAGCGCCTTGTCCATAGAGCACGCAAACTCTCCCTCTCTGAAGCTTCCCTGGAGTGTATCTCTGTTGATACTGGGGCCACTGGGGACCATCCCGACCACATCACCATTGACGATCCCGTCTCCCGAGATAAGCTCAGGGAGTCTGGAAACTACATCCAAGTCGCCAACACCCACTTCGGAGCCCTCTTCCCCGTCCTAAAGAACGACTCTCTCCTGATCCTCTGCGCGACCCCCTATGTCGATGGGGACGTCGTGACGAACGCCATCGTGGTGGACGGGATCAAGGAGCTTATCGGCCAGCAACTCCCAATGGAGTATCGGAAGCACCTGAGGAAGGACGGGAAGTGGCGGATGTACTACATGCCCGCCGCAGGGGAGGACGGGAAGACCCTAATGCCCAAGTCCTGGCCCCAACACGAACTTGATAACTACCGGAAGAAGTACCCGGCAGAGTATGCTGCCCAATGCCTTCTTCGTCCGGGCGCAGGAGACCAGGTGCCGCTTACATGGGATCAGATCCAAGAGTGCGAGGTTGAGCGAAAGGACGTTCCCAAGAACCTGACCTACACCATCCATTGTGATACGGCGTTCAAGCACCCTGACCGCATGGGCCAGGGGGATGAGTCAGTTATCGAGGTCTGGGGCCATGCGCAGAATGGCGCGGTCTACTTCATCGAGGGATATGGTTCGAACCGCTGGCTCTCTGAGGACTTCACTGATAAGCTCGTCATGATCGTCCAACGGTATAAGAAGTCTGGTCGAACTATCCGCTGGATGACTGATGACAAGACCCTTGGTGGGAAGGAAGGCGTGTGGAGGGACCACCTTCAGTCGTGCTTCTCGAATGCCCAGATGTGGATGCCGCCCTTTCTTGAGTTGAACCGGCGCGCTGGACCGAACAAGACCGCTCGGATCGCTGAGACTGCGGGGTATTGGGTCGATGGGCATGTCTTCCTCGTCAAGGACGCCCCGGGACTTGACCAACTTAAGTGGCAAATGGCCCGTATTGGGGTCTCCGAACACGACGACTGGGCTGAATGCGCAGCCGACGTCTTTCACCCAGAAGTCTATTGCCCGATGCTCCCTCCCGGCGCCGATGCAGCGCCACCCCCACCTTCGCGCCCATGGGACAGGGAACTCCAGACGGGCCGGATCTCGAACTCAGACGCCCAAGATATCTACGACACCTACTTCCAAGATGAGGAACCCACCCGTTGGATGCGCGACCCGATCCGTTGATCGTCTTCTTTGACACCGAAATCTCCAAGCTCGACACTGAGGTTGGAGGATGGGCGAACGTTCTCCAAGGCCACGCCGGCCTTTCTGCCGCTGTTACTGTCTCCGCCCCTACCCCCCGGGTTGGGCTCTTTGATCTACACACCGTAGAGAACCTAGTTAACTACCTTGAGGACGCTGATGTTGTGGTGTCCTTTAATGGAAGAGGATTTGATGTACCCTTACTCTCGTCGCTCGTCGGACGTCCCCTCGTCCTCCCCAGACATCTTGATCTTTGCGATCTCATCTCGCGATCTGTTGGCAAGCCTAAGCACGGCGCCTGGGGTCTCGACGCTATCTGCCGACGAACTCTTGGCTATGGTAAGACAGGATCGGGAGAATTTGCTCCTGCTCTTGCGCAAGCTGGACGCTTTGGAGAACTTTTTGACTATTGTTTGAACGATGTGTATATCCTCCAGGACCTCTTCGAGCACATTCGCCTTAAGGGGTTTGTAGTAGGAACGCAAGGGGAGGAGATCCTCCTTCCCAAGGTGCAGGAGGCTATCAATGCCGTTTGTTGAGGGTGGGCTTAACCTAAACCTTGGGGCGAACTACCATGCCCGCCCTGAGTATACGAACGTGGATATCATGCCCTATCCAGGTGTTCAGGTGGTCTGTGACCTAGAGAAGGCCTGGCCTTGGGAGGATGAATCCGTAGACTTTATTCTCGCGGAGGACATCTTCGAACACCTTCATGACCCCATCCACACCATGAACGAGGCTTGGAGGGTCCTCAAGATGGGTGGGGAGGTATCGATTTGGGTCCCTTCGACCGATGGAAGAGGGGCCTTTCAGGACCCCACCCACGTCTCCTATTGGAACCCAAACACCTTCCTTTATTACGCAGCTAATAAACCTGAGTACCACGACTTATATCCACATCTGATAAAATCATCTTTCGACATCACTATCGGCGAGTCGCCTCCCTCGCCCCTTAAGGTCATCTGGATCCGTGCCGTTTGCCGAAAGGTGCCTAATAATGTTAAGCAACTGGTTCCAGGTGGAGTTCCCGGAAGCCCTTAAGGATATCCTTGAGGTCCCTATTGACGAAGCTGGGTTAGAAGACTATGATCCAGATGAGTTGTGGTGCGTTTCCCTCGTGATTTGCCTGGAGTGCGGTGAAGCCTGGAAGGCTTGTTGGACGGATGGCCCAGGGAATGAGTTCATCCTAGACTGTCCTAACTGTGGGGCTCACCATTCGGCCCCTATCGTAAGCGAATAAACACAAATGCTTGATTCCTCCCGGCCGGATATGTCCCGGTCTGCCGGCGCGCCTAGTCCTCTTGAGTTGGTTATGTCGCGTTGGAACCACTCAAAGAACAACTACAACGCACATTTCATCAGGACGGGTAGATGGTACGATCTCTTCAGGGGATGGTCTACGGGGACCTTCCAGGCGTTTCGGAACAATGTGAGCCTGCCCCTTCTCTTCTCGACGGTCTGGACGGATGTGGCTCGGAAGATGAATATTTCCTTCGGGGTCTGGCCCTACGTCTCGATGTTCGGGTACGGCCCAGAGGACGCCCAGGCTGCACGCAAGAACGAACTCCTCGTAAGCGCGCAAATGAGGGACGCCGGCCTAATTACTAAGGCTGCGGATATGTTTCTCCTTGGGGACCTCTATGGAACCGCCATCTACCGGACGGGCTGGCTCCATGAGACCAAGCGCCTTCGCCGGAGAGAGGCTGAATACGCCCCCATGAGCGGAACTCGGGGGGAGCGGATCGTCACCGAGAACCGCGTGACCTTCGATGGTCCACAATGGGATGTGATTGATATCCTTGACTTCTTCCCGCAGCCGGGCGTGCGGGAGATCAAGGACATGGATTGGGTTATCCATCGGTATTATCTGGACCTCGATAAGATCGACCAGATGTCGAAACCAAAGGAGGAGGGCGGCCCCGGTGAGTTCGATCGAACTGCCTTCCTTGAGCTTAAGAACAAGTCGCTTCTGAGGGAGGTTGAGCGGGAATTCAACACCCGAACGAACTTGATCCGATCCCCCTTCGTGGAGACCGAGACCAAGAAGATGGAGCGATATGCGAAGCCTGTCGAGATCTTGGAGATGTGGGGCACCGTCCCCTCCGAGATGAGCCCTGATGGCTTTATTACCGAGCGGGTTATCTCCATCGCAAACCGGCAGGTGTGTCTCCGAAACACCCCGAATCCCTTCTGGCATGGGGAGAAGCCCTTCGGCTCATACAGCCCCCTCCGGGATCCGCACTTCTTCCATGGAATCGGGAAAGTCGAGTCGGTTGAGAAGCTTCAGTACACGATGAACCGCATCGCAAACCAGAAGCTCGATGCCCTGGACATCTTCCTCGATCCAGTTTTCGCCTACAACCGTCAAGCGGGCGTGGACACGCGGAACCTGTATATGCGTTCGGGCAAGCTCGTGGGGGTCAATGGGAACCCTGCCGAGTCCATCATGCCTATCATCCCAAACCTGAGCCAGATCCAGAACGCCTACCAAGAGGTCGAGTTCCTGCACCGGATGATGCAGCATGGGACGGGGATCAGTGACGGACTCCAAACGGAGCAGTCTTCCGGGGACACGACTGCACGAGAGTTCCTTGCGCGCCAGGAGAGCGTTTCGGTTCGCTTGCTTCTCGAAAGCCGATTCGCGGAAGAGATGTGGATCGAACCCCTGGCCGATTCTTTCGTCTCGCTGAACAAGCAGTTCCTTGAGACGCCGAAGGAGATTCGGATCCTCGGGACAAACGCCCTGATCGACCCGATCTCGGGGGTGCCGCTCCAGCCGGAGTCGGTCCCAATCGATCTCGCAGACCTGAATCACAACTACGACGTGCGCGCGCGTGGGGCTACCCAGACCATTGGGAAGGCCGCCCGCCAGCAGAACATGGTCCTCCTCTTGAACGCCGTCCAGGCGAACCCCTTTGCCATGCAGATGGTGAACTGGACCGCCTTCTTCCGCGATATGTTCGCGACCTTCGAGATGGGAAACATCGATGAACTTCTCCAGCCCTCGCCTCAGCAGCAAGCAGCAATGATGTCCCTCCAGCAGGGGGCGCTTCCAGGCTCGCCGGCTCAGGGCGGGATGGGGATGCCGAACCCGGGGATGGGTGGCGGCACCGTGGATCTGATGTCGCTCCTCCCACAGGGGGGCGAGGCGCAAACTGGCGCCATTGAGGGAACCCTAAGTGGATATTAGTATGACCCCTGAGGAACGACAGCAGGCCCTCCAGGGCCTCCTTGCCTCGCGCGCATGGCTGGAACTCATCGAGCCCATGCTCAAGGCCAAGATCTCTGCGGAACTCCAAGCCCTTGTCGAGACTGGAGATGACGTCCACCGGGGCGCCTTCGAGTCCATCAAGTACATCCTTGGGATTGGCAACCCACCCCCGAGTTCAGCCAAGAGACGGGGGCGAATCAAGGCCCTTCAACAGTTTTTGACGTGGCCCCGCCAAGAGGTTGAGCAATATACGCTTGACGTGGTGCGGAAGAAGGCCCATAATGAGGAACACGAACGTTTAGTTCATTATGCGAATTGGGGAAGGTATTCCCCTGTTTCGCCTCCGGCCTACCCGGATTTTGAAGGAGACAGCTAATGCCTGACGGGACTACCCCACAAGGCCCCCGCACTTACGCGGGAAAGTACCAGTCGCCCGAAGCCCTGGAATCTGGCTATAACGAACTCTTCCGCCTCTCGCAGAAGACTTCGGCCGAACGGAAGGCACTGGAGGAACGAAATCGGTTGCTCGAAACCATGCTTGCTCAACGGGCGCAAACCCAAGAGCGGGAACCTGACGAGGACCCATACGCTGGCATGAGTGCCGACGACCTTGATAGACGAATCGATCAGCGCGCGGTAGAGAGAACGCAGCAGATCCTTGATCCCCTCCTGAAGGCAGCCGAAGCGGCGTCTTACTTTGGATCGGATCAGTCGGCTATCAGTCAGTTCCTCAGTGACACTCCCGAGATTCAGACCACCTTCCAGTCGATGGTGAGTGCAAACCCTGAAGGCGCTGCGCGATACGTCAAACTTGAGTATCAGCGGCACCTTGCCGAAAATAGAGAATCCGACGTCCAGAGTGCTTCGAGGGAAGCTAGGGAAGAGCGAGCGGCTGCACGCCAGAGCGCGGCGCTCCCAGCGAACCGAGGTGCAGGACGAGTGGAACCAAACCCCGCTGCGGACCATGATGCCCGTCTCGAAAAGACGTGGGAGAAGGCCAGAGAAACTGGTGACGCTACAGCTTGGGTCAAAGAGCGCCTTGTGAATGGCGCGAAGATCCAGGCTTGGTGGCCAGAAGAGCCGCCTCCCGATGTGTATCTGAAGGCCCAGCAAGAAGGTAGAATTTAACAATGGCTGCAAACGGTTATTCCGTTTATTTCGGCAGCGGCTTCGGGTCGGGTGGGCAGAACCGTGAGGATCTGCTTGACCTCATCGTCAACATCGACCCGCACGAGAGTCCGTTGCTGACTAAGAGTCCTAAGACTGTGGCGCGTCACACGCTCCACGAGTGGCTGACTGATACGCTGGCTGCTACTTCGACTGCCGGTGCGGAGGAAGGCGGAGCTTTCTCGTCTTCGACCGCTGTTACGGCTCGGACCCGGCAGAACAACTGGACCCAGATCTTCCGCAAGGATGTCGATGTTTCGAACACCATGCGGGCGGTGGATCCGGCTGGCGTGCAGGATGAGTACGCTTATCAGATCATGAAGGCCCTGAAGGAAATTGGTCGTAATATCGAGGCGACGTTCTTCGCCGTCGTGACTACGGCTACTGCTTCGGGTGCCGCTCGTGTGATGAAGACCCTGGAGAACATCGTCACCACGAACCGTTTCTCGACCACGGCTGCATCGATTGGTGGGCCTGGCTCGGGTACGTCGTTCCCGATCTCCGAAGCCGTGTATAACGGTATGCTGGAGCAGATCTTCGCGACTGGTGGGAACCCGGACACGGTGTATGTGAACTCGAAGGGCAAGCGCCAGATCAGCTCGTTCATCGTGAATGCCTCGGTGGCGCGGAACATCGCGCTGGCCGACCGCCGGCTTATCAACTCGGTTGATATGTACGAGTCGGACTTCGGTATTCAGCAGATCGTGCTGAACCGATGGGTGCCGCAGGCTGCTGACTCCGCTGCGACCACGACTGGTGGGAAGTGCTGGTTCATCGAGAGCCCAATGGTTCGCGTGGCCTTCCTCCGACCAATCAAGCATGTGCCGTTGCCTCCGGGCGGCGACTCCGCGCGAGGTATGGTCCTCGGTGAACTGACCCTTGAGGTCGGTAACCAGGCGGCCTTGGGCGTGCTCGCTAACGTGCAGGCGCTCTAACCATGCCTAAGCGTAAGCCCTGGGAGCCAGTAAACAAGGCTGACGACTCGGATCCGAATCCAATGCGGCGAGAGGGCGGGCTGTCTTGGCAGCACCGCATCGCGCCGTATGATGAGATTCGGGCCGGGGGGATTACGCTGGACCCGATGGGGTATGTGGACCAGAATATCGGGGGGAGTTACGCAACTCCCTCCGATACTCCACAGGCTCCCGGCCCCCGGCGTGGTCTGTATCGTTACGAAAATAAGCCATCAAAGCATGACCCAGCGCCAGGGAAGATTGGCGCGGAGTAATAAGATGAGTCAAGGTCCAATGGCGAAGACGACTGCTGAAAGCGGTCCTCCAAGCGCCCCGAACGATGCGTTCAAGACCCTCCCTAACAAGGACTCCCGCGTGCTTCGCAAGGGGCATGAGTCGGGTGATGGTAAGGTGCAGGGTTCGAGTTCGTCCAATGGCTAGGCGTTCGCCTAGCGTCCGTTCTCAAGCTCGCGCAAACTTCGAAAAGGAAGAGGATCTCGCAAGGGAAAAGAAGGGGCTGAGCAATCAGCCCCTTGTTCTTGGCGAGTATGACCGCAAGACGGGTAAGGGTCGGGACCGCCTGATCGAAGCCCGGTCGCGTGGCCCAGCCCTTCGTGGTGAGCGTAAGCGGAAGCCGAAGAAGTCGGACATCGGGTATTAAAGGTTTCCATGCAGAAGTTAACTAAGGACCTCGTGGATGATGTTACCTCAGCCCAATCGCTGAGAGGCAAACTCCCGGGGATTGAGACATTCGTAGAGGCCGTAGCGGACGTTCGGGAGGCCATGGAAGAGGCCAGGATAATCTCGAACGTCCGCTCTATTCGTGGCTTAAACGACTCGAAGGTTTGGTTCCAAAGAGCCAGGGTCCCCTTCGAGGTTGTGGCGTTTCTAGAGAACTATGTGGATCATAATTTCTTCAGAGACCCTAAGTTCTATGAGCCCTGGTTTGAGAAGCACCCGGAGTATTGCACCGGGAAATATAAGGGAATGAAGATTGGAAAATGAGGTTGCACTTAAGCCCCTTGGGACCTTCCCTCGGAAGTTAAACGTCTATGTCCCTTGGGCTGGAAAGATGGGCTGGATCTACAAGTACCGGCTGGAGAACCCCTTTGATTTCGCCGATAGAGCGGGGCAGCTTCAGTACCTTGTAGACACTGGGGTTATCACTGGGGACGATTCGGGTGAGGCTCGCCTCGCGGCACTCGCTGAGGCTGACTGCCACATCTACCATCAGTATTACCATAAGCGCGTGCTCGAACTCTCCATGATGGAGCCGCGCCCTGCGATTATCCTTTCCTCGGACGACCACCTTGAGATGGTCGAGCCGTTCAATCCTTCCTTCTGCCATACCGGGACCCACAATCTGACGGGTAAGAAGCTTGAGCCGGGCGACCGGATCATGCGTATCAACGTCGAGGGTGAGCACGTTCCCCTGTGGGAGGATGGCAAGGAATACAAGGAGATGGGGAAGACCAACACCTTCGACATCAAGCGGAACCTTGAGCAGGTTGAGATGCTTAAGGGGATCGCGCGCGAGTGCGATGGCGTGGTGGTCTCAACCGAGCCCCTTGCTGAAGTCTATCGTGGATATGGAGCAAAGAACGTCCATGTCTATCCAAACTCCCTTAATTTCGAACTCTACCCCAAGGTAGATCTCGCCGCGCACCCAAACGAAGTCCGTATCCTCTGGACTGGCGGCGCCTCGCATTACATCGACCTGTATACCATCAAGGAGCCCCTCGCGAAGGTCCTGAAGAAGTACCCCCAAGCGAAGCTTGTCTACTTCGGCCAGGAGTTCCCCGTCCTCAATAAGTGGTTTGGGGATAACATCGAGTTCCATGAGTGGGTAGATCCTGAGGCGTACACCTATCGCCTCTCGATGTTCAACCACGACATCAACATCTGCGCCCTGCGCCCAACGCCCTTTGCAGAGTGCAAGTCCGCCATCAAGTTCTATGAGTCCTCCGCGATTTGGAATCCTGCCGCAACCCTCGGGGCAGACTTTGGCCCGTTCCAGGAAATCATCGATGGAGAGACCGGCTTCCGCTATACCTCCCCGAAGGAGTTCGAATGGAAGCTGTCTGAGTTAATCGAGAACGCTCCCCTCCGCAAGCAGTTGGCCCAGAATGCCCAGGATTGGGTTCGTTCCTACCGCGACGTCCGCTACACCACCGGGCCGTATATCGATTGGTTAAGGAGCACAAGTGAGTCCGTCCGTGAACATTGTAGTAAGGCCCTGCAATCCCGAGAGCCCGGAGTGGGAGAAGCTGGTCCAGACGAGTCACCAGACGAGCCTGTTCGTAAGCTCATCGTGGCTGAACGCTGATCGCCCTGTCGTCATAGGGGCCTTTGAGAATGGGGAGCTAATCTCGGGGATGGTGGCCAGAGAGTTCTCTGACACCCCCTGCGCTCCCTACCAAGGTCTGCTCCTCTCCGCCCGCTCGAAGCCTGCCCATACCCACGCCCTCCTCGATTGGGTCGAGGGGATCGGCGGGATGCCGGTGGTTTGGAACGCCCCCTCCCTTATCGATATCCGGCCCTTCCTGGAGCGCGCCGATCGTGGCGTCGTGTGGAAGGAACACATCCGGTATACCTACTTCGTCAACAGGCCCTCATGCCTGATCGCCCCCACCGAGTTGGGCGTAGAAAAGACCAATGAACGAATTCAACGGCTTGCCGGATCTCTGGCCCCCGGTAATGTATCTCGTGTGCTCTTGGCAGACTGCGTATCTCTGTATGAAGATGGGGATGCCCTGGTTGCTTGGGGAGTTGACGCACAGGGTAGAGGCTATCTCGTCGCGTATGACGGGCCTTATGTACCACTTGCGAAACGCCTTATCAAGAGCGTAGAATCGTGTGACCTGGGTGGCACCCCGGGTTGGGCCAAGGAATTCGGCCCGAAGCTCAGGACGTCCTATGGCTGTGTGCGGGTAGTTTAATGGCAATCCTTACGTTTGCTCAGGCTAAGGCCCAAGTGGCGCAAACCATTGGGAATTCGACTGACACTGATGCTCTGACTGAGGCGGGGGCTGAGATCCAGCGCGTCGTAGAGGAACTCAACCTCAAGGACCTGGATTGGCTCACGGCTGAACAGACTATCCCCTTGGTTGTCGGGACGGACGAATACAATCTGAGTGCTGATTTCAGGAAGGTCTATTCTGTCCGGCTTGAGACGAACAAGCGGCCCCTTAAGTATATCGAACAGCGGGTCTGGGATCGGTCGATCTATGACCAGACCTCGAACCGGACGCCTTGGGGCTATAACATCTTCCCTCGGTCTTCGAACACGGTCGCCCAGATCAGGATCCTCCCGCCTCCCGCGTCCGTCGAGAACATCCTGGTCAAGTATTACAAGCTCATGGCTACTCCTTCGGTAGACGGGACGGCGCTGGATATCGTAGAGCGATACCAAGCGTGGATCATCTATCAAGCACGCGCGAACATCCTCGCGAACCATGGAGAGAATGACTCGCGTATCATGTACTGGCAAGGGAAGGCGGACAGGATGCTCGCCCTCATGCTGGATGAATCCCAAGTCCAGCCGGATAACGATGAGGGTTTCCGTCCAGGGTTTACTGGCGACCGCGTGTTCCC
>Ga0209966_1000341_pt1 | contig 14602 bp, 18 predicted proteins | sample RhisoiCoNPM_FD_187575 | JGI IMG/M metagenome (GOLD analysis project Ga0209966, IMG submission 187575) | Arabidopsis thaliana rhizosphere microbial communities from the Joint Genome Institute, USA, that affect carbon cycling - Rhizosphere... | ecosystem: Host-associated > Plants > Roots >... | reverse complement strand
CGCGATCCGCACCGCGTGCCTCGCCGCCCTCATCGGCATGCTGGCGCAGTATCAGACATTCTCGACGTTGTATATCATGCACGTATGGTTCACGATCGGTTTGCTTTTGACGGCTTCCAAGCCTGAGCGCGCATGACCTTCCTCCCCCTCGTCTTCCTCGCCTACGCCGTCGTCGCCTTCGCCAAGCCGCGCTGGGCCTTCCTGCTGTTCGTCGCCTTCCTGCCCGCGTACCTCATCCGCTTCCCGCTCGGCGGCATCCCGACGACCGCGCTCGAGGCGCTGTTCGGCATCCTCTTCGTCGCCTGGTTCCTGAAGCGCGAGAAGCGCCTCATCGACATCAAAGGCTGGGGCGCCCTGCTCCTGCTTTGGCTCGGCGGCGCGACCCTGCAGATGTTCGTCCCGCCGGACTTCCGCGCAGCCGCCGGCGTCTGGAAGGCGTACTTCATCGAGCCCGCGCTTTTCTTCCTGATGGCCTGCGACTTCCTGCGGACGCACGAGGAACGCGATCAGGCGCTCCGCGCGCTCGGCGGCACCGCGCTCGCGATCGGCGGACTCGCCCTTCTCCAGCACTTCACCGGTTTCGGCGTCCCGCCCCCGTTCAACGGCGTGCCGGTCCCGCCGGCGACGGAGGCCGAGTTCCGCTCGACCGCCTTCTACGGCTTCCCGAACGCCATCGGGCTCTTCCTCGCGCCGCTCATCCCGCTCTTCCTCGGCTGTCTCTACGCCGACCGCAGGAAGAAGATCCTCGCGCCCTTCTGGGCCGCCGTCGTCCTGCTCTCCGGCCTCGCGCTCGTCCTCGCCGAATCCGAAGGCGCTATCATCGGCGCGGCGGCGGGCGTCATCGCGGCCGGTATCCTCGCGCCGAAGACGCGCAAGCTCGCGCTCGGCATCGCCGCCGCGGGCGCGATCCTCATCCTCATCGTCTCCCCCCTCCGCCATCTCGCCGGCGAGAAGGCTACGCTCTCCGATTGGTCGGGCCGCGTGCGCAAGGAGATGTGGGCCGAGACCTTCGAGATGCTGAAGGACCGCCCGCTCGTCGGCGCGGGACTCTCCGGCTACCAGGCGGCGTTCGCGCCGTATCACAAGGCGGGCCATATCGAGATTTTCCAGTACCCGCACAATATCCTACTGAACCTCTGGTCCGAGCTCGGCCTCGCGGGCGTCGTCGTCTTCCTCCTCATCATGGCGCGCTTCTTCCAGCAGACGCTCGCGACGAAGAGCTGGACCTTGGCCGGCGCCGGCGTCGCCATCCTGGTCCACGGCTTGGTCGACGTCCCCTACTTCAAGAATGACTTGGCGATGCTGTTCTGGCTGCTCATGGCCTTCGCGTGTTCGCACGCTTCGGAAGAAAGAAAAAAGACCGCGTGAGCGGTCTTACGGGATCGTCCTGAAGATCAGGTCCCAGAGCTCGGCTTGGCGCTCCGGCGGGACGTCGCGCTCGAAGCGGCTGTCCGGTTCGTCGCCGATCTGCGCGGCGATGCGCGCCGCGCGTCCGGGTTCGGACGGAAGGATCTTGATGATCGTCACGGTCCCGGGTTCGGCGTCCGAGTAGTGGAAGACGAACGGGCGCATCTCGTACATCGTGCCGGCGGAGTGGCGCTTGTCGGAGAGCGGACGCAGGGCGTACCGCATATCGTCGATGAAGCGCGGCGTCGGGGTCCGGCGTTCGGCGGCCCACTGCTTGATCTCCCAGAGCCGGTACGGTCCCGCCTCGTGCGCGACCGCCTCGAGATCGATGTTGCGGACCGATCCGCGCGCCACCAGGCTGAAGAAGCCGTAGGTGTGGTCGTGGATCGGGCAGTACGGATCGGCCGTCGGCAGGCTCGTTTCCGGCCAGACGTGCGCGCGCAGGTCCGGCGAAAGATCGACCTGGATGAATCCGTTCGGGTGCAGGCGCGGCGCGGCGCCCGCGGCGCGGGCGTCCTCGAGATCGCGGCGGAGCGTCAGGCTCGCGCGCTTCAGCGTTTCGTACATGTTCGCCTCCATCCGCAGATTGCACCGTCCCGGAACGCCCCGTCAACCCGCCATTGACCGCGCGCCCCGCCGCGCGTACGATGCCCGCGCGCAAGGAGGCCACGATGCGGCGCAAAGATTGGAAACCGTACATCGGCATCACCGATTTCACGACGGCCGACGAGACGCAGGAGATGTTCCGCGTCTTCCAGGAAGCCGGCGGTCCCGGGATCGGCCGCGTGCTCCAGGCCGGCGTGATGACCAGCAAGAAGGTCCTGACCGACGTCCCGACCAAGTGGTCGAAGGCCTTCCCGCCGAAGGAAAAGCTCCGGGAGATCTTCCTCCATCACGACGACCTGCTCGGCACGCTGCACTACGCCGACTACGAGGACGCTCCGAACCTGGAGCAGGACCTCGATCGCGCGCTCAGCTACGCCGAGTTCGGCTTCGCCGGACAACCCGGCGCGTACTGCTTGCGGGCCGTCCAGCTCGACATGATCTGGCCGGACTCCGCGATGCTGCAGCGCTGGTCCGGATGGCACCCGCACATCCGCGTCATCCTGCAGGTCGGCACGAAAGCGCTCGCGCAGATCGGGAACGATCCCGAGAACCTGCTCAAGCGCCTCGAACCCTACGAGCGCTGCGTCGACGACGTCCTGCTCGACAAGAGCGGCGGAAAGGGGCGCGACATGGACGCCGAGGTCCTGCGCCCGTTCGTGGACGCCGTGCTGAAGCGCGGCCCCGGCATGGGCGTCGCGGTCGCCGGCGGCCTCGGCCCCGAGACGCTCCACCTCGTCGAACCGCTCGTCCGCGAGTTCCCGACGATCTCGATCGACGCGCAGGGCAAGCTCCGCCCGAGCGAAGACGCGTTGAACGAACCGGTCTCGTGGACGATGGCCGAGCGCTATCTGCGCAAGGCGATCGAGATGTTCCGCGCTTCCCGTACGCCCGCCTGATGAAGGCGGGTTTTTTCATGCAAAAACGACCGGGGAAACCCGGTCGCTTTTGGCGGAGAGAGTGAGATTCGAACTCACGAGACCCTTGAGAGGTCTAACGGTTTTCGAGACCGTCGCCTTCAACCGCTCAGCCATCTCTCCACGGTTGACGGTCGGAAATGTAGCACGAACGCCCCGCCCTGTAAAGAAAAGACCCCCTGGCGGTCGAGGGGGTCAGTCGGCGCAGACGTGGATGAGGTGGAAGCCGCCGCCGTCCCGCGCGACGACGATCGGAGGGGCCTTGGCGGCCTCCATCACGTAGTTCGCGGTGCGGTAGAAGGCGTCCTGGTAGTTCGAGGCGGCGGTGGCGGCGACGAGCGCCAGCAGCTCGGCGAGGTCGCCCATCAGCGCCTTGTGAACCAGGTGGCCCGTCAGCACGCCGCGGGCCGGCAGGAAGAACTCCTCGAGATGCGGGACCGGCACGGCCCCGAACATGTTCCCGAACGGTTCGCGCCGCAGCGTCGGTTCGCGATCGTCGTCCGCGGTCATCACGTCGACGAACCGGCGGAACGCGCGCTTCCACTTGCCGGCGTCCATCCAGGAAGGCCTGGGCACGAGCTCGCGCATCGAGGCGACCTTGATCTCGCCGACGCCGTCGAGGTCGCCCTGGATGCGGCTGACGAAGAGCGCCTGGTCGAGCTCCTCGCGGCGCGCGAAGCGGTAGTAGTGGTTGCCGTCGCGTTCGTAGCAGCGGTTGCGGATCTCGCCCATCACGAGCAGCGTCCGCTCGAGGAAGCGCTCCTCCTTGATGAGCTTCTCCGCCACGTAGATGAAACGGCCGCACGGGTCCTGGTCGCGCTCGGTGCCGGCGATCTCGCGCCAGATCTCCCGGCCGCCCGTCCGGGCGTAGATGGGGATCTCGCGGGGGTTGGTCGGCCGCGGCGTCGGGTCGTGATCGAAGTGCGTCTCGCGCTCGGAACTCGGGTTCTTCTGGTCGGGCATCGGATCTCCTGTTGAAGGTGCGTAGGCGGTTCCTATCAGGAAAAGGCCTTCCTGTCAACGAAAAAGACCCCGCGAGGGAGGTCAGTTGGATCCGTCCTTTCCGGATTTCGCGACCTGCGAACTCCGGACGACGGCGTCGGCTTCAAGGCAGAGGAGGACGTCGGCGAGCGGGACGCGCGCGCTCCAGACGATCGCGGCCTCGCCGCCGGGCACGATGGCGATGGCGGCGAAGTCGTCCTTGTCGGTCTCCTCCGGCGGAGCCACGAACAGCGGGGCGTCGTCGGCGGAACCGATGACGGCGAAGTAGGCGTTGACGGGTTCACGCACCTTGAGGGCGTGGACGGCCCCCGTCGGCGAAAGGCCGACCAGCCAGCCGTAGCGCCGCACGAGCGCCCGAAGGCCGGCCGCCTGCTCGAGGGTCAGGCCCGTCAGGAAGGCCGGGAGGTCTGGGAAGGTCCATGCAGGCTTCTTCTTCATGGGAGAAGCCTCCTTTCCCTTGTGTTATACTGCTCCATATGAAGATCCGCAAAGCCATCCTGCCCGTCGCCGGCATGGGCACCCGTTTCCTGCCCGCCACCAAGGCCCAGCCGAAGGAGATGCTGACGGTCGTCGACAAGCCCGTCATCCAGTACGTGGTCGAGGAGGCCGTCGCCTCCGGCATCGAGGAGATCATCTTCGTCACCTCCCTCACCAAGCGCGCCATCGAGGATCATTTCGACCGCAACTTCGAACTGGAGGCCCGCCTCAAGGAGAAGGGCAAGAAGGACGACCTCGACGGCCTGCGACGGATCTCGAACATGGCCAAGTTCGCCTTCGTGCGCCAGCAGGCGCCGCTCGGCGACGGCCACGCCATCCTCTCGGCCCTGCCGTTCGTCGATTCGCACGAGCCGGTCGCCATCCTCTTCGGCGACGACATCTTCGACGCCAAGATGCCGGTGACGGCCCAGCTCATCGCCGCCTACGAGAAATACCACGACCCGGTCATCGCGCTGTACGACGTCGGGCGGAAGAACGTCTCGAGCTACGGCATCGCCAGCGGCACGATGACGTCGAAGACGGTGATGGAAGTGAAAGGCTTCGTCGAGAAGCCGAAGGCCGAGGACGCGCCCTCCAGCCTGGCCGCCGTCGGCCGCTACATCATCACGCCGGACATCATGGACATCCTGAAGACGCAGAAGCCGGGCAAGGACGGCGAGATCCGGCTGGCCGACGCCTTCATCACCCACCTCGCCCGCGGCTCCGCCATGTACGGCCGCATCGCCGACGCCGTCCGCTACGACTGCGGCAACAAGTCCCAGTTCCTCCTGGCCAACGTCGCCTACGGCCTCCGCCATCCCAAAGTCGCGCCCGAGTTCAAGAAAGGGCTCAAGAAACTTCTCGCGAAATAGTATGAACGCACGCACGCGCCTCGCAGGCTTCCTCCTCCTCGCCACGCTGGTCGTCATGGGCCAGGGTTGCGGCACGCCGAACGCCGCGCCGCCGGGCGCCTCCAAGCCCGTCACGCTCACCTACTGGCGCGTGCTCGACGACGGCGACGCCTTCGACCAGATCATCCAGGGCTACCGCGCCCTGCACCCGAACGTCACCATCAACTACCGCAAGCTGCGCCTCGACGAATACGAACGCGAACTGCTGAACGCGCTGGCCGAGGACCGCGGCCCGGACATCATCTCGCTGCACAACACCTGGGTCCGCTCCTACCAGGCGAAGCTCCTGCCGGCGCCCGCCAGCGTCAAACTGGCCTTCCGCGAGGTCCAGGGCATCCAGAAGAACCAGGTCTGGGTCGAGAAGACGCTCCCGGTCATCACGCCGGCGCAGGTCAAGAACCAGTTCGTCGACCAGGTCGGCCGCGACGTCATCATCAAGGGCTCGACCAGCGATCCGAAACAGGGTCTCGTCGACCAGCTCTGGGGCCTGCCGCTCGCGCTCGACACGATGGTGCTCTATTACAACCGCGACGTCCTGAACGCCTCCGGCATCCCGACGCCGGCGCAGGACTGGGCCGAGTTCCAGGACCACGTGAAGCGCATGACGCGCTACGACCAGGGCAAGCTCGTCACGCCGGCCGCCGGCATCGGCACCTCGCGCAACGTCGAACGCTCGTTCGACATCCTCTCGCTGCTGATGATGCAGAACGGCGCGCAGATGACCGACGCCAACGGCCTGCCGACCTTCAACCGCACGCCGGCGAACCTTGACCGCGACATCCCGCCCGCCGTCGAAGCGCTGATCTTCTACACCGACTACGCGAACCCTTCGAAGGAAGTCTTCACCTGGGACGACGCCCAGCCGAACTCCTACGACGCGTTCATCTCCGGCAAGACGGGCTACTTCTTCGGCTACGCCTACCACCTCCCGCGCATCAAGGCCCAGGCGCCCAAGCTGAACTTCGGGGTCGCGAACATCCCGCAGATCGACCCGGCCGCGAAAGTGAACTACGCCAACTACTGGGTCGAGTCGGTCTCCAAGAAGACCCCGAACCCCGACCTCGCCTGGGACTTCGTCCAGTTCGCCGCGGCGGCCGAGCGCGCCAAGACCTACTTCACCAAGACCGCCAAGCCGACCGCCCTCCGTTCGCTGGTCAACGAGCAGCTGAACGACCCCGATCTCGGCGTCTTCGCCTCCCAGGTCCTGACCGCCAAGAGCTGGTACCAGGGCATCAATGTCGCGGCGACCGAAGCCGCCTTCAACGAGATGATCGATTCGACCCTGCAGGGGGCCGAACCCGAACGGGCCGTCAACCTGGCCGCCCAGACCGTCGCCCAGACCGTCCGATGACCCTCTTCTGACCGGAAAAGCTCCCACATGGGGGCTTTTTCGTTTTGTGTTACACTGTTTGCGATATGAAACGCCTCCATCGCGCCTTCATCGCGGCCTTCGTGGCCCTCGCCCCGCTCGCCGCCCAGGCCCAGCTCAAGCTCCTGCCGTCCTGCGCGACGACCAGCGACCCGAAACAAGCCGGCAACTGCGGCATCAGCGACATCCTCGTGGTCTTCGGGAACCTGGCCGAGTTCCTGCTCGGCATCGTCGGCGCCGTCGCCCTCGGCTACTTCGTCTACGGAGGCTTCGTCTTCATCCTTTCGCGCGGGAACAGGGCCGAAGTCGACAGGGCCTTCGGCATCCTCCGCAGCGCCGCCATCGGCGTCTTCATCATCTTCCTGTCCGGCGTCGTCGTGCGCTTCACCACCCAGGCGCTGACCGGCGGCACCTCGGCCATCCCGACGGTCGGCGAATCCTGCAACGTCGCCACGAAGAAGAGCGTGGCGCAAGGCGGAACGGGCGCGGACGGCCTCTGGGTGCTCATGCCCGAAGGCATCGCCCAGAGCGGCGCGGTCATCCCGCAAAGCCTCGTCTGCATCAAGAAGGAGGACAAGGTGCCCGAGGTGGACGATAATGACAAGTTGAAAAAACCCTATCCCTGCGATTATCTCAACGCCGAGCTGGAAGCCCGCCAGCGCCCGGAACGCTACAACTGCATCGACGTGGGCACGGCGACGACGAGTTGCGTGCGCGGCTTGTGCGCGAGGTTGCCTGCCGAGTACGCCTGCTGCCTGAATCCGAAACCCTGACTATGCGCCGCCTGCTCGCCACATTCCTGCTCGGCACGCTGTCCTTCGCCTGGCTGTTCGTCTGGGGCGCCGGCGAGGCCCGCGCCGCGGTCGTCCCGTGCTATTGCCGCTACACGGACCCGAACAAGCTGGGCAGCACGCTCTCGAAGCAGCTCTGCATGAACGAGGTCTACATGGGCGGAAAGCAGGATTCCATCTCGGCGTGCGCCAGCATGTGCGCGAGCCAGAACGCGGCCCTCATCGGGATCAGCTCGGTCGACCCGGCTGGCTATGGAGAACCGTATAACATGGTGAAGGCGGAAAAGGATCAATGCGTCTTCTTTTCCGGAGATTTTTCGGAGATTGCCGGCTGGAATTCCGGTTATCTGAGCTGCCAGATTCCGCTGAACAAGATCGAACTGAAAGCGAACGAATATCCGGAGGCCTGCTCGTTCTGCTTTTGCCGATTCAAGGCCGTCGCCGGCCTGAACGCGAATTGCGTCGGCAAGACGACGATGGTCCATCCCACGAGCAACCCCAGCGGATGTTCGGACCTGTGCAAGAACGTGTTCAACATGGACTTCGACAGCGCGTCCGTGAACTACGAGGATCGGTGCGACTACAAGGCCTCCAACGGCTGCTCGACGCCGCTCAACGCCTCCGGCGCGGGCTGCACGGCGACGGTCGAGAACGCCGCTCTCCTCAAGGAGCGCGTCCTGATGCGAGGCTCCGTCGTGACCCTGCCGCTCCCGCTCTCCAACGTCTCCATCCCCGCCCTCATCGGACGCGTCCTGAACGCCATCCTCGGCATCGTCGGCGCCGTCGCGCTCCTGATGTTCGTCTGGGGCGGCTTCCAGTGGATGACGGCCGCCGGCAGCACCGACAAGATGGCCAAGGCCAAGAAGACCCTCGTCTGGGCGACCCTGGGCCTCATCGCCATCTTCGGCTCGTATGCCATCCTTACCTTCGTCACCAACGCACTCCAGTGATATGCGGAGACTCCTCGCTATCCCCGCGCTCCTCGCCGTCCTCCTGCTGGCGGCCCCCGTCTCGGCGGCCGACCCGGTGACGTACGCCTGCCACTGCGGACCGCCGACCGGTACCGGCATCCCCTGCGAATTCAACCAGAACATCACGTCGGATGACCAAGGGCGCGCGAACACGATGTGCGTCGAGGCCTGCGCCACCGTCGGGAAGGTCCTGTGCAAGAACGAGAAGGCCGTAGGGAACGCCGCGACGCCCGGCTGTCCCGACGGCAGGACGGTCTGCCTGAAGAACCCTCTCAACACGTCGAGCGTCCCGCAGATCATCGGCAGCATCATCAAGGCCGCCGTCGGGGTCGTCGGCGCTTTCGCCTTATTGACCTTCGTCTACGGTGGATTTCTTTGGTTGACCTCGGGTGGCGACGCTGGTAAAGTGGAGCAAGGAAAAGAAGCCATGAAGTGGGCTCTCATCGGCCTGGCCGTGGTCTTCTCGAGTTACGCGCTCGTCAGTTTCGTCCTCAGTGCGCTCAAGTTATAAGCTTGTTACGCCCGTAAGCTGTGAAAGGAGGTGACTCGAAATGACGAAAAAGACTTTCATCAAAGGCCTGATCAGCGCGACAATGGTCGCGACGATGGCTCTCCCCATGGTCGCCATGGCTCAGGGCGGCGTGACCGCCAATGAACTCCTGCCGACGGAAATCGGCACGAACATCGGAACGGGAACGACCGACATCCGCATCACCATCGCCCGTATCATCCGTACGGCCATGAGCCTCCTGGGCATCATCGCCGTTCTGATCATCCTCTACGGCGGCTTCAAGTGGATGACCGCGGCCGGTTCCGACGAAGCCGTCGGCGACGCCAAGAAGATCATCACCGCCGGTATCATCGGCCTGGTCATCATCTTGACCGCGTACGCCATCGCTTCGTTCGTGATCAACAGCCTCGTAAGCGCCACCTCGGCGTAGACGACCCTTCCGCGACGCGGGCCCCGCAAGGAGCCCGCGTCGTCACAAGGTCCGCCTGCTCCCCTCTCGCACACTATGCGTCTCAAGCGCTATCTGCTCCCCACGGTCGTCCTGACCGTCGCCGCCCTCGCGCTCATCGTCGCCCCCGACGTCTCGGCCATCTCGATCGGCCTCGATGAGGCGGCCGGCGGCGCCGGAATGAAGAACAAAAGCATCCCGGTCCTCCTCGGCCGGGTCCTCAAGGCGGCGCTCGGGTTCGTCGGAACGCTCTTCCTCATCCTGATGATCTACGCCGGATTCCTCTGGATGACGGCGCGCGGCGACTCGAAGAAGGTCGACACGGCAAAGCAGCTGATCGCGGGCGCCATCATCGGCGTCGTCATCATCGCCGGCGCCTACGCCATGACGGACTTCGTCATCAAGGCGGTGACGGGGACGGCCGAGACGACGGCCGAAAGCGCGCCGGCGGAGACCCCGGAAGCCCCTTCCTGCACGGCGAGCTGCGCCATACCGCTCGACTGCGGCGGCATCCCCGATTCCTGCGGATGCGTCAGCAGCTATTCATGCAAATGCGCCGACGGCACTCTCAGTACGAACGGATTCCCGTGTCCAAGCTCGGGAAGCTGCGTCTGCGCCGGCTCATGATGCGCAATGGATCCCGTTGATATGACCCAAGAACGAAAACTTCATCCTCTCCTGCCGGCCCTCGCGTGTCTCGCCGTCCTCGCCCTGGCGTTCGCCGCCGCTCCGGATGCGCTGGCCCAGTTCGGCCTCGGAGAAGCCGCGGCGCCCTCCGGCCTGAAGAACCCGGGCGTCCCGACCCTCATCGGACGGATCATCAAGGCGGCGCTCGGGTTCGTCGGAACGCTCTTCCTCATCCTGATGGTCTACGCCGGATTCCTCTGGATGACGGCCCGGGGGGACTCCAAGAAGGTCGACCAGGCCAAGCAGCTGATCACGGGCGCCATCATCGGCCTCGTCATCATCGCCGGCTCCTACGCCATGACGGACTTCGTCATCAAGAGCATCACAGGACAGGCGACCGCGGGATCGGAAACGGCTCCGACCGGCGGGACCAAGCAGAAAGGCGAGGCGTGCACCGGAGGCCAGGAATGCCAGGACCCCATGATCTGTATCGACAATAAGTGCACCTGATATGAGGAAATTCATCGCAAGCGCCGCCCTCTGGCTCCTCTACGTCCCCCTCGCGCACGCCCAGGACCTCGGGGCCGGGAAGCTTGAAGAGGTCGCCGGCGCGGCCAATATCAAGGGCCAGAGCACCCTGCCCGTGATCATCGGCAACCTCGTGAGGATCGCGATCGGCATGCTGGGCATCGTCTTCCTCATCCTGACCGTCTACGCCGGCTTCCTCTACCTGACGGCCCGCGGCGAGGAGGAGAAGGTCACGCACGCCAAGGAGACGCTCCAGCGCGGCGTCATCGGCCTCATCATCATCTCGGCCGCCTACGCCATCGCCACGTTCGTCATCGGCGCCCTCTCGACGGCGACCAAGGCGACGACGGGGACCTAATCAATCATTCGTAAGATTCATCACGATCCATATGAAGCGACTCATTCTCGGGTTCCTGACCCTCCTGACCGCCGGACAGATGGCGCTCGTGGCCCTGCCGGTCGGCGCCCAGACCCAGATCCAGGACGACCCGCTCAAGGGCCTGGCGGAGACGAAGCTCGGCGGCGACCCGGCCACGGCCGGCACCCAGCTCCCGCTCCTGGTCGGTAAGATCATCCGCACGATCCTCGGACTGCTCGGCATCATCTTCCTGGTCCTGATGGTCTACGCCGGCTTCCTCTGGATGACGGCCCGCGGCGAGAGCGACGCGGTCGACAAGGCGAAGGACATCATCAAGCAGGCGATCATCGGCGTCATCATCGTCTTCCTGGCCTACGCGCTGACCGGCTTCGTCATCAACGCCATCGTCACCGCGACCAAGCCGTAACGTCCCGACGCGAAAAAAGAAGAACGACCCGCTGGTGAGGCGGGTCGTTTTTTTCTGAGGCTGAGAGGTCTAGATGCTGTACTCGCCGATCAGGAAGGGCAGGATGTTGCGGTTGCCCACCGAGACGGTGTGGAAGGCCGACGAGAACGGGGTCGAGTCGAGCATGACGTACGAGGACGTTCCGGAATTCCGGTAGGCCTTCACGGTCAGCTTGACGGTACGGCTGCGCCCCAGTTCGACGTAGCACGTCTGGCCGGGAGGCAGGAGCGAGACCTTCGATTCGGGGTGGTAGAACCCCGAGTCGCAGACGACCGGCTGGCCGTCGATCTCGAACGCGAGCCAGGTGTTGAGGTCCGGCGACCCGTTGTCGTCGGTGTCCATGCAGGTGGACCACATGTCGCGCGAACCCTTGTCGCAGACCTGGTTGTCCAGCTGGAGCTTGCGCCCCTGCGTGACTTGCCTGGACTGCGCGCCGACGGTGCCCATGTACACCCCGTGCTTCTGGCGCGTCCAGACCGCTCCGGTCGAGCCCTGGACGACTTGCGTCGTCTGGGGCGCGTCCGCGGGCGAACCGGCGGCCTGCTGGCGACGGACGTAGTCCGAGCGGAAGCGCTGGTTCTCGGCGGCCAGCTCCGCGTTCCGGCGCTCGAGAGCGTCGAGACGGGTGTTGGCGTTGGAGACGCAGGCGGTCGAGACGACGGCGATCAGGGCGATGAAGACGTTCTTCATGATCACTTCTCCTCCTTCTTGGCGGTGGCGGTGTAGGGGTGCTTGGCCAGGTAGGCCTCGCAGGTCTTGACGACGTCCTCTCGCTCCGCGGGATCCTTGATGACCCCGGGGTTGGCGATGAGGATCTGGCAGGTCTGCCGCACCGACTGCCGGTGCTGGCCGACCAGGGCGGAGATGGCCTTCTCGTGTTTGGCGAGGAAGGCATCGAGTTCCGGGTCCGAGACGGTCTCGACCGCGGAACCGCCGCCGCTCGCGCCGCCGCCTCCGTTGGAGACGAGCGTCACGGGCTGGACGACCGTCGCCGTCTGGATGACGGCGCAGCTGTCCGGGTGCAGCACGCAGGACGGGCCGGTCACGGTCACGGCGTTGCCGTATCCGTAGCCGTATCCCATGCCGCCGGGCATCATCATCGGCACCGAAGCGCCGAACGAGGTGCCGGAGTGCGACGACGTGACCGTCATGCGCTCGACGCCGGGGACGCCGGTGTCGCGCACGACGCTCGTGCTGGAGCGTCCCTGGGACGCGCCGACCAGGCAGCCCGTGAGGGGCAGGATCACGATCAGAGACAGGATTCCTCGCATGAGAACCTTCCTTTGGGCATTGCCCGGTATGTGTCGTTCGGACTGGGGTTGGAAAGACCGAATTTTGTCCAAGATTCGGTCAGAATCTCTCATTTCTTGAACCCGGTACTATAGCATAAAAGGGTGATTTTGTCAATGGTATTCGACAAAAAAAAGACGCCTGCCAGGGTGAGCTGGCAGGCGCTGAGGCTAAGGAAGGAACGGGGAGGAGAGAGGCTAGTAGCCGAGGGCTTCGAGGTCGTCCATGCCCTGCGTCAGGTTGGAGTAGGTCTTGGCCTCCTCCTTCGGCAAGGGCTTGCTGGCCCGTCGCTGCGTCGTCGCCTTGGGAGGCTTCGACGCGGTCGTCGGGGCCTCTTCGCGAGGCATCGGATCGCCGGAAGGCGGAGGCAGGTAGATACCCGCGTTCGCGTTCGTCCCTTGCGGGACGTACGACGAGGGCTTGTCCTCCGCCTTCTTGTCGCTTTTGGATTCCAGGTCGCTGAACGACGTGTTCTCGATCTTGTCGATCGTCTCGTGTACGGCCTTCGGAGCGTCGTGACCGGTGCCGTCCTTCCAGGACATCGTGCCCTTGTAGAGCAGGAGTCCGTCGAGGACGGCGAAGCCGATCAGGAGATAGATCGCGGAATGCTTGAAGGCCAAGCCGCGATTCGTCTCCTTGGCGAATCCGCCCAGGATCAGCAGCGTGATGACGATGAGAGCTTGGAGCCCCCAGATCACTTCGGTGCCGTTCCAGTTCCGCATCCATTGCTGGATGGGAGCGAATCCGATCGCGCCGCCGGTCAGCCGGTCGAGGATGAACACGACGACCATCCCGACGAGGATCGCGATCGTGGCGTAGAACACCACGTCCACGGCCTTGCCCATCTCCATCTCGCGGTAGATCGCGGCGCCGAGCGCGACGAGGATCGGCGGCCAGAAGCAGATCGTCCATCCCAGCGTGGAATACGCGGGGAAGAACATCGTGAAGATCAGGGAGAAGCCCAGTACCACGGTTCCGGCCAAGACGAGCTTGACCTTGTCGTGCCACTTCTTGAGCTTCAGCTTGCGCTCCTTGATCTCTTCCGGCGTAAGATCCGGCAGGTCGACGCCGATGAAGTCCAGCCCTCTCTTGAAGATGCCGCCGGCGATCTTGATCTTGAAGAACAGGATCGTGGCGATGCCTTCGCTGAGGACGTACATGGCGAAGCCGAGTCCCAAGAGCAGGAACGTGCCGAGCGCCACCAGGACGTGGCTGGCGTTCGAGTGGAAACGGTTCTCCACTTCGATGCCGGCCACGATCAGGGCGAGCGACAGGCCGAGCCAGATCTTCGCCCAGAACCAGAGTTTCGCCCCCCACGCGAACGCGATGGGACGGAACTTCGTGGCGCCGGTGCGGATGTCCTCCCAGCGGGCTCCGAGGAAGGCCTTGAGGGCCTCCCAGAAGTTCGGGAGCTTGTCCTGCGGGATCACGGCTGCGGTGCCGACGGCCGCTGCGCCGATGGCGGTCCATTTGGCGGCCTTATCGGCGAAGGATGGCTTGGAAGCCTGAGCGGTCGTCTTGTTATCGGACATTCGGGGTCTCGACTTTCTGCTCCGAGCGATCGGAGCTGGCGGGTGCGTCGGTGACGCGGTTGATGGCGAACCAGCTGGCCAGGATGACCAGCAGGCCGAAGAAGACGATTCTTCCTCTGAGCTTGCGGGCCTTTCGGGCCTCGAGGAACGCTTTCCATTCCTCGTCGCGCTTGTCGTTCGCGGCCTTCTTCTCGGCCGTACGCGCCTTCGTCGCTTCGGTGGCCTTGTCGATCCAGGCGAACAGCTTGAGGAACATCTCCTCGAACTGACGCTTCTCGTCCTTGAGGAAACCCTCGACGGCCTTCCTCATGGTCTCGGGCGCCGTGACCTTGCCGAGCAGGGCGTCGAGGGCGTGATGCCACTCTTCCCAGCCGTGTTCCTTCTCCCGAGCCGG
>Ga0209966_1000340_pt1 | contig 14726 bp, 15 predicted proteins | sample RhisoiCoNPM_FD_187575 | JGI IMG/M metagenome (GOLD analysis project Ga0209966, IMG submission 187575) | Arabidopsis thaliana rhizosphere microbial communities from the Joint Genome Institute, USA, that affect carbon cycling - Rhizosphere... | ecosystem: Host-associated > Plants > Roots >... | reverse complement strand
CGCCGCCGCGTCGCCGCCGGCCACCGGGTGGTGGGCGTGAAAGCCGGCTACGCCAACAAGGCGGTGTGGCGGGCCCTCAAGCTCGAGACGCTGGCCTGGGCGCCGATGTTCCTCCTCAACATCTTCGGCGAAGAACTGCTCTGGCACGGCTGGCTCCTGCCGGGACAGGAGCGCGCCTTCGGGCGCTTCGCCTGGCTCGTCGCGGGCATCGGCTGGATCCTCTTCCACGCGCCGTTCGGCCTCGGCACGGTCCTGCTCTTCACGCCGTTCCTGCTGATCGAGACGTACGTCGTCCGCCGCACGCGCAACCTCTGGATCGGCGTCCTGCTCCACGCCGTCTTCAACGCCTCCGGCATCCTCGCCACGCTCTTCGGCCTCGCGTCCTGATTGACACGCGCCCGTTTTCCTGCCAAGGTCGCTCCAGCACCTTCACAGGAGAGTGACGCATGGCTTCCAGCGGACAAAAAGACCCCGCGCTTCCGGCGGACTGGCCGCCGAAGCTGGGCTACATCGCGGCCAAGTACTACGCCGGCCCGCACGGACAGCCGAACAACGCGCTGATCCAGCAGAACATCGAGACGGCCGTGAAGTACGCCGTCCCGTTCTGGCAGAACGGCTTCGCCATCTTCGTGCCCCACCTCAACACGCACCACTTCCAGTCGTTCACCAGCGTGCCGGAACCGGTGTACGTCGCCTTCGACCAGCGCCTCCTGCCGGCCATGGACTTCCTGGCCGGCGCGAGCAACGTCGTCGACTCGGCGGGCGGGCGCGGCGAGATCGAGCTGATGACGCGCCTCGGCAAGCCCAGCTTCCCGAGCCTGCGCGAGACGCTCGAATGGCGCGGCGGCAAGCCGCACATGACGTACCGCTACGAAGGGCTGGCCGACAAGCCGCTCTTCGGCGAGCTGGCGGCGTCGCTCAAGATCGCCGTGCTCGACGGCCCGTACTGGGCGGAGAACGCGACCGGTCCCGACCTCGCGGCCATCCAGGCCAGCGTCGACGCGGCGCGCCGCGCGGCCATCGATCTCTGGAACGCCGGCGTCGCCTGCTTCACCCCGCAGATGAACGCCAGCTACTTCCAGAGCGGCGGCTACCGCGTGCCCGACCCGATCTACGACTTCACGATCCGCGAGATCCTGGCGCGCGCCGGCGACTGCCTCTACCTGCTTCCGGGCTGGGAGGACTGCCCCGACGTGCGCGCCCGCATCGAGCTGGCCTCGAAGCTCGGCAAGCCGATCTTCGACACGAAGCGGAACCTGCTCGACTGGAAGTCGGGCGGGCGTCCGACGATCACCCTCCGCAGCGTCTGAAACGACGATCCCGGCCTTCTCAGGCCGGGATCTTTTCGTTCAACAGGGGCGCGAGCGAGCGGTATTTCTCGCGGAGATGATGGCTAGTGGTCTTGTCGGCGAAGTCGTGGACGGCTTCGGGCGTCGGCGTGAACGGCGCCAGCAGGTTCAGGCTCCGGTTGTAGGTGTAGATCGGCAGCAGGCCGCCGGACTTGATCCAGAGCGCGGTCGCGTAGAGCTTCGACATCGCGCCGTCGAGCGCGAAGAAGCCGAGGATGGGCGCGGGGCCTTCGAAGCTGGCGTTCACCTCGTTCCAGTCGTCGCGCGGATGCGCCAGGAGCGCGGCGTGCAGTTCCGCCAAGCCTTCGACGCGTTTCTCGTCCCGCGCCTCGAGGCGTCCGAGGTGGTCCGTCTCGCTGTCGCAGTCGTTGACGGAGACGTGCTCGACGCGCACGAGCGACGGGTCGAGCAGGATGCCCGTGCCGCGTCCGATGGCGTAGACCGCGTTGCGGATGTCCTTCTGGAGATAGGTCGTCGAGAGGTAGCGCACGCGCGTCTGGCGGGCGATGTGCGCGAAGAGATCGTCGATCTGCTCCGGGTTCGCCATGTGCACGAGCACCCCTCCCCCGTTCCAGCCGGCGGCGATCCGCGCGGCGCGCTCCGCCGCCGCGTCACGGGCGAAAAAATCACGCGCGAGCGCATGAAACGTCTTCTCGCCGGGAAACGTCTCCCGTGTCGCGAGGAACATCGGGTCGAGAAGTTCGTAGGGAGTTCGCATGGAAATCTGTTGGTAGGCCCGGATGGATTCGAACCATCAACCGCCGAGGTATAAGCTCGGTGCTCTGACCGTTGAGCTACGGGCCCGCGCGCACCCCTATTAAAGACGCTTTCGCCCCCTTTGTCATCCCGGCCCCCTTGTCATCCCGAGCGAAACCGCGGGATCTGTTCTCCGGAAACAGATCCTTCGACTCCGCTGCGCTCCGCTCAGGATAACAAGAAATGAAGAACGCAAAACCGCCCTTGCGGGCGGCGATGCGTCGTTCACTTGCCGAGAAGCCGCCGGAAGAAGCCTTTCTTCTTCGGGGGCGCTTCCGGTTCAGGTTCGAGTTCTTCTGCGAGAGGCTTGAATTCCTCTTCCTTCGGCGCCGACCCCGCATTGGCTTGCGCTTCGACGAGGCCGATCAGGCGCCCGACGCGCGCCGTCTGCGGGTCCCCCTCCGGGAGTGAGTCTAGATAGTCTTCAAGGCTCTTGGACACGGCGGCGATGGCGTCGCGCTTCAGGTCCTCCGCCATCTTGTCGTACATGGCCTGGACGCGCGGATCGCCGTGCGGCATGTCGAAGCCGCCTCCCGGATCGAGTTTCGCGTACAGCCGTTCGGTGACCGGCTTGAGCAAGGTCATCACGGCGACGGACGGGTCGCTGTCCAACAGCTTGGAAGCTTCTTCCACGCCTTTGGCGACGACCTCCCTGGCCGCGGCGGAGGCTTCGGTCTTCACGAGCCCCATATCGCCGCCGGCGCCGCGCAGCTCCTGATGCTTCTCCTTCGCGATCTCCTCGGCGGTCTCGGCGATCTGCTCGCCGATGTCGTGCGAACGCTGCTTGTCCTCGAAGGACTTCATCAGCGTCTCGATGTCCTCGTCTTCGACCTCAAGACGTTCGGGTTCTTGAGCGGGCGTGGGCATAGCTTCGTGGTTTTTCATAGGGATTTCGCCGCTGAATACCCTTAGAATATAGCATATTTTCGCGATTTTGTCAATCGGCCGGAGCGCGCCGCGTCCCCCTTGACATTTTCCGGTTTTTGGGTTAAGGTCCGATGTCCGCAGTGGACACCCACGTCACCGGAGAGGTCACGATGCGCAAGGATATTGACCCGATCGTCGTCGATGCCGTCGAAGGCAAACCGCTGCCCGAAGGGCACCACGCGCGCGCGTATATCGCGGAGCTCCCGGACTGGCATCCCGTCCGCAAGCTCTTCACGGGCGAGGCCCAGTGGCTCGGCCAATGCGACGCCGTCTACGGCTTCCTCCGCCTGCTCTGCGACGTCTACGACGACTTCATCTGGAAGCCGTCCGACAGCGATCCGCAGGTCGACCCGCGCGCCGAGTTCCTCCGCGCCTTCCCCGACGACGTCATCATCGACGGCCATCGGCATCGCCTGCACCGGCTCTACGGCAAGGCCCGGGCCGCCATCGAGGCGGCCACCGACGGCTTCCCGCCCATGCGCACGATCGGCCTCGACGCGTTCGACCGCACCTTCTCCGCCCTGATCCGCTCCATCATGTCGACCTGATGGGCGGATTTTTCGTTTCCGGGTCCGCGGATCGCGAAAAATGGCTTTTTGAAGCGGTTTCCGGTACTCTGCCGATATGAAGAAATACGTCGTGCCCGAACATGAGGCCGGAGAGCGTCTCGACGCCTGGCTCGCGCAGCAGGACGCGGACCGCTCCCGCACCGCTTTCCAGAAGCTCATCAAGGAAGGCGGCGTTTCGGTGAACGGCAAGAAGGCCAAGGCGCACCTCGTCGTGAAGGACGGCGACGTCGTCGAGGTCGAAGGCGCGTCGAAGAAGAAGGCGGCCGCGAAGGGCGCGGGGATTCCCGACGTGAAGATCGTGGACGAGACGCCCGACTTCCTGGTGATCGAGAAGCCGTCGGGCCTGCTCGTGCATCCCGCCCCGTCGCAGAAGACCTCGACGCTCGTCGACTTCCTCGTGGCGCACGATCCGAAGATCAAGAAGGTCGGCGACGCCAAGGAGCGCCCCGGCATCGTGCACCGCCTCGACCGCGAAGCCTCGGGGCTGATGGTCGTCGCCAAGACGAAGCGGATGTTCGAGCATCTCAAGAAGCAGTTCCAGGTCCACGACATCGCCAAGGAATACCTGGCGCTGGTCTACGGCAAGGTCGTGAAGGACTTCGACACCATCAAGACGTCCATCGGCCGCAAGAAGGGCCGCGGCCGGATGTCGGCGCGTTCCAAGGCGCAGGAAGGCGACAAGGACGCGGTCAGCCACTACGACGTCCTCGAACGCTTCCCGCAGGCGACGCTCGTGAAGGTCCGCACCGAGACCGGCCGCATGCACCAGGTGCGCGTCCACATGAAATCCATCGGCCACTCGCTGGTCGGCGACGCCCTGTACGGCACGCCCAAGCAGGAGACGACCTCGCTCCGCAACGTCCGCCTCTTCCTCCACGCCGCCGCGCTCGGCTTCACGGACCTCGAAGGGAAGCGCCGCGACTACCGCTCCGACCTGCCGCCCGACCTCCACGCCGTCATCGAAGCGCTGCGAAGCCGCCATGCCAAGTAAGAAACCGGTCATCATCATCTGCGGGCTCGCCGGCTCCGGGAAGTCCACGGCCGCGTCCATGATCGCCAAGCGCTTCCGGCTGAAGCACGTCAGCGCCGGCGACCAGTTCCGCGCCATCGCCAAGGAGCGCAGGATGAGCCTCATCGACCTCGGCCGCTACGCCGCCAAGCACCCGGAGTTCGACAAGGAGCTCGACCGCCGCATGATGGCGGCGGCCCGGAAGGGCGGCGTCGTCATGGACGGGCGGGCCTCGGCCTTCCTGGCCCGGAAGCTGAAGATCCCGGCCCTCAAGATCTTCCTGACGGTCGACCCCAAGGTCAGCGCCCGGCGCGTGGCCGAACGGGACGGCATTTCCGCGGCCAAAGCCCTCAAGATGAGCTCACAGCGGGAGCGGGAAATCCGCGTCCGGCTCAGGACCCTGTACGGCCTTGACACCTCATCGGCCGCGTACTATGATGCCGTCATCAAAACGGATCGGTACACCCCCAAAGAAGTGTCCGACCTGATCGCATCACTCGTCACCTATGATCGACATTAAGCCTGGCATGACCGTCCGGGTCCACCAGAAAATCAAGGAAACCACGCCGAAAGGCGAAGAGAAGGAGCGCATCCAGATCTTCGAAGGCATGGTCCTCAAGCTGCGCGGCGCCGGCGTCTCCAAGACGATGACGGTCCGCAAGGTCTCCGGCGGCATCGGCGTCGAGAAGATCTTCCCGCTCGACCTCCCCTCGATCGCCAAGATCGAACCGGTCCGGCAGGCCCAGGTCCGCAAGGCCAAGCTCTACTTCCTGCGCGACTCCAAGAAGCGCCTGAAGGAGAAGAACATCGAGGAGAAGACCAAGTAAGACAAGACCCGCTCCGGCGGGTCTTTTCGTTCCGCCGCGACGCGCGTCTGCTATACTGGAACGGCTAACACTGACGCGCATATATGACGTATCGGACGGCGGCGAAGGCCTCGGCGGCGGCGATCGGATCCCTGGCCTGGTCGGGAGTCGCGCTCGCGCAATCGACATCGACGGCGATCGTGACGGGGACCTGCAGGCTGAACGGCCAAGTCGTCCCCTGCGAACAGCTCGGCGAGGCCGCCGGCAAGGCCATCGGCTGGGGCATCGGGTTCCTGGTCGGGTTCCTGCTCGTCATCCTCCTCGCGACGGTCTTCTGGGTCATGATGCTCATCCATGCCGCGACGCACCCGGTCCAGCACCGCCCGATGTGGATCCTGCTCATGGTCTTCACCGGCGTCCTCGGCGCGATCATCTATTGGATCGCCGTGAAGCGGACCTACGGTCGCGCCGCGCCGGCGGCGGCCGCCTTCATGGGCGGCGTGGAGCCGTCGCCGATCGCGCCGCCCGTCTCGCCCCAGCTGGCCGAATACGTGCGCGCCTCGCGCGCGTCCGGCGTCGCGGACGACGCCACGCGCCAGTCGCTCGTCGGCGCCGGCTGGAACGCCGCCGACGTCGATCGCGCGCTCAAGGGTTGAGCGTGCGGAAGGCCAGAAGAGGCCCGCGGGCCTCTTTTGCGTTCCTCCGGCCGCTGATGCTATCCTCGACGCGGATCATTCCAGGAGGCCCCGTGCAGAAAGTCGAAGTGCATCTCAAGCACCAGTCCCAGCCCGTCGTCTGCGACAACGTCCGCAACACCTACCAGAAGGGCGACCTCTTCTGCGTGATGTACGTCACGGGGATGGTCGACAAGTTCCCCGTCAGCGACATCTTCCGCGTCCGCGAATACGCCGCCCCGGCCGCCGCCAAGTGAACGGCGGTTTTTTTGCCGCCGAAAAAAGCCGCCTCATCGAGACGGCTTACCGCGAGATGTCCGCCCAGGCGCCGACGGCGGCGGCGAAGCCTCCCTGCGCGGGAAAGCGCAGGCGGCATCCCTTGAGCAACGGCGCCCAGCGGCCCAGGTACCTCCGGAAGACCGGCGAGTCGGCGACGGTGCCGACGACGGCGATCTCCTTGGGGCTGAACGGGATGGAGGTCAGGATGGCGAGATCCTTGACGATCGAGCAGACGGCGAGGTTGAAGACGCTCGCGCACTCCTCCTCGTAGGTGGCGTTCGGCTTGTGGAAGTGCGCGATGACCAGCTCGCCCATCGGCGAACCGGCCGTCTCGGGGAGCTTGTCCTTCACGAGCAGGTCGCCGGGTTCGGCCATGCCGGCCGCTTCCTCGATCTCCTTGAAGGTGTTCGCGCCGACGATCCGGCCGAGCCCGAGGATCGTCCCGCCGCCGTGGCAGCTGCCGATCGGATGGCGTCGGACCTTCCTGCCTTTGACGATGGTGTACGAGACGCCGGTGCCGATCGAGGCGATCAGCAGTTTCCGCGGCGCCTTGCCCATGAGCAGGCGCGTGCCGATGGCCTGCATCCGGATCTCGTCATCGACCGCGCCTTCCGGGGCGCGGACGACGGCGAACCCCTCCTCGAGATGGTCGGCGAACGTCGCGGCTCCGATTCCGGTGATGCGGATCCGGCGGATGCCGTCCTCGTGCATCAGGCGCGTGAGGGCCGGCATGTCGCCGATCCCGTCCGCCTTCCCGTAGCACTCTTCGCCGTTCCTGCGCCAATACGCCTTGATCAGGGTCGAACCCCAATCGATACCTGCGGTCGTCATACGTCCTCCGCTTGAAAGAGCAGGGCAAGGCTATGACGGAAACGGTGTCGCGTCAACCCCTCTTGCGTGAAAAACATCGCCTTTGCTAGGACCTCCGCGCGTGGGCGCAGCGTTCCTGGTGGAACAGCCAGACTTACCATTTTGGCTTTGGGGTTCGATTCCCCCTGCGTCCATGCCCGCGTTGACAAGCATGCGGAAAATCGGGTATGTTCTACCTATGGTAGGTCTGGCTATCCACCGGGGGCGAAAGCCCAAACGAAAACTCCCCTTCACGGGGAGTTTTCGTATTCCTATTTCACCACGTCCTTCAGATACTCCCCCGTCAGCGAGGCTTTCACCTTGCAGATGTCCTTCGGGGTGCCTTCGGCGACGAGCTTGCCGCCTTTGTCGCCGCCTTCGGGGCCCATGTCGATGACCCAGTCGGAGCATTTGATGACGTCGAGGTTGTGTTCGATGGTCACGACCGTGTTCCCCTTCTCGACCAGCTGGTCGAGGACGCCGAGCAGGCGCTTGATGTCCTCGAAGTGGAGGCCGGTCGTGGGTTCGTCGAGGATGTAGAGCGTGCGGCCGGTGGCGCGGCGGGAAAGTTCCGTCGCGAGCTTCACGCGCTGGGCTTCGCCGCCCGAGAGGTTCGTGGCGGGCTGGCCGAGCTTCAGGTAGCCGAGGCCGACGTCGTGCAGGACGTTCAGCTTGTCGAAGACGGCGGGCACGTCGGCGAAGAAGCGGCGCGCCTCCTCGACCGTCATGTTGAGGATGTCGGCGATGTGCTTGTCCTTGATGTGGATCTCGAGCGCCTCGTGGTTGTAGCGCGCGCCCTTGCATTCGGGGCACTCCATGAAGACGTCCGGCAGGAACTGCATCTCGATGCGCTGGTAGCCTTCGCCCGAGCAGGTCTCGCAGCGGCCGCCGCCCTTCACGTTGAAGGAGAACTTGCCCGCGTCGTAGCCCTTCATCTTGGCTTCCGGCACCTCGGTGAAGAGGTCGCGGATGGCGGTGAAGACGCCGGTGTAGGTCGCGGGGTTCGAGCGCGGGGTGCGGCCGATCGGCGACTGGTCGATGGTGATGATCTTGTCGATGTGCTCGACGCCCTTGATGGACTTGTGCGCGCCGGGTTCCTCCTTGGCGCGGTAGAACTTCTTGGCGAGGGCGGTGGCGAGGATGTCGATGACGAGCGTCGACTTGCCGGAACCGGAGACGCCGGTCACGGCCACGAGCTTGCCGAGCGGGATCTTCACGTCGACGTCCTTCAGGTTGAAGGCCGAAGCGCCCTTGATCTCGATTGACTTGCCGCTGCCCTTGCGGGCCGCCTTCGGCGCCTCGATCTTCTGCTTGCCGGAGAGGTACTGGCCCGTGAGGGATTCCTTGTTCTTGCGGATGTCGGCGGGCGTGCCCTCGGCCGTGATCTCGCCGCCGTATTCGCCGGCGCCGGGGCCCATGTCGAAGACGTAGTCGGCCGCGTCGATCATGGCCTCGTCGTGCTCGACGACGATGACGGAGTTGCCGACGTCGCGGATGGACTTGATGGCCTCGATGAGCTTGTCGTTGTCGCGCGGATGCAAACCGATGGAGGGCTCGTCCAGGATGTAGATGACGCCGGAAAGCGAGGTGCCGAGCTGGGTCGCCAGGCGCACGCGCTGGCCTTCGCCGCCCGAGAGCGTCGTGACCGAGCGGTCGAGCGTCAGGTAGCCGAGGCCGACCTCGAGCAGGTGGAAGAGACGGAGCGAGACTTCCTTGATGATCTGGTCGGCGATCTTACGGTCGAAGGGCGGCAGGTCGATGACCTTGAAGGCCTTGCCGAGCTCCTCGATGGACATGCCCACGAACTCGGAGATGTTCTTGCCGTCGACCTTCACGCCGAGCGCTTCCTTGCGGAGGCGCTGGCCCTTGCAGACGGGGCAGATGACGGTGCGCATGTACTCCTCGATCTCCTTGCGCATGTACTCCGAATCCGTCTCGAGATGCTTCTTCTCGAGATGCGGGATGACGCCGATGAATTCGCCGTCGCCGTAGAGGACGAGGTCGAGCGCCTTCTTGGGGAGGTCCTTGGCCGGGACGTCGAGCGAGAACTTCGCGCGGTCGGCGAGCGCCTGGAGCTCCTTCATCATGCCGTTGCCGCTCCCGGCGATGCGGGTCCACGGCTTGATGGCGCCCTGGGCGAGGGTCAGCTTGTCGTTCGGGATGACGAGCTCCGGTTCGGCCGTGAGCTTCACGCCGAGGCCGGTGCAGCCGGGGCAGGCGCCGTGCGGGCTGTTGAACGAGAAGATGCGCGGCTCGATCTCGGGGAGCGAGATGCCGCAGTCGGCGCAGGCGAGGCGGCGGGACATCAGCAGGTCCTCGTCCTTCTTCTGGAGGTAGACCTTCAGGAAGCCGTCGCCGTATTCGAGCGCCTTGGTGACGAGCGCGAGCGTCTGCTTCTCGTCGTAGCCGGGATTCTTCTCCTGGACGCGGGCCACGACCGCCTCGATGGTGTGGCGCTTGTCGCGGTCGAGGCGCTGCTTCTGCAGCTCCTCCATCGTGTAGAGCGCGCCGTCGACGCGGACCTCGCGGAAGCCGCCCTTGAAGATGGCTTCGAGCTCCTTCTTGTGCTCGCCTTTCTCCTCCTTCACGATCGGCGCGAGGATGATGAGCGCCGAGGTCTGGGCGAGGAGGCTGATGCGGTCGACGATCTGCCGCGGCGTCTGTTCGGCCACGGGCTTGCCGCAGTTCGGGCAGTGCGCCTTGCCGACGCGCGCGAACAGCAGGCGGAAGAAATCGTAGATCTCGGTGATGGTCCCGACGGTGGAGCGAGGATTCGAAGACACGGTCTTCTGGTCGATCGCGATGGTCGGACTCAGGCCCGAGATCTCGTCGACGTCCGGCTTGTCCTGGAGTTCCAGGAACTGGCGGGCGTACGACGAAAGGCTCTCCATGTAGCGGCGCTGTCCCTCGGCATAGATCGTGTCGAAGGCCAGGCTCGATTTGCCGGAACCGGAAAGGCCGGTCACGACCACGAGCTTGTTCTTCGGGATGTCGACGGAGACGTTCTTGAGATTGTGCGCGCGGGCGCCGCGGACGCGGATGACGTCAGGGGCTCCGGTTTTTCCGCCAGCTTTGGAGATTTTTTTCGCTGCCATGCTTCGGATGTTATGTCGGAAGGCAGTCTAGCACGCGTCAAGGGAGAGAGCAAGGTTTGAGGGTGCCCGGACGAAAAACGCGCCCTGCGCGGGGCGCGTTTTTCAGGCGGAAATCACGTACAGCCGAACTCCTTGTCTTTCGCCGCGCATCGGCAGTCATTGACGGCGCCGACGTCGCCGTGGCGCACCACGCGCTGAAGCGCGAAGGCGGTGCCGCTGGCGTTCTTGCACCCGTCCTTGAACGGTCTTCGACCGTTCGATGGGTCCACGAAGTCCGCGCACGGGTTGCTGGCACAGACATTCCCAAGATGCACCGGGTAGCATTCGAGTCCGATGAGGTCACCTTCGTCGACGACGGCGAGGCCGAGGGCGGAGATGGGGCCCGTGCAGTTCCTCCTCTGCCTGATCGTCGTGGAGAATCCGTTCGCATCCAGATCTTCACCTGAGAGGACTGACGGGTTCTCGTCATACCCTTGGCAGCCATTGCCCACCCAACCCTCGTTATCGTTGAACGTGTCGTCGTCTCGCGTGATGTCCCAGCAGAAAAGCGGTATACCGAGGCATTTCGTGTTCTTCTCATCAGGGTAACAGCCGTAGAAGAGGCCGTCCTTGACGGTGTATTCGACGCCGCCCGCTTTGCGCGTATAGGTCTTGAGAGAGGATGGCACGAGAGTGAACGCGTTCTGCCAAGCTTCGCAGGCGGTCTGGACTGAGCTGAACTCCATGGCTTTCACCTTGGCTTTCGTAAGGCTATGGCAAGCGAGACATTCCGCGAACTTCGTGTTCGGGTCCTTCGCGAGTGCCGCCTTCGCCTTCGTGGTTTCCATGCCCCCCTTCTGCACGCATGTCTTATGACCGAATTTTTCGTCATCGGTGGCCAGTACCATGCGGCAGGTTCCGGCATAGATGCAGACCTGCTCGGTATTGCCCTGCATGTATTTCCCCGCGAAACCGCATTCGGTCCCGCTGCCGTACGGCGTGACGGGGACCTTGATGTCCTCGCAGTTCGGCAGGGTGAACAGCTCCGTCGACACGGGCCGCATGTCCGGAAGCTTCAGTTGGAGCAGCCTCGGGTTGATGGTGTTGAGGATGGTATACGCGCCGAGCGCCAGCACCAGGCCGATCAGGGCGTTGGCCATCCGGCTCTTGGCGGCGCCGATCTTGCCGCTGTCCCCCGCCGAGGTGAGGTATTGGAAGCCGCCGATGATCATCGCCACCGCCGCGACCATGCCGACGATCGAGATCAGGAAGTTGTAGATGATGCCGATGTACTGCGCCAAGTCCTCCACCCGTCCGGAGGTGAGGTAGTCCGCGATGCGTTCGGCGTTCGATCCCGGTACCTGCGACGTGTCCGGCACCGGAATCGGCACTTCGGTGACGATCGGCGTCCGGATATCGTTCTTGGGCGTCGGCTGCGCCAAGGCCGGCGCGGACGCGGACACGCCGGCGGCCAGCAGGCAGGCGACGGCCAGGACACGGACGAGACTCTTTCGCATATCAGGATTCGTCGAGGAAACGTTTGATGAGGGCGTCGAACGCCTCGCGGGGGATGGCGCCTTCGACGGGCTGTCCGTTGAAGAAGAAGGTGGGCGTGCCGCGGACCCCGGCCGAGACGCCGGCGATGACGTCGGCCTGGATCTCGTCGATGCGCGCGTGCAGGTCCATGCAGGCGCCGTAGACGGCCATGTCGAGGCCCGACTGCTCGGCGGCGCGGTCCAGGTCGTCGCGCGCCATCACGCCCTTCAGTCCGAACAGGCGGTCGTGCATCGGCCAGAACTTCCCCTGCGCCTCGGCGCAGCCGGCCGCCTCCGCGGCCGCGACCGCGTCGGGGTGGAGCTCCTGCACCGGGAAATCCCGGACGATGAACCGCACGCGGTCGCCGTAGGCGACGGCCGCCTCGCGGAAGGTCGAAGAGACCTGGTTGCAGAAGGGGCACTGGTAGTCGAGGAACTCGACGACCGTCAGCTTCGCGCCGGCCGGCCCGATCGAGGGGTCGTCGTCGGTCGCCAGGCTGGCCGAAGCGCCGGTGATCGCGGTCCCCTCTCCGGCCGCGCTGAACTGCGCGTTGAACTGCGGAAGCTGGACCGCCTCGCCGCGTTCGATGAGGCGCTTGTACGTCCAGACGCGCCAGGCGAAGAGCGAGAACAGGGCCAGGATGAGCACGACGACCAGGGTCGCGCCGAAGGAAGTGATGCCGCGGCGTGGGGCCATACGGCTGAAGCATACCACAGATTGACACCGCGGCGCAGGATTGTTACGCTTCCCGAATACAGGAGGTTTTTCACCGAATATGCAAACCGCCATCACCTACGCGCAAATCGCCGTTTCCGTCCTCCTGATCGCCGCCATCCTGCTCCAGCAGCGCGGCGTCGGCCTCGGCGCCACCTTCGGCGGCGACGGAGCCGCCTTCCGCACGAAGCGCGGACTCGAGAAGGGCCTCTTCTACGCCACCATCGTCCTCAGCGTCGTCTTCCTGGGACTCGGCCTGGCGCTCATCATCGTTTCCTAATTTCGAAGCCCGGGCCTCCCCGGGTTTCCGCGTTCACGGCATGTCCCTTTTCCGCGACCGATCGCGATCATTCTTCAGCCGCTTCGCGCGCGGCCGGGGACGGCGCTCCTCGGCCTCGCTCCGCGAGCAGTCGGGGTGGGATACGCGGCTGGTCCACTCGCTGGCCTCCGCGCGCCTCCCTACCTGGAGGCAGATCCGCCATCTGCCCGAGGTCTTGTCGTCCAACGACAGCTTCCGCCTGCGCCTCGGCGCGGTCTGCTTCATCGCCGGCCTCGCCCTCTTGGGCGTCCGGTATTACTACGCGCACACGGAAATCGGCCCGGCGGTCGGCGGCGAGGTCGTCGAGGCGGTCGTCGGCACGCCGCGCAGCCTGAACCCCATCCTTTCGGTCTCGAACGACGTCGACAACGACCTCACGCGCCTCCTCTTCTCGCGCCTCTTCACCGTCGACGGCGCCGGCCGCGTCGTCCCCGACCTCGTCGAGCGCTACGACATCTCCGCCGACCAGAAGACCTACACCTTCGTCATGCGCGAGAACGCGCGCTGGCACGACGGCGAGCCGCTGACGGCCGACGACGTCGTCTTCACCTTCGCGCTCATCCAGGACCCGGCCTGGAAGAGCCCGCTCCAGCCCCTGCTGAAGGACGTGAAGTTCGAGAAGACCGACGACCGCACCATCGCCCTGACGCTGGCGGAGCCGTACGCGCAGTTCCTCTCGCGCCTGAACTTCGGCATCCTGCCGCGCCACGTCTGGAAGGACGTCCTGCCCCAGGACGCCGCTATGGCGGAAGCGAGCCTGAAGCCCGTCGGCTCCGGACCTTTCAAGTTCGCGGACATGCGCCGCGACAAGCGCGGCTTCGTGCTCTCGTACACCATCGAACGCAACGCCGACTACTATAAGGAAGCCCCGTATCTCGAGAAGCTGAGCTTCCACTTCTACCCGGATTTCCCGACGGCCCTCGAGGCGCTCCGCAAGCGGCAGGTGCAGTCGCTCAGCTTCGTGCCGCGCGACATGCGCGCCGAGCTGTCGGGCCTGAGCCACGTCATCCCCGTCTCGCTCGAACTGCCCCAGGTCACGGCCGTGTTCTTCAACCCGCGCAACAACGACGCGCTCAAGGACCGGGACGTCCGCCGCGCGCTGACGATGGCGATCGACAAGGTCCGCATCCTCTTCGACGTCCTGGGCGGCGACGGGCATCCGCTCGACCGGCCGGCGCTGCCGGGCATGTCGGCGACCTCCAGCTCCCCCGTCCCCTTCCGCATCGACGAGGCCGGCGCCCTGCTCGACAACCTCGGCTGGACCGTCGACCCGAAGGACGGCCTGCGCAAGAAGGACATCGACAAGGACCCGAAGACCGATCCGAAGACGCTCTCCGTCGCGCTGACCACGGTCGACCAGGCCGAGAACCTCAACGTCGCGTCCATCATCCGCAACGGCTGGGCCGCGCTGGGCGTCGAGGCGACCGTCAACGCCGTCCCCGCTTCCGAGATCCACCGCACCGTCATCAAGCCGCGCGTCTACGAGGCGCTCCTGTACGGCCAGCTGATGGGCACGGATCCCGACCTCTACCCGTTCTGGCATTCGACGCAGGTCCAGGACCCGGGCCTCAACCTGGCGATGTTCGCGAACGACGCCGCCGACGACGCGCTCGAGGACGCGCGCCGCAACGCCGAACCGTCCGCGCGCCAGGACGCGTACCGCAAGTTCCTGGGCGTGCTGGCCGAAGAGATCCCGGCCGCCTTCCTCTACAGCCCCTCCTACACCTACCCGATGCCCGCCGAACTGAAGGGCTTCAGCGGCGAACGCGTCGCCAGCCCCTCCGACCGTTTCGCGACGGTCACGTCCTGGTACCTCGAGACCGCGCGCGTCTGGAAGAAATAGGCTCGCGACTTGACCGTTTTCC
>Ga0209966_1000337_pt1 | contig 14820 bp, 15 predicted proteins | sample RhisoiCoNPM_FD_187575 | JGI IMG/M metagenome (GOLD analysis project Ga0209966, IMG submission 187575) | Arabidopsis thaliana rhizosphere microbial communities from the Joint Genome Institute, USA, that affect carbon cycling - Rhizosphere... | ecosystem: Host-associated > Plants > Roots >... | reverse complement strand
ATTTTTTTCTACAAATCTGACAGGTATAGTTATCTCGTTTAAAGATATCAGAACGCACTCTATCCCAGTAAAAATTATGGTAATACCATTTTTCGAATTGTTTGCTACATCCTTTTGAGCAATACTTTCTGAATGGAGATTTAATTAAATTTTCACATCCAGTATTTCTGCATATTATATCTCCATTATCATCGAATTTATCAAATTCTCTTATGTACACAATATTTCGAGATGACATATCAGAAGGATATAATTGAATTACTTTATTTTCTAATCGAAGAAAAAAAATTCACTTTTGAATAAATTTGTATGTTTCGTAACTAGAGGCGATAATCTCAATTTCAATAAAGGCTGTTAACATCGATTTGTAAAGCAGGAATACCCTTTCTCATGATATGATAGTGGCGGATTTATTGATAATTCTCTAGTGCGAACAAAAAGGAGAGCCTATATAGAATTGAATTTCTAACCTATTTGTAACTCAATTTGGAGGATATGGTAAAAACTCCATATTCTATAATTGGTGAGCTTGGAAAAGATAAAATTCAAAGGGATATTACTTTGAATATAGAAAAGTCTTACCCGTCAGAAATAGACTAAATCAATTTACATCTATCATGCTAGAACAACTTTAATTAGATTAACTGACAAGGATTTGATTGAGACGTAAATCTATATTAATAATAAAGTCCTACTAATTGTGTGACATATCGTAGTAGAGAAGAGATATTTGCATCAATTCTTAGTACTGCTGGTTCTGGAACCGCGACAACTCGCAGCAAGATAATGTTTGGTTCATATCTTACATACGCACAAGTTGTAGAATATACAAAAATGTTGATACAACGGGGATTGCTTGAGTACGACGCTATCAATAGAACATTCAAAACTACTCCAAGTGGATTTACGTTCATACAACTACATTACGAAATAAGTCAAATGATAAAGATTTAAAGCTATTCGTGAACCAAAAAAACGCTTAACCGATTAAGTAATAATATCAGATTGTTCCTTCTAAGAATACAGACAAATAGATTTTGATTTTAGTCCTTTAGGGATACTTTATTGCTGCCACATTACTGCTAATTGTAGGCTGATACTATTATAGTAACACTAGGTGATACTCTGGTGTTTAGATCTAGGAAGTCATATATAGAAAGAACCAGATTAATGCTTATGTCAAATACATACAATGATAATATCCAACTAGTAAAAAACGTCATAGACGTCATTAATTTCAGGTGATACAACTAATGTTTCTGATTTTATTGGTTCTATAATCATGAGTCACAGATGGACCCTGTTAGATCAAAAATGAGAGGCCCCGAAGAATTTTCAGATACAGTCGCCAACCTCCATAAAGCCTTTTCGGATTTACATTATGAATTGGTAGATAGTGTGTCCTCAAACAAAAAAGTAATTGCAATCGTATCTGTTGTAGGTAAACATACAGGAAGCTTCTTTGGTTTCATTCCACCTTCAGGAAACAAAATATCATATCAAGCAGTACATATGTTCACAATTGGTGATGATGGAAAAATATCCGAGCATAAGGCTATTCGCGATGATCTTGCATTAATGTATCAACTTGGAGTAGTTAAAGCTACAGTTTCACAATATGAAAATTTCCTAAAAGAATGGAAAGGAACAAGAGAATGAATGGAAGAACTTGATACTCACGATACTCACGATTACAAACTTGGATATTAAAGTGCAGTGCAAAAAGACCAGATTTAGATTTTGGTAAGTATGGGATAAAGGGGTATGCTATTGCACAACCGACCTTATTTCTTCTTCGTCCACATACTTCAAACATGGACAAGCATCGGATTTTGAGATATGATTTACACATCTTTTTTGCTGATGCATGTCCATCCAATGCCACTTTATGTCGTGGCCACAAATACACGTTGACATATTTCTTTTCGTACTATAATATACAAAGTCGAGACTTATGTAATTTTCGGAACTTTGTTAATTTGTTGAAATGTTAATTCACTGACCGTACTAGGCTTAGAATCACACCAGAGTCAAAGCGAATAATTTGAAATAGGAATTAACTGATTTCGGTAGAAGAATAATCGCAAGTTAAACTATTATAGTCAACCGGATACAGAATAATCATGTCATATGATCCACGAAACCTGATTGACAGGTTTTTACGATTAAATAAACTGAATATGCCAGTCAATAATCTGCCCTCAGTAGCATACCCTTTCGGTATTAATCCTCCGACGTTGTTTCCAAAAGATAAAAGTAAGCTGACTTCAGGGAGTGTGACTGACGATCTTCAAGATCTCCCAAACAATTCACATATGGGAACAGAATTGTTAGACGATCTGCGTGCTCGCCAAGAGGCATTTCTCAAGAAAATAAGAAAGCATCCGGATAAACTCAATAACGATGACCCGTCATTCTATTAAAAATAAAATAATAGTTTAATAGTAAAAATTAATTTCTGACCGACATTTGTAGACGCCTATCAAAGATATTGGCTTTTATGCTAATTCGGTCATTTCATGCAACATTGGTTTGTTTGATGAATTTCTTACAGAATTTTGAATTATTTTCGCGGTTTCAAAATCACACTCTAAAGTAAAGGCTAGATCATCAACTTTCATATTAATAATCTGTTTTTTGTCAAGGGAATGCTCAATGATTAAATCCTTCAGAACATCAGGTAAAGCTAATGATTTTATGCCGTTTCTGAATATCATGAATAATAATAGTATCAATCTTATATAAGATTTTTCTAATGAATGACAGTAGACATGATGATGTATGTTTTAGTATTTTTAATCCGGATTTTTATAAAAAATTAATAAATTGATCTAAATATAAGATCAATTTATCTTTGTTTCATATTTTTGCATGATATCTACTTATATTTTTTCGCTAACAGTTTCATATTGAGGTCTGGGCATAAAGCTAACGTCGATTTGGTAGAGAAATTTGTCAATTTCTATCATCGGTATGAGAATCTAAATTTAAAAATTACATTTTTCTTAATTTCTTTGCAGATACTTCATTTATACTGGCTTACGACTGACGTTGTTCTACAAAAGATATTTGGAGAAAGCTTCTTCATTGCGCCTAATAATCTGTTACCAATTTTTGTAGTAATTGACTATATTGAAATTCCTGCACTAATATCGGGTTTAGTATTTTATTCATATAACATACGTAGGGACAAATCTTCTGCCAACAGAAGTTATCTATTCATAGGACTTCTTGGGGTACAAGTTATTCATATTTTCTGGATCACCGATGAAGTTGTATACACGAGTTTTTTCAAATCAAGTTTAGTAGAATTTCCCTATGTACTATCGTGGATTGCCATACTAATTGATTATCTAGAGCTACCGGTAATGGCCGACTTATTTTATAGGGTGATTAAGAAGAAGAGAAATACGCGTTAGTGTGTCTGTCATTCAGATAACTTGAAAGTTTTATCAATTATCAACAATCAATATGTTCTTTGGTAAAGTTCTATACTAGGAGTATCAAAAGAAATTCAAGTTGTATTAATTTTTAACTTCAAGAGGCAAATAAGCAATAATAATGCGCATAAAGACTCAATTTAGGCTTGGATCTTACACTATTTACTAATGATGGTATCAATAAATAATGGAATATTAGGGAAGATGGGTACGATTTGTTATCTAGTACATTTTTCGGTAGAAAAATAATAGACTAATATTATAGTCGATGATATTGAAATTCATTAATTTAATATAGTGCGAAGATTAAGGGTATTCAGGTGGATTTGATGAGAAGTACGATTACCTTGCTTATTGGTCTGAGTACTTTATTGCTATTCATCAGCATACATAGTATTTCATATGTCAATGCTCAATCCGCCCTAAATACCGTCTCCTTAGATAACAAATCGACCAATGTAAATTCTGCTGTTGAATCTGATAATTTAGATCCGTTTACGTTAAGAGAGTCATCTAACGACGCGAGCACTGTTAATAATAATGATCAAGCTACCGATGCAGATGGTGGATCGTCAACTAGCAGTAGCAGTAGTGACGATAATAAGGATGCGTCAACTAGCAGTAGCAGTAGTGACGATAATAAGGATGCGTCAACTAGCAGTAGCAATGATAATGATGATGATGACGATCATGGATCTGACGATGACAAATCTTCAAAAGGGGACAAAAACTCAGATTCCAAGGATGATAAAAAATTTGAGTTGCCATTCCCGTAACCTATTATGTCAAATGTAGTATCAATTTCCAATCACAGCTTAATTAGACTTTCTTCTTAACAAAAAGAATTGCTTTAGCTTCAGATTCATGTTTGTCTCTACCGCTTACTTGCTAGTTATCATCCATTTTTTTTGTTGAATATTCTACATACCGTCAGTACCTTTGACCATACTTCAAGTGATTCAACAACGGATCTCGCCTGATCAAGATTTTTGCCAACTGCGACCACGCCATGATTTTTTATTATTACTGCCCTTACGCTAGAATTTTCAAAGCATCTTGACACCTTCGTTGCCAATTCAACAGAACCTGATGGAACATTTTCTATAATAACAGGATCGCCTACCACTATTTTTGCCTCTTCCAATACTTCGTCAAATTTGGATGATATTGAGATTCCGAGTGTGTACGGACTATGACAGTGAACAATAGCGTTTATCTCTTTATATTCATAAATCCTTTTGTGCATACCCCATTCCCTGCTTGGTTTGTATTTACCAATTATCGCGTCTGTTTTTAGGTTGACTTTAACTAGATCTGCTGTTTTAATTTTATATCGTGGTACCTCACTTGGGGTTATCCACATCCACATTCTTTCTGCTCTAACGCTATGGTTACCAGATATTGCTGTGTTTAATCCAGATTCGTAAAATGCCTTTACACAATTTAGAAGCTCCGTCTTGAGACCCAATGGTTAACGTCATTATAGTTATCTCGATAATATTTATCAATATATGTCTAGATTCGGTATATGCATGCTCTCATAGCTTCGACTAAATATTGTTCCTACTATAGGATGGTAACATATGATATTTAGATTTCCATTTCCTTGTTTTTTAACAGATTGCTAGCTGGATTTGCCTTGTTCCTGACCGTGGTTTACTTTTAATGCCTTTTCATCCATGTATATTATCTCCCAAATATGACCATCAAGATCCTCAAAGCTACGTCCGTACATCCATCCATGGTCTTGTGGCTTCCTAGATTCTTTTCCACCAGCTTTAATTACATTCTCTAACATCTGATCAACTTTTTCTCTACTTTCAGTTGACAGCGCTATTATCACTTCAGTATTTTTTGAAGTATCACAAATTTCTTTTTGTGTAAAAGTTTTAAAGAATTTTTCAACAAGGAGCATTACGAAAATATTCTCATTGACAACCATGCAGGTAGCATTCTCATCCGTAAACTGTGGGTTAAACTCAAAACCTAGCTTTTTGAAGAATTCTATTGTTTTTCCAAGATCTTTCACCGGTAGGTTAACAAAGATTTGTTTTGCCACATTATTAATTGATATGTTGCCAGTAATAAATTATTAAACTATTGAAATTAAATGTTAATTCAAGCTTCAAGAAAATAGGGAGTGTTCAAGATTAGGTCTAAATTTGTAAATCAAAAATGACCTAAAAAGAAATTAATATACTGAGATGAGTAGAAGAAGCGAGATTTGTTTTTGCTCCGCCGTTAGAAGAATCGTTTTGACCCATACAAGACATGAAATCTCAATAACCAGTATTTTAGCAATCTAATATTACCCTGAGTAAACGAGTTATACAACATTTTCGTCCACTTATAACTAGAACTCAGACTTGTTACCAAATTTATTATCGAGTTTTTTACAGAAAAAATATCTTCGCCAGAAATAGAAAACTAAAATCAAAATATACAATTAGAACACAATTTATGCCAATCATTCATTTTTATCATATTTTATTACCGCTAGCGTAATATCCCTCTGTTTTTGTATGTTATCCATTTGGTCGAAAACTATCCGGAATTCGGCGCTTTAATTCGGGAAATCGTCTCAATAAATAAAAACATACGTAAGTAAATGGAAATTAATTTATAGTGTCTAAAATAACCCTAGACGTAATGATGAACAGGAAGCCTTTACTAGACTTGAATTCAAAAATACTTACATATTCCAGCATCTCTGTTCTGGCAATACTCGTCTTGTCATTAGGTTCTGGTATTTACGCAATAGATTATAATTTTAAAAACAAACTACCAGGTGATAATCACGGAGATAATCACCCATCTGAAAAAAATTGTAAAAAATCTGACACATTGGAAGAAATATCTATAAAAATAGATGCAGAGAAGTGTGAAATTAATAATATTAAAAATTACAAGGAATGGAACTTTTACAAACTTGAAGATCCAGAGACAAAGGCATGTATAAAGTATTATGATGAACTAGGTAACTCCTTGGTAGATTATGAAGTGGTATACTGTTATGCATATCCGGAAAAGTACCTTGACAAAATTAACTGAATAACAATCTCTGTATGACTGACGATGTCGTCGTCGAAAGCAGCGGTATACGACAATCGGACTTTGACAAGGTATTTTGGTGAGTTACACTAGAAGAGACCTAAGGTTCATCCTCTAGGTCATTTCTATGCTTATCTGTAAATTGTGAAGCTGAACCAACGTCATTGGAGACTATATGTTTTTTTCTGGTAGCATATACATATCCAAAGGACGCTAAAATTATTAATATTGCCAAAACTGGACCCGTCATGTCTGGCAATATTTCAGAATTGGTGATTTTTTCAATTGAAGCAAGAGCTGCGACTGCCAGGGCAGCTGCGCTTAAACAATAAGCCATATATCTGAAGCCCCTAGTGTTGGATATTCTGGAAAAGGTGGATCGTAATATGAAGCTGTCTAATGTATCAATAGGAATCATTCCCATGGCAAAGAATCCTGCAAGGACTAGGGCTACTTGGACCCCCAGAGTCGCTGACGCCACTGCGGATAGCGTGATAGCAGAGATTTGAGTAGCGGTATCAAATCCTAACCCAAATACTATTCCTGTAATCAAGGCAGAACTAAAAGGATTCATTATTCCGAGCCTAGATAGAATCTTGGTTGCAAGGATTGCTGACCCAGTTTTACCCCATTTCTTCAATGAGTAAACGTTTACTGCTCCAATCACTCCCAATGCAATGGCTCCTATCACTCCTCCCCAAAATGAGAGATTGTCTACACTTGTTATACTGCCCATAAAATATATGATAAGAATCATTTCGGCGAGGACAGAAATCATATGACCCAAACTAAATCCGGCCCCTATCCATTGTGATTTTCTTGTAGCATTATGTAGTCTTACTAGATTATCTATTGCTGTTATATGGTCTACATCAAGAGCGTGACGTAAACCTAGCAGTACCATTGTAGGAATCGAAACAAGAACAAATGTCAGTGTATCTGCCATTGAACGACCTCTAACTATCAAATTATGATGCTTATATCTTTTAGTTTATTCGATTGTATCTTTTAACAAAAGTATCTAATGGACAAACTCAAAAAATTATGAACACAATTAAATATTTTGTGAACAAATTTGCAGAGTCGGGAGCGCTGGCAACAAATCCTTGTCTGAATTTTGGATTAAAGTAAATTATTCAGATTTTGACTTTACAATTATGAATCGATCATCGTAATTTCCAGTTCCGACATTGTGAAATGTTCCTGTCAGTACGTTTTGCTCCGCTTTGGTGATATTTACATGCAGAAATCCAGTCTCACGAAACTGAGTTACCATAAATGGAGCTTGTCCCCTGAAATCATAAAGATTATTCCCGGCAGTGCCAACTACAACGTAGATAGGAACACCGGGCATGGAATAATAAGAAGCGTTTACATCTTTTATTATTGGTTCCCGCGAGTGCACTACATTGTACACCAATGGATAGGATCTCTGATAATTATGATTGTGGGAAGTCATAACTAAATCAACCCCGTATTTTTCAAATAGTGGAGCATAAGTTTCTCTAAGAATTTCAGTAGATGGATGAATAGTAGGTGAAGTATATAATGGTCTGTAGCCGTAGACTATTATCCAATCTACGTTTGTATTGTTCGCTGCCTTGCTTAAATCATCATTGATAAACTCATACTGTGCAGAACCAGGTGCATATGGAATAAACGCACTCTTCCCTGTTGACATTGCCAAGAAATGAACGTTTTTGTAATCAAAAGAGTAAAATGGACTTTCTAAATCAAAATGTCTAACAAAGTCACTAAATCGAGATGATGAACGTACCTCATTACTATCAGTATCGGATTCTCCTAACGCAATTTTAAACTTATCTTTATTATCTAATTTTGAGACAATATCAAAAAAGCAGTTTGGATTTTTCACCTCTGACAAATCGCCCAGCGCAAAGGCTAGATCGGTATCCTGTTCTACCATGTCCTTTATGGTTTGTCTGGTCTTTGAGTCACAACCATAATCACCTGCAACTACAAAATCTAATTCGGAATTTGGAATATGCAGATCCAGATTGCCACCTAAAGCACTATTATCTTTTGACGACTCAGAAGAGTCCACGACATCAAAAGAACTTGTAATAAAAGATGACTTATACCCCTGACTTGAAGCGTCTACTTCTACGGTTAGAGGCCCGACGTCGCCTTTCTTTCCAATAGTCCAGGAATAAATGAACTTGCCATTATTATCCGTTTTTCCTACAAATTCTTTCTCAAAGTTATTTCCTGGATATATCAATTTTCCATTTATTTCAGCATTTGTAATTGGTCTCTTGGCTGAATCTGTAACAGTTATTGTAGTGTTTTGAATATTACCTCTTGCAATCGGGTTCTTCTGAGCGAGAATTGAAACAAGCAAGGAACTGTCGTTATTTCCTGATTCTTCAATGTTTGATAAATTAGTTTCTGATACATTAGAACGTTCTACAGATTGTATCTGACTCGACTGTGGTGGAGCTATCTGTACGTTACTTAAATTAGGAATTCCATTAACAAATACACTATACCAACGTGTAGGTGCGGACTCGCACAATAATTTTGCAGTTATCTTGTTCACACCTTCAATAACATGTGTATAGTTGTTACTTAAAGCGAATTCCCATCGAGAAAAATCATCCATCCCCTCGGTTCCTCTTGCAAAGGCATTTTGGTAGGGTCTAATATCATTAACAATTACAGAGACTGAACAATTCTTAACAACATCATCTGAAGATTGACCTGAAATTAATAGATCTTTTCCTACAGTTGCGTTTTGTGTCGTAACAGGACCAAGTATCTTTATTGACTCCTGTGTTAAAAATGGCAATTGTTTCGTTGAACTCTGGGCAAATATCAACTGACTTGGAGTAAACATAAGTAAAATAACCAAGGATAAAAAACTAATAGTAACACGGAAAGATAATGTTGATTCACCGGACAATTGGCTTAAAATTGATACTGGTCATATATATTTTGAAGCTTAGTATCTGCGCATTTTATCAGGCTCTCAAAAGCAAGAACTTTAGATATTTACGCTCAATGGATCCTGTTCTCCTTAGACTAATTTAAACCCACTTGCGAAACAAACAACTAGATTAATTAATTAATTGTTTTTACTATTGACGACTATTGGGGTAGTTGGGTATCGGTTAGATACATGCATAATAGATGCATAATCGCTAATAATCATTTAGTCTTGCTGTTAACTCTTTTCCTTTTTGGTTTCTATACTTGCCTTGAGAGCTTGAAGTAAATCCTTGGTTGGTGTTGTTTCTTTTGGTGCTGTTGTTATGAATTTCTTACCTTTACTTTTCGCCTCAATAAGTTTTCGTAGTTCCTCTACGTACGTGTCAGAATATTTACCAATATCGAATTCCTTATTGTGGTATTTTTGAACTAGAATTTCTCCCAGGGATACCTCTTGTGAATCAAGCTTTATTTTCTTGACTCCCATTTCAGGAATATCTTCGACCGGTCTTAACTCGTCCAAATAATTTAGAATATGCATAACCAGACCTCTCTGATAGGGTCTTAACGCAACAAGGCTCTCCTTGTCTTTAAGAATTACTTTACCTATTGCAACCATATTATTATCGTTTAGTATCTTAACCAAAAGAGCATAGGGTTTTGCGTTTCCAGCTTTAGGATCAGTTGCAACATAATAGCTATCCTGAATAAAAATTGGGTCGAGATCACGAAAATCAATGAATTCTTTTATATCGACGCTTTTAGTTGTCTTTAATTTAATTTTCTGTAATTCGTCTTTTTCAAAAACTATATAGTTATCCTTTATTTTCTCGTATCCCTTTTTAATTTCAGAATAGTCTACCTCTCTATCCTCTACAGGACACCATTTTTTGTACCTTATTCTATGTCCATTTTTACATAATTGATTGAAAACATATTCTTTCTTATTTGTTGCAGTATACAATTTGACAGGAATTGTCACAAGTCCGAAAGAGATACTTCCTTGCCAAGAGCTCCTTACTGCCATACAAAATTAGAGTGCAACAAAGATTATAAGAGCTTGAGGGAAACGGAAAGCCCCGATATTGAATTGTGAGGTCAATTAAGAATTATTAGATAGAATGTTTCCTATGTTAACTACATGGTCGAAGAATCCTACATTACCAAAGTATTGCCACATTCAATTAAATTCTATTTGCCTCGGACCGAGGGTTACATGGATGTTGTAAAGGAAATAGTTTCCCGATTCGGGAGCGTGTCATTGATAGAATTAGACGGCTATTTTGAAGGAAAATTTGAACCCGTAAAGTACATGCGGTTAGAAGTTCACACAGAAATAATAGAAGAACGACATGTTATAGAATATGCCAATAAGATTCGTATTAGGTTAAAACAAAATTCATTAGCACTCGAATTCAATAATAAGTTGATTCTGGTTGTTAAAAACTGAAATTACGCGGGAACAAGAAGGAGATTATTACATGGAAGTTAGAGTTGTAATTTCCTGAAAATGTTTGTTACCAAATTAAGAAAGTATTTAGTTCTGTCATCAATTGTTCTAGAGAGTGAAAGTGAACTACGAACATTAAAATGAATGCAACAGAGATACAAAGTGAAACAGATTGAATTCAAAATCAAATGCTACACTAACAAATGAGAGATGCTAATACAAATGGCGAAGAGTCTAGCAGTTACAATTGTTTTAGCAGTAGTAATCGCAGGGCTTGGACACATATATCTAGGATATAAAAAACGCGGAATAGTAATTTTGATTGCTCGAATAGCCATTTGGCTGAGTGTGGCATTGCTTGTTCCATTTCCATTGAGTCTTGTACTTGGTTTGGGCTTGGGCGGTGGCTTTTGGCTCTGGCAGTTAATAGACGTGGTAAGACTATTTAATAAAAGGAAATCAAATTTAGATGAACCAATAAATGAGAAAGCATGAGACTTGATTTTTCAGACTTTACAGTCCTAGTTATGGTATTAGAGCTGTACCTTGCACTTAATTTTACCATCAAGATTATTTCCCATCCTTTAGGACTGTATTTCCTTTTGGGATCCTAGACGAATATCTTCATTATTCCTAATACTACTGCTGCAACCGCAGCACTGGCTGGTATAGTGATAATCCAGGCATAAACTATTCTCTTGCCAACGCCCCATCTAACTGCCGAAAGCCTTTTTGTAGCTCCCACACCCATGATAGCACCAGCGATTGCGTGAGTAGTACTAACAGGAATACCTAGCCAAGCCATAGACGTCAATATGACACCTCCTCCTGTTTCAGCACAAAAACCTTGGTAGGGACGCAGACTAGTTAACTTGAAAGCCATAGTTTTAACTATTCGCCAACCTCCAAAGAATGTCCCAAGTGCAATCGCTATAGCAGAGGCCAATATTACTTCTATGGGAACCGAGAATGAGGTAGAGTCAAGCATACCACCTGAAATCAACAAGGCTGTTATAACTCCCATTGTTTTTTGCCCGTCGTTAGCACCGTGTGTTAGCGAGAAAAAAATTGAAGAACAAATTTGAAGACGGCCAAAAATCTTGTTTACATATGAAGCAGTATACCTCCTGAATAAATACATGATAATTATTGCGATACCAAATGCGCTACAAAATCCTAGAGTAGGAGATATCACTATAAAAGTTAAGGTCTTTTCTATGCCAGGTAAAACTAGAGCTGATGTTCCTCCTGCCAGTAATGCTGAGCCTATTAGTCCTCCAATTAACGCATGACTGCTGGAAGACGGAAGGCCGAAATACCAAGTAACAAGGTCCCATATTATGGCCCCTATTAAACCTGCAAATATGACATCGACTGTAGAAAATGAGGGTTGTATGATTCCTTTTCCAACTGTATGAGCTACAGCAGTACCGAAGATGAAAGGGCCAGCAAAATTGGCTACAGCTGCGATCCCTACGGCATATAGTGGTCTAAGTACTCGAGTGCCTACTACCGTTGCAATAGCGTTAGCTGAGTCATGAAAACCATTTACAAAATCAAAGAAGAGGGCGACCGAAATAGCAATGTAGACCGAGACTTCAATTGGAAGCAAACTAATCCTCAGCGATATTTTAAAGCGACGTCTTCTATAGCATCAGCAACATCTCTAGACCGGTCCAGCGCATTCTCCAGTGTTTCGTAAACTTCCTTCAATTTTATAATGTCTATTGCATCGTGCGTTTCAAACAAATTGGCAATTGCAAGACGATAAACACTATCTCCATCATGTTCACACTTGCTAATTGCTTTCGAGTGTATCAATAGTTTCTCTCGCTTACCCTTATGTAATTCGGACACGCCTTTGTAGATTCCTTCGGTTGCTGTTACCAATAGAGTAACTAATTCCTGTAAATGAAGAGATGGCTTTTGAATCTTAAAAAGAACTAGTTTGTCAGAAGTACCATAAGTCGAATCAAGCACCTGGTCTATGGCACTTGTCAATTCGGAGATGTCTTCCTTGTCAAGTGGCGTGATGAATGTCTTGTCTATTATTGTAAATAGCTTATGAGTAAGTTGATCGCCTTCCTGTTCCAAATTTTTTAACGTAGTATTATTTTCCTTTAATGTGCTAAAATCGCTTATTGACTCAGATAGAACAGATGCTGCCTTCACTAAAATACTTGCTTGGTTTTGCAATAAGGTCATAATTTCAACATCATTTGCACGCACCCAAGAGAGCCAGCCGCTAGTCATAGAGACTTCGTTGTAACTTTGATTATAGATACTTTTCCGAAAGCCATACTAACTGGTTCGCTCACAATTAAAACTCTAACAAAATCGGTAGTGCAGTAGTTGCAACCTATGAGCTAAATTATCAAAAAGAAAGAGTAATTGCTCTTGGGCTATATTCGGACGACATTATAATTAATGGTACCTTTGACCGTTACTTTGATAATTTGATTTACAATATGCCGTGCGTAATCAGAATTAATTAATTGATTATTTGCAATTATTCTAAATTCTACGTTCAAAAATTCGAGTTTCGACATTATATCAATTAGAACGTCATACAAAATCGTGAATAGCTAATCAGTAATACATATTAAATCATTTTGACAATTCTAGTAAGTATTGTTTTGATTTTAGCAAGTACCAGGATAATTTTGACCTTTCTTCTAGTTGCCGTCCTTATCAGTGCTACTTCATTGGGCTCATATGCATCGACAACCAAGATGACTAGCAGCCAACCCATCAACGGGGTTGTCATGAAAGGGGCTTTTGTTAATATGAAACAGCATGATAACGGTTCACCTGAAGCTCCACAAGATTACATTGATGATAGTTTAAAAATGATTTCTAAAGCTGGTTTGGATCATGCTAGATTCTTGTTCTATTGGGAGGCTTTTGAAAGGGACCCCAAGGCCTTCATGAAGGAAATAGAATCAGTAGCGAAAGCAGGAGATAAGTATGGCGTGAAAATCATTTATGACAACCATCAATGGCATACTTCTTCCTGGCTTGAAGACAAAGGAACAGGTTTTCCTTGGTCTCTGTTTGAAGATTCAAAATATTCCAAAGGCGGTGGCGGTAACACTCCTGATAAAGGTGCTCAGGTCTTTTGGAAGGACTGGTGGGACAGATCTGTGAAAGATAATGAGGGAAAAGATGGTTGGACACTAATGGCAGAATATCTAAAGAAAATAGTATTGGCAGTCGATAATCATTCAAGTACCTTGGGGTACGAAATACTAAGCGAGCCTCACGTTGATAATACGGATCAATGGTCTAAAATAGGAAAATTTAATAGCTTTATTACTGAAGAGTTGAGAGATATCACTAGTAAAACGATAGTCTACAGCATGAATGTTCCGGTTGACTTGAATAGCAACATTAACATTTCACCACAAAACTTGGCAAAAATGGCACCTTCTTCTAAGCAGAACACCGCTTTCAAAATAAGTGTCTATGGAGTTCCTGATAGAGATGACTACCAAAAAGAGAGATTTGATTTGTTTTTGGATACAAGGGATCTAACTGGAGTACCGCTATACATAGGTGAGTGGAATAACGTTGTAAGGACAAAAGAGGGTGGAGTATTCAAAATCAACCCAGGTGCGAGCGATTTTACAAATTCTAATGCCGGAAAGATACTCGAGGCTTTTAAAAAAGAAGGCGTTTGGGGGACGGCTTTTTGGAAGTGGGATTATAGGGATGCAGATACGGCCAGCTTTAACTTGGTTAATGATGAGAGTGGCAAATTAGTTCCCACCAAGTACTTTGGTATCTTAGAAGATACAGTCGAAAAGGTTTATGGTTCTTTCGATAGTGTATCAACTTCGGATGTATCAGCTTCTGGTAATACATCAACTGGTGGTGGTAATGATGATACAGCAACTTCGGATGTATCAGCTTCTGGTAATACATCAACTG
>Ga0209966_1000332_pt1 | contig 14976 bp, 12 predicted proteins | sample RhisoiCoNPM_FD_187575 | JGI IMG/M metagenome (GOLD analysis project Ga0209966, IMG submission 187575) | Arabidopsis thaliana rhizosphere microbial communities from the Joint Genome Institute, USA, that affect carbon cycling - Rhizosphere... | ecosystem: Host-associated > Plants > Roots >... | reverse complement strand
CGCATGACAATCACGACAGTACTTCTGCGACCGACGTAGTGGTCGAGGATCCTCCACGTGAACCACGGCACGATCACCGTGAAGCCAAGCCATACCCACGTGAGGTCCACGCGATCCAATACACGAAGGTCGATAGGATCGAATACTCGAAGGATGTTGGAGGCTGCGGTCTCGACCACCGCAGTCGTCGCCGCGGTCTGCGCCGCCAGCCTCGCGATGAGCACTACCAGTGCCGCGAGGACAGCGAGCGCCAATACGACGTAGAAGACATCGCCCATCGCCAGGAAATTATATCAGCCGCCGCGCGCCTCCTGCGTGAAGAATCCGGCTAGCTGCCGCGCAGGACGGCAAGCGGCGGGACCGTCAGCACGCGCCGGGTCACGATCCATCCCGCGAGGGCCACGCCCAGCGCGGTGCCGGCGACCCCGATGAGCCAGACGGCCGGATCGGGCGCGTACTCCAGCTGCAGGAAGCGGTGCGCGATGAAGTACGCGAGGCCGGTGGCCGCCACCCCGGTGGAGTGCGTGCTACACCGATGGAATCGGCATCGGCCGGCGGATGGCGAGCACGGTCAGATCGTCGTTGAGGCGCGTGTCCGTCGCGTGCGCCTCGACGCTCGAGACGATGGCCCTGCCGAGCGTGACGGCGTCTTCCCACCAGTGCCGGCCGATGACGTCGCCGAGGCCCGCCTCGTCGCGGACGCGACGCGTGTCCTTCGCGACCGGCACGCTCTCCCCGGTGAGCGCGGCCTCGGCGGTCTGCAGCGCGGCGACCTCGATCAAGCGCGCGTCCGCCGGGATGGTGTCGCCTTCCTCCGCGAGGAGGATATCGCCCGGCACGAGCTCGGACGCCGGCACGGTCTGCCGCGTCCCGTCCCGGACCACGTGGGCATCCGCGGCGGACATCTGCCGCAAGGCCGCCACCGCGTGCTCGGCGCGTGACTGCTGCACGTGGCCGAGGATCGCGTTCAGGAGCACGACCGCGAAGATCGCCATCGCCTCGTAGGGCAGCGCGGAGTCGCGTTCGTAGACCCAGAGCCCGGCCGAGATCGCGGTCGCGACGAGCAGCAGGACGACGAGCACGTCACGGAACTGGGCGAGGAACTTCCTCCACGCCGGCACGGGCCTCTCGCTCATCAGCTCGTTCCGGCCGTGGCGCTCGAGCCGGGCCCGCACCTCGCCCTCGCTCAGGCCGAGCTCGCCGTCCGTGTCGAGCGCGGCCAGCACCTCGTCGACCGGACGCCGGTACGCGGCGGTCGGATCGAGCGTGAGGGATGGAGCGCCCACGGCGGGATAGGTTACCTCTGCGCGCGGCGGGCCGCCACGAGACGTGCCCGTGGCCGCATGGCCGTTGCGGTGTCGGCTTCAGGGCAGGGTCGCATCGTTGACACGGCTCCGGCAGGGGCGCATGCTGCCGAGGGTCTCGCGGAGGCGCCGCGCGGTTCCTCACACGGTCGTGAACAGGAGACAGCCATGAGCCCGACCACCCCGCCGACAGGACGGAAGCCCGATCCCGGGAAGGGCGCACCGGGAAACGTGCCGCGCAAGGCCTGGCTCTGGTTCCTGCTGATCTTGGTCGCGAACTTCGCGCTCTCGCGCTTCCTGGTCCCGGGCCCGGAGGGGCCGGTCACCGTTCCCTATACCCTGTTCAAGGAGGAGGTCGGGAAGGGCAACGTCGAGGCGATCCACGCCCAGGGCGACGCCATCACCGGCCGATTCAAGGCCCCGGTCACCTACTCGCCCCCGGCCAACAAGGCCGCCGCGCCCAAGAGCGAGCCCTCGCCCCCGGCCAACAAGGCGGCCGCGCCCAAGAGCGAGCCCCCATCCCCGAAGCCGGTGACCGCATTCACCACCACGATTCCCTCCTTCTCGGACCCCGGGCTCGAAGGCTTCCTGATCTCCCACGGCGTCGAGATCCTCGCCCAGCCGATCCAGGAAGGTGGCAACCCCTGGGCGACGCTGCTGTTCGGGTTCGGTCCGGCCCTGCTCTTCATCGGCTTCTACGTGTGGATGTTCCGCCGGGCGCGGCAGGGCGCAGGGATGGGGATGGGCGGAGGGCTCATGGGCATCGGCAAGAGCAAGGCGCGTCGGTACGACCAGGAGCAGGATACGAAGGTCACCTTCGACGACGTCGCCGGTATCGACGAAGCCGAGAACGAGCTGGTCGAGATCGTGGATTTCCTCAAGGATCCCCCGAAGTACACGCGCCTGGGCGGAACGGCGCCGAAGGGCGTCCTGCTGGTGGGCGCGCCGGGTACCGGCAAGACCCTGCTCGCGAGGGCGGTCGCCGGAGAGGCCGGGGTGCCGTTCTTCTCCATGAGCGGCTCGGAGTTCGTGGAGATGATCGTGGGGGTGGGCGCGGCGCGGGTGCGCGACCTCTTCAAGCAAGCCCGTGAGCACGCGCCGGCGATCGTCTTCATCGACGAGCTGGACGCCATCGGGCGCGCGCGGGGGCAGGTGGTGATCGGGGGCTCGAGCGAGCAGGAGCAGACCCTCAACCAGATCCTGACCGAGATGGACGGCTTCTCCAGCCGCGAGGGCATCATCGTCCTGGCCGCGACCAACCAGCCGGACGTGCTCGACAAGGCCCTCCTGCGACCCGGACGCTTCGACCGGCGCGTGGTGGTCAACCTCCCCGACAAGACCGGGCGCGAGGCGATCCTCAAGGTCCACATCCGCAAGGTGCCGCTCGCGGCCGACGTGAGCCTGGCCGACCTCGCCGCCACGACGCCGGGATTCTCGGGAGCCGATCTGCGGAACCTGGTCAACGAGGCGGCGCTGCTGGCCGCCCGGCGCGGCCAGAACGAGGTCCATCACAAGGACTTCCTCGACGCGCTGGAAAAGATCGTGCTCGGTGCGGAGCGCCCCCTCTTGCTGACTCGCGCCGACAAGGAGCGCATCGCCTACCACGAGGGCGGGCACACCATCCTGGGCCTGGTGGTGCCGGGCGCGGATCCGGTGAATCGCGTGACGATCGTGCCGCGCGGGCAGGCCCTCGGCGTCACCTATCAGCGCCCCGACAGCGATCGTTACAACTACCCGGAGGCCTATCTCCGGGGACGGATCGTCGGAGCGCTGGGAGGTCGCGCGGCCGAGGAGATCGTCTACGGCACCAGGACCACCGGGGCCGAGAGCGACATCGAGCAAGCCACCAACCTGGCCCGCCGGATGGTCACGCGCTGGGGCATGAGCGACCGGGTCGGGCTGGTGCAGCTCGCGCCGCGGGAGAATCCCTATCTGGGCGGCTCAAGCGGATACACCGGCGAGAAGCCGTTCAGCGAGGCGACCGCCGAAGCCATCGACGCCGAGGTGCTCCGGATCATCAATGAGGGCCACGACGAGGCCAGGCGCCTCCTGAGCCGACATCGCAAGCAGCTCGACGCGCTCGCCGAAGCCCTGGTTTCGCGAGAGACCCTCAACGAGAAGGAGATCCTCGAGGTCACGGGACTTCCGCCCGCCCCGCCCCTGAGCGACAAGATGCTGCCCCTTCCCGCCACGGAAGGCAGCAATGCCGGCGCGCGGACGGGCTGAGTCGCTCGCATCTACCATCGCGAGAGCCGACCGGCTACCCACCACCACGTCGGGTGCCCGCCGCCCTCCCGCGCCAGCTCCTCGAGCGCGGCGGAGGCCGCGCGGGTCGCCTCGGGAACCCACCGGGCGCTCTCGCCGCCGTGACCGCGCACCGCCTCCAGCGCCGCGCGACAGACCGTCTCGACCATCTCGTCCGGCGCGCCCGCGTCCCGGGCGAGCCGGCAGGCCGCGCGCACCATCGCCTCGACCGCGTCGCTCACCTCGCGCGGGCCCAGCGGCCCCCGCTCGATGCGCGAGACGACCAGCTCACGCACCGTGAGGCGCACCCCGCGGATCGGGACCCCCGCGCGCAGGAGCGCCTCCAGCTCGGCGGCGATGACGTCCTCGAGGGTGGTCACGCCACCGGCTCCACCCGCAGCGCGTCCCCGGCCGCGTCCACCCGCACCGCCGAGCCGTCGCGCAGCTTGCCGGCCACGATCAATCGCGCGACCGGCGTCTCGACCTCCCGCTGGATCACCCGCTTGAGCGGCCGCGCCCCGAAGACCGGGTCGTAGCCCACGTGGGCCAGATGGGCCCGGGCCCCGTCGGTGACCTCGATCGAGATCCGGCGCTCCGCGAGCCGGCGACGCAGCCCCTCGAGCTGGATCTCCACGATCTTCCCGAGCTCCGCCTCGGTGAGCGCGCGGAAGACCACGATCTCGTCCACGCGGTTCAGGAACTCGGGCCGGAACTGGCGGCGCAGCGCCTCGAGCACCTGCTCGCGCATGCGCTGGTAGCCGCGCTCGTCCGCGTCGCGCACCTCGAGGATGAGCTGGCTGCCGATGTTGGAGGTCATGATGATGACGGTGTTCTTGAAGTTGACCGTGCGGCCCTGGCCGTCGGTGAGGCGGCCGTCGTCGAGCACCTGGAGCAGCACGTTGAAGACGTCGGGGTGCGCCTTCTCGATCTCGTCGAGCAGCACCACCGAGTAGGGCTTCCGCCGCACCGCCTCGGTCAGCTGGCCGCCCTCCTCGTAGCCGACGTAGCCCGGCGGGGCCCCGATGAGCCGCGCCACCGTGTGCTTCTCCATGTACTCCGACATGTCGAGGCGCACGATGTTGTCCTCGTCGTCGAAGAGCGTCGCGGCGAGCGCGCGCGCCAGCTCGGTCTTGCCCACTCCGGTCGGCCCCAGGAAGAGGAAGGAGCCGATCGGGCGCTTGGGATCCTTGATGCCGGCCCGGGCCCGGAGGACCGCGTCGGCCACCGCGCGGACGGCCTCGTCCTGGCCCACGACGCGCTCGTGCAGCTCCTCCTCCAGCCGGAGGAGCTTCTGCATCTCGCCTTCCATGAGCTTCGAGAGCGGAATGCCCGTCCACCGGGAGACGACCTCGGCGATGTCCTCCTCGTCCACTTCCTCCTTGATGAGCCGGCGGCCGCCCGCGGCCTGCGCCCGCTCCTCCTCCTCCTTCAGCTCGCGCTCGAGCCCGGCCAGCGTCCCGTACTGCAGCTCGGCCACCCGGTTCAGGTCGTAGGCGCGCGTGGCCTTCTCGATGTCGACCTTGACCTCCTCGATACGCTTCCGGAGCTGCCGCGGGCGCTCGATCGCCGCCTTCTCGCGCTCCCACTGCTCGCGGAGCGTCGCCGCCTCCGCCTGCAGCCGGGTCAGCTCCTCGTCGAGCTTGCCCAGGCGATCGCGGGAGGCCGCGTCGGTCTCCTTCTTGAGGGCCTCCCGCTCGATCTCGAGCTGCAGCACCCGCCGGGTGATCTCGTCCAGCTCCGCCGGCATCGAATCGATCTCGGTCCGGAGCCGGGCCGCCGCCTCGTCGACCAGGTCGATGGCCTTGTCGGGGAGGAAGCGATCGGCGATGTAGCGGTCGGACAGCACCGCGGCGGCCACCAGGGCCGAGTCCTTGATGCGCACGCCGTGATGGACCTCGTAGCGCTCGCGGAGCCCGCGGAGAATGGAGATGGTGTCCTCGACCGAGGGCTGGTCCACCATGACCGGCTGGAACCGGCGCTCGAGCGCCGCGTCCTTCTCGATGTGCTTCTTGTACTCGTCGAGGGTCGTCGCCCCGATGCAGTGCAGCTCGCCCCGGGCCAGCGCGGGCTTGAGCAGGTTGCTCGCGTCCATGGCCCCCTCGGCCGCGCCCGCGCCCACCACCGTGTGCAGCTCGTCGATGAAGAGGATGACCTCGCCCTGCGCGTCGTGGACCGCCTTGAGCACCGCCTTGAGCCGCTCCTCGAACTCGCCGCGATACTTGGCGCCCGCCACCAGCGCGCCCATGTCGAGGGTCACCACGCGCTTGCCCTTGAGCCCCTCGGGCACGTCCCCGCGGACGATGCGCTGGGCCAGGCCCTCCACGATCGCGGTCTTCCCGACGCCCGGCGCGCCGATCAGCACCGGGTTGTTCTTGGTGCGGCGCGAGAGGATCTGGACGACGCGACGGATCTCCTCGTCGCGGCCGATGACCGGGTCGAGCTTGCCTTGCCGGGCCAGCTCGGTCAGGTCCCGCCCGTACTTCTCGAGGGCCTCGTAGGTGCCTTCCGGCGTCTGGCTGGTCACGCGCTGGCCGCCCCGGACCGCCGCGGTCGCCTCCAGCAGCTTGTCCCGGGTGAGGCCGGCGGCCTGGAAGGTCTCCGCGACGGCGCGATCCTTGTCGACGAGGGCGAGCAGCAAGTGCTCGACGCTCACGAACTCGTCCTTCATGCGCTGCGCCTCGGCCTCCGCGGCCGTCAAGGTCTCGTTCAGGCGGGACGAGATGTAGACCTGGCCGCCCTGCGCGCCCGGCCCCGAGACCCGAGGCAGCCGGCCGAGCGCCTGCCGCAGCCGCTGCGCCAGGGTCGCCGGATTGGCGCCGGCCTTCTCCACGACGCGCGCGGCGACGCCGCCGTCCTGCTCGAACAGGGCCACCGCGAGATGCTCGGGCTCGATCTGGGTCTGCCCCTCGCGCTGGGCCATGGTCTGCGCCTGGCGCAGCGCATCCTGCGCCTTCTCGGTCAGCCGATTGGGATCCATGCCGGTCTCTCCTTCTTCTTCATGGTCCGCTGCCCCGCCGCCGGGCCAGCTCCGCTTCGAGACGGTCCAGACGCTCCAGCAGGTCCGCGATGATGGCCGCGCCGATGAGATTCACGCCGAGATCGGCGTTGAGGCGCAGCATCCGCTGGAGCCGCAGCAGCGCCTCGGCCGTGAACTCCTCCGGCCCGCCGCCGGCCGGCTCGACGAGGCCGAGGTGGATCAGACGCTCGAGCCGCTCCCGCGTGATGCCGGCGGCCGTCGCGAGCTCGTCACGGGAAAGCCACCGCTCGCCCTGCAGCCGGGCCCGGACGACGGGCGGGGACAGCCACGGCCGATGCCGGATGCGCATGTCCGTCATGCTCCGGCCGGCCGATCGGCCGGGGCCGCGGCGGCGCGGCGCAGCGCCTCGTAGGCGTCCCGCTCCGCTCCGCTCGGCCGCTCGGGGACCACGATGCGCACCGCCGCGTAGAGGTCGCCGCGCGTGCCGTCCGCTCTGGGCAGCCCGCGGCCTCGCAGGCGCAGTCGCCGGGCGTTCTGGGTCCCCGCGGGCACCGTGAGCGTCACCGCGCCATCCGGCGTGTCGACCCTCACCTCCGCCCCGAGCACCGCCTGCCACGGCCAGATCGTCAGGTCCATCTCCAGGTCGTCGCCCGTCACGCGATACCGCGGGTGCGGGACCAGGCGCACGTGGAGGTAGGCATCGCCCGGCGGGCCCCCGTTCGTGCCGGGACCTCCCTGGCCCGCCAGACGCAACACGACCCCGTCCCGCACGCCGGGGGGAATCTCCACGTCGAGGCTCTTGCCCTCCCCGATCTGGATCCGGCGCTTGCCGCCCCGGAGCAGATCGTCCAGGGTGACCGGCAGCTCCGCCTCGACGTCGTGGCCCGGCATCGTGACCCGCACGCCGCGGCGGCCGGCCCGCGCCCCCGCTCGCCCGAAGAGCGAGGCGAAGAAGTCGCTGACCTCGTCGAAGTCTTCGACCGACGACGCCTCCCCGCCCCGCCCGGCCGCGCCCGGCGGCGGGGTGAAGTCCATCCCGCTCTTCCAGTTCGCGCCGAGCGCATCGTACTTGGCCCGCTTGTCGGGGTCGCTCAGGACCTCGTAGGCTTCGTTGATCTCCTTGAAGCGCTCCGCCGCCTTCTCCCGCTCCGCCCCGGGCTGCAGGTCCGGGTGATGCTTCCGGGCGAGCTGCCGGTAGGCCCGCTTGATGTCGGCCGCGGCGGCGGCGCGCGGCACTCCCAGCACCTCGTAGTAGTCGCGGAATTTCACCGCCACGGCCGGGCGGACTCCTGGGTCGTCGTCAGCCGCAGGCCAGCGTCCATCTGGGCCTCCTTAGCGTTTCGGGTCGTCGGCCTCTTTGAACTCGGCGTCGACGACGTCGCCCGCCTGCGGCCCGCCCGACGGCGGCTGACCTCCGCCCGGCGTGGTCGGGCGGGACGCGGCCTCGGTCAGGGCGCGGGCCGCGCGGGACAGGTCGTCCTGGACCCGCCGGATCCGCTCGACATCGCCGCCCTTCAACGCCTCGCGCGCGTCGGCGAGCGCGCGCTCGACCGCACTCCGGTCGGCATCGGACAGCCTGGCGCCGTGCTCCGCCAGCGTGCGCTCCGTGGAGTACACGAGCGAGTCGGCCTGATTCCGCAGCTCGACCTCCTGCCGCCGCCGAGCATCGTCGGAGGCATGCGCCTCGGCTTCCTTCACCATGCGGTCGACCTCCGTCTTGCTCAGGCCCGACGAGGCGGTGATGGTGATCTGCTGCTGCTTGCCCGTCGCCATGTCCTTGGCGGAGACGTTGAGGATCCCGTTGGCGTCGATGTCGAAGGCCACCTCGACCTGCGGCACGCCGCGCGGAGCCGGCGCGATCCCGTCGAGACGGAACTGTCCCAGCGTCCGGTTGTCGCGGGCCAGCGACCGCTCGCCCTGGAGGACGTGGATGTCCACCGACGGCTGATCGTCGGCCGCCGTGCTGAAGATCTCGCTCTTCCGGGTCGGGATGGTCGTGTTCCGCGGGATCAGGGTGGTCGTGACGCCGCCCAGGGTCTCGACACCCAGCGAGAGCGGGGTGACGTCGAGGAGCACGACATCCTTGACCTCACCGGCCAGGATCCCGCCCTGGATGGTGGCGCCCACCGCGACCACTTCGTCGGGATTCACGCCCTTGTGCGGCTCCTTGCCGAAGAGCTGCTTGGTCAGCTCCTGCACCTTCGGCATGCGCGTCTGGCCGCCCACCAGGATGGCCTCGTCGATGTCGGCCGCGGTGATCCCGGCATCCTTCATCGCCTGCCGGCAGGGCTCCGCGGTCCGCTCCACCAGGTCGGCCACCAGGGCCTCGAGCTTCGCGCGCGTCAGGGTCATCACCAGGTGCTTGGGCCCGGTGGCGTCCGCGGTGATGAAGGGCAGGTTGACCTCGGTCTGGATCGTCGAGCTCAGCTCGATCTTGGCCTTCTCCGCGGCCTCCTTCAGTCGCTGCAGCGCCATGCGGTCCTTCCGCAGGTCGATGCCGTGCTCCTTCTTGAACTCCTCGCCGATCCAGTCGATGACGCGCTGGTCGAAATCGTCGCCCCCGAGGTGCGTGTCGCCGTTGGTGGACTTGACCTCGAATACCCCCTGGCCCAGCTCCAGGACGGAGATGTCGAAGGTGCCGCCCCCGAGGTCGTACACCGCGACCTCCTCGTCCTGCTTCTTCTCGAGCCCGTAGGCGAGGGCGGCCGCGGTGGGCTCGTTGATGATGCGGAGCACCTCGAGGCCGGCGATCCTGCCCGCGTCCTTGGTCGCCTGGCGCTGGCTGTCGTTGAAGTAGGCCGGCACCGTGATCACGGCCTGGGTCACCTTCTCGCCCAGGTGGGCCTCGGCCGCCTCCTTGAGCTTGCGGAGGATCATCGCCGAGATCTCGGGAGGCGAGTACTGCTTGCCCCGGATCTCGATGCGGACGTCGCCGTTCCCGGCCTGCACCACCCGATAGGGGACGAGCTTCGTCTCCTGCTGGACCTCCTCGTACCGGCGGCCCATGAACCGCTTGATCGAGAAGATGGTGTTCTCGGGATTCGTGATGGCCTGGCGCTTGGCGATCTGGCCGACCAGCACCTCGCCGTCCTTCGTGAAGGCGACGACCGAGGGGGTCAGCCGGCTCCCTTCCTGGTTCGGGATGACGAGAGGACTGCCGGCCTCCATGACGCCCACGACCGAGTTCGTGGTACCGAGGTCGATGCCGATGACCTTTGCCATTGCCGCCTCCTTCTATCGAGCCCCGAGCGAGTTCCGGTTACCGGGCCACCTCCGCCGCGATCGGGGTGAGGGCGTGCTTCAGGACCTCCTCGGCGTCCTCCACGAAGAGGAAGCGCAGCTCGCGCCGGAGCTCCTCCGGCACGTCCTCGACGTCTCGTTCGTTGCGGCGGGGCAGGATGACTTCCCGGATGCCGGCCCGGTGCGCCGCCAGCATCTTCTCCTTGATTCCGCCGACCGGGAGCACCCGGCCGCGAAGGGTGATCTCCCCGGTCATCGCGAGGTCGCCGCGCACCGGCCGCCGCGTGGCCAGGGAGGCCAGCGCGGTCACCATGGTGACCCCGGCCGAGGGCCCGTCCTTGGGGATGGCCCCGGCCGGGACATGCACATGAATCGTCTTGCCCTCGAAGATCTTCGGGTCGATGTCGAGCGCGGCCGCGTTCGCCCAGACGTACGAGACCGCGGCCTGGGCGCTCTCACGCATCACGTCGCCGAGCATGCCGGTGAGGACCAGCCGCTCCTCGCTGCTCGGCATCATGGTCGCCTCCACGAACAGGACGTCGCCGCCGGTCGGCGTCCACGCCAGCCCGGTCGCGATGCCCGGGCGGGAGGTTCGCTCCGCCACCTCGTCGAAGAATCGCGGGCGGCCGAGGTACTCGCCGAGGTTGTCGGCGGTGATGCGGACGGGATCGCGCTGCCCCTCGGCGAGCCGGCGGGCGACCTTCCGCGCCGCGGTGGCGATCTCCCGCTCGAGGCTCCGCACGCCCGCCTCGCGGGTGTACGCGCGCACGATGCGGCGAAGAGCGTCGGGGTCGAAGGCCAGCTCGCCCGCGGCGAGGCCGTGGGCCGCGAGCTGCTTGGGGATGAGGTACTGCTTCGCGATGCCCACCTTCTCGTCGTCCGTATACCCGGGCAGCGACAGGATCTCCATCCGGTCGCGAAGGGGCCCGGGAATGGTGTCGAGGGTGTTGGCCGTCGCGATGAACAGCACGTGCGAGAGATCGAAGGACACGCCCAGGTAGTTGTCGACGAAGGTGTGGTTCTGGGCCGGATCCAGCACCTCCAGCAGGGCCGAGGAGGGATCCCCGCGCCAGTCCGCTCCGATCTTGTCGATCTCGTCGAGCATGAAGACGGGATCGCGGCTCTCGGCTCGCCGGAGCCCCTGGATCACCCGGCCGGGCAGGGCGCCGATGTACGTCCGGCGGTGGCCCCGGATCTCCGCCTCGTCCCGCACCCCCCCGAGCGACATGCGCGCGAACTTCCGGCCGAGGGCGCGGGCGATGCTCTGGCCCAGGCTGGTCTTGCCCACGCCCGGCGGTCCGACGAAGCACAGGATGGGCTCGCGGGCCGGGCTGTCCCCGGTCACCGGTGGCGGCTCGGCCGGCTCCGGCGCCTCCCCGGAGGCGACACCGCGGCCCGCGCGCTCCTGCCGGAGCTTCTTGACCGCGAGGTACTCGAGAATGCGATCCTTGACCTTCTCCAGGTCGAAGTGATCCTCGTCCAGCACCCGCCGGGCGCGGAGGATGTCGATGGCGCCCGCGTCCTCCTTGCTCCACGGCAGGCTCACCAGCCACTCGAGGTAGGTGTGGATCATGCCGTGCTCGGGAGAGGCCGGCGAGATCCCGGCGAGGCGGGCGAGCTCGCGCTCCGCCTCGCGCCGCGCCTCTTCCGGGAGCGCGGCCTCCTCGACGCGACGGCGGAGAGCGCTCACGTCGCTGGCGGCCTCGTCCTCTTCGCCGAGCTCCCGCTGGATGGATCGGAGCTGCTCGCGCAGGTAGAAGTCGCGCTGCTTCTTGGTCAGCCGCTCCTCGGTGTCGCTCGCGATCTTGCGGCCGAGCTCGCGCACCGCCAGCTCCTTCTGCAGCAGGTCCACGAGGCGGCGAAGCTTGGCCGGCACCGGATCCAGCTCGAGGAGCGCCTGGCGCGCCGCCAGGTCGAGGGGCACCACCGTGGCGACGAAGTAGGCCAGCCGCAGCGGCTCCGCGAGGCTCTCCGCCGCGGCCGCGAGCTCGTCGGGCAGCTCGGGCGAGGCCCCGACGACGCGGCGGAACACGTCCACCACCGCGAGCCGGAGCGCGTCGGTCTCGGTGTCCGCGACGGTCGGCTCTCGGGACACCTCGACCCGCGCCACCAGGTAGGGCTCGGTGCCGACCAGATCGAGCAGCCGGATCCGCTCGACGCCCTGGACCATGAGACGGATGCTGCCGTCCGGGGCCCGCATGAGCTGGTGGATCATCCCCACGGTGCCGACACGGTACAGGTCTCCGAGCGCGGAGGCCTCGACCTTCGGATCGGGCTGCGCCACCAGGGCCACGAGCCGGTTGCCGCGCATGACGTCGTCGACGAGCCGGACCGAGCGCGGCTGTCCCACCGCGAGCGGCACCATCGTCAGGGGGAGCACCACCGCGTCCCGCAGCGGGAGGACGGGCAGCGCGTCGGGAACGACGACGTTGTCGGTACCGGCGGCCGCTTCCGCGGCCATCAGCGAGCCTCGCGCTTCGGCAGCGTGATGAGCAGGAGGCCCCGATCGTAGCGCGCGTCGACCCGCTCGGCGTCCACCGCCGCCACCAGCGGGAGCTCGACCCGGAACGGGCCCTGCCGGATCCTGACCGCGTGGAAGATCGTCGCCTCCTGCGGGGCGGCGAGGCGCCGCCGTCCTTCGACGACGAGCGCGTCCTCGAAGAGGACGACCTCGAAGTCCTCCTCGTGAACCCCCGCGAGATCCACCATGATCTCCACCGTGCGCGCGGTCTCGTACGTGTCGGCGTCGGGGTGCCAGCAGTCTTCCGCGAGCAGGCGCACCCGATCCGTCTGCCGGAAATCGTCGAACGAACCGGGCCGGCCCGGACGCACCACCATCGCGTAGCGGTAACTCAGGCGTCGGTAACGCATGGGCCCCCGCATCATCCACCCGCCGACAGGGGTTGTCCAGTCGCCGCGCGCTGCATTCGACCGTCTGCGGGACGACGCCGGCCTTCTAGTGCTTGTTCACCGTGCCCCGTCAGAATACGATCGGCGACAAGAAAGGGACACGCGATGAACATCGCCGTGATCGGTATCGGGGGTCGCGTCGGATCTCGCCTCGGGGCGGAGCTGCTCGCGCGGGGACATCGCGTGACCGGCATCGAGCGCCACCCCAAGCCCACCGACGCGAAGGAGGGCCTGACCCTGCGGCAGGGCGACGCCACCCAGCCCGCGGCGCTGGCGCCCCTGCTCGCGGGGCACGACGCGGTCGTGAGCGCTTCGCGATTCCAGACCTCGGACGCGACCGCGCTGATCGCCGCCGTGAAGACCGCGGGCGTCAAGCGCCTGCTCGTGGTGGGCGGAGCCGGCAGCCTCGAGGTCGCTCCGGGCCAGGCGCTCGTGGACACTCCCGGATTTCCGGAGGCCTACAAGGCCGAGGCCCGCGCGGGCGTGACGTTCCTGAACGCGCTGCGCGCGGAGAAGGATCTCGACTGGACCATCCTGTCCCCTTCCGCGGAGTTCGCGCCGGGGACGCGCACCGGGACGTTTCGCCTCGGCGGGAACGAGCTGCTGACCGATCGGACCGGCAGGAGCTGGGTGTCGATGGAGGATTTCGCGATCGCCCTGGTCGACGAGCTGGAGCAGCCGCGGCATCGCCGCGAGCGGTTCACCGTCGGGTACTGAGGGCCCGGGTCGGTGGCGGCGCGGTCGGGCGAGCAGTTCCTCCAGGGGTTGCGCGGCACCAAGCGGCAGCTCTGGCTCGAGGGGCAGCGCGTGGACGACGTGACCACGCATCCGGCGCTCGCGGGCGGGGCGCAGACGCTGGCCGGCATCTTCGACCGGCTCCACGCCTTCCCCGACGAGTGTCTGGTCCCGGACCCGGAGACCGGTGAGCCGCTCAACGTCGGCCACATGATCCCGCGCTCGATCGACGACCTCAAGCGGCGCAACCGGGGCCTGGCCCGCATCGCGGAGGCCACCGTCGGCCTCATGGGCCGCACCCCCGACTACATGAACGTGAAGTTCGCGAGCTTCGCCGGACGCTGGAAGGACTGGCTCGGCGCGGACGGGCGGAACGAGGAAGGGGCGCACAACCTGGTCGCGTTCCAGAAGCGGCTCGCCCGTCAGGACATCTCACTCACCCACACGATCATCCACCCGACCATCGACAAGGCGACCGATGCCCGGATCGTCGACAGCCGGGTGCCGGTGCACAAGATCGCCGAGACCGCGGGGAGCATCGTGGTGCGCGGCGCGCGCATCCTGGCGACCCTCGCCCCGTACGCCGACGAGATCGCGGTCTATCCCGCCCACCCGCTGCCCGCGGGGGCCGAAGCCTACGCGCTCGCCTTCTCGATCCCGGTGGACACCCCGGGGCTGCTCTTCATGTGCCGCGACAGCGCGGCCACGCCGGGCGTGCCGGTGTTCGACCGGCCCCTGTCGACCCGCTTCGACGAGCAGGACGCCTTCGTGATCTTCGACGACGTCGAGATCCCGCGGGAGCGCCTCTTCATCGACGGCCGGATCGACCTCTACAACACCGTCATCACCACCGGCCTGCGCGACAACATGACGAACCAGACCACCATCCGCGCGCTCACCAAGCTCGAGTTCGCCTACGGCCTCGCCACCCGCATGGCGGAGGCGATCGGCGACGCGAGCCCCGCGACCCAGGAGATGCTGGGCGAGCTGCTCGACTACGTGGAGGTCAGCCGCAGCGCGGTCCTGCTCTCCGCCGAGCACGGGCGGGACGTGGGCGACGGGGTGTGGTTCCCGGACGGCCGCCCGCTCGCCCCCATGCGGTCGCTGCTCGCCACGTGGTTCCCGCGGGTGAACGAGATCCTCGTGCTCATCGGGAGCCACAACCTCCTGGCCACTCCGAGCCGGCGCCAGCTCGACGACGTCCGCCTCCGCCCGCTCATCGACGAGTTCCTGCACGGCGCGAAGGACGTCGACGCCGAGGAGCGGGCCGCCCTGTTCCGCCTCGCGTGGGATTTCGTCGGCTCGACCCTCGCGGGCCGCAACGTCCTCTACGAGCGCTTCTACCTCGCCTCGGCGGCCCGCAATCGCATCGGCCACCACGTGCGCAACGTCGACCGCAGCCGCGCCTACGCGCTCGTCGACGGGATCCTGGCCGCCGGGCGCCGGGCGGGCGGGCTCGCGGACGCGTGACTAGGGCCACTCCGCGGGCGGCCGATCGAGCGCCGCGCGATCCCAGCGGGCCAGATCGGCGGCCGCCTCGTACACGCTCTGGAAGAAGTCGAGCAC
>Ga0209966_1000330_pt1 | contig 15123 bp, 9 predicted proteins | sample RhisoiCoNPM_FD_187575 | JGI IMG/M metagenome (GOLD analysis project Ga0209966, IMG submission 187575) | Arabidopsis thaliana rhizosphere microbial communities from the Joint Genome Institute, USA, that affect carbon cycling - Rhizosphere... | ecosystem: Host-associated > Plants > Roots >... | reverse complement strand
CAATCTGAACCGGAGCCGGTCCCACGCGCGCGTACGCGAGAAGCTCCGCCGGGAGCTGGGGCGGCTCGTGGTCGAGGCGCTGGGCATCTAGCCGGGCGCGACGATCTCGATGAGGGCCTGCTAGAGGGACGAGATGGTCGAACCGGGCCCGCCGAAGAAGCAATAGTCGCACAGCCGGTAGCGGTTGCCGTCCATGTCCTCTATGGGGAATGGCAGATCGTCGCGCACCTCGTCGGCGTAGACGTAGCGGGAGCGGTGCTGCGCGTTCTGGCACGGCTTGTCGGCGCGATGGAACTTCGACCAGCGCCGCACGACGAGATCGCCCCGGTACGAGTACTGGTCGGTGGCGTCGTCCAGGGCGATCTGCGGGTTCTTGACGTCGTAGCGCCACCTCATGAAGGCACCCGGGGCCAGCGGGGCGCCGAGCTGTAGGCGGATGGTCTCGTTCAGCAGCTCCGTGGCGAAGGGGCCCAGCGCGCGATACACGCGACAGCCCACCGCGAAGCGTGTCACCTGCGACCCCACCGCCGCCGGGGCGAACACCAGTCGCGGACGGTTCGCCGCCACCGCGTCGTCGCTCAAGAGCACGCTGCCCGAGTCCAGGTCCACCACCGTCCAGCGAACGCGCAGGAAGGGATCGCCGGGAAGCGCCTCGAAGGGCAGGCGCACCTCGTAGCGCAAGTTGCGGCCCGCGAAGGTCCGCGGGATGGAGCGCAGACCGCTCAGCTGCGGGGGCGGCGCTTCCAGCCGCGAGCTGATCCCCATGAAGATGCCGGTCGGGTGGATCTCGAACCGCTCGATCGCGAAGCGAGTCGGGGGATCGCCGAAACGGCGCACCAGCGGCGTCGGGCCCTCCGGATTCAGGTCCGAGCTGGCGATACCGCCGGTGATGTTCCGCGCGATCTCGGAGATGAGCGCCTCCACCGCGAACGTCACGAATCCGAGGGTGATGGCTCCGAGCAGGCCTTCGACGAACACCTGCACCCACCACGACCGATCCACGTCGACCTCGGGCTCGGTCGGGCTGAACCAGAGCGCGCGCCAGGTCCGCGGCTTTACCACCATGGTCTTCTTCGCCAGCGGAATGAAGGCGCCGGGCCGGCTGTACACCATGTGAGGCAGGACCGCGAGGGTGAAGTTGACCGCGCCGCCCGTCTTGCTGGCACGGCCGCTGACGCGGAACTGCCCCTCCTCGCAGGCGATGTCGAGCGATTCGAGGGTGGCGTCGTATTCGTCGATCTGGTCCTGAACTCGTTGCCGGGCCGCGCCCATCATGCTGCTCACCGCATGCGGATTGATCACCACCGCGATGTCGTCGCTGACGCCGGCGAAGTTGTCCAGCTGTGCGGGATCGCCGGTCGTCGAGAAGGTCCCGGTGTCCACGTCGAACCCGAGCAGCAGCGCGCCGTCCACGACCTTGAGGGCGATGGTCGTGAACGCCGCGCTTGCGAAGGGACCGAGAAAGCCGAAGTCGATCACCGGGAACAGGAGATCGCCGACGGCGGCTTGCAACCAGGTCTCCACCTGCGTGGTGAAGCTCACGTCGTGGAAGAACGCCTGCGCGGCGTCCGAAAACGCGGTTCCGCTCACCACGTCGAATTGCCAGTCGACGAGCCGGTAGTCCTCGGCCTCTGCCGAGAGAAAGACGGTTCCGCCGATCGATGACGAGGTGGCGGTGACCCGCAGGTCGGCCTGCCATTGGACGGTGCGCGATTCGCCCGGTCCCACCGGAAGCAGCCGCACCCCCAGGGTGCCCCAGCCATTGAACCGCAGCAGGGCGTGCGCCGGATCGGTGTCCGAAAAGACGACCTCCGGGGACGGGAAGAAGAGGTTGACGCTGCCGCGCGGTCCGGTCAGCGGACCGAATGAGCGGACGATGGCGTGATCAATCTGGCCGGCGCGATAGGCGGTCAGCAGGGCCGCGGCGAGCACACGGTCGCGAATGGTGATCGCGGCGGCGAAGCCAGCGTGGGCAGGCATGGCGATCAGAAGAGGTGGCGGAGGAGGTCCATAGAAACCGGGGACTCTGGTGCACCAGAGAGTCTGAATCGAACACGTCGCGCGTGGCGAGTGAACTCTTCAGTGTTCTTTCGCGCGTTCATAAGAGACGCGACATCCAATCTCCAGAAACCTCCCCCGCCGGATAGGCACTGTAGCACCGGGTCGGAGGGCCGGCAACGTGCACCCGCGACGAGAGCACTCCGGATCCGCCTCGGGACCGTATAATCCGGACCATGCGCTGCCGGCTGAAAGCGTAGGCGGGGGCGGGGCGCCTCTCGGCGGCCCTCGCGCAGCTGGCCGTCGATCCGGCCTGGGAGCATGCGTTCGTCGTCGCATTCCTCTCCCGCTGGGGTGAGGCGATCGAGCGACGACAGAGCCGCCGGCATCGGTCCGGCCGCTGAGCCGCCGCCGTGGTCGATGCTATACTGCGCCGGGTACTTCGAGCGCGCGGACTCGAGGATCGGTATCATGAGATCAAGCGACTCTCGTGACGAGCACCTGATGCTCGATCACGACCTGCCGACGACGGCAGGCGACGTCGTCGCGTTGCAGAGGACGCGCGCGGCGCGGCGGATCCCGCTCGCGGAATATCTCGCGCTCCTCGCGCGTCTCGGGTCGCCGGAGCTCGCGAGACTCCGATCGCGGCGCGGGCCGGCGGAGCCGCCCTTCCGTCTGGCGCCGATGACCCGCGCGTGGCGGGATGAGGCCCCCTCACCCTGACCCTCTCCCCCGGCGGGGGAGAGGGGAGGCCTCCGACGCGGACCACCAAGCGCGCGGCCTGGTGCTGGCGCTCACTCCGGGTGGGGGACTCGTGCTGCGCGAGGATGGCGACGCCGCACCGCTCGAGGCGGCGGTGGCCGAGCGGATCCGGGGGGCCTTCGCTCGCGGGGCCGGGCACGGCCTGCTCGACATGGGAGCGGCCCTCGCCGACGCGCCACTGCCCCCCGTTCTCGCGTTCTGGCGCGACGTCGGGCGCACGTTCGTGGGGCATCTCTGCGCCCTGCCGGATCTCGAGGCCCATCGCAAGCGCCTGAGCGTGCCGTTTCCCGACCGGGACATGGCGGCGCGGTTGCTCGGCGCGCCGCCGATGCCGGGGGGTGAGTACCTGGGGCTGGGCACGCTCGCGGCCCGGTGGGACGACCTTCACGCGGCGTGCCGCCACGAGCTGGCGGAGTTCGACGGGACGGTCGAGGCGTACCTCCAGTCCCGGAGCGGCGCGTGGCACCTGGTCGGACGCGTGCACTTCCACCTGGCGGAGAACCGCGCGGACGCGTCGGCGCCGTTCGCCTTCCTCGCCACCTACACCACGCGGCTCGGCGCGCGCGGCAAGCCGCGACATCGCCCGCTCGGCGAGGCCATCCGCGAGTACGCCGGCGCGGGCAACCGCCCGAAGCTTCTCGCGCTCCTCGAGCCGGTGCAGCGCGCGGCGGCGCGGAGCGAGCTGCTCCGCGACCTGGTCGACTCGGGCGACGTGTACCGGCCGCTCGCGCTCACTCCCGACGAGGCGTACCGATTCCTGAAGGGCATCCCGGTCTTCGAGGAGTCGGGCGTGGTCGTGCGGGTACCGGACTGGTGGTCGGCGCGGCGACCGCCGCGCCCGCAGGTCCAGGTGACCGTCGGCTCGAAAGTGCCGGGTGGCTTCGGGACCGACGCGCTGCTCGACTTCGACGTGCGCGTGACGCTCGACGGCCAGACGCTCACCGACGCCGATCTGGAGCAGGTGGCCGCGTCGACCCAGGGGCTGGCGCTGATCCGCGGCAAGTGGGTCGAGCTCGACCCGGCGCGGCTCCGGGAGGCTCTCGAGCACTGGAAGAAGGTCAAGGCGGCCGCGGGAGCCGACGGGCTCGGCTTCATCGAGGGCATGCGCCTCCTCTCCGGCGCCGCGCTCGACGACGGCGCCGCCGCCGCGCCGCCGCCGGAGGCGGCCGAGTGGTCCCAGGTGACCGCGGGCCGCTGGCTGCAGGACGCGCTCGACGGCTTGCGCGGCCCCGGCGGTCTCCGCGAGGCGCCGCTACCGCGCGATCTCCGCGCCGAGCTGCGCCCCTATCAGCGCGTGGGGGTGCGCTGGCTCGCGCTGCTGCAGCGGCTCGGGCTCGGGGCGTGCCTGGCCGACGACATGGGCCTCGGCAAGACGCTCCAGGTGCTGGCCCTCCTGCTCGCCCGGAGAGAACGTCCCGACGGCCCGGCGCCCGAGCGGCACGCTGCGCTCCTGGTGGTGCCGGCCTCGCTCATCGCCAACTGGAAAGCCGAGATCGAGCGGTTCGCGCCGTCGCTCCGCGTCGCGGTCGCCCATCCGTCGATGGCCGAGAAGCCGATGGAGGAGATGACGGCGGAGGATGCGGCCGGCGCCGACCTCGTGATCACCACGTACGGCTTCGTCCACCGCCTGCCGTGGGTCGCGCAGGCGCAATGGCCACTCGTGGTTCTCGATGAGGCGCAGGCGATCAAGAATCCCGGCACCCGGCAGACGCGCGCGGTGAAGGCGCTCAGGGCGCGCAGCCGCATCGCGCTCACCGGCACGCCGGTCGAGAACCGCCTGGGCGATCTCTGGTCGCTCTTCGACTTCCTGAACCCGGGGCTCCTCGGCTCGGCCCGCGCGTTCACGTCGTTCGTCAAGCAGCTCGGGGAGCGGCCCGGCGGCTACGCGCCGCTCCGCGAGCTGACGAGACCGTACATCCTGAGGCGGCTCAAGACCGATCGGCAGATCATCGCCGACCTGCCGGAAAAGACGGAGATGCGCGCCTACTGTGGGCTGACGAAGCTCCAGGCCGTGCTCTACCAGCAGTCGGTGCGGCATCTCGCCGCAACGCTCGAGCGCGTCGCGGGAATCGAGCGCCGGGGCGCGATCCTCGCGTCCCTCATGCGGCTCAAGCAGATCTGCAATCACCCGTCGCACTGGCTCAAGGACGGTGCGTGGGCACCCGAGTCGAGCGGCAAGTTCGGGCGGCTCCGCGAGCTGGCCGAGGTCGTCGCCGACAAGCAGGAGAAGGCGCTGGTCTTCACCCAGTTCCGGGAGATGGCCGAGCCGTTGGCCCGCTTCCTCGAGGGCGTGTTCGGACGGCCCGGTCTGGTCATGCACGGATCGACGCCGGTGCGTGAGCGCCGGGAGCTGGTGGAGCGCTTCCAGGACGACGCGAGCGCGCCGTTCTTCGTTCTCTCGCTGAAGGTGGGCGGCACCGGCCTGAACCTGACCGCGGCGTCCCACGTGATCCACTTCGACCGCTGGTGGAACCCCGCGGTGGAGGACCAGGCCACCGACCGCGCGTTCCGTATCGGGCAGAAGCGCAATGTGCTCGTGCACAAGTTCCTCTGTCGCGGCACGGTCGAGGAGCGGATCGACGCCATGATCGGCGAGAAGCAGCGCCTGGCGCGCCAGGTGCTCGAGGCCGACGGCGTGGCGATCCTGACCGAGCTGAGCGACGCCGAGCTGCTCCGCGTCGTGGCCCTCGACTGGAAGAGCGCGCTCGAGACGTGATGGCGCGCGACCCGAAGGCGGCGTTCGACCGGTGGCGCGCGAAGGCGGCCGAGTCCTCGTTCACGGGCTGGTCGCGGTGGCCAAGCTACGTGTCCATCGCCGACCGCCGGCTCGTCGGCGAACGGCACGCGGCCGAGCTGCGACGGGAGGGACGGAGGCTCGCGCCGGTGGTCCCGAAGACCCGGAGCCGCGTGCTCGCCCGCACCTTCTGGGGACGCGCCTGGTGCGACAACCTCGCCGCGTATGCCACGCTGGCCAACCGGCTCGAGCGCGGGCGGCGCTACCTGCGGAACGGGCTCGTCATCGATCTGCAGATCCAGTCGGGCGCCGTCGTCGCGCTCGTGAGCGGATCGGACGTCTACGAGATCCGCGTGGCGATCAAGCCCATGCCCGCCTCGCGCTGGAAGGCGCTGGTGAAGGGCGCGGCGGGTAGGATCGAGTCCGTCGTCGAGCTGCTCGCCGGGCGCTTCGACGAGGGAGTGATGGCCCACGTGTGCCATCAGGGGACGGGGCTGTTCCCGGTGCCGGCGGAGATCTCCTATCGCTGCACGTGCCCGGACGGCTCGGGTGGCGGCTGGCTCTGCAAGCACGTCGGGGCCACGCTCTACGGGGTGGGCATTCGCCTGGACGAAGATCCGGAGCTGCTCTTCCGTCTGCGCCGGGTGACTGCCACCGACCTCGTGACGCATGCGACCGAGCGCCTCACGACGGAGTCGTCCGGGAAGAGCGGCCGACGCTCCATCGCCTCCGATCAGCTCTCGTCGGTGTTCGGGATCGAGCTGGACGCCGCGTCTCGCGAGGGTACCCGGCCGCCGAGAGCCCGCTCTCGCCGTTCGGCCGGGACTGGCCGAAGCCAGTCGCGGCGGCCGGCGCGCCCGAGCCGGAGGGACTGACCGGCCCGCGCCCTCGGCCCTACTTCGTCGCTCCGGAGCGGCCGGTCGCCGCTCGCTGCTTCGACATGCCGTCCAGCAGGGCCTGCACCGAGACGATCTTCGGGCGTGCCTTCATCTCTTGAAACAGAAGGAGGGCCCGGCGGTACAGCGCCTCGGCCTCGTCCAGCTGGCCGCGCGCGCTGTGAACCTGCGCGAGGTCGACGGTATCGATGGCCTGCTCGTACGTGTGGCCCAGCGCCTCATGGGTCGCGAGCGCTTGACGGTAGAGGCGATCGGCCTCGGCAAGATCGCCGCGAGCCCGATAGACATCGCCGAGGCTCCGCTGGGTATCGGCCAGGCCTGCCTTGAAACCCAGGCGCTCCAGGATCTCCAGCGACCGGCGCTGCAATGCCTCCGCCTGCCCGGGGTCGCGCCGAGCGAGAGCAACGTCCCCGAGGCCGCGATACATCTCCGCCATGCCTTCCGGGCTTCCGGTGGCGTGGTACAGCTCCAGCGCCTTGCGGTACAGCGACTCGGCCTGGTCGAGATCGCCGCGATCCTTCGATACGAGCCCGAGGCCGTGGTACGGCAACGCCATGACCATCCTGGCGCCCTGGGTCTGGAAGATCTGCAAGGCCGTGCGATGGGAGATCTCGGCCTGGTCGAGATCGCCGCGGAGCCGGTATACGTTGCCCAGGCTCCCGTGCGTCAGGCCCGCGTTCACCTGGGCGCCCGCCGCTTCTGCGGTTTGCAAGCCCTTTCGGTACATCGTCTCGGCCTGATCCAGCTCTCCCCGGTCCCGGTACCGGTGGCCCAGGCGGTGGTAGCCCTGGGCCATCCCGATCTTGTAGTCCAGGGCTTCGTTGATCTTCAGAGCCTCGCGGACCATGGCTTCCGCCTGCCCCGGGTCACCACGGGTCTCCAGCACCGCGCCAAGCGCCGCGTAGCTCTGGGCCATGCCCATCGTGAAGCCGCGCGCCTTGAAAAGGTCCAGGCTCGTACGCGCGGCGGACTCCGCACGGTCCAGATCACCGCGCAGCAGATACACATGGGCCAGCACCACATCGATGGACGCCAGCTGGCCGTCATCGCCCACCGCCTCGGTGAAGCCCAGGGCTCGACGGAGGAAGCCTTCGGCAGGGTCGACGTCGCCGCGAAGGAGCGACACGAGCCCGAGCCCGAAGCTCGCGCGGGCCATGCCCTTCTTGTCGTCCGCGGCCTTGAAGCCGTCCAGGGCTTCTTGCCACATGGGCTCCGCTCGATTGACGTCGCCACGAACGAGGTACAATCCGCCGAGCTCCGCATGGACTTCGGCCCGGGCGTCCGTCCCTTGCGCCAGGTCGCTGGCTTTGCGGTAAGCGGCCTCCGCCCCCGCCGAGTCGCCGGTCATGAGCAGGGCGAACCCCAGGCCGCGCCAGCCCTCGTCGGCGGCCGGGTCGCGCTCGACGGATCGGCGAAACGCCGCGGTGGCTTTCGGAAGATCGTGTCCGAATGCGAGGCCGCCCCGCAGCCGGGCGATCTTGGCCGCCGCTCGATTGGCGGCGGGTCCCTTGGCCGCCTCACGGTCTTCGGCTTCCTGGAGGAGCGCGTCGAGCGCCTGCGGCTTTCCTTCCTTGGCCTGAGTCAGCGCCGATTCGATGCGGGTCTTGTCGGCGATCTTCCGTCCGATGACGGCGAACGCCTCATCGATCCGTTTGCCGTGGATCTCGGCAAACTGCTCGCACTGAGGGAACGCCCCCGGATTGCGACGCAGGCATTCCATGGTGAACTGGGCCTGCCAGCCGGCGCGCGCCGCGCTCTTGAGCTCTTCCAGCCGGACGGCTTGATGCTGTCGATGGAGCTCGGCGCTGAATCCCAGGACAATGAGCAGCACCGCGATCGTGAAGGCGTAACGCGACAGGCGCGTTGCCGCCAGGGTGTCGGCTCGCGCCACGCGACGATAGAGGCTGAAGACCAGCAGCAGCCCAAAACCCACCAGTACCAGCGGATTCTGGAGGTAGGGGGCGATCTCGGCGAATGCCTCGAGCGTTCCCATCGCGCGTTACCTCGGCTCGCTGGGAAAGGGAAGCGGCCATCCGGCCAGGCCTGTGCTCGACGCTAGAATCGCGCTCGGGCCCGGCCACCGTCAAGGGCTCATGCGTTGCGGGGGTCAGCAATGCCTCGAACGCATCGGCTTTACGCCACCGCAATCTCATCGCGGCGTATCCTGACGACAGGGCGCCGGGCGGACCAGCCGGGGCCGGCGGGAGGATGACTCATGGACCGACAGTTCGATCTGGTCGTCGTCGGAACGGGCGTGACAGCGGCGGTGGCCTCACGGTGCCGGGAGGCCGGGTGGAGCGTCGCGGTGGTGGACTCGCGTCCCTTCGGGGGCACCTGCGCCCTCCGGGGCTGCGTGCCCAAGAAGATCCTGGTCGGCGCGGCCGAAGCGGTGCACGCCGCGCGGGACCTGGCCGACCACGGCGTGCCTGCGGGCTCGCTCACCCTCGACTGGGCCGCCCTGATACGCTTCAAGCGCTCGCTGATCGGGGGCACCACCGAGCGCACCGAGCAGGCGTGGGCCAGCGCGGGCATCGAGCAGGTCCACGGCCGCGCCCGGTTCGTCGGTCCCGCCACCCTGGCGGTCGGGGCGGATCGGCTCACCGGCCGGCGGGTGCTCATCGCGGCGGGGGCGATGCCGATCCCGCTCGGGTTCCCGGGCGCAGACCGGCTGACCACCAGCGAGCAGTTCCTGGACCTCGATCGCCTGCCACCCCGGATCGTCTTCGTGGGCGGCGGCTTCATCTCGTTCGAGTTCGCCCACGTGGCGGCGCGAGCAGGCGTCGAGGCGACGATCCTCCACCGGGGGGCGCGGCCGCTCGAAGCGTTCGATCCCGACCTGGTCGACCTGCTGGTGAAGCGGACGCGCGAGCTCGGCATCCGCGTGGAGTTGGGCGTGGAGGTGCGCGCCGTCGAGCGCGACGGCGGCCGCCTCGTGGTGCGGGGCACGCGGAGCGGGGAGGAGATGCGCTTCGAGACCGACCTGGCCGTGCACGGCGCCGGCCGGGCGCCTCAGCTGGACGATCTGGATCTGGAGGCGGCCGGGGTGAAGCGCGAGAGGCGGGGCGTCGTCGTCAACGAGTTCTTGCAGAGCGTGTCCAATCCCGCGGTGTACGCCGGGGGCGACGCGGCGGCCAGCGGGCCGCAGCTCACCCCGAAGGCGGACCACGACGCGGCCGTCCTGACCACGAACCTGCTGGAGGGCAACCGGCGCCGCCCGAGCTACGAGGGCATCGCCTCGGCGGTCTTCACGTTGCCGCCGCTGGCCTCGGCCGGGCTCACCGAGGTGGCCGCCCGGGCCGCGGGCCTGGCGTTCCGCACGAGCCGGCACGATACCTCGGGCTGGTTCCACACCCGTCGGGTCGGGGAGACCACCTCGGGGGCCAAGGTGCTCGTCGAGGAGGGCACCGACCGGATCCTCGGCGCGCACCTGCTCGGTCCGCAGGCCGACGAGGTGATCAACCTGTTCGCCATGGCCATTCGGCTGCGCATCCCGGCGGCGCAGATGAAGGAGGTGATCTACGCGTATCCGACGTACGGCTCCGACGTCCGCTTCCTGGTGTGAGCCGTGGACGCCATCTTCCATTTCTCGCCGAGCGCGAGGTCCCAGCTCTCCGGCCGCAGCGTCAGATCGCCGGCCATCGGGGTAAAGGTCAGCTCGCCGAAGCAGATTCGGCCGTCGAGGTTGTACAGATCCACGCGCACGAAATCGAAGCCGGCGGACAGCTGCGAGGCGATCTGGATCATGCGCTCGAAGTCGATCGGCCTGGGGATCGCGGGCCGGGCGACACCCTCCCGATAATGCAGATCGAGCAGATTCCAGTGGGGGTCGAAGAAGGAGTTCAGGTTGTGGGCATAGTTGCTGACATGAATGACCTCCGGCGTTCCCCCGAAGCACCAGAACTTGTAGTTCAGAGGGCGGCTGCCGTCCTGGTTTCGTAGATACTCCTCCACGATGACGCGCGGCTCGATGTCGTAGTACTGCCGCTCTCGGTGCACCCAGTAGAAATTGCTCTTCAGCCAGGCCGACACCTTGTCGACGATCTCGGTGTCGTCGGCCTTTCCCTCGACGAGGATGACCTGCCCGCACGCATGGTTCGTCTTGACGACGTACGAGGCCGGCAGCGCGTCGAACGGAATCGCGCGAGGATCGGTCCCGTGCCAGAGCAGCTCGACCAGGGGCTGCTCGCCCACCCGGCTGCGCACATAGTCCCTCGCCGCATACTTGTCGGTGAGTTGCGTGAAGATGGGGTCGTGCCCTCGGTTCCACGCGATCATTCGGCAGAACAGCTTCTCGGTGAAGGTCCGCGGATTCGTCACGTTCAGCGGGGTCCCATGCAGGCGGGCATAGCGCTGCAACAATATCTTCTCGCCGTGGGACCGACGCGCCCAGATCGCACGTCGCTGTTTCAGAGCGCGTAGCGTGTTGGATACATCGAGGATGCGGGAGATCAAGGCGATCATCGGTTGCCCTTCTCGCCGCGACATGACGTGGCGGTCGTCATCGAAATGGCAAGCGCGGTGCCAGCGAGATGCTCCGGATATCCAGCATCGGGGCGCCTGGCGCCTCCAAGGGGGAGGCGCCAAGCACGTCGACAGGTACGATGCAGACTTGCGATCCCGGCGGCGAGGGCGCGTCGCGCCGAGGTGGCGCCGAGCGGCCGGCGCCTCGCCGGCGATGCTTCCGAACCCGGTAGGAACTACCGGCTAAAACTTCCGACCTCACCGGGCGTGAGCGCGCGAACCGGTGCGCGGCCGCCGACCGCGGGGTGCCTAGCTGGCGGGCGTCACCGCCGGCGGAACTTACGTGCCGTTCAAGATCGACGGGGCCTGCTCTTTGGGCCAGTAGAGCCGCAGCATCGCTGCCGGGCGGCGGCGCGTACGGCTTGGCTCTGGGGCGGCGAGTCGTCGGCGGTGAGCGTCGCGGCGCTATCTTCGGCAAAGCAGGCTCAAGGAGACTAGTCGGCTCCAGGCGAGGGCAGGGCGAAGATGGTCACGCGGGCCGAGGTCAACTGGGTTCCCCAGAAATAGGTCGTGGCGCCCGAGGCCGCCGCGACGTATTGCGTGCCGGCCAGCTGGTAGGTGACGACCCCGCCGGCCATCGCGGCGCCGGTGTTGAAGCGGTAGAGCACGGCGCCGTCACGTCCGTCGAGGACGAGGAAGTCGCCGTCGAGCTCCCCCGTGAACAGCAGGTCGGTGGACGTGGTGGTGATCGCCGCGAGCATCGGGCGGGGTGAACGATACCGCCAGCGGATCGCGCCGGTCGAGGCATCGACGGCGGTCAGCCAGCCGCGGGCCGGCTCAGCTGGATCCGGGACGAACCGTCCACCCATGTAGTTGCGTCCCAACACGTGCTCGAGCTCCTCGGCCTTCTTGAACGTGCCGCACCAGTCCACCGAGTTCACGTACAGCATGTTGGTCCCGGGGTTGAAGGCTGGCCCGTTCCACTGGACCCCGCCGAGTGGGCCCGGGCACGCGCGGACGCCTTCGAGCGTGGGCGGCACGTCGGCGTTCTCTCGACGGGTGACCGCCACCTCGTAGCGATGCTCGTGGCTCTCCCGGTCGAGCACGTGCAAAAGGCCGTCCTTGCCTACGACCGCCACGAGCCGCCGCGGCGTGCCGTTGACCTCCGCGGTGAAGAGCGGGCTGACCTGCGTCAGGTCCCAGTCGTGCAGGTCGTGCGGGACTGCCTGGTAGTGCCACACGAGCTGGCCGGTTCGCGCATCGAGCACGACCAGCGAGTTGGTGTAGAGATTGGCGCCCTGCCTGACGTCGCCGAAGAAGTCCGGTGCTGGATTGCCGACCGCGACGAAGAGCAGCCCCGCGGCTGGGTCCAGGGACATGGGCGTCCACACCGCGCCGCCGCCGGTCACGGCCTCGGTCAGGCTCCATGTCTCGGCGCCCGGTTCGCCGGCCGCCGGCCGCGTGTTGAACCGCCACACCGCTTCACCGGTCGCGCCGCGGAAGGCGCCCACCCAGCCCCGCACCGGGACTTCATTGCCGGCCGGGCCGATGATGACGAGATCCTCGAAGATGAGCGGCGCCATCGTGAAGGTCTCGCCGCGGTCCGCGTCCGCCGCCGCTCGCTCCCAGAGCAGCCGGCCGGTCAACGCGTCGAGCGCCAGGAGGTATCCATCGGTGGTGCCCCGGATGAGCATGCCCTCCTTCAGGGCGACGCCGCGGCTTTGCGGCCAGTTCCTCCTGGCTTTGGGCGTCCAGTCGTGCCGCCATTGAACCTGACACGTAGCCGCGTCCAGGGCGATCGTCGACTGCGAGCTGGTGAGGTACATGATCCCGCGGTAGACGAGCGGGCTGGTGTAGAACGGGCGCAGCTCGTGAGTCTCGAAGACACACGCGGGGCGCAGCCGGCTCGCATTGTCGCGGGTGATCTCCGTCGCGTCCACGAAGCGCTGCCCGCCGTAGTCGTGGTTGGGGAGCAGCCAATCCGCGGCGTTGGAGGCCGCCGCGTCGAGCTCCGCCTGGGTCGGGCCTTGCTGCGCGTGGGCGGGCTGGATCGCGAGGCTGACGAGAAGGACGACCGTGAGGAGCGTCGGTCTCCGACTCATGGCGGTTCCTCCTGGCGGTTCGATCCCGTGACCCGGGCCTTGTGGGCAGGCAGCATAGGGGACTGGGCCGGACTCCGCAAGCCGTGCTCGCCGGCAGTGAGGCAGCTCGGCTGATCACGAGCTGGTGGCCGTCAGGCCCGGACCGCCAGAGCGGGCGCCGGAACGGCTCCGACGCCCGCGGTCGGTCACTTCGCCAGCACCGCCTTGGCGTGGCGCAGCGCGGGCCGATCGCCGTCGGCACGGTCGCACATCGCGACCAGCTTGGCGTAGAGGGTCCTGGCCTTCGCGGGATTGCCGGAGAGCTCGGCGGCGCGCGCCGCGCCGGCGAGGCCGTTGAAGCGGTTGGGCTCTCGCGACGCCGAGGCCTCGAACTCCACCAGCGCCTGGGCGGGCTGGTTGAGGTCCAGCAGCAGCTCGCCCAGCAGCTCGCGCGCGGGCACGACCGGCGCGGGCGTCACCGGGTGCTTCTCGGTGGCGTCCTCGAGATCCGCGGCCGCGCGCATGAGCCGTAGCGCCTCGTCGTTCTTGCCCTCGGCCCGCGCGGCCCACGCGGTGGCGGCGTGCTGCTGGATGTTGACCTGCTCGGCCCAGTAGGTCTGCTTGGCGGCCACGAGGCTCGTGCGATACCCGTCGAGCTTCTGGATCTCCGCCCGCGCCCGGGCCGCGTCACCGCTGCGCGCGGCGCCGATCGCCCGCGCGAAGGCGGTGATTCCTTCCGCCCACGCGAAGCGGTCCCACGGGAACGTGGTGGAGGCCGGGCGGATGTCGGCCGCCTCGCTCCAGCGGTGCTGCTCGAGCGCCACCCGCGCCGGAATCGCGGCATAGGCGTAGGCCGCCACGAAGCTCTCGGGCTCCGACTTCGGCATGGCGCGGAGATCCTCGAGCACCGCCCGCGCCTGCTTGTCCTGGCCCACCTGCAGGTGGGCGTACACGATGTAGTCGAGGGCGTGGAGCGTCTGATCCCACACGCTGTCCTTGCCGAGCTGCGCGTAGTAGGCCTTGCCCGCGTTGGCCGAGGCCCGGTTGGAGTCGATCGATTCCGGCCAGAGTCCGAGGCGCGTGAAGATGTGCGACGGCATGTGCTGGGCGTGCGGCACCGACGGGGCGGTCCTGGCGTAGCCTCGAGCGGCGATCAGACCGCGGCCCGCGAGGGGCGGATAGTCGTAGCTGTGGATGATGTAGTGCGCGACGCCCGGGTGGTCCGGCTGCTCGGCGAAGGCCTTCTCGAGGATGGCGCCCGCCTTGAGCTGGTTGGCGTAGGTCTTGTCGGTGGGCGCCGCGGTGGCGTTGAGGGCCAGGGCGTAGAAGACGGCGGCTTCTCGATCGTCGGGATAGCGGCGGTACACCTGCTCCATGGCCTTCTCGTAGGCCGCCGCCCGCGCCCGGTGGTCGAGCTTATCCGTGTCCCGGTAGTAGGTCTCGATCGCGCCGATGTAGTCCTTCTCTCGCGGGGTGGCGGTCAGCCCGCGCGTCTTCTCGAGGGCGGAGGCGCCCTTTTGCAGCATCGCCGGGCTCGGCGGCTGCCAGAGCGGGTAGTAGACGCTCATGGCGATGCCCCAGTAGCCCATCGCGCACGTGGCGTCCGTGGTGGTGATCGCGGTGAAGGCCTTCAGCGACTCCTCGTACCAGAAGGAATGCAGCAGCGCGACCGCGCGCTCGAAGTCGGCCTGAACCGCCGGCGCGCAGGAGACGGGGAAGTGCACGGTCCCGAGTTTTTCTGCGTCGTGAGCTGATGCCGCGGGCAGCGGGCCGAACAGGAGAGCGGTGAGCGTGAGGACCAGGGCGAGAGTCTTCATGGCGTAACCTCCTCTTCTGCAATAGGGATCCCCGAGGCGGCGGCGGGAGCCCACGACCGAGTGCACGGCGCCGCCCCTCGTGACGGAACATGGCAGGGGGCCGGGATCACGCCAAGACCAAAAAATGGACCTGTCCACCGCCGCCGGCTCCGGTGGCGGTTGACCGCGCCGCGGGAACTCTGACAGGATCTGCGGGCCATGGCACGGAGCTCGGACGACGTCGTGATCGTGGGCGGGGGCATCGCGGGCATGGCCGCCGCCTACTACCTGGCGAAGTCCGGCGTGCCGAGCATCGTGGTGGAGCGCGACGCGATTGGCAGCCACGCGTCGGGCTTCGCCTACGGAGGGCTGAGCCCGATGACCGGCTTCGGCAT
>Ga0209966_1000329_pt1 | contig 15177 bp, 10 predicted proteins | sample RhisoiCoNPM_FD_187575 | JGI IMG/M metagenome (GOLD analysis project Ga0209966, IMG submission 187575) | Arabidopsis thaliana rhizosphere microbial communities from the Joint Genome Institute, USA, that affect carbon cycling - Rhizosphere... | ecosystem: Host-associated > Plants > Roots >... | reverse complement strand
CGGTCTTCACTTCCTTGTCTGGCCCGCTTCCCAGTGAGTCGAGATACTTTGAACCCTTCGGTTCCACAATGAAGGCACCGAATAAGCCCATGACCGTCAATTCACGATCATGGCTGTAGGAGTGGAACTGCCGCACACCTTCCTGCATGTGCGGATGGATGTACCATTCAAATTCCTGTGTCTTGCCGGGCGCCACGATGGACTCGGGATTGGTCGTCGTCGCGGGCTTGCCCGTGGCACTGACGATCATGCTGGACGCTTGAATGAAGAGGCTCCCATCTTCTCCTTCCATCTGGTTCCGAAGCGTCATCTTCACGCATTCGCCCTGATTGGCGCGAAGGACCAGGGGTTGAATGACATCGCCCTGGAGGCCGGTCGAGACCGATCCTGGATCGAAACCTTCCTTGTCCCGTGCTTCCCTGTTCTTGGTTTCCTCGGCGCGCGCTTTGTCGATATCTTGAGTCAGCACGTACATGTAGCCCGGATAGAAATCGAGCCACCGGTTCAACGTGATCTCAATGTTGATCATCGACACATCGTACAATTTCGTGGGGACGCCGGCGGGACACTTGCCGCCCGAGGTCAGCACCGGTTCACCCTTGCCGGCATCGGTCATGAGCAGCCAGCTGCTGCCGTCCTGGCCCATGTACTGGTGCATCATCGACATGCTGTTGAAGCCACCGGTTGTCTGCTGGGCTTTGGCATCCTGCTGAGCCTGCTGTTCGAGCTTTTGCATCAGGCGATGATGCTGCATCTCCATTTTTTCCGCATTGCCGGCGCGGCCTTCGATGGCATTCTCCACGACGGTTTGGCCTTTGAGTTGCTGCGTCCAGCCCGGCAAGGCGACAGACGTCGCATGGCCTTCATGCGACGACTCTTCCGGACTCGCCGCAAACAGCCATGGCGCGGCCACCAGGCTGCCCGTCAAAACGATACTCTGCAGCGTCAGCGACACATGCATTCGTCGCCTCGTCTGCTGTGGTTGGTGAAAGGATTTCATACACGGCCTCCTTCTCTATATCCGCCAGTGGGGCGGTTCGTGTGATTCATCGCTGGATCTCTCGGTGCTTCACGGCCTTCAAAGAGCTGGTGAAGGTCCTTCTTGCGAAGGAGGTGGGTCATTCGGAGGCCGGTCCTAATCACCCCACACCCTCACCAGCGGTCGCTGCATAGCGCAACAGACGTGCCGACGAGAGATGGCGCGACAGAGAGAAGGTGATATGTCCAAGAAATTGAGGCCTTAGAGCCATAGCGGAACGAGCAACCCTCTTTCGTGAAAACAGGGAGACGTTCTAGCGGTTTGGACAATACGACGCCGATCACGAGGTGACCTATAAGTATCCAAGGAGTTGCGCTGTCCAATGATTTGGACAATCCAAGAGGAAGTTGAGGCGGAATGGGGCAATTGGCGTCAGGCTCGAGCGGTCGATGGCTCAGGAAATACGACGGGAAACGGTCGGGACCGAAATCTTGGACGGCCATCCTACGACACTGTTTCAGATCACCGTTCAGGAAGAAAGGAGGAAGTGAGCAATTATCGACCGATCGAATCCTCATCGCGATCCGACTGAGCCGGTCAAGTCAGATCATATTCGCGCAATTTATTGTATAACCCTGCACGGCTGATCTTGAGATTTTTGGCGGCTTCGGCTCGGTTCCCCTGACTGTCTAGAAGCGCCTGCATGATGTGCGCCTTTTCCGCCAGCTTCTTCGCTCCCTTGCCAACAGAACGAAGATCCCCCGCCGCCGTTTTTGATCCTATGGCGGCAACGTCGGCGCAGTTCAATTCGGGACCTTTCGTCGTGACCACCGCTCGCTCAATACAGTGTTGAAGTTCCCGCACATTGCCGGGCCATGGAGCTTCCGTCAATGCACGCAAGGTGTCAGGCGACACGGTGCGCGTTGGTTGGCGATGCCGGGCGCAGGCCTGCTGAACGAAGTGTTTAGCCAACAGGGCAATATCGTCCCGCCGTTCTCGCAGTGGAGGGACCAGAAGGGGCAGGACTGCTAAGCGGTAATACAAATCTTGTCTGAACCGTTTCATCTTGACCAACTCGGCCAGATCTTTATTTGTGGCTGAAATGACCCGGGCATTGACCTTGATCGGATGGTTTCCTCCGACGCGCTTAATTTCGCCCTCTTGAAGAACGCGCAGCAGCTTCGATTGGAAGGTCGGTGTCGTATCCGCGATTTCATCCAGAAAAATCGTTCCACCGTTGGCTTCTTCGAACAACCCGGGCTTGTTTGACACCGCCCCCGTGAAGGCACCTCTCACATGCCCGAACAATTCGCTTTCTAGCAGCGTTTCCGGCAGCGACCCGCAATCGATCACGACAAATGGTTTCTCGCGGCGGCAACCATATTGATGGATGGTCTTCGCGACCAACTCCTTACCAGTCCCGCTTTCCCCTTGAATCAGCACCGAGGCCGAACTGTCAGCAACCAGACAGATCAGGTCGAAGAGCTGCTGCATCGCCGGGCTGCGTCCAATAAGAGCACCCAAGTGCTCGCGTACCATCGCAGGGGAGATTTCCTCGGGAACAGACACCTCGGGAACTCCACTCAGTTGGGAGAACGGTTCACACAACACCAGCATCGAGGCGACTTGTCCGTCTTGATCGGCCAGTGGGAAGGCGTGCTGCATCCCGCAGGGGGGTCTATCCCTTTCAGTTGAGCAGACGACATGTTGCACATGAGGACCGTGAAATATTTTGACGGCAGGGCAGGTGTCACAGGGTTCGTGACGATGTACAAGTGCCTCATAGCATTTGACCGGACGAGTCCCCTGCGATCCGGAACAGTGTTCTGTTGAGGCGTCCGTGTTCGCGTAAACGACGTTGAAATCTCGATCCATGACTGCGACACGTTCGCTGATCTCTCCAGCCAGCTGGCTGATCGCTTCGAGCCGTGCCGCCAGAATCGGATCATTCAACGGGCGCGCTGGCACTGATCGAGACCCGCCCATCTCTCCTCCCTCCATTCTCTGACCGCGAAGGCATCATCCGCGATTATCACTCAGCAATTCTTCGACTTTGAGTTTTAGGTCCGAGATGCGGACCGGCTTATCAAAATAGGCGCTTGCCCCAGCCTGGAACACCTTGTCCCGTGAACCGGCATCACCAAAAGCGGTCATCACGAGGATCGGACAATGTGGCGCAATGGACCGTAGGCGGCGGATGTATTCCGCTCCTCCTGCCGGCATCCGCAAGTCGGTCAGTATCAGATCAGGCTCTGATTGCTGGACCGCCTTCACTGCTTCATCCCCGTCCTTAGCTTCCCGCAGCTGGTAGCCAGCACTCCAGAACTCGTCGCAAAGCAGACTACGCATCTCTCGATCGTCTTCGACTATGAGTACAGTAACGGTCTTTTGTGTAGCCATGGGAAACATCCTGGGACTTACCTCATTGCTTCCTAACATATCGCAAAGGGCATGCCGCTCGGCATACAGACGAGAATCCCGGATCTCTGGGAAATTGAAGAGGACGCCTCGTAAAGGGCGATCCCCTGGCGAGAAAGACCACAGCCGGAGTATGAGATACTGTCGCAAGACGCCACAGCTCTATAGAGCTACATGCAACCGACTCTTTGCCTTGCTCCTTCCGGTCGCGAGAGTCAGGATGTGACTAGGAGCTGGCGCACGATACCGCGCAGAGGGCGCTTCAAGCGAGCGTTGCGCGAACGATGTCGCAGATCTGTTTCGCTGCCTCCTGAGGTGAGAGCTTGGTGGTGTCGATTCGCAATTCTGGATTCGCCGGCGACTCATAGGAACTTTGCAGGCCGGGAACGGTTGTGGATTGGCCGCGTAAACCTTTTTGATAGGTCCCTTTCCGATCCCGCTTCATGCAGAGGGCTAGCGGGCATTCGACCGCCACCTCGATGAAGCGCGGAATCATCGCGCGTGCCCAATCACGATAGGCTTGCCGGCTGGCGGTCGCATCGAATACGACGGTCACGCCGTGCGCGACGAGGCGCTGCCCGGTGAAGGCAAGGGCACGATAGAAGAGGTCGCGTTCCTCCGATGAGTAAGTCGCCTGCGGAGTCAGCAGCCGCCTGACTTCGTCCGATTCCAACACGTCCACGGTCAATCCCAAGGCCTCGAGCTGAGGCCGCAGAGCAGAGACGATCGTGCTCTTTCCCGAGGCCGGCAATCCGGTGACCCAGATGCCACATGCTGGAGGCTGCGTCATAGGGTGCTGATCCTTCGGTTACAACCCGCAATAGTCATTGACACGGACAGGATCGAAGCGCGGCGCTTCAAGCACATGTTCTACAAACCGAAAAATGCTTCGGCGGACCTCCATGGGTAGTTTGGGATACCAGACGGGGCTGGCAATCACTAATCCTCGGAACGCAAAGAAGGGGGCTACCGCTGCCGTGACCTCCTCGTCTCCACTTTGCTCGAGATAGGTGTCCCAAAACAACCGGAAGAGCACTTCGAAAGGTCCCTGTAGGCGTCGCGAGCGGCACAGAGAACAAAAGACATAATTAATGGCCATGGAGGTCACATCATCGGCCGGCTCACCCCACTCGCCACGCGATCGATCCAGGACAGAAAAATCTGTGCTCTTTCGAAAGAGCACATTCCAGGGATGAAAGTCTCCGTGTACCTGAGCCAGGCGGTGCGTCTTATTGCGGAGGCGCCAACGCCATTGATTGCAGGCTTCCTCGATTCCACGCAGAACGTCCCGCGTGATGAAGCCGAAGGGAACCGGATAACTGTCCGTCAATCCCATGATGCACTCGCCATGGCCGATCAGCTCGCGGAGGCGGCGGCGATAGAGAGCCGGATCACGACGTTTCCGCCGATGGATTGACGCGAGATAGCTGGCCAGCGCTTGCGCGCGTCGTCGATCGAGCGTTCGTAACGAACCGCCCTCGATGAGACGGCGAAGATCTTCATAATAGCTGGCGCCCTCTACCCACTGTGTCAGCACAAACAATTCGCGGGCCCTGGCAACGGAGAACAATTCTTGGCTCGAGGTAAACGCACCGACATCGAGCGCTTTCACATGGCCAGGCAGACGCCCGTACGACTCATAGTCCCACAAGATCGCCTGCGCACGATCCGCCATGTGCTCATGCCCGAACGGGCCGGGACTCATCGTTTCTAATACCGCCGAGCGACGAGTTCGCCCCACCTGGAATGTCAGCTTGACCGGCGATCCGTATCCATATTGTTTATACGTCCCCTGTGAGCTCTCCTTACCGATCGGACCATAAGAGAGTAGCGTGGCGGCTGGACCAAATCTGCTGCGGAGGTATTGCTCGAGGGATTGTTTTTTAAGGACGGGCATGATCGCTTAGGACGCAAACCATAGTCCAACCGGCCAGGACATGGCAACCGCTTAACCTGACGGTCGCGTGTCATTTTTGCCAGTGGCAAAACCGCGCTGAAGGGAAACGCCTCACCGAAGACCGCAGGCAACGCATTACAAAAAGGCATCGAATGTGGCGAAAGCTCTCGTTGTGGTATCGTTGCCTGCACGGCACACCTTTACCGCTCGCAAGGAACACAAGGATCGCGATGGGATAAGCCCCCGCGACCAAAATTCCATTAGCCACATGACGTGGGTGATTAAGGTTGAAACACGTTCGTCCGCTCTATATCCCGCCACTCCGCTCTGAACGGCCCGAAACGGGATCTCTGATTCTTCGTGATGGAACGACGGCAACGATTCGACCTGCCGAATCGATTGACGCCGAGATGATGCAACAATTCGTGGATCGATTATCGCCGGAATCGAGACGCCATCGCTTTTTTTCAGAAAGTGCGCCATCTACCGACCTTGTCGCGGCATTGTGTGATTCGTCCAAACCTCGCATTCAGTTGACTCTGATCGTCACACGCATCTGGGAAGGCAAGTTACGCATTATCGCTGCCGGCTCTTATTGGGCAAAGAACGAGCACACCGCTGAAGTGGCCATGGCGGTGGACGACGAGTTCCACGGAAAGGGCTTGGGCACATTGCTGCTTGAGCGCCTCGCATTCATCGCCATTCGCCAAGGATTTGCCAACTTGTGGGCCGTCACACACGTGAACAATGTCGCGATGCGGGAAGTCTTTCGAGAATCGGGATTCAGCGCCCATGAAGCCTATGAAGGCGAGGATATGGAGGTACAGCTATCCCTGGTTCCCACGGAGATCACCGTCACCAGGGCCGAACTACGAGAACGGCTCGCGACAACCGCCTCACTCCGGCCATTTTTTTATCCTGAGTCGGTGGCTGTCATTGGTGCCTCACGGGATCCGAAAAGCATTGGATTTCGGCTCCTCGAAGCCCTTATCACGGCCCGGTTTCAAGGCGCCGTCTACCCCGTGAATCCCAAGGCCACGGAGATTGCCGGACGAGAGGTCTATCCGTCGATGAACGCGGTGCCTCGGCCAGTCGATCTTGCGATTATTGCGGTGCCCGCTGAGAAGGTCTTGCCCGTGGTGGAGGATTGCGCGTCGGTCGGCGTTCGAGCCCTTGTCGTCATTACGTCCGGCTTCGCCGAGGTCGGACCAGAGGGAAGCGCGCTCCAGGCTCAACTGGTAGAAAAAGTCCGCCAACACGGCATGCGGATGATCGGCCCGAATTGCTTCGGCATCTTGAATACGGATCCAAGCGTCCGGCTGAATGCCACATTCACGTCGCTGTTTCCTCCTTCGGGCCGTGTGGCGATGTCCTCCCAGAGCGGAGCGATTGGGATTGCCACGCTGGGTGCAGCACACCGCTTTCATGTGGGAATCTCGTCTTTTGTCAGCGTCGGCAATAAGGCTGATGTCTCCACCAATGATCTTCTGCAGTATTGGGAAGAAGACCCCGTCACTGGCGTGATCCTCCTCTACATGGAATCGTTTGGAAATCCTCGCCGCTTCGCGCGCATCGCGCGCCGTGTGAGCGCCCGCAAACCGATCATTGCAGTAAAGGCAGGCCGGTCGCGCTCCGGACGCCGGGCCGCCGGCTCTCATACCGCGGCACTCGCTGCGAGCGATGTTGCCGTGGACGCTTTATTCCTTCAGACCGGTGTCATCCGCGCCGAGACGCTGGAGGAAATGTTGGCCATTGCCGCCGGTTTCGCGAACCAATCGTTCCCCTCCGGACGTCGTGTGGGCATCATCACCAATGCCGGGGGGCCGGCCATCCTATGTACCGATGCCTGCGAAGCCAGTGGGCTCATCGTTCCGGAGTTGTCCGTTCAGACGAAGACACGGTTAGGGACCTTCCTTCCCTCAACCGCCGCGCGGACCAATCCTATCGATCTCATTGCGTCCGCTTCGCCGCAGCAATACGCCGACGCCATAGCCACCATGCTGGCAGCGGAGGAGATCGATGCCTTGATCATCATCTATGTCTCCGTGACGGTCGTCGATACGGCAGGAATCGCTGAAGGCATCAAGCGTGGCATTGAAAAGGGACGAGCAACAGCCTCGACGAGCAAACCAGTGTTTATCGTATGGATGGCGGAAGGAGACTCGGATCGCATCTTTACCGTCGCTGGCGAAACGATCCCAGTCTACGTGCTGCCCGAAACTCCTGCAGTCGTCCTGGGGAAAATGGCGTCATCTGCCGAATGGCAGCAACGGCCTGTGGGTGTGGTGCCTGATTTCGATGACTTGGACCTATCAACGGCGAGAACGCTTTGCACCACGGCGCTCTCCCAACGAGGCAACGGCTGGTTGACAACGGAAGAGACAAGGAGCCTGTTGCGCGCAGTGAAGCTACCTGTCCAACCTGGCGGAGTCGCGCTCACTGCCGATGAAGCCGTAGCCGTGGCTGAAAAGATCGGGTGGCCGGTCGCCGTCAAACTGGCTTCCCACCAGATCGTACACAAGACCGAATTTGGCGGCGTGCATTTGAATCTCACAAATGAACGGTCGGTTCGCCACGCGTTCGCATCGATCACATCCGAGCTGGAAAAACGAAATACGCTTGCGGCCATGGAAGGCGTGCTCGTGCAACCGATGCTCACCGGTGGCGTCGAAGTGATGGTGGGTGTGACGCACGATCCGCTGTTCGGGCCATTGATTGCGTTTGGCTTAGGCGGCATTCACGTCGAGATCCTTGGGGACGTCCAGTTTCGCATCACACCCCTGACCGAGGACGACGCAATCGAGATGATTCGCGGGATTAAGGGATTCTCCTTGCTGACCGGGTACCGAAACCAACAGCCGGCAGATACTCAGGCACTCGAGGAAGTGTTATTGCGGATCTCGCGACTCGTGGAAGAAATCCCCGAAATATACGAACTCGAACTCAATCCGATTTTCGCCCTGTCGCCGGGAGAGGGATGTCGTATTGTCGACGCGAGAATTGGCGTGAGCAGGCCGACGGCCGGATTAGCCAATCGCTGAGTTGCTTTCATGAAATAAATGGCGTATCCCTTGTTACCCGCTCTGGCAGCGGTGTTCCTTTTGTCGTGGTTTGATAAATGAATACAGAAACCGGGAAAATCCTGGTGGTGGACGACGACGCCGACATGCGTGGTCTGTTGTCTGATGTCCTGGAGAGCGACGGTTATCGAGTCGGCACGGCCGAGAGCGGGGAAAAGGCTCTCCAGGCGCTGGCCGAGGAACAATATGATCTCGTGCTGACCGATCTTCGCATGAAAGGCATGTTGGGCACTGCCCTCCTCAGCGAGATCAAGCATCGCTACCCTGATACCGGCGTCATTCTGATGACCGCCTTCGGCACGGTCGAGACAGCGATCGAGGCCATGAAGGGCGGCGCGATGGATTACCTCATCAAGCCCGTCAAGACGGAGGATGTCCTCAGAACCGCTGGGCGGGCTGCGCGGGAAGTCCAGTTGCGACGTGAGGTAACGCACCTGAGGCGCGAGGTCTATAAGGAGTATAGCTTTCATCAAATCCTCGGGAAAAGCCGGCCGATGCAGGAGGTGTTCGAGTTGATCCGCCGTGTGGCGGATAGTCCGAGTAACCTCCTGATCACGGGCGAAAGCGGAACCGGCAAGGAGCTCGTGGCAAAGGCGATCCATTACAACAGCGACCGGCGGGATAGGCCCTTCGTGGCGGTCAATTCGGCAGCCATCCCAGAACAGCTGTTGGAGAGCGAGTTGTTCGGGCATATGCGGGGAGCCTTTACCGACGCCAAGGCCGACCGACCGGGACTCTTTGAAGAAGCCCAAAAGGGTACGCTCTTCTTGGACGAGATCAGCGAGTTACCGCTCATGCTCCAGGCAAAGCTCCTGCGCGCGATCCAGGAGCGCGAGATTCGTCGTGTCGGGTCCACCAAGTCGATCCCTGTGGACGTCCGTATCATCGCTGCAACGAACTTGAACCTGGCCGACGAAGTGAAAGCCAAGCATTTCCGCGAAGACCTGTATTATCGGCTGAACGTGATCGAGATCCGACTGCCGCCGTTGAGAGACCGTCGCGACGATATCCCGCTGCTCGTCGAGACCTTCTTGCACAAATGTGCAAAGGCGAACCGGAAACCGCTGCAGGGCATCAGCGAATCTTCACTCGCTCTCCTGATCGACTATTCCTGGCCCGGCAACGTGCGTGAACTCGAAAACATTATTGAGCGCGCCGTCACGCTGGCTCGAGGAGAGAAAATCATGCCGGAGGATTTACCGGCGACCGTGCAAGGATCTCGGGGAGACCGCAGAGTGCTGGATGATGCGGCCGAACGGACGCTGCCTCTCCAAGAGGTCGAATGGGAGTACATCAAAAAAATTCTCGAGAAGACAGGCGGCAATAAGTACCAGGCGGCGCAGGCTCTCGGCATCGACCGGAAAACCCTCTATCGGAAGCTCGCTGAAATGGAAGGTCGTCCCGCCCAAGATAAGCTGGAGAAGTGAGATTGGTGCCCTGTGCCGGACTTCCGATTGCCAGAAGAACATTTCCGCCTCGCCGTTGAAGCCTCACCCAGCGGCATGCTGATGGCGGACCGGCACGGCACGATCGTGTTGGTCAATCGCCAGCTGGAACAACAATTCGGCTACCATCGCAACGACCTCATTGGCCAATCGATCGAATTGCTGGTCCCCCCCAGATTTCGCCCCGTCCATATCGCCGACCGGGAACGGTATATGAAACTCGCCAGCGCGAGACCCATGGGTAAGGGAAGGGAACTGTTCGGCTTGCGGAAGGATGGTTCGGAATTCCCGATTGAAATCGGGCTCAACCCAGTCCAGACCGAGGAAGGGACGGTCGTCTTGGCTTCAGTGGTGGACATCACGGAACGGAGGCGCGCGGAAGAAGAGTTCCGGGTTGCCGTGGAGGCCTCACCCAACGGGATGCTCATGGTGGATGCGTCGGGACTCATACTGATGGTGAACGCCCAAATCGAGAAGGAGTTCGGATATTCTCGTGATGAGCTGATTGGAAGACCCGTGGAGATCTTGCTGCCCCACGGCGTACGAGATAAGCACAAGGCTCATCGCGCCGACTTCTTTGCCCGCCCTGAGCCACGCCGTATGGGAGAAGGCCGCGAATTGTTCGGCCTGCGGAAGGGTGGCGATGAATTTCCAGTGGAAATCGGTCTCAATCCGATTCATACGGCGGCAGGCTTGCGCGTCTTGGCCTCGGTCGTGGACATCACGGAACGCAAGAGGGCTGAGGAACAGTTTCGTGTCGCTGTCGAAGCCGCTCCCCATGGCATGTTGATGGTCGACGAGCGCGGAACGATTCTTCTCGTGAACGCTCAAATCGAACGACAGTTCGGTTATTCCAGGGAGGAGCTGCTCGGAACATCGGTTGAAATCCTCGTGCCCGAGTCATTGCGAGCAGCACACCACGCTCATCGGGAAGAGTTTTATCACAAGCCGGAGCCCAGGCAGATGGGGGCTGGACGTGAGTTGTTTGGTGTGCGGAAAAACGGTCAACTTATTCCGGTGGAAATCGGTTTGAGTCCTATCCGAACAGCGTCGGGAATTCGCGTGCTCGCCTCGGTCGTGGATATATCCGACCGCAAGCGGGTCGAGGAGCAACTACGCCGCACTGAATTGCTGGCCGAGCTCGGGACACTGGCATCCGGCATGGCGCATGAAATCGGGACCCCCATGAATGTCATTCTGGGACGCGCGGAGTTCGCGATGCGCAGAATTGACGATGATCGCGCAAAACAAAGCCTGGAAACCATCGTGACCCAGGTTGAGCGCATCACTAAAATCATGAATCAATTCCTGACTTTCGCGCGACGGCGTCCTGCCGTGCGGCGTCTTGTCGCATTGAAAGATGTCATCGACGACAGTCTGGAAATGTTGCATGAGCGGCTCGCACACCATGGTGTGAACGTGGTGGCCGAGCTTCCGGAGCATATGCCGCTTGTGCGGGCCGATCCGGATCAGATCAGCCAAGTTCTGTTGAACCTCTTCATCAATGCTCTGCATGCCATGTCGGAGGGAGGAACCTTGAAGGTCACGGTCAAGCCAGAGCCAGACGCCGTCGTGCTGATGATCGCCGACACCGGCCATGGCATTCCTCGCGAGAATCTCGGCAAGATCTTTACCCCTTTCTTCACGACGAAAGAAGTTGGAAAAGGCACCGGACTTGGACTCACGGTAGTGCATGGGATCATTCAGGAGCATGGAGGCAGCATTGCGGTCGAAAGCGAACCGGGGAAGGGTACCACCTTCACAATTCGGCTGCCCCGGAGAGACCATCCCTAGAAAACTGTACCGTCGCACGCATTGCTCTGGCAGTCAGGGGCGTTCTTCGCCCTTGTGTTCCGCCCAGCTCCGCTCAAATCCCTACCCTTCTTTGAAGGCCTGCCCCCTTCTGCCACAGCAACGATCTGGCGGTGTGGAATTCAGCCTCTTCCGCACCCAACAACCAGCGAAAAAAGGCCCAAACGTGCTCCTTTGGTAGGCACCGGCCTTGCTGATAGCAAACAGCATGAAAGACCGCTCAGATCAATGCGCTCGCCAAGGAAGAATCGTGGCGACTCTTCCGCATCACGCTTCATCAGCAAACCATGCACAAAGAAAGGATGGATCTCATGACACTGCATACCTGGTCGAAACGCCTCGGACAATGTCTGCTGACCGGATTCTTCCTAACAGCAATACTGGCGCCGTCGGCCGGACAAACCGAGCAAACCGTCGAAGTCACGATCAAGGACTCTGCGTTCAAGGCAACCGGCGTGCTGCTTTTGCCCGGCGTGCCGATTACGGTGAAGGTCGTAAATGAAGACACTATTCGGCACGATTTCAGCTCTACACTGTTGCAGGGACACCTCACTCAGGTGGAAGGGAACGGTGTCATCGCGCATGGGAGAGGAATTGAAGGCGCATACGTTGAGCCCAAGAAGAATGCCATCATTCGGTTCACCACAGAGCAGCCGGGACGGTTCGAGTTCCGTTGCACGATCCATCCGACCATGAGGGGCGAGTTGTTATTGATGAACGTCGGAGCAGCGTGACGGCGAGATGAGACATCGGAGGCAATTCCTTGTTCATGGGCAATAGTCGATAACTGGGTTGCGCATTGGGAAGGAGGGTGTATGCCAGTTGCAACGAAACCAGAGCAACGGTCGAAGGTAACGAAAACTGCTTGATCCGAACAGAGGTGCGAAATGAACACGATGCGCGCGCACGTCTTTCATGGCGTTGGACGGACCAGCATTGAACAGGTACCCATTCCTGAGCCGAAATCAGGCGAGGCGTTAGTGCGAGTCACGTTGACCACGATTTGTGGGACGGACTTGCATATTGTACGTGGGGAATATCCCGTCAAGCCGGGCCTCGTCATAGGGCATGAACCGGTCGGCGTTATTGCAGAGCTAGGGGCCGGTGTCACGGGATACAAGATAGGCGAGCGTGTCTTGATTGGCGCCATTACACCATGCGGCCAATGTCGCGCCTGTCTGTCCGGCCACCTATCCCAATGTGGCCATGGCGAAGGTTACGAGGCGCTTGGCGGCTGGCGGTTCGGCAACTCAATCAACGGTGCCCAGGCCGAGTATCTGATCGTGCCGGCGGCACAGGCGAATCTCGCCAAAATTCCTGACGCGCTGACCGATGAGCAGGTCGTACTGTTAGCCGATATTGCATCAACAGGCATTAGCGGAGCCGAATCCGGCGGCATACGCATCGGCGATACGGTCGCCGTTTTTGCACAAGGACCGATCGGCTTGTGCGCAACCGCCGGCGCGAAGCTCATGGGCGCTGCGCTGGTGATCGGCATTGATCGCAATCCCACGCGGCTTGAGACGGCGCGGCGAATGGGTGCCGATGAGGTGGTGGACGCTCGGGAATGTGATGTGGTGGCCGAAGTCAGGCGTCTATCTGGAGGCGGCGTGGATGTCGCCATCGAAGCGCTTGGCGAGCAGACGACCTTCGAAATGGCCTTGCGAGTTCTGCGTCCAGGCGGCACGCTCTCAAGCCTCGGGGTCTATTCCGGGAAGCTCCAGATCCCGTACGAGGCGTTTGCAGCCGGAATAGGCGATCATCGCATTGTCACGACACTCTGTCCCGGCGGGAAAGAGCGCATGCGGCGGCTCATGGAACTGGTCAAGCACGGCCGGCTCGATCTCACGCCGTTACTGACACATCACGTCTCATTGGAAGACATTGTCGAAGGATACCGAATCTTCGGCGAGCAACGAGATGGCGTCTTGAAGGTCGCGGTCAAACCCTAACACTCAAGACTCGGCGAATGAAGATCGTCGTTGCGGTTAATGGATCGAACGACAGAATAAATCTCCTTCTCATCGGGGGACTCGGCCATAGGCCCGTGTCACGGTTCTTTCTCGACAGCGTGTCCACGCGGCTTCTCGATCATGCGAAAGTCTCCATCCTGATCCGCTAGACTGTGCAGCCATGACCACGCCCGTCTCAGCCACCGCGCCCCTCCTTTCCGCCAATCTATCACCGATTCAGAGTTCGACTGGTCTGTCCACAGCTCTGGCGGCCCGTCGGCTCGCCGAGGATGGGCCGAATGTCTTGCCGGAACCCGCCCACGTCTCTGCTGTTCGACTCTTCGTCCGTCAGTTTTCCAATATCATGATTGGTGTGCTGGCGGGCGCAGCCCTACTTTCTGGATGGCTTCAAGCATGGATCGATGCTGCCGCCATCCTCGCCATCATCGTGCTGAACGGTATGCTTGGCTTCGTCCAGGAATATAAAGCCGAGCGATCGCTGGCCGCCCTGAGACGTTATTCGGAGACCAACGCCTGCGTCATCCGCGATGGACGACGACGGCACGTTCCCGCACGCGAACTGGTGGTGGGCGATCTCATTGTGCTGGAAGCGGGCGATCGTGTGCCAGCCGACGCGCAACTCGTCTATGCCGCTATGCTGAAGACGCAGGAGGCCTCGCTCACTGGTGAGTCCTTACCGGTACAAAAGACGTGTGAGCCGGTACCACTGTGTACGCCGCTCGCGGACCGTCGTAATCAAGTCTTTCAGGGCACGGACGTTGTGATGGGACGCGCTCGCGCGGTGGTAAGGGCCACCGGCGTCCGCACCGAGCTGGGGCGCATTGCGACACTTATTGACAAGCGAGATCGCCAGCCGACGCCCTTTGAACGCCGCTGGGAGGAACTGGGACGTGTCCTGCTCGTGCTTACACTTCTCGTGGCGGCTGCGGTGTTTGCGATTGGCCTCCTTCGCGGAGAACCGGTACTCGCGATGTTCTTGACGGCCGTGAGCCTCGCCGTCGCAGCGATTCCTGAGGCGGTTCCTGCCATCGTCACAATGACGCTGGCGGTCGGCGTCATGAAGATGGTGTCGCGGCATGCACTGATACGGCGCCTCCCAGCTGTCGAGACGCTAGGGGCGACAACCGTTTTATGCACCGACAAGACAGGCACGCTGACCAAAAACCAGATGACCGTCATGAGCCTGTACGCCGCTGACCGGCGATTCGAGCTCACGGGCGAAGGCTACGTACCCGTAGGTGAGCTTCGCGAATCGGGTGGCCACGTGTCCGAGATTCCGCTCTCCGTTCGAGCCCTGCTCACGGCTGGCGTGCTCTGTAATCACGCCTCGCTTCACAAGAGCGATGGCTTCTGGGAGATCGACGGCGATCCAACAGAAGGTGCCATCCTCGTGGCGGCCGCCAAGGTAGGTCTCATGAAGGCACCATTAGAGGCAGAGCATCCATTTGTCGATGAAGTCCCGTTCGATTCCGAGCGGAAGATGATGACGGTCGTACGCCTGACGTTGGGCCAGACTGAAGCCTATACAAAAGGCGCAGCGGGCGCGGTGCTACGACACTGCACGCGGTACGCA
>Ga0209966_1000328_pt1 | contig 15184 bp, 13 predicted proteins | sample RhisoiCoNPM_FD_187575 | JGI IMG/M metagenome (GOLD analysis project Ga0209966, IMG submission 187575) | Arabidopsis thaliana rhizosphere microbial communities from the Joint Genome Institute, USA, that affect carbon cycling - Rhizosphere... | ecosystem: Host-associated > Plants > Roots >... | reverse complement strand
TTCTCTTATTATACACGCGTAGTGGCCACTCTAGCAGGCTTTTTACCCCGAAGCAAGTCCCACGATGAGGCCCCCGAAGATCAACCTGCTCGATCCCCGGTCCGGCGTCGCCCCGACGCGACGGCGTTTTTCGTTTTGGAAAGGGGCGTTGCTCGGCCTTATCGCCCTCGTCGTGACGGTCCCGGTGCTGTTCTCGCTGGCCTCGGTGCGCCTGCTCGACGCGGCCTCGGCCATCAACCCCGGCAACGAAGGCGAGGAGAAGATCGGCATCATCGAGCAGGTCCGCCGGCTCGTCGGCAACTCCGAGAAGCGCCTCCGCGGCGAGGAGCGCGACCGCATCAACATCCTGGTGCTCGGCGAGGGCGGCGAAGGGCATGACGGTCCGCACCTGACCGACACCATCCTCTTCGTGACCTTCAAGCCGTCCACCTCGCAGATCGGCATCTTGAGCCTTCCCCGCGACCTGTGGATCCCCCTGCCCGAAGGCGGGCACGACAAGATCAACGCCGTGAACGCCTGGGCGGAGAAGGACGAGCCGCGTTCCGGCGGCGAAGCGGCGCGCAAGGCGATCGCCGCGCTGGTCGACCAGCCGATCGACTACTACGTCCGTGTCGACTTCTCGGCCTTCAAGACGCTCATCGACGACGTCGGCGGCGTGACCGTCAACGTGGAGCGCACCTTCACCGATTTCGCGTATCCCACCGACCATGACCTCTACAAGAAGGTCCATTTCGAGAAGGGCTGGCAGACGATGGACGGCGACACCGCGCTGGAATACGTGCGCTCGCGCCACGGCAACGCCGGCGAGGGCTCGGACTTCGCGCGCAGCCGCCGCCAGCAGAAGGTCATGCTGGCGCTGAAGGAGAAGCTCGTCTCGTTCGACACCCTGCTGAACCCCTCGCGCGTCGCCAGCGTGCTTGAGACGCTCCAGAGCCACGTCATCAGCGACATGGAGCTTTGGGAGATCGTGAAGCTCGCCAAGGCCATGCGTTCGGTCGACGCCTCGAAGCTCACGCACCGCGTGCTCGACGACAGCCCGAAAGGCCCGCTCTACGCCTCGACCATCACCGTCTCCAACGGCGACGCCTACGTGCTGCTCCCCCGCAAGAACGACTGGAGCGAGATCCGCCGCATCGCCTCGCGGGTGCTCGAGACCGCGCCCGATCCGGCGGCCGCCGCGGAGGAGGCGCGGCCGGCGCGCGTCGAGATCCAGAACGGCACCCTGCAGGCGGGCCTGGCCAAGAAGACGCAGGACCTGCTCACGAAGGTCGGGTACGACATCGTCCGCATCGGCAACGCCGAAGACCGCACGCGCGAACGGACCATCGTCTACGACCTGACCAACGGCGGCATGCCCGAGGAACTGCAGACCATCAAGAACCTCCTCGGCGCCGAGGTCGGGATGACGCTGCCCGGCTACCTCTCGTCCGACGTCACGCCGACCAACATCGCGCTCTCCAACGGCCAGCAGCCCGCGTCCGGCGGCACCGATTTCCTGGTCGTGCTCGGCAAGAACGCGGTCAACTGATATGCCCAAGAACGTCGTCCTCCACACGTCGCCGTCGGTGGCTCTCGTCGGCCGCAAGAACGTCGGCAAGTCTTCGCTGTTCAACCGCCTGATCGAATCGAAGCAGGCGCTGGTCTCCAGCATCCCCGGCACGACGCGCGACGTCGGCGTCGGCACCTGCCTGTGGCGCGGCCAGCTGCTCACGCTCCTCGACACCGGCGGACTCGACATCATCAAGCAGGACGAGATCGAGATCAACGTCCGCAAGCAGGCGCTCCGCGCGGCCAAGAAGGCGCACGTCATCGTCTTCGTCGGCGACGCCAAGACGGGTCCGCTTTCGACCGACGTCGTGCTCGCCAAGGAGCTCCGCAAGGCCGGCAAGCCGGTCGTGCTGGTGGTCAACAAGGCCGACAGCCCCGCCTCGCGCCGCGAGATCGGCGACGAATGGAAGAAGCTCGGCTTCGGCTCGCCGATCGCCGTCTCGGCCTCGACGGGCGGCGGATCGGGCGACATGCTCGACCGCGTCTTCGAAGTGCTGAAGGAACAGGATCTCCCGCTCGAGAACGTCGAACCGATGGCCACGATCGCCATGCTCGGACGTCCGAACGTCGGCAAGTCGTCGCTCCTGAACGCCCTGATCGGCGAGGAGCGCGTCATCGTCTCCGAAGTCCCGCACACCACCCGCGAACCCCAGGACACGCTCCTGTTCTACGACGACAAGCCGATCCTGGTGGTCGACACCGCCGGCATCCGCAAGCGCGCGCACATCGAGGAAGGGCTGGAATCGGCCTCGGTCGAGAAGAGCCTCGTGGCCATCAAGCGCGCGGACGTCGTCTTCCTGGTGCTCGACGTCCAGGCCGGCATCAGCGGGCAGGACCAGCATCTGGCGGGCCTGGCCATCGAGTCCGGCAAGGGCATCGTGCTCGTCGTCAACAAGTGGGACACCTTGAGCGCCAAGACGACCAAGACCGGCGACGAGATGCGCGAGGACATCCTGGCCGAGCTCCCCTTCCTGACCTGGGCCCCGTTCGCCTTCGTCTCGGCCAAGACCGGCACGCGCGTCCACACGCTCCTCGACATCGCGCTCCGCGTGAAGGCCGCGCGCGAACGCGTCATCACCGAGGACGAGCTCGACGAGTTCACCGAGAAGGTCGTGAAGCCCTACCTCGCCTCGCGCAAGTCGCACAACAAGACGCTGATGGGCCTCCCGCGCAAGCACGCCTACGCCTTCGGCATCCGCCAGACCCAGCAGGCCCCGCCGAAGTTCATGATGATCGTGAAGGACAAGAACTTCACCGACCCGAGCCTGACGCGCTTCGTCGAGAACCGCCTGCGCGAATACTTCGACCTGGTCGGCACGCCCGTCACCGTCAGCTACCGCGAGATCGAGAAATAGACGCCTCCGGGCGTCTATTTGGTATACTGCGGACGTATGCATCTCATCGCGGGCCTCGGCAATCCCGGGTCGAAATTCGAGAAGACCCGCCACAACCTCGGTTTCCGCGTGGTCGATTTGCTGGCCGAACGCTGGGGCGTCGACAGGCATGACGCCCGTTTCGACGGCGAGGTCGCGAAAGGCAAGACGCACGGCAAGGCCGTCCTGCTCCTGAAGCCGCAGACGTTCATGAACCTCTCGGGCACGTCGATCGCGGCCTGCGCCAAGTATCACAAGATCACGCCGGAGCGCGTCTGGGTCATCCACGACGATCTCGACCTGCCGCTCGGGCACATGCGCATCCGCACGGAAGGCTCGTCGGGCGGGCACAACGGCGTGCAGTCGGTCATCGAGCGCCTGGGCACGCCGAAGTTCGTCCGCTTCCGCGTGGGCGTCGGGCGCCCGGCCTCGCCGGTGCCGATCGAGGATTACGTCCTCCAGCCGTTCGGCGCGGACGAGCGCGAGACGGCCCAGGCCATGGTCGAGAAGACCGCCGAAGCGGTCTCGACGGCCTTGCTGGAAGGCGTGACGCGCGCGATGAATCTCTTCAATAAATGAAATCACCCTCCCGAGACTGGGAGGGTGATGCGTTTTTCCTTTCTGAGCGCGCTAGCGGCGCTTCGGCTCCTGCTGGCGCTGGCGGATGATGTCTCCGAGCGTCGCGCCGATGCGCTGCGCCGGGGCGGGCTTCTCCCGCTCGCGGAAGCCGAGATGCGCGGAGACGATCTCCTGCATCTGCTCCGGCGTCGGACCGGGCGTCATCGAACGCGGGTCCCAGACCAGCACGCTGCGCTCGACGTTGACGTCGAACTCCGTCTCCGGGAAGCGCTCGCTGAGCGCCGCGGCGACGGGGCGGATGTCGACCGGGTACAGGTCCGAGCACAGGACCGCGATGCGCTTCGTCACCGGGTGGGAGACGACCGCGGTCGCGACCTTGAACGACGGTTCCATCGACTTGATCGCCGCCCAGAGGTGCTTCATCAGCTGGGAGTTCTCGGTGACGATGGAGATGCCCATCGGCGCCGACGAGCCGTTCGCCTTGGCGAGCGGGAACGTGTTCCCGCGCGCGTAGCGTCCCTGCTGCAGGCTGCGGGCGGCCGCGCGAGCTTCTTCGTACGTCTTCTGGCCGGCGGCGGACATGGCGGCGTCGATGCCGTCCCAGCGTCCGTCGTCCGTCGCGAGGATCGAGACGATCGGGTGCTTCTCCGCGAGGGCCGAGACGACGGCCTTCACGAGCATCCCGACGATCTCGGAAGCGCGCGCCGGCACGACCGACAGGTTCTTGGCGTAGAACGGGACCTTGCCTCTCTTGTAGAGGCCGCCCCCCTTCACGCCCGCCACCTTGCCGTGGTTCTCGGCCAGCGACTCGCAGAGCGAGACGAGGCCGGGGATGTCGCTCTCGACGCAGACGACGCCGGACGCGTCGGCCGTGCCGAGACCCGTGCGGATCGCGTAGTGCTCGGTCATCGAGCGGCCGCCGGCCTTCCGGTACTCCCGGTCGGACTCGTCGCCTTCGATGTCGAAGTTCGCGTCGCTCTCGCGGACGACCTCGATGCCGTCGAACGGCAAGCCGCGAAGCGCGAGCGCCAGGCGGCAGAGCTTGTCGAAGTTCACGGACTCGAGATCGCGGACAAGGACCTTGATGACGTTCTTCCCCATTGGAATCCTCCTTGAAAAGGTTGGGGTCGCACGAGGGCGGAATGCCTCCGTGACCAAGCATTTAAGCATATTTTAGCCATTTTGTCAATGCCCTTGCGTGGCGGGAGGCTATTTTGTTAGGCCTGCGGGACATGGACATCCGCCGCCTCTCCCCGGCCCATCCCGACTGGCCCGAAGCCCTCGCGCAGGCCTCTCCCCCGCCTGAGCGCCTTTTCGCGCGCGGAACCCCGCCGAAGCGTCCCGGCGTCGCGGTCGTGGGCACGCGGAAGATGTCGGCGTATGGCCGCGCCTGCGTCGACCTGCTGGTGCCGGAGATCGTCCGGCTCGGCCGGCCGGTCGTGAGCGGCTTGGCGCTCGGCATCGACGGCGCCGCGCACGAAGCGGCGCTCCGTTCCGGCGGGACCACCGTCGCGGTCATCGGCAGCGGCGTCGACGACGCCTCGATCTATCCGCGCGCGCATTTCGGACTGGCGAAGCGCGTCATCGCGGCCGGCGGCGCGGTCATCAGCGAGTATCCGGCGGGCGCGCCGGGCCTGCCGCATCATTTTCCGGAGCGCAACCGCATCGTCGCCGCGCTTTCGTCGGCCGTGCTGCTCATCGAGGCGCCGAAGAAGTCCGGCGCGATGATCACCGCGCGGCTGGCGCTGGAGATGGGGCGCGACGTCTGGGCCGTGCCGGGCGCGATCACGCACCCGAATTCCGAGGGCCCGAACGCGCTCATCCGAGACGGCGCGACGCCGATCACATGCGCCGATGACGTCGCCCACGCGCTCGGCGCCGCGCCGCGCCAGGAACGCCTGCCGATGCCCGCCTCTCTCGGTCCGGACGAGCGTGCCGTGCTCGACGCCATCGCCTCCGGAAGCGAGACGGCGGACGCGCTGGCGAAGGCGCTGGGCCGGCCCATGGCGGCCGTTTCGGCGCTCCTGACCTCGCTCGAGCTTTCCGGGGCGATCCGCGCAGTTGGCGGGGGCCGGTATACCTTATATACTTGACGACACGACAGGCTTGCTGATACCTTCCGCCCCGATATGGCCAAGAAATCCACCGGCATCAAATTGATCATCGTCGAGTCGCCCACCAAGGCGAAGACGATCACGAAATTCCTGGGCAAGGGCTACAAGGTCCTCTCCTCGTTCGGGCACGTCCGCGACCTGCCGACCTCGACGATGGGCATCGATATCGAGCACGGCTTCGCGCCCAAGTACGTCATCCCGAAGAAAGCCACGAAAGTCGTGGCCGAGCTCCGCGCCGCCGCCAAGGCCGCCGATGAGATCTACTTCGCGACGGATGAAGACCGCGAAGGAGAAGCCATCTCATGGCATCTCCGCGAGCTCCTGAAAGTGAAGCCGGAGAAGGTCAAGCGCATCACCTTCCACGAGATCACCAAGGAAGCCATCGAGCACGCCCTCACGGCGCCGCGCGACCTCGACCTGCGCATGGTCGACGCCCAGCAGGCCCGCCGCGTGCTGGACCGCCTGGTCGGCTATGAGCTGTCCCCGTTCCTCTGGCGCAAGGTCGCCCGAGGGCTTTCGGCCGGCCGCGTGCAGTCCGTCGTCGTCCGCCTGATCGTCGAGCGCGAGCGCGAGGTCCTGGCCTTCAAGGCCGAGGAGTACTGGTCGATCGACGCCTCCTTCGCCAAGAAGGGCGGCGACAAGGTCTTCGACGCCAAGCTGCACAGCAAGGACGGCGAGACGCTCGACAAGATGGCCATCGGCTCCGAGAAGGACGCGCAAGCCGTCTTGAAGGCGCTCGACAAGGCCGATTACGCCATCGAGACCATCGAGAAGAAGAAGACGAAGCGCTCCCCCGCCGCGCCGTTCACGACTTCGACCCTTCAGCAGGACGGCAACAACAAGCTCGGCTTCTCCGCCAAGCAGACGATGATGCTCGCCCAGCAGCTGTACGAAGGCGTCGAGCTTGGCGACGAAGGTTCCGTCGGTCTCATCACCTACATGCGTACCGACTCGGTGAACCTCGCCGAGAAGTTCCGCGAGGAGGCTTCGGAGTTCATCAGGAAGAACCATCCCGACTCCGCCTCCGCCGAAGCGCGCGTCTACAAGTCGAAATCCAAGAACGCGCAGGAAGCGCACGAAGCCATCCGCCCGACGAGCGCCTTCCGCACCCCGGAATCCGTGGCGCCGTACCTGGAAGACCGCCAGCTCAAGCTGTACGAGCTCATCTGGCGCCGCGCCGTGGCCTCGCAGATGGCCGACGCCGAGATCGAGACGACCTCCGCCACCATCGCGACCGGCACGCCGTACCGCTTCCGCGCGACCGGCTCCATCGTCGCGTCCCCGGGCTTCATGAGCGTCTACCAGACGGACATGAAGGAGAATCTCCTGCCGCCCCTGAACGAGGGCGACGCGCTTGAGGCCAAGGCCGTCGAACCCAAGCAGCACTTCACCGAGCCGCCGCCGCGCTACTCCGAAGCCGCGCTGGTCAAGGCGCTGGAAGAACGCGGCATCGGCCGCCCGTCGACGTACGCGCCGACGATCTCCACCGTCATCGACCGCGGCTACGTCGAGAAGGACGAGCGCCGCCTCAAGCCGACGGAGCTCGCCGTCCTGGTCAACGACCTGCTGACGGAGCACTTCGCGACGGTCGTCGACTACGATTTCACCGCCAAGATGGAAGACACCCTCGACGCCGTCGCCGAGGGCAAGGAGGACTGGGTCCCGGTCATCAAGGCCTTCTACGGCCCGTTCCACGCCAACCTCGACGTGAAGGAGAAGGAGCTCTCCAAGAAGGAGATCACCGAGACCGCCACCGACCAAATCTGCGAGAAGTGCGGCAAGCCGATGATCATCAAGTTCGGACGCTTCGGGAAGTTCTACGCCTGCTCCGGCTATCCGGAATGCAAGACGACGAAGCCGTACGACGAGAAGGACAAGGCCGCCCAGGAAGCGGCGCAGGAACAGGCCGTCGGCGAGGTCTGCGAGACCTGCGGCGCCCCGATGATGGTGAAGCGCGGACGCTTCGGCGCCTTCCTCTCCTGCTCGCGCTACCCCGAATGCAAGTTCACCAAGCAGATCAAGAAGCTGACGGGCGCCAAATGCCCGAAGTGCAAGGAAGGCGACATCATCGAGAAGCGCTCCCGCAAGGGCCGCAACTTCTACGCCTGCTCGCGCTACCCCGCCTGCGACTTCGCCATGTGGTCGAAGCCGACCGGCGAGCTCTGCCCCAAGAGCGGCGACCTGCTGGTCTTCGCCAAGGACCACAAGATCGCCTGCTCCAACAAGGAGTGCGACTTCATCAAGGAAGCGCCGCAGAAAGAGGAGTAAGGATACGGCCCCCGTCGCGGGGGCCGTTTTCGTCCATGGATGGCCGCGGTCGAGATGACAGAGTCGTATTCTTGGTTTAGGCTGGTTCTATCTATGGGACTCGCGAGATTGCTGGAAGCCGTGAAGGAGCATTCGCCCAAGACCGACCTCGCGACGGTCGAATTGGCGTACGATTTCGCGGCCAAAGCCCATGAGGGGCAGATGCGCGCCTCCGGCGAGCCGTACATCAACCACTCCGTCGAGACGGCCATCACGCTGGCCAAGCTGCGCCTGCCGGAGAACATGATCGTGGCCGGGCTCCTGCACGACGTGCCGGAGGACACGGCCGTCACGCTCAAGGACATCGAGAAGGACTTCGGCGAGGACGTCGCCTCGATGGTCGGCGGCATCACCAAGCTCGGCAAGATCAAATACCGCGGGATGGAGCGCTACGTCGAGAACCTCCGCAAGATGTTCGTGGCGATGGCCTCCGACATCCGCGTCATCCTCATCAAGTTCGCCGACCGCCTCCACAACCTCTCGACGCTCGACGCCCTGCCGCCGAGGAAGCGCGTGCGCATCGCCCTCGAATCGCTGGAGATCTACGCGCCGATCGCCAACCGCCTGGGGATGGGCATGATGCAGGGCAAGATCGAGGACCTGTCCTTCAAGTACGTCTTCCCGAAGGAATACGCCTGGGTCTCCGGCCTGGTGAAGGACCGGTACCGCGCCAAGGAGCGCTACCTCAAGAAGGTCGGCGAGAAGATCGAGGCCGAGCTCCTGAAGAACCGCATCCGCACGCTCGACATCCACGGCCGGATGAAGCACCTCTACAGCCTCTACAAGAAGCTGATGAAGTACGAGCGGAACCTCGACAAGATCTACGACCTGGTGGCGCTCCGCGTCATCGTGCCGTCGGTCGCGGACTGCTACGCCACGCTCGGCATCATCCACCAGATGTGGAAGCCGCTCAAAGGCCGCATCAAGGACTACATCGCCCAGCCGAAGCCGAACGGCTACCAGTCCCTGCACACCACGATCTTCTGCGACAACGGCGAGATCGTCGAGGTCCAGATCCGCACCGAACAGATGCATGAGGAGGCCGAGTACGGCATCGCCGCGCACTGGCACTACGTCGAGGAGGGCAAGGAATCGCCGGAGGCGCTCGACCAGCAGATCGCCTGGGTGAAGGACCTCATCAAGCTCCAGCAGGAATCGCTGAAGGACAAGGGGCACCTCATCGAATCGTTCGAGAAGCTCAAGATCGACGTCTTCCAGAAGCGCATCTTCGTCTTCACGCCGAAAGGCGACGTCATCGACCTGCCGGAGGACGCGACGCCCGTCGACTACGCCTACGCCATCCACTCCGACATCGGCGACCGCTGCACGGCCGCGCGCATCAACAGCGAGATCGCGCCGCTCGACGCGCGCCTGTACTCCGGCGACATGTGCGAGATCGTCGTCGACAAGAACCGCAAAGGCCCGAACCCCGACTGGCTGAAGTTCGCCAAGACGCACCACGCCAAGGACCGCATCCGCATGTACGCGAAGAAAAAACGCCTGTCGTGAAGGATTCCACCCCGTCGAAGGACGGGGCCCAGACTTCAAGGCGATTCGAATCCTCCAGGGCTGGGCCCCGGCCTCCGCCGGGGTGGTGACCTGGGTCCGCAACAGAAAAAACGCCTGTCGTGAGACGGGCGTTTTTCCTAAGCGCGGAGCTTGCCGACGATGTCCTTAAATTCCTCGTCGGAGTAGAACTCGATGGTGATGCGGCCGTTCGGGCCCTTCTTCTGGACCGCGACCTTGGTGCCGAGGGCGCGCCGGAGCTCCTCCTCGACGGCCATGAGGTTCACGTCCTTCACGGAGCTGCGGCCGCGGCCGGCGCCCTTGCGCTCTCGGGAAGCGGCTTCGGCCTGCCGGACGTTGAAGTCGCCCTGGACCATGCGGTCGAACATCGCCTTGCGTTCCTTGGCGTCGTCCATGCCGCAGAGTACGCGTGCCATGCTCATGGAGATGCGCCCGTCGGAGAGCGCGAGCTGCATCTCGGCGGGAAGGTTCAGGAGGCGCAGGGTGTTGGCGATGACGGAGCGGCTCTTGCCGACGCGTTCGGCGACCTTCTCCTGCGTCAGGCCGAATTCCTCCATCAGTTTCGCGTAGGAATGCGCCTCTTCGATCGGAGAGAGGTCGGCGCGCTGGATGTTCTCGATGAGCGCCAGCTCGAGCTTCTGCTGTTCGCTGGCGGTGCGGACGAGGACCGGGACCTTCTTGAGGCCCGCTTCCCTGGCGGAGCGCAGGCGGCGTTCGCCGGCGATGAGCTCGAACATCCCGTTCGGCTTCTCGGTGACGACGAGCGGCTGGAGGATGCCGAACTCCTTCACGGACGCGACGAGCTCCTCGAGCTCCTCCGGGTGGAATTCGCGGCGCGGCTGGTACGGGTTCGCCACGATGTCGCCGACCGGCACGTGCAGGACGCGGTCGCCCTCGGGGACGATCTCGACGGCACCTTTCGGCAGGTCCGCCGGCGCCGCCACCGGCTTCGCGGCGACGGCCGCCTCCGCGGGCTTGCTCGGTATCAACGAAGAAAGACCCCTCCCAAGTCCTCCCTTCATACGGCGGCCAGTTCAGACGCCTCGACGGCGGTCGCGACCTCTTCGGCCAGGCGCTCGTAGGCTTTCGCGCCCTTGGAACCGGGGTCGTAGTCGACGATGGTCTTGCCGTAGGACGGCGCCTCGGCGAGGCGGACGTTGCGCGGGACGATGGAACGGAAGATCTTGTTCGGGAAGAACTTGTAGAGCTCGTTCATGACCTCGTTGGAAAGCTTCATGCGCGAATCGAACATGGTGATGACGGCGCCGAGGACGCCGAGGTCGGGCTTCACGTGCTGTTTCACGAGTTCGATCGTCTGCATCAGGGAGGTCAGGCCTTCGAGCGCGAAATACTCCGCCTGGACGGGGATGAGCACCTGGTCGGCGGCGATGAGGCCGTTGATCGTCAGGAGGCCGAGCGACGGCGGCGAGTCGATGATGATGTAGTCGTAGTCGTGGCGGACGGCCATCATGGCGTCGGCGAGCTTGAACTCGCGGCGCTCCATGTTGACCAGTTCGACGCCGGCGCCCGCCAGGTTCTCGGTGGCCGGGGCGATGCGGTAGCCCTCGATCGGGGTCGGCAGGATGATGTCGCGGAAATTCGCCGTCCCGCAGATGGCCTCGTAGACGCCCTTGTCGAGCGTCTTGTGGTCGACGCCGAGTCCCGAAGTGGCGTTGCACTGCGGGTCGAGGTCGATCAGAAGCACGAACTTGCCGCGGCGCGCGAGATAGGCGCCGAGGTTGACCGCCGTGGTGGTCTTGCCGACTCCCCCTTTTTGATTGACGACGGAAAGGATGAGGGCCATACGGAACCAGTGTAGCGGAGGGGGTCGAGCACGACAAGGTTCGATTGACAAGGCCCGTCTCCCCGCATAAGCTGAGCCTAGCTTCGCCTAAAAAACGCGCGCCGCGGTGGCGAAATGGCAGACGCAGGGGACTCAAAATCCCCCGACCGCAAGGTCATGAGGGTTCAAGTCCCTCCCGCGGCACCAAGAGGACTCCCGAACACGCGTCGGGAGTCTTCTTTTTCGCGCCGGACGCCGGGGTTGACAAATCCCCCGTTTCCTGTCGAACTGCCCCGCAGCACCTTCAACAGGACGAGGACCGAATGAAGCTCAGATCGATCGCCTCCGTATCCGCCTTCCCGATGGCCGCGCTGGCCGCCCTGCTCGCCGGATGTCCGGCGCCGACACAGACCGGCGACGACGACGTCGTGCCGGACGCCGGGACGGACCCGGGACCGGACGCGGACGCGGACGCCGTGGATTGCGACACGCCGTTCACGAACGGCGTCAGCATGCTCGCGGGCTGTTCCGTGGCCGGCTACGTCGACGGCCCGCGCGCCGTCGCGCGGTTCCGGAACCCGGTGAACGTCGCCTATCGAGACGGGACGCTGATCGTCGCCGATTTCGACAACGGCAAGCTGCGCGCGATCGACGTCGGCACGCGCGAGACGACGACGGTGATCGCGCTGGCGAACTTCCAACGCCCGTTCGGCCTGGCCTTCGCCGCCGACGGGACGCTCTACGTCTCCACCGACCGGGCCCAGGACGGCAGCCACTCGCTGACGTCGGGCACGATCTGGAGGGTCGACGTCGCCGCCAAGACGGCGACAGTCGTCGCCAACGCGATCGGAAGGCCCCGCGGCATCGTCGCGCTGCCGGACGGCCGCATCGCCGCGGCCGACTATCTGCATCACGTGATCGAGATCGTCGATCCCGCGAACGGGCAGGTCACGGTCATCGCCGGCGCGCTCGACGCGCCCGGCCTGGCCGACGGCGACGGCGCGACGGCGCGGTTCTCCGCGCCGTACGGCATCGGCCTGCGCGCCGACGGCATGCTGGTCGTCGCCGACTACGGCAACAACATGCTCCGGCTCGTCGGGCTGGACGGCACGACGACGACGCTGTCCGGCGCGGCCGCGCCCGGATACGCCGACGGGACCCTCGCCGAGGCGCGGTTCGACGGCCCCCAAGGGGTCTCGATCGCCGCCGACGGCGCCGTCTACGTCACCGACACGGGGAACTTCCGCGTGCGCCGGATCGCGTCCGGCCAGGTCGAGACCGTGGCCGGCGACGGCCAGAGCGGCTACCTCGACGCCGACGATCCCCTCGCGGCCAGGCTGCACGGGCTCGAAGGGCTGTCGGTCGTCCCCGACGGCACGATGCTCTACGTCGCCGACGGCGACCGGGGCGAAGACCTCGCCTTCAACCGCGTCCGCCAGATCGTCCTCGACTGACTCCGGAAACCGAAACCCCCGCCGCAGCGCGACGCGGGGTCTTTTGTTTGACTCCCGAGGCTTGGGCATATAAGGTCGCTCCAACCGCACCTTCAAAGGAGGTCGTCGTGCCGCTGAAACCCGAGGTGTCATCCGCCAGCGAGAAGCCCGGATCCTCATGGGCATCGTTGGCCATCGCCATCGTCGCCAGTACCGCGATCGGTCTCGTCGCGTACCCGCTCTTCAAACCGCGCAAGGAGCGCGAGGCCAAGATCGGCGCGCTCGGCGTCGTCCCGTACTACGGAGACGGCATGGTGACCGTCATGCTCCACCAAGGACTGCCGGTCTGCGTGCCCGAGGGCGACCTCATCGAGCCCGCGTATGAGGATTGCTTCCTGGCCTGCGGTTCGATCTTCCGTATCGAGCAGGTCGAGGAAGGCCGCGCGATCATCAGGCTGACCGGCCAGCGCACGAACTGTTACGACAGGGCGCTGACGGAACGCGTCTGTCCGGAGGAGACGCGCATCTCGCTGCCGAGTTCGCGGGTCACGTCCTGGACGTGGCTCTACGACAAGAACAGGTCGGACATCGAAGCCGAACTGCGGCTCCCGTAAAACGAAACCCGCCCCTCATGAGGGGCGGGTCTTTTCGTTCAGCCGATGACGGCGATCTTCACCAGGATGATGGCGGCGACCACCTGGTAGGCCACGCCCCACTTGAAGGGGATGTCCTTGCCTTTGCGGTACTTGCCGATCAGATGGTGATGGTTCTTGTGGTGGTAGGCCGTGAAGCGGCGGAAGAACGGGCCGATCTTGGTGATCTCGTAGACGCCGACCAGCAGGTCCGGAAGGATGCTGCCGATGAGTCCCCACTTCATGGCTCCGTGGAGATGCGCCGGGGCGTTCGAGAGGATCAGCAGCGTGACGTACATCGCGATGACCGAATCGATGGTCACGTAGGCGACGGCGCGCTTGATCTTGTCTCCCGACTTGTAGCCGTCGAGCATGTGCTCGTCGCCGTGCGGGATGCGATCGACCAGGAAATGCGAGAGGAAACCGAGGCTGAAAGCGGCGGTCTGGCTGGGAATGACCGCTCCGACCAGGGCGCCGATGGCCGCGTGGGTTGTTACAAACATACGCCGGAAACTATAGCACCGGATGGACCCGTTGACAAGGATGAGGTTTTCCACTTAGATGTCTCCAGACCTTTCAAATGCCCGGTTTTTCGGGCCGAAACGGAGGAGCTCATGCGCTTGAATACGCTGATCCTGACGGGGCTCCTATGCCTGTTTTCCGCAGCCTGCGGCCCCCAGCCGCGCGAATCCGACTCCGCCTGCGGAGAAGGCCTGGCCCTCTGCGGCGACGCCTGCGTCGACCTGTCGGATGACCGCTTGAACTGCGGCCAGTGCGGCTACGAGTGCCGCCAGCCGGAGTCCAACGCCTGCTTCGGCGGATGGTGCGCCTGCGTCGGCGCGAACCACGAGGTCGCCGACGAGTGCGACGCCCCGACGGTCTGCGCCGACGAGGTCGGCAAGTGCATCCGGCCCGACTACGGCACGAGCGAGACCTGCGACGAGATCGACGGCGTCCCCTGCGACGACCCGACCAAGCTCTGCTTGGGCGGCTGGTGCACGCGCCCCGACTGCGCGCATCCCGAGGAGTGCAACGGCAAGGACGACGACTGCGACGGCCACGTCGACGCCGACGGTCCCATCCCCGGCCCCGCGGAAGCGCTGACGCGCGAATGCTACACCGGCGACCCTGCCGAGATCGCCGTCGGCATCTGCCGCGCCGGCGAACAGGCTTGCTACTTCGGCCTGTGGACTCCGGACGGCCAGTGCCCCGGCGAAGTCCTGCCGAGCCCGGAAGAAGGCCTCCTGGCCTGCGACGGGCTCGATAACGACTGCGACGCCTGCGTGGACGGCCGCCTCGACGAGAACGGCATGCTGGTCTGCGACATGAACGATCCGAAGACGACCGACGTCATCTTCATGATCGACGTCTCCGGCTCGATGTCCGGCGTCCTCACGGCCGTCATCGCGGCCACCGGCACCTTCGCCACGACCTACTCCGGCGCCCCGCACATCCGCTGGGGCATCGAACGCATCGCCGAAGTCGCGCCGACGTACGTCGACGTCTTCCATCCCCTGAGCGCCTACGCGCCCTTCCTCACGAAGCTGGGCATGCTGGCGATCAACGGCGGCACGGAGCCGACCTACGACGCCGTCCACGTGACGGCGACGGGCGGGTACGACGCCGCGCTCCTGAACGGGGCGACGCCGGGCGAGGTCCAGATCTACGTGGTCTTCGGCGACGAGAACGCCCAGACCCTGACGGGCCTGACCGAGACCCAGGTCTGCCAGGCGGTCGCCGCCCGCGGTGCCATCCTGGTGGTCTTCACCAACGCGGCGTACTACGCCGAGTGGGACGAGTGCGCCGTCCTCTATCCGCTGACCACCAACGCGACGGAGATGACGACGCACCTGGAAGAGCTTTTCGACCTGACCTGCACGTTCTGACC
>Ga0209966_1000326_pt1 | contig 15329 bp, 14 predicted proteins | sample RhisoiCoNPM_FD_187575 | JGI IMG/M metagenome (GOLD analysis project Ga0209966, IMG submission 187575) | Arabidopsis thaliana rhizosphere microbial communities from the Joint Genome Institute, USA, that affect carbon cycling - Rhizosphere... | ecosystem: Host-associated > Plants > Roots >... | reverse complement strand
GAGCCGAGCGAAATGCGATGGTAGGGCGAGGCGCAGCCGCAGGCGAGCCGAGCGAAATGCGATGGTAGGGCGAGGCGCAGCCGCAGGCGAGCCGAGCGAGATTGAAGAGTAGGGCGAGGCGCAGCCGAAGAGCGACCACGACAACATGCACCGGAGCGAAGACATGGCGACGCGTGAGACCGGCATCTCTCTCGACTGGGCCTCCCCCGACATCCGCCGCATCCTCGGCGATCTCCTCGAGGGCGGCGAGCTCTCGGTGGACGACGGCATCCGTCTGGCCGAGACGCACGGCCGCGACTTCCAGGCCTTGACCCTCGTCGCCGACGAGATGCGCCGCCGGCAGGCCGGCGACGTCGTCACCTACGTGGTCAACCGCAATATCAACTTCACCAACGTCTGCATCAAGCACTGCACCTTCTGCGCGTTCAGCCGCGACCATCGCGAGGAGGAAGGCTACTTCCTGCCGATGGACGAGGTGGTCCGCCGCGCCATCGAGGCGTGGGAGATGGGCGCCACCGAGGTCTGCATCCAGGCCGGCCTGCCGCCCAAGCTCGACGGGCGCTACTACATCGATCTCTGCCGGGCCATCAAGGCCGCCCTGCCCGAGATGCATCTCCACGCGTTCTCACCCGAGGAGATTCTCTACGGATCCACCCGCTCGGGGCTGCCCATCCCGGAGTACCTGGCCGAGCTGAAGCAGGCCGGTCTGGGCACGCTGCCCGGCACCTCGGCCGAGGTGCTGGACCAGGAGATCCGCGACGTCATCGCCCGCGGCCGTATCACCGTGAAGGAGTGGATCGAGGTGATCACCTCCGCGCACGCGCTGGGCATCCGCACCACCTCCACCATCATGTACGGCCACGTCGAGCAGCCCACCCACTGGATTCGCCACATGGATCTCCTCCGCCGCATCCAGAAGGACACCGGCGGCTTCACCGAGTTCGTGCCCCTGTCGCTGATCCACCAGGAGGCGCCGATGTACCGCCGCGGCCTCGTCCCCGGCGTGCGCCAGGGCGCCACCGGTCTCGAGGTGATCAAGATGCACGCGCTGGCCCGGCTGTTCCTGGGCCCGCTCTTCCGGAACATCCAGTCCTCGTGGGTCAAGGAAGGCCCCAAGCTCGCCCAGGTCCTGCTCGCGTCGGGCGCCAACGACATGGGAGGCACTCTGATCAACGAGTCGATCTCCACCTCGGCGGGCGCCTCCTACGGTCAGCTGGTGCCCCCCGTGGAGCTGCGCCGTCTCATCCGCGACGCCGGCCGCGTGCCGGCCCAGCGCAGCACCACGTACGACCTGCTCCGCGTGTACGAGATCGCGACCGAGGACGAGGACTCCCCGCTCGATCACGTGGACAATGCCGAGCAGCGCTTCGGCTCCTATCGGATGCTGGCCGGCTCCGGGCAGTTCCGCTTCCTGCATCCCACGCGCGTCCCCGACCGCTGATCGCGCGGCGCCCGCGTATTCCCTTGTTGAGCGCACGGGCCGGCTTGTGTAGGATTGGGCCTTGGCTTCACGCGGGCGCGACGTTTCCAGGTGGTCGACCTAGCGGCTCCGGCCGTTCACTCTCACACCCGAAACATGGAGGGACGCACATGGCGAAATCGATGACGAAGTCCGCCATCATCGCTCACCTGGCCCAGAAGACGGAGCTCAGCAAGAAGCAGATCAACGACGTCATGGATCAGCTTCTATCTCTAGCGACCAAGGAAGCGAAGAACGTGTTCGTGCTGCCGAACTTCGGCCGCCTGGTGCTCGCCAATCGCAAGGCGCGCATGGGTCGCAACCCGCAGACCGGTGAGCCCATCAAGATTCCCGCGAAGCGCGTGGTGAAGTTCCGCCTCGCCAAGTCGCTCAAGGACTCGGTGCTTGGCAAGAAGTAACAGCACCACGCTCGCGTACCGGCCGCTCACCGCGCCTTGGGAGGCGGCCCTCGAGCTGTTCCGGTTCGCCGGGGCGTGGGCCCCGCCGCCGGAGGACGTGGTCGCCGGCTGGGGGGCGTGGGACCCGGAGCGGCTGCTGGGCGCGCTCCTGATGGAGCGGGCCGGCGCCGCCGCGATGCTGCACGGACCCGTGGTGGTGGCCCCGCCGGACATGCCCGCCGAGGATGTGCTGGCGGTCGCGGGAGACCTCACCGCAGGGGCTCTCACTCACGCCGGATCCGTGGGCATCGAGACCATCTTCGCGCGACCCCAGAGCCTGGACCGGGTCTGGGTTCGCGCCGGCTTCATCCCGTTGCCGGAGGCGGAGCTGCCTCGAGCCCTCCGCGGCCGTCCCGGGCTCGGACTCTTCGGCTGGCGAGGCGGCACCGCGCTGTGGAGCGGCCGAGGCGGCGCCCGCTCCGCGCTCGCTCGAGGCGAGCACTAGCGCGCCTCGCATCGCCATGCACATCACCGCGCTCGCGGGCGGCACCGGTGCCGCCAAGCTGCTCCGCGGGCTCGCGCGCCTGATCGATCCGCGAGACCTCACCGTGGTCGTCAACACCGGCGACGACGCCGAGATCTGGGGCCTCCACGTCTCGCCCGATCTGGATACGGTCTGCTACACCCTGGGCGGAGTCATCGACGAGCAAAAGGGCTGGGGGCTGACCGGCGAGACGTTCAACACGCTCGACCAGATCGCGCGCTTCGGCGAGCCGGCCTGGTTCAACCTGGGCGACCGCGACCTCGCCACCCACCTCCATCGAACGCGCCTGCTCCGCGAGGGTCGCACGCTGAGCCAGGTCACGCAGGCGGTGACCTCGGCCCTCGGCGTGAGCGCTCGCATCCTGCCGATGTCGGATCAGCCGGTGCGCACCCGCATCCTCGGCCCCGACGGCTGGCTCGCCTTCCAGGAGTACTTCGTGCGGGAGAAGGCGCAGGTCGACGTCCGGGCGGTCAGCTACGCGGGAGCGGCGCGGGCGCATCCCGCGCCTGGCGTGGTCGACGCGCTGCTCACCGCCGACGCCGTGCTCGTCTGCCCGTCCAACCCGATCACCTCGGTCGGCCCGATCCTCGCCGTTCCCGGCCTCGTCGAAGCGCTGCGGGCGACCGAGGCCACCGTGGTCGCGGTGAGCCCCATCGTGGGCGGCGATGCGGTGTCCGGGCCCGCCGGCCGGCTGATGGCATCCGCCGGGCTCCCGGTCTCCGCGGCCGGAGTGGCGCGCGCCTACGCGGACTGGCTCGACGTGCTCGTCTTCGACGAGCGGGACCGCGCGATGGCTCCCGAGATCGAGCGCACCGGCGTCCGGCCGGTGGCCGCGCCCACCATCATGTCGGGCCGCGAGGCCGAAGTGGCCCTCGCCCGTCGCGTCCTCGACGCGCTGCCGCTCGCATGACCGTCCCCCTCGTGGCGGCCATTCCGGTCAAGGACCTGATCAACGCCAAGCAGCGGCTGATCCCGGCCCTGTCGCCCTCGGAGCGCCGGGACCTCGCCCGGGCGATGCTCGAGGACGTGCTGGACGTGATGACGGCCGCCCTGCCCGGCGCGGTCATCATCGTGACCACCGACGACGAGGTGCAGGCGCTCGCGCGGGCGCGGGACGTGACCTGCTGGATCGAGCCCGCCAATCGTGGCCACACCGCAGCGGTGGCGTTCGCCCAACGGGAAGCGGCGGCCCGGGGCGCCCGGCGGTTCCTCACGATTCCCGGCGACGTTCCCTGCGTGACGCCGGACGAGGTGGCGACGCTCGGCCGCGCCGTCGAGGGCCCCGGCGTCGCGTTCGTCCCGTCGCGATCGGGACACGGCACCAACGCGGCGCTCCTCGATCCCCCGAGCGCAATGGCGCTCACGTTCGGCGAGCCGTCATTCGAGAATCATCTGGCCGCGGCGCGCGCCGCCGGCCTCAGCCCGCGCGTCGTCCACCTGCCCGGCATCGGGCTGGACGTGGACGCCCCCGACGACCTCCCGGTGCTCCTGGAGCGCGGGAGCGCGACCCGGAGCGGCCGGCTGCTGCGCGGGTTCCCGGCCGCCGCGCGCTTCGCGGCCACGAGCTAGCCATGCCCATCCGCTACGAGGTGATCGGCGTCGAGGGCCTGCCCGAGATCGTTCCCGGTCAGGACCTGGCCCCGATGATCATCGAGGCGGCGCGACGGCAGAGGACGCCGATCGAGGGACGGGACCTGCTCGTGATCAGCCAGAAGATCATCTCGAAGGCGGAGGGGCGGATCGTGCGGCTGTCCGACGTGACGGTCTCGGCGAGCGCCCGCTCCCTCGCCGAGGAGATCGGGCGCGATCCCCGCCTCGTCGAGGTGATTCTCGGCGAGAGCCGCCGCGTCGTCCGGAAGGACAAGGGCGTGCTGATCGTCGAGACGCACCACGGCTGGGTCTGCGCGAACGCGGGCGTCGACCAGTCCAACGTCGACGCCGACACCGCCTGCCTCCTGCCCGAGGACTCGGATCGCTCCGCGCGCGCGCTGCGGGACCGCCTCCGCTCCCTCACCGGGCACGATCTCGCCATCATCGTCGCCGACACCTTCGGGCGGCCGTGGCGCGAGGGGCTCGTCAACGTCGCCATCGGCCTCGCCGGTTTCGAGCCGATCGTCAGCTATCTCGGCCAGGAGGATCCGGCCGGGCACGTGCTGCAGGCCACCATCCTGGCCCTCGCCGACGAGCTGGCGAGCGCGGCGGAGCCGGTCATGGGCAAGCTCGACCGCGTGCCGGTGGCGATCGTCCGCGGCCTCGCGTGGCCGCCCGGTGAGGGCTCGAGCCGCGCCCTCATGCGCGATCCCGCCCGCGACCTGTTTCGATAGACCCATCCAAGGAGAACGCATGCGCATCGGCATCGTGGGAGGCACCGGCAAGGAAGGCATCGGGCTCGGGCTGCGGTGGGCGCAGGCTGGCCACGACGTGATCATCGGCTCGCGCGATCCCGGGCGGGCCCGCGCCAAGGCGGCCGAGCTGGCCGGCTCCGCGCCCGGGCGCCGGATCGAAGGCATGTCCAACCGCGAGGCTGCCGCCGCCGCCGAGGTCGTGGTGCTGACCGTGCCCGCGACCGGTCTGGCCGCCACGCTGCCCGAGCTACGCGAGGCCTGTCGAGGGAAGATCGTGGTGAGCACGGTGGTGCCGCTCACCTTCGGCGGCCCGCGCCTGTTCACCCCTCCGCCGCAGGGGTCGGCCGCCGAGGAGGCGCAGGAGCTGCTCGGCGGGGAGGCGCGGGTGGTCGCCGCCTTCCATCACATCGCGGCCCACGAGCTCTCCGCGGGCGATCATCCCATCGCGTGCGATCTGCTCGTCTGCGGCGCCGACGCCGAGGGCAAGACCCTGGTGTCCGAGCTGGGCCGATCGATGGGTCTGCGTCCGGTGGACGTGGGCGCGCTCGCCAACGCGGGGCCGGTCGAGGGCATCACCGCGCTGCTGGCGACCATCAACCGCCGATACAAGCTGAAGAACTCCGGCATCCAGATCACCGGACTACCATGATCACGCCTCTAGCTTGAGCGCGGCGATCACGCGCTCGGGGTCGCCAAGGTCCTCGAAGAAGTGATCCGGGCGCTCGGCCAGCAGCTGCTCGGGCGGGTACTGGCCGGTGGCCACCGCGACCGCGACCGCGCCGAAGGCGCGCGCGCAGTCCACGTCGTGCGGGGTGTCGCCGATCACGATCACGTCCTCGGGCGAGAACTCGCGCCCGAGCCGCGCGTGGGCGCGCCGCGCGGCCAGTGAGGGCAGGCGACGCCGGTCCATGTGATCGGAGCCATAGGCGCCCACCTGGAAGCGCGGCCAGAGCCCGGTGGGGAGCAGCTTGATCCGGGCGCCCTCCTCGATGTTCCCGGTGACCAGGCCCAGCGCGACGCCCGCGGCCCGGTCGAGGCGCTCCACCATCGCCGCCACGCCGGGCAGGATGACCACGTGGCGGCCGTCGCCGATCTCGGCGGTGAGCCCGCCCACGTAGGCCTCGAAGAAATCGTCGAGGCGCTCCCGCACTCGCGTCGCGTCCCATCCTTCCGCGGCCATCACGTCGTGCACGATTCGCGTGTCGGTCCGTCCGCGAAGGTCGTAGTGGTCGATGCCGCCCGCGGTGCCGAAGACGTGCTCGAAGGCCGTGCGCATCGCCCGCCGCCCGGCTCCCCGCGACGTGATCAGGGTGCCGTCGATGTCGAACAGGACGAGCTTCATGGCCGCGGCGGGACCCGATCAGGTGTGCAGCGGGGCGAGCGCGCGGAGCCGCGACACGATGGGAGGCAGCCGCTGCAGCACCGCCTCCACGTCGGTCGCGGTGGTCCAGCGCCCGAGCGTGAAGCAGAGCGCGCCCTCCGCCTCCGCGGTCGTGCAGCCGATCGCGCGCAGCACGTGCGAGGTCAGCTGGGTGAGCGACGCGCACGCCGAGCCGGTCGAGGCCGCGACTCCGGCCAGGTCGAGATCGAGCAGCAGGCTATCCGCCTTCACACCACGGATCACCACGCTCAGATGATGCGGCAACCGCGCCACGCGCGATCCGGTCACGCGGCAGTCGGCGACCGTGGCGAGCACGCCCGCCATCAGCCGGTCGCGCAGGGTGGCCACCCGCGTGGCCTCGTGATGGGCGCCCTCCACGCGCATCAGCTCGGCGGCGACCCCGAAGCCCACCGTGCCCGGCAGATTCTCGGTGCCGGAGCGATAGCCGCCCTCCTGGCCGCCTCCCAGTATCTGCGGATGGATGCGCACGCCCGGCCGCACCCAGAGGGCGCCGCTTCCCGGCGGACCGTAGAGATCGTTGCCGGACATCGTCAGCAGATCGATGCCCATGGCCTCCACGCCAAGCGGCACCCGGCCGATCGCGCCCACCCCATCCACGTGGAGCGGCACGCCCGCGGCGCGCGTGACGCGGGCGATCTCCTTGAGCGGCTGGACCGTCCCGATCTCGGGATTTGCGGCGGCGATCGACACCAGCACCGTGTCGGCGGTCAGCGCCGCGCGGAGCGCCTCCGGGTCGACGCGGCCCTCGGCGTCGACGGGCAGCACGGTGAGCGCCACCCCCGCCTTCTCCAGATCGCGGCAGGCATTGATCACCGAGATGTGCTCGATGGCCGACAGGAGCACCCGGGCCGCCCCGGGCCGCGCACGCAGCGCCACGCCCTTGATGGCGAGGTTGTTGGCCTCGGTGGCGCCCGAGGTGAAGACGATGCCGCCGGCGGCGCCGCCGCAGAGCCGCGCGACCTTCAGGCGGGCCGCGTCGAGCGACTCGCGCGCTTCCGCGCCCAGCGAGTGCCGGGCCGAGGGGTTGCCGATACCCGCTTCGAGGAACGGTCGCATGACGGCCAGGACCCGCGGGTCGACCGGCGCGAAGCCCGCATAGTCGAGATAGACGCGCTCGGGCTCGACAGCGCCGGGCGCCACCGCCTACCGCGTCTTCCGGACGACGAAGCGGTAGACCGCCCCGCTTCGCGTGACCTGGAGCAGATCGTGACCCATGTGGAGAGCCCATCTCCGCATGTCGGGATCGGAGGAAGGGTCGTCGGAGAGCATCTCCAGCACCTGGCCCACCGCCATCCGTCGGATGGCCTCGCGCGTCCTCACGATCGGCATGGGACAGAAGAGGCCGGTGCAATCGATCTGCCTGTCAGCATTGAAGAGTTTGGACTCCTGGGCCATGAGAGGCTACCGTACCCCAGCCCTCGGCGCCCCGTCAAGAAAGGGGCCATCCTTGAAATTCTCCCGCCACACGGAGCCTTGGCCCGATTATCCTGATGACACCACGTCATGGCCAAGCGTCCCCGGTCTTCCGACACCCCCGCGGCCCGGCGCATCAAGCGAAAGATCCTGGTCGCCATCACCCTGACCGCGTTCCTGCCGATGCTGGTGGTGGCGTACCTGCTGTACTCGTATGCCCTGCCCCTGCTGGACCCCCAGATCCAGGAGCGGGACCTGCCGTGGATGATGGTCATGCTGGCCGGCACCGGTCTCCTGATGGCCGCGGGCAGCTTCATGCTGTGGGATCTGGCCACCTCCGTGGTGCGACACAGCGGCGCAGTCAACACCGCCTCCACGGCTCGACGGGCCTCGGCGGCGGGCGCGCCGCCCGTGCCGGTCGCCAGCCCCGAGACTGCCGCGGTCCAGCAGTACGTGCAGCAGAGCGACGAGGTCGATTCACTGATGCAGTCCTTCTCGCGGATGCTCCTGACCATCGAGCAACAGGCCGCGGACGTGAACGAGTACGCGCGCCGGCTCGACACCGCCTACAAGGAGCTCGAGTCGACCAGCGCCCAGCTCAAGGAGTTCTCCTTCAAGGACGAGGTGACCGGGCTCTACAACCGACGATTCTTCTCCATCCGGCTCGAGGAAGAAGTCTCGCGCTACCGCCGCTTCAACCATCCGGTCTCGGTGGTGCTACTCGACCTCGATGGCTTCAAGGCGGTCAACGACGAGCTGGGCCACGCGGCCGGCGACGAGACCCTGCGGGCCATGGCCGACATCCTGCTCAAGCAATCCCGCGGGATCAACGTGATCTGCCGCTACGGCGGTGACGAGTTCGCGGTGCTGCTGGTCGAAACGTCCAAGAGCGGGGCGCGGCTGTACGCCGACCGGATCCGCTACGTGCTCTCGACGTGGGGCTTCTCCCACGGCCGGCGCATCACCGCCAGCTTCGGCATCGCGTCGCTGCCCGAGGACGTGGCGCCGGCCGCCGACGAGGTCATCCGCGCCGCCGACGAGGCGCTCTACGCGGCGAAGCGCGCGGGCAAGAACCGCGTCTCGGTCCACGAGGACGTCGTCGGCACCACTCCCAGCGGCCGCCCCGGAGCCTGAGCGGGGTGGCCGCCCTGCCCTCGGCACGGCGCGTCCTCATCGTCGACGACGAGCACGACATTCGCACCACGCTACACGCGGTGTTCGGCTCCGCCGGGTACGAATGCCGGACGGCGCCCAACGGGCGCGAGGCGGCGCGGCTGTTCGAGACGGAGCGCTCGCCCCTGACCATCACCGATCTCAAGATGCCGGTGATGGACGGCCTGCAGCTCCTCCAGCACCTCAAGGCCCGCGACGCCGACGCCGCGGTCATCATGCTCACCGGCGCCGCGGACCTGACCACCGCGGTGGAGAGCCTCAAGCAGGGCGCCAGCGATTTCATCCTGAAGCCGGTCAACCTGGACCAGGTGCTCCTGGCCGCCGAGCGCGCCCTCGAGCGGCGTCAGCTGATTCTCGAGCGCCGCGAGCACCAGGCCCTGCTGGAGACCCGCGTCGCGGAGGCCACCCGCGATCTCGCGGCCGCGCTGGGCGAGCTACGGGAGACCTACCAGGCCACGCTGGAGGCGCTCGGCTCCGCGCTCGCCACCCGCGAAGTGGGCACCGAGTTGCACTCGCGCCGCGTCCACGCCTACTCCATCGCCCTGGCCCGGGCCCACGGGCTGGCGGAGGAGGCGATCGACGCGCTGGGCCGCGGTGTGCTGCTGCACGACATCGGCAAGATCGGCATCTCGGACAGTATCCTGCTCAAGCCCGGGCCGCTCACGCCCGAGGAGTGGGCGATCATGCGGAGCCATCCCGAGTTCGGGCGCCAGATCCTCGAGCGCATCCCGTTCCTGCGCGACGCGATCCCGGTGGTGTATCACCACCACGAGCGCTGGGACGGCACCGGCTACCCGCTGGGGCTGGCCGGCCCGGCCATTCCGCTGGGGGCGCGGATCTTCGCGCTCGCCGATGCGTTCGACGCGATGACCTTCGACCGCCCCTACTCGAAGGCGATCCCGATGGAAGCCGCGCGCGAGCGCATCCGGGAAGCCGCGGGCACCCACTTCGACCCCGACGTGGTCGCCACCTTCCTCGCCACGCCGCTCGAGGTCTTCCAACAGGTCCGCGCCCGCTCCGAGGACCGCGATCCGGCTTGATCGCCGGCGCGCGTCCGGGACATCAGGCGGGCCGGCACCTCAGGGCGACGACCGATCCTCCCGTGCCGACGAGCCGGGGGCATCTCGATCCCGGGCCAGCAGCGCGGAGATCCAGAGGAGGAGATCATCGGCCGACTCGAATCGCTCGCGGCGCCCCGTCTCCAGGTGCTCGATCCGTCCCACGGCGTACTCGAGTCCGGCGTCCGTGTCTGCGGTGAATTGGACCACGAACGCCCGAGCATAGGGCAGGCTGGGGCCGTCGGCCACGCTTTGCCGCCGGACCTTGTCCAAGGGGCTCTGGCTTCGGGTGCCGGCCTTCTCCTCGTCGGGCATGCCCCAATGGTCGTGGAGAGCACGTGGGAAAGTCCTTACGGAACCCGGAAATTTACCCGAATGTTCTCCGCGCCGGGCCGGACGGCGGCCGGGCGGAGCCACTAGCCGACCCGACGGACCTTGCGGCCGGTCGGGACGCCCGCCCGGCTCCGATCGACGCGCCGCTCGAGCGTGCGAGCCCCCTGCGCTCGGGCGATACTGCGGGCCTTCGTGAAGCAGTCATCCGCCTCGACGATCAGGGCCGACCGCGCGGGGCCTTCTGCGCCACGCCGGGGCAGCAGCAACTCGCCGCGCAGGCGCCAGATCTCGGCCTCGAAGAAGCGCCCGCCGGTGTCGCGACACTGGCTGAGCGCGGCATCCGCCGCCGCGAGACCGGCCTCCACATCACCGCTCCGCAGACAGGCTCCCGCCAGTAAGCCGAGACGCATGGGCAGGCCCAGACGCAACCCGTTGGCGCGGAGGACATCGAGTCCGGCGTTCATCTCGTCCAGGCCCCGGCCGCCTTCGCCCTGCTCCACGAGGACCCGTCCGACGAGGACGAGCGCGGCACCACGCCATAGTGGGAACCCGTAGTCCTCCGACAGCTCCAGCGTCCGCGCGGCCAGCCGCCCGGCCTCCGGCCAGTCCTCGTCGAGCGTCAGGAGCGTCGCGTGGAAGGTCAGCGCCTGCGCGAGCGTGAAGGGGCGGCCGTGCCCCTCGGCGAGCGACAGGGCCTCCTGCTGGATCGCGCGGGCTCCGCTCGGATCGCCGGTCACCCATCGGCGCAGCCCCTCGAAGGATCGCACCGCGACCAGCGGATTGACGCCGTACGGTCGCTCCGCTTCGTCGAGACTCACCGGAAGCGAGCGTGCCTCGCCCAGCAGGCTTTCCGCCGCGCCCAGCTGGCCTCGCCAGAGCGCCACTGCGCCACGCAGAAAACCGGCCTGCAGGGCCGCGGAATGATCCAGACGCTCGGCGACAGCGCCCAGCTCGCGGCCGGTCGCCTCCGCCTGGATGAGGTCACCGACGTTGGCATGGAGCAGACATAGCTCGCTCAACGCATCGAACTGCGCGGCAACGTCCTCGAGGGTGCGGCCCAGATGCTGGATTCGTGTCAGGTTGTCGCGCAGGATGTCGGCGGTGTATCCGGCCGTCTGCGAGAGCACGGTCACGTAGCGCCGGCGCAGCCGCAGCTCATCGCGAGCGCGGTCTTGGGTGTCCGGCAGCGTACCGAGCAGGTCGAAGGCAGGCTTCAGGCACGCGAGCACGTCTCGGTACGCGTGACGGTCGTAGGCCCGCACGGCCGCCTGCTCGAGGTAGATCAAGGCGCGCCGATGATCGCGGCCGCTTTGGAAATGCGCCGCCAGCTCGCCGGAGATCTCGGCGGTCCGGCCCCGGTAGGCGCTCTCGAGGCTGGCTCCGATTCGCTCGTGCAGGGCCGCACGTCGGCTGGGGGGGAGCCGATCGTAGAGCACGCGCTGGAAGAGCGCGTGCCGGAAACGATACCGGGCGGCCAGCGTGCCATCGGGCCAGTCTCGGCTGCCGAGATCCTCGAGCCATCGTGGCGCGTGGCAGAGACGGTGGCAGATCGCCTCCACGCGCTCGGTCGTGTCGCCGAGTCCCGCGGCCACGCTCGGGGCGTCGAACGCCGGTCCGGCCACGCTCGCCACCCCGAGCACGTCCTGCTCCTCGGGGGCGGCGGCCAGGAACAAGCCTTCCAGCAGATGCCGGAGATCGTCGGGCACGTCGCTCTCGATGGTGGAGCGCGGCGCGGTCAATCGCCAGCCGCCGTCGTGCTCGGCCAACCAGCCGCGCGCCAGGAGACGGTCCACCAGGACGGTCATGAACAGCGGGTTGCCGTCGCTGCGTCGGTGGACCACCGCGACCACGTCGTCCGCGACGCGCGAGCCGCCGAGGCGCTCCGCGAGGTAGGTGGCGACCTCCTTGCGGGCGAGATACTCCAGCGCGATCTCGGTGCAGCGCCGCCGCGCCCGCAGCGTGGTCCGGACCTGCTGGATCGGCAGATCGAGCGCCGCGGCCTGAGCGGGGCGATAGGTGCCGATCACCATCAGCCGCGCGCGCTCCGATCGCTGCGCCAGCACGGCGAGCAGATCCGGCGTCCCGCGGTCGCTCCAGTGCAGGTCCTCCAGCACGAGCACCAGCGGATGCTGGACGGAGATGGCCTCCATCAAGCCGGCGAATTCGCGCAGCATCCGCTGCGGCGTGGTGAGATCGCGCCACTGGCGCAAGCGCTCGGCGTCAGCGGGGCTCTTCAGCGACGGTAGCTGCGCCAGCCAGCTCGGCGCGACCGACCGGAGAGCGGCCAACACCTCGGGCCCCGACGGACCGTGGCCCAGGCGATCCAGGGCCTCCAGCACCGCCATGTAGGCCTCACGCTCCCCCTGCTGTTCCACGCACTGGCCGTACGCGATCAGGACGGGCACGCCCGACGCGCGGACGCGCTCCACGAACGCCGCGGCGAGCGAACTCTTGCCGATGCCCGGCTCGCCTTCGAGCAAGACGATCTGGCGTTGGCCGGCCGTGGCCTGGCGAAACAGCTCGGCGAGCTGCTGCAGCTCGTCCTCGCGCCCCACCAATCGCGTGGCTGCCGCATGGTCCGTCGTCGCGACCGGCGCGCCCGCCGAGGCGCCGTCGGCGGAGGCGTCGTGCAGCGGGGCGATGAAGCGAAAGCCGCGCCGGTGGGCGGTCTCGATGATGTGGGGGGTCCGCGCGTCGTCGGCCAACGCCTGCCGCAGCTCGCCCATCGTCCGCGTCAAGGTGTCGTCGGACACGATGGCGTCGCCCCAGACGGCGGCGTGCAACGCTTCCTTCGTGACGAGGACGCCGGGGCGCTCGATCAGGTAACGCAGGAGAGCCCAGGCCTTCGGACGGAGTGCGACCGGCTCGGTGCCGCACCAAAGACGTTCCGCCCGAAGGTCCATTCTGTAGGGCGGAAACTCCAGCATCGCGATCGGATGGTAGAGGATTTCGTTCGCCTTGTCGAGTACGTACACGGCGCGGAAAAATTTCCGGTTTCCGTCAGGACTTCTCGGCTGTCCCCCGTCATAGTCCGGCCGATTGCGACAGCGTCCACGGGTCCGACGGGAGGAGATCCACGACGGTCACCGACACGCCGACCTCGACGACTCGGCCTGGGCAAACCCCATCCAGGGCCCGCGGGGGCCTTTCGCTCCCGCGCGACCTGATCTTAGCTCCCGCCCACGAAAGGAGACGTGCGATGACCACGAGCACGAAGCCCTCCGGCATGACCGACCTCAGGGATTTCTTCTCGGCCGCGGAGGCCCGGATCGATCGCTGGCGAGAGCTGTGCGCGGTTGGGCGCGCGTGGGAAGCCGCGGTGGCGCATGGCACGTCGCGTGAGCCGGGCGCCGACTTGCACGCCGCGGCCGCCGGTCTCCTGGCCGAGATCGGGCCGCTCGAGACCTACTGGGCCTACCCGGGCCCTCGCCTGCTCCAAGCGGTCGATGAGGCGCTGCAAGAGCGCAACGCCGCGGTCTTCGCGCGCCTGGTCCAGAAGCTCTCGGTCGCGCTGCTCAGCCGCACCTACCGGCAGGACGCGGCGGCGTGGGACCCCCTGGAGGACGGAGACGCGCGCGTCCTCGATGCCCTCCCACCGGACGTCAGGCCGGCGGATGGCCACAAGCCCTACTTCGAGGTGCTGGTCGTGACGCCTCACGACTCGAGCCAGTGGGCGCGATCCCGGGCCGACCTCCGGCGGCTCCGACGTCCGGAGGATCTCTTCACCTACGAGATCGTCCAGGTCGGGAGCTTCGAGGACGGCGTCATCGGTGCCATCTTCAACACCAGCGTGCAGGCGTTGGTGATCTACGATGGATTCCCCTTCCCGTCCCGCCACGACCTGCCCGCGATGCGCGACTTCCTGCTCCGCTACCTCCGCGTCGAGCCATCGAGCATCGCCCCCGGGGCGCTCGCCGCCGCGCTGGCGCAGGCCGCCAAGCACTATCGGCCGGAGCTGGACGTGTACCTGCTGAGCGATCGGGCCGTCGAGTCGCTCGCGGGCAGCGCGGAGGCCGCCCCGATCCGGCGCATCTTCCACAATGTCGAGGAGCTGATGGAGATCCACCTGGCCATCCTCGACGGGGTCGGCGACCGCTACGACTCTCCGTACTTCAACAATCTCAAGAAGTACGCGCAACGGCCGGTGGGGACCTTCCACGCCTTGCCGATCGCCCGCGGCAAGTCCGTCTTCACCTCGAACTGGATCCGGGACATGGGCCAGTTCTACGGGACGAACCTCTTCCTGGCCGAGTCCTCCGCCACCACGGGCGGCCTCGACAGCCTCCTCGAGCCGACCAACAACATCAAGCGCGCCCAGGAGATGGCCGCGCGCGCCTTCGGCGCCGAACGCGCCTACTTCGCCACCAACGGGACCTCGACGTCGAACAAGATCGTGGTCCAGGCCATCTGCAAGCCGGGCGACATCGTCATCGTCGACCGGAATTGCCACAAGTCCCACCACTACGGCTTCGTGCTCGCCGGCGCCCAGCCCTACTACGTGGAGGCCTACCCCCTCACCCAGTACTCGATGTACGGCGCGGTGCCGCTGCGCACCATCAAGAAGGCGCTCCTCGCTTGCAAGGCCGAGGGCACCCTCGACCGGGTCAAGGTCATCGACCTCACCAATTGCACCTTCGACGGGCACATGTACAACCCGGCCCGGGTGATGGAGGAGTGCCTTGCCATCAAGCCGGATCTGATCTTCCTGTGGGACGAGGCCTGGTTCGGCTTCGCGCGATTCAACGCCTTCCATCGCCGTCGCACCGCCATGGGCGCGGCCGCTACCCTGGCCGCGCGGTACCGCGACCCGGGTTATCGCGAGCACTACAACGCCTTCGCCGCGAAGGCGGGCGCGCTCGATCCGGCCGACGGTGGGCTGCTCGACCTGCATCTGCTGCCGGACCCCGACACGGTGCGCATCCGCGTGTACCAGACGAACTCGACGCACAAGTCGATGTCGGCCCTGCGACAGGGATCGATGATCCTGATCTGGGACGAGGACTTCGAGCACGTGGAGGGCCCGTTCCAGGAGGCCTTCCTCACCCACACGTCGACGTCTCCGAATCTCCAGATCATCGCCTCGCTCGACGTGGCTCGACGCCAGATGGAGCTGGAGGGGTACGAGCTGACCATGAAGATGACCGAGATCGCCCTCCGGCTGCGGCGGGAGATCAACCATCACCCCCTCATCTCGAAGTACTTCC
>Ga0209966_1000320_pt1 | contig 15627 bp, 10 predicted proteins | sample RhisoiCoNPM_FD_187575 | JGI IMG/M metagenome (GOLD analysis project Ga0209966, IMG submission 187575) | Arabidopsis thaliana rhizosphere microbial communities from the Joint Genome Institute, USA, that affect carbon cycling - Rhizosphere... | ecosystem: Host-associated > Plants > Roots >... | reverse complement strand
CCCGGTGCAGGTCGCGGGCGAATTCCACGATCAGGATGGCGTTCTTGCTCGCGAGCGCGATCATCAGCACCAGGCCGACCTGGGTGTACAGGTTGTTGTCGTAGCCGCGGCTCATCTGCGCCAGGAGGACGCCGACGAGGGCCATGGGCACGACCAGGACCACCGCGGCGGGAGACGTCCAGCTCTCGTAGAGCGCAGCCAGCACCAGGTAGACCAGAGCGATGGAGAGCGCGTAGATGAAGTACGCCTGATGGCCCACCCGCTTCTCCTGGTAGCTCGTCGAGGTCCAGTCGTACGCCATGCCCTCCGGCAGCGTCTCCGCGGCCAGCTGCTCCATGAGGGTGAGGGCCTGGCCGGAGCTGAAGCCCGGAGCGGCGGCGCCGAAGATCGACGCCGCGGGATAGAGGTTGTAGCGGGTGAGCAGCTCGGTCCCCTGCACCTGGCGGATCTGGATGAGGGCATTCAGCGGGACCATCTCCCCGTTCTGGTTGCGGACGTAGAGATGCCGCATGTCTCCGGCCTGGAGGCGGTAGGCATTGTCGGCCTGGATGTAGACCTGGAACACCTGGTTGAACTTGTTGAAGAGGTTGACGAACGAGGAGCCCAGGTAGGCCTGCAGGGTTTCGAAGATGCTCGACGGCAGCACCTGCATGGACTCCGCCTTGGTCCGGTCGATGTTCAGGTAGACCTGCGGGCTGCGGGCGCTGAACGTGCTGGCGAGGCCGCGGAGGCTCGGGTTGGCGTTGCCCTTCTGAACGAGCTCGGCCGTGTTGCGCTGGAGCTCGGCGAGGCCGAGGCTTCGACGGTCCTCCACCATCATCTGGAAGCCCCCGGTCTGGCCGAGGCCGCGGATGGGCGGCGGGATCACCACGAAGGCCAGGGCCTCCTGGATCCCGGCCAGCTCGCGATTGAGACCGGAGACGATCCGGTCCTGCGTGAGCCCCGCGCCGCGCTCATTCCAGCTCTTGTACACGATGAAGGTCGTGGATACGTTCGGGACGTTGGCGAAGTCGAGGACCGAGAATCCTCCGATGGTCACCCAGCCCGCGAGCCCGTCGGTCTTCTCCAGCAGGGCCGCGATCTTCTCGGCCACGCTCCGCGATCGGGGCTGCGAGGCGCCTTCGGGCAGGATGGAGACCAGGACCGCGTAGCCCTGATCCTCGGTGGGGAGGAACCCGGTCGGCTGGCGGACGAACCCCCACGCGGTCGCCCCGACGATGACCGCGAAGAGCACGACCATCAGTCCCGGGTGCTTCACCATCCGTCCGACGATCCCGATGTAGACGTCGGTCACCGCTCCGAAGGCCCGGTTGAAGCCGCGGTAGAACCAGTTGGGACGCTTGCTCCCGCGCGGCTTCAACCAGAGCGCGCACTGGACCGGCTTCAGGGTCAAGGCGTTGAGCGCGCTGATGACCGCGGTGGCGGCGATGACGAGCGCGAACTGCCGGAAGATCTGCCCGGTGATCCCGGGCAGGAAGGCGGCCGGAAGGAAGACCGCCACCAGGGCCAGGGTGATGCCCATCACCGGCCCGGTGAGCTCGTCCATGGCCCGGATGGTGGCGTCCTTGGGGGACATCCCCTGCTCGATATAGTACGAGCTGTTCTCCACGATGATGATGGCGTCGTCCACCACGATGCCGATGGCCAGGATCAGGGCGAACAGCGTCATCAGGTTCACGGTGAAGCCCAGCGCGGCCATGGCGATGAAGGCGCCGACGATGGTGACCGGAACCGTGGTGGCGGGCACCAGCATGCCCCGGAAGTTCTGCAGGAAGACGAGAATGACGATCAGCACCAGCACCGCGGCGATGAACAGGGTGTGGTAGACGGCGGAGATGGCCTCGCGGACGAACAGGGTGGTGTCGTAGCGGATCGCGTACTTCATGCCGTCGGGAAACTGCTGGCTCATCTCGGCCATGGCCGCGTACACGCGGTTGGCGACCTGGATGGCGTTGGCCCCCGGCAGCGCGAACACCACGATCTGGGCCGACTTGTGGCCGGTGAACCGCGAATAGTTGCTGAAGCTCTGCTGGCTCAGGTCCACCCGGGCGACATCGCGCAGGCGCACGAGCTGCGGCGCGGTGCCGCCGACCGACTTGATCGTGATCGCCTCGAACTGGCCGGCATCGGAGAGGCGGCCCAGGGCGTTGATGGTGAACTGGAACGGCTGGTCCTCCGGGACCGGCGGCGCCCCGAGCTGGCCGGCCACGACCTCGATGTTCTGCCCCCGGATCGCGGCCAGGACGTCCGCGGTGGTGAGCCCGAACGTCTGCAGCCGCTTCGGGTCCAGCCAGACCCGCATGCTGTAGGGGCCGGCCCCGAAGATCCGCACCTGGCCCACGCCCGGGATCCGGGCCAGCGGGTTCTGCAGATTGATGAGCGCGTAGTTGGAATAGAAGATCTCGTCGAAGCGCTCGTCCTCGGCATAGAGGCTGGCCACCAGCAGGATGTTGGGGGAGACCTTGCGGACGTTGACCCCCTGGACGGTGACGCCGCCGGGGAGCTGGGCCAGGGCGCTGTTGGCGAGGTTCTGGACGAGGGCCAGCGACGTGTCGAGGTCCGTGCCGACGTCGAAGGTGATCGTCAGCTGGTACGAGCCGTCGCTCGCGCTGGTCGAGGACATGTAGATGGAGTTCTCGACCCCGTTGATCGCCTGCTCCAGCGGGACCCCGATCGTGGCCGCGACGACCTCCGCACTCGCCCCCGGATAGCGCGTGCTCACCTGGATGGTCGGCGGAACGATCTCGGGATACTGCGCGATGGGCAGGCCGTAGATGAACACGGCCCCGATGAGGACGGTGACGAGGGCGATGACGTTGGCGAAGATCGGCCGCTCGATGAAGAACCGGGAGATCACGGCGCGGTCTTCCTCGGAGGAAGGGCCGCCGGGGCGCCGGGGGCCGGCGGGCCCTCGCCGCCCGCCCGCTCGGGGGTGACCTGGCGCCCGGGCGCGGCCTTCAGCAGACCGTTGACGATCACCCACTCCGGGCCGGTGAGTCCGCCCTCGATGACCCGGCGTCCATCCACCGCGATCCCGGTCGTGACGTTGCGGCGCTCCACGGCGTTCTTGTCGTTCACCACGAGCAGGTACGCGCCCTGCTGGTCATGCCCGATCGCCACCTCGGGAACCAGGAGCGCGGCTTTCTGCTCGAGGGGCACCCGCACCCGCGAGTAGAGGCCGGGGAGGATCTTCCCGTCCGGGTTGGGCAGCACGCCGCGCATCAGCAGCGTGCCGGTGGTGGCGGTCAGGCTGATCGCGGCAAAGTCGAGGTGTCCCCGGTGGGGATAGCCCTCTTCACTGGGCAGGCCCGCGTGCACCGGCCATTTCCGCGCGTCCGACGGGCCGGGGATCCCGCGCGTGCTCTTGAGCAGGCGGGCCAGATCGAGATCGCTGATGTTGAAGTAGACGTAGATCGGGTCGATCTGGTTGATGTTGGCCAGGACCGTGTTGCCGGGCGACCCGACCAGGTTGCCGGGATCCACCAGCCGTCGATCCATTCGCCCGTCGAACGGCGCGGTGACCTGCGTGTACTCCAGATTGAGCTTCGCCAGATCTCGCTGGGCCTGCGCCGAGGCGAGGTTGGCCGCGGCGGTATCGCGCTGGAAGCGCCAGTTGTCGACGTCGGCCTGGGCGGCCGCGTTGTGCTGGATCAAGTTGGTGAAGCGGTTCAGCTGGGATTCGGCGTACTGCAGCTGGGCCCGGAACTGCTGAATGGTGGCCTCGGCCTGCCGGAGGTTGTCCTCATAGGTATTCTGCTGGATGACGAAGAGCGGCTGGCCCTTCTTGACCCGCTGCCCGTCCTGGAACAGCACCTTCTCGAGGTACCCGGCCACCCGCGCGACCAGCTGCACGGTGTAGATGGCCTGCGTGTTGCCGGTCAGGTCGAGGTAGTCGGTCACCGTCTGCCGCACGGGCTGGGCGACGGTCACGTTCGGCGGCGGCGGAGCCGCGGGCGGCGGCGTCTCCCGACAGCCCGATTGCAGAACGAGCAGCCCGGACACCACGGTCCAGGCGGCGATGCGTCCGATTCGACGAATGGCGGCTCCTCCGTGAGCTCTCGGGCGACTCCGACTCCCCGATCCGCATGTGATCACCAGTCCGGAAACCGTGGCGTCGCCTTCGGCTCACGAGAGGCCGGCAGGTTGTAATGCGCGGGGGCGAGCAGATTGCCCCAGTTCGTGCGCTGCTGCATCTCGGCCCGCAGCTCGGGCGGCACGAGCTCCTCACCCTCCCGGATCTCCCAGCCGCCTCCCAGCGCCCGGTAGACGCCGACGAGGCTCGTCGAGATGCCGCCGAGCGTGCTCGCCAGGCTGTCCTGCTGAGTCAGGAGGGTCTGCTGCGCGGTCAGGACCGTGGTGAAGTCGGTCACGCCCTCGCGGTACTGCAGCACCGCGAGGTCGACCGCCGTCCGGCTGGAGGTCACGCTGCGGGCCAGCAGGTCGGCGCGGTCCTGAGCGCGGAGAAACGCGACCAGGTTGTCCTGCACGTCCTGCTGCGCGACGAGCACCGCCTGCTGATAGGCCAGCAGCAGCTGCTGGAAGCGCGCGTCCTGCGCCCGCACGTTGTTCGAGAGCTGGCCGTAGTTGAGGATGTTCCACTGCACGGAGGGCCCGACCTGAACCTGGCGAGACCCCCAGCGGAACATGTCGCTGAGCCGGAAGGTCCCCAGATCCGTCGAGAGGAGGACGAGATTGCCGATCAGGGAAAAGGCGGGGAGCAGATCCGCCTTGGCCACGCCGATCTGGGCGGATTGAGCCGCCGCCTGCATCTCGGCGCTGCGGAGGTCCGGCCGCCGGCGCAGCAGATCGGCCGGAATGCCCACGATGATCTGGGGCGGCGAGACGGGAATTCGCGACGGACCGGTCAGCAGGTCGCCCAGATCGCTCGGGGGCATGCCCAGCAGGGCGCTGAGCGCATCGCGCGCCTGACGGAGCTGGGCCTCCAGGGTCGGAACCGTCGCCCGCGTGTTCAAGAGCACGGTCCGGGCCTGCTCGACATCGAGCTGGGTCACCGTGCCGTAGGTGAACTTGGCCTCCACGATCTTGAGGGTCTCCTCCTGGATCTCCACGTTCGCGCGGGCGATGCGGATACGCTCCTCGGCGGTGCGGAGCGCGATGTAGGCGTTCGCGACATCCGCGGTCAACGTGACCAGCGTGGTGTCGTAGTCCGCGAGCGTCACGAGCAGGTTGGCGTCGGCCGATTCGATGCCCCGGCGGATCCGTCCCCAGAAGTCCAGCTCCCAGGTGGCCTGGGCCCCGATCTCGGATTGCCAGTAGGCGAAGCTGCCGGAGAAGGCGGTGGACGTCGGGGCCCGATCGCTCGTCCGGATGTACTGCACCGCCCCGACGGCCTGCTGCGTTTGCGGAAAGATCTCACCGACCGCGACGCCCAGCTGGGCCCGGGCCTGCAGGACCCGCACGCCCGCCTGTCGAAGCGTGAGGTTGTCCCGGTAGGCGTGCTCGACGAGGCGGTCCAGGGCCGGGTCGCCGAAGGTCTTCCACCAGTCGCGGTACGTGGTGGCCCCGGTGCCGACCCGCTGATCCGCGGTGTCCTGCCAGCTCGTCGCCACGCTCACCTTCGGCGGCTGGAAGTTCGGCCCGACCATGCAGCCCCCGAGCGCGAGGACGAGCGGCAGCACCACGCCGAGGGCGCGGAGCGCGCGCGCTCCCGAAGTCATCCGATCGTCGCTCGGAGCGCCACCCTGCCGAAAGGCCATGTCCCGTCAGACCAGGCGCGTCTGGATGTCGACCTCGGACGTGAGCGTCCGATGGACCGGGCACCGCTGGGCGATCTCGAAGAGCTTCGCCTTCTGCTCGTCGCCGAGCTGGCCGTCGAGTGCGAGCTCCGCCTCGATCCGATCGAGCATGCCCTCCCGGGTCTCGCACTCGGCGCAGTCCGACGCGTGGATCCGCGAGTGCCGGAGACGGACGGTCACTCCCGTGAGCGGCCATCCCTTGCGCCGCGCGTACAGCGCGACCGTCATCGAGGTTCAGGCCCCCAGCGCGGCCAGGAGCAAGTCGTAGGGCGACGGCCCGTGGTCGCCGCCTCCCGCCGACTCCGGCTCATCCGCGCTGAAGCGGTGACGGCCGACGACGATGTCCTGCGCGAATCCGGAGCTTCCTCCCTGCACGACGACGGTGCTTGCCATGGCGCCCCCCGGTATCGGTGTTCGCGGCTTCGTGCCTCAGACGTGGATCGCGCGGCCGTCCACCGCGAGGGCCGCCTCCCGCAGCGCCTCGGCCAGGGTCGGATGAGCGTGGCAGGTGCGCGCGATATCCTCGCTGCTCGCGCCGAACTCCATCGCGGCGGTGGCCTCGGCGATGAGGTCACCGGCGCGCGGGCCGATGATGTGAACGCCGAGCACGCGGTCGGTCTTCTTGTCGGCCAGCACCTTGACCCGGCCTTCGGGGTGGCCCAGGGCGCGGGCGCGACCGTTGGCCGCGAAGGGGAACACCCCCCGGCGATACTCGACGTCGGCGCGCTGGAGCTCGTCTTCGCTCCGGCCGACCGACGCGATCTCGGGCGCGGTGTACACCACGCTCGGGATGGCGTCGTAGTTGACGTGCCCGGCCCCGCCCGCGAGCGTCTCGACACAGGCGATCCCCTCCTCCTGTGCCTTGTGGGCCAGCATGGGACCGCGAATCACGTCGCCGATGGCGAACACGGAGTCGGCGCCGGTGGCGAAGCGCTCGTCCACGGGAATCCGGCCCTGCGCGTCCAGCGTGATCCCGACCGCGTCGAGGCCGAGCCCCTCGGTCATCGGCCGCCGCCCGACCGCGACCAGGACCCGGTCACCGTGGAGGGGCTTGGCGTCCCCGCACTCGACGACGCAGCGGTCGCCCTCCACGCGCGCACCGGTGACGCCAGTGCCGAGGTGAAATTCGAGGCCCTGCCGCTCGAACGAGCGCCGGGCCTCCGCGGCGATCTCCGCGTCCACGCCGGGGAGGATGCGATCCAGGTACTCGACGACGGTGACCCGGGCCCCCAGCCGCCGCCACACCGATCCCAGCTCCAGCCCGATGTAGCCGGCGCCGATCACCACCAGGTGCTCCGGAACGTCGGGGTAGCTCAGCGCCTCGGTGCTGGTGCCGATGCGGTCGCCGTCCAGCGCCACGCCGGGCAGCGCGGCGGACGCGCTGCCCGTCGCGATGAGGATGCGCCGCGCGGTGACGCCCACCGTCTCCTTCTCGCTCTCCACGGTGACCTGGCGCGGGCCCGCGATCCGCGCCTGCCCGGTGTAGCGCGTGATCCGGTGCTTCCGGAACAATCCGTCGATCCCCCGCGTGAGCCCCGACACCGTCTCGTCCTTGCGGCGGAGCATGGCCGGCAGGTCGAGCGTGACGGCGCCGAGCCGGATGCCGTGCGCCTCGAGGCCGCCCCGGCAGGAGGCGTAGAGCTCGCTCGATTCGAGCAGCGCCTTGCTGGGGATGCAGCCCACCCGCAAGCACGTCCCGCCGAGCACGGGCTCGCGCTCCACGCACGCCACGTTCAATCCGAGCTGGGCGGCCCGGATGGCCGCCACGTACCCGCCGGGGCCGGCGCCGATCACGACCAGGTCGTGCTGCGGGCGGGGCGCCACCGTCACATCTCCAGCAGGAGACGGGCCGGCTCCTCCATGCACTCCTTCACGTGCTTCAGGAAGCCCACCGCTTCCCGGCCGTCCACGATCCGGTGGTCGTAGGTGAGCGCGACGTACATCATCGAGCGGATGACCACCTGACCCTCCCGCGCGACCGGACGGTCCTGGATCACGTGCAGGCCGAGGACGCCACTCTGCGGAGGGTTCACGATCGGCGTCGACAGCAGCGAGCCGTAGACGCCGCCGTTCGAGATCGTGAACGTCCCCCCTTGCAGCTCGTCCGGCGTGAGCTTGTTCGCCTGGGCACGGCCGGCGAAATCGGCGATGGCCCGCTCGATCTCGGCGAAGCTCAACCGCTCCGCATGGCGGAGGACCGGCACCACCAGCCCGCGCCCGCCCCCGACCGCGATCCCGACATCGAAGTAGTTGCGATAGACGATGTCGGTGCCGCGGATCTCGCCGTTCAGCTCGGGGCACTGCTTGAGGGCTTCGATCACCGTCTTGACGAAGAACGACATGAAGCCGAGCTTCACGCCGTGCCGCTGCTGAAACGCCTCCTGGTGAGCGCGCCGCAGCGCCATGACCGCGGACATGTCGATCTCGTTGAACGTCGTCAGCAGCGCCGCGGTCTGCTGCGCCTGGACCAGTCGCTCGGCGACGCGGCGCCGCAGCGGGCTCATCGGCACCGCTTCCTCCTCGCGCGCCGCCGCCACCCGCGACCCGGCCCCGGGCCGTGGGGACGTCGGCGCCGCCGCGGCGGGCGCGGCCGTCGCCGGGGCAGCCGCCTCCGGCCCCACCGGCGCTGCCGCGCCCGCGGGCTCTCGCGCCTGGTCGAGATGGCGGACCACGTCCTCCTTCAGGAGCCGGCCGCCCGGCCCGGTAGGGGCCACCTCATCGGCCTCGATCCCCCGCTCCGCCATGAGCCGACGTGCGCCCGGCATCACGCGTGGCGACTCCGCCGCCGGGCTCGTGGTGGGCTGGGCAGCCGGCGATGGCTTCCTTGGTCGGGCCGCGGGCGTCGGCTTCGTCGGCTGGGCGGCAGGCGCCTCTTTCTTCGGGGCGGGTGCCTCCCCAACCGGCGCGTCTTCCACGTACGCCAGCACCTCGCCGACCTTCGCGGTTTCCCCCTTCTGCTTCACGATCTCGGCGAGCACGCCGGCCACCGGCGACGGCAGCTCCATCGCCGCCTTGTCGGTCTCGAGCAGCACGACCGCCTCGTCCTGCCGTACCGGGTCGCCGGCTCGCTTGAGCCAGTCCGCGACCTGGACTTCGGTGATCGACTCGCCCGCGGCCGGCACGCGCAGCTCAACTCGCATCGAACGCCGCCTTCAGCAGCTTCTGCTGCTCGCTCCGATGAAGGGCCGCCCAGCCCGTGGCCGGGCTGGCCGAAGGGGGCCGACAGACGCCCGCGAAGGGCCGCCCGTCCGCCAGCCGGTTGCCGAAGCGCGCCAGCAGGTACCGCCATGCTCCCATGTTCGCCGGCTCCTCTTGCACCCACACCACGCCTGCCGAGGGGGGATAGGGGGCGAGCGCCTCCATGAGCCGCTCGTCCCGCATGGGATAGAGCTGCTCGAGCCGCAGGATCGCGACGTCGCTCCGCCCCAGTTCCTCCCGCTTTGCCAGCACATCGTAGTAGACCTTGCCGCTGCAGAGCAGGATCCGCACGACCCCTTCCGGCGACACGACCGAATCGCCGATGATGCGCTGGAAGCTGCCCCGCTCGAGCTCCTCGAGCGCCGACACGACCTTCACGTGCCGGAGCAGGCTCTTCGGAGTCATGACCACGAGGGGCTTGCGCCAGCGGCGAAGCACCTGCCGCCGCAGCAGGTGGAAGTACTGGGCGGGGGTGGTCGGGTTCGTCACCTGGATGTTGTCGTGGACCGCCAGCTCCAGGAACCGCTCGAGCCGGGCACTGGAATGCTCGGGCCCCTGGCCCTCGAACGCGTGGGGCAGCAGGAGCACGAGCCCGCTGAGCCGGCGCCACTTCTCCTCTGCGCTCGTGATGAACTGGTCGACGATGACCTGGGCCGCATTGACGAAGTCGCCGAACTGGGCCTCCCACAGCACCAGGCCGTCGGGGCAGTCCAGACTGTAGCCGTATTCGAAGCCGAGCACCCCGACTTCCGACAACGGGCTGTTGTAGATCTCGACGGTCGCCTGGCCCGGCGCGACGTGGGCCAGCGGCATGTACGTCGCGCCGCTCTCTCGATCGTGCAGCACCGCATGGCGGTGGCTGAACGTGCCCCGGGCCGTGTCCTGACCGGTCAGCCGCACCCGGTGACCCTCGGCGGCCAGCGTCGCGAACGCCAGCGCCTCCGCCGCGGACCAGTCGAGGGGGCGCGCGCCCTCGGCCATCTCGCGCCGGCGGGCGAGCCCGCGGGCGATGGTCGGGTGCGCGTGGAAGTCGTCGGGTACGCGGGCCAGCGCGCGCACGAGCCCGGTGAGCCGGTCCCGCTCGGTGCCGGTGGCGACGTCCTCGTCGTCCCCGCCGGAGCCACCGTGGTAGCCGATCCAGACGCCGGCCCTCGCCTCGCGGAGCGGCGCGTAGCGGGGACTTCGCGCCTCGCTCAGCTCCTGCTCCAGCTCGGTCCGCCGCTCGACCGCGATGCGATCCGCGTCGTCCCGGGTGAGCCCGTTGAGGGTGAGCAGGTGCGCGAGGTAGCTGTCGCGGACGGACGCGCGCTGCTCGATCGCGCGATACATGAGCGGCTGGGTGAAGGACGGCTCATCGCCCTCGTTGTGGCCGCGGCGGCGGTAGCAGTACATGTCGATGACGACGTCGCTCCGGAACCGGCGCCGGAACTCCATCGCGAGCTCGACCACGTGACTGACCGCGTCCGGATCCTCGCCGTTGACGTGGAAGATGGGCACCTCGAGCATCCGGGCCACGTCGGTCGCGTAGGGAGACGAGCGCGCCTCCTCGGGAGCCGTGGTGAACCCGAGCTGGTTGTTGACCACGACGTGGAAGGTGCCGCCCGTCCGGTACCCCTCGAGCTGGCTCAGGCTGAGGGACTCCTGGATCACCCCCTCGCCCGCGAAGGCGGCGTCCCCGTGAATGAGGAGCGCCATGCCGCGCACCCGCGCGGTGTCGCCGGCCCGATCCTGCTTCGCTCGCATCCGGCCGAGCGCCACCGGATCCACGAACTCCAGGTGGCTCGGGTTGAAGCACAACGACAGATGAACCTTCCGCCCCGAGGCGGTGGCCCAGTCCGTGCTGTAGCCGAGGTGATACTTCACGTCGCCCCGGCCATCGCGGAACGCGTCGGCCCGGTCCTCGAACTCCGCGAAGATCTCGCGCGGCCGCTTGCCGAGGATGTTGGCGAGGACATTCAGCCGGCCGCGATGCGCCATGGCCATCACGATCTCCTCGACCCCCTGCCCGGCCGCGGTCTCGATGACGAGATCGAGCAGGGGGATGAGGCTCTCGGCCCCTTCGAGCGAGAAGCTCTTGGCCCCCGGATACTTGTGCTGGATGAACTCCTCGAAGATGGCCGCGTCGGTCAATCGCGTCAGCACCCGCAGCTGCTCGTCTCGCGTGAGGTGGGCGCGGTGACCCACCTCCTCCATCCGCTCGCGGAGCCACGTGCGCCGCTCGAGATCGTCGATGTGCATGAATTCGAGGCCCACCGAGCCGCAGTAGGCGGCGCGCAAGATGTCCAGGATCTCGCGCAGCGGCCGGAGCGGAGGCCCCGGAATGCCATGCGTCGAGAAGGACCGGTCCAGGTCGTCATCGCTCAAGCCGTAGAAGGCGGGATCGAGCTGCGCCTGGGGCGCCCGTGGGAAGCCGAGGGGATCGATCCGGGCCGCCAGGTGCCCGCGGTCCAGGTAGGCGGAGATCAGCTCCGCGACTCGGTCTTGACGCCTCAGCAGCTCCGTCACGTCCGGCGGCTCGGCGCCGGCGGAGCCGACCGGAGCGAACAGGCTTCGCGGCTGGAACGACGGACCCGGGCGCCAGCCGGGCGCGCCGCCGTTGTCCCCGTCGAGCCGCTCGAAGTACCGGCGCCATTGTTCCGGGACCGCGGACTCGTCGCGAAGGAACTCGCGATAGAGGTCCTCGACGAACGACAGATTGGCCGGATTCGGCCCCACTGGAGCGCTCAACGGGGCTCCGATCCTCGACCGAGGCGTGAGTCCGGCCCGGAGGCACCTCGGTCTTCATGCCCGCTGGGCCGGGCGAGGACTGCGCCGGCGCTCGTCACGATCCGAGGGTACCACCGATACCAAGGCGCCTCCGACCGACGTCCATCCTTCGAGAAGCGACGTCTACGCGCCGCCGGGGCGCGGCCCGCTCCAGAGCGCGTCGTCGGAGGCCACGCGGTCGCGGGCATCGGCCGCGTCGAGCGCCCGCATCACCTCGCGCGCCATCGTCTCGTACCAGGCGGCGACGTCCGGCGGGTAGTCGGCGTGGCTCTCGAGATCCTTCACGATCGGCCCCTCCACGGTGGGGATGTCGTGCAGGCCGTCGAACTGCCGCGTGTAGGGCCGGCCCTTGGCGGCGGCGGTCGCGGCGTCGATGGTCGCGTCGAGCTTCAGCCAGCGGCCGTCGAGATAGGCCTCGCCCAGCGAGTGGCGGGGCAGCGGCCGATCGCCCCAGAGCCGCCGCACCTCCTCGGACATGAACGGCTTGTCCGGGCAGTGCAGCTGCTGGAAGCCGACGCGCGCGGGAATGCCGGCGGCGCGGCAGAGCGCGACGAAGGAGCTGGCCTTGCCCATGCAAAACGCGTGGCCGGCCTGCAGCACGTCGCTCGCCCGTCCCCGGCCCGCCGCGAGATCGCGGAAGGCGGCGAGGATGTCGTAGGGGATGTCGCGCACGAAGTAGTAGATGCGCTCGAGCCTCTCCCGGTCGCTCGCGCAGCCCGCGGTCAGCCGGCGGGCCTGCTCGATCACCGCCGCGTGGGTCGAGTCGATGAGCCGGGTCGGCTCGAGATACTGTCGGAGCTCCTCCGCGTCCATGGCGTCGTCCTTTCCGCGGGCTCAGGCCGCCGCGATCTCCCGGACCGCCGGCAATACCCAGTGGCCTGCCTCCTCCAGCCCGGGGCCCGAGGCCACGTCCGGGATCGTGAACAGGAAGTGCCGCACTCCCGCCGCGACGTAGGCGCGGATGCGCGCCGCGCAGGCCTCCGCGGACCCCACGATGTGCCCTTCGGCCGGAATGCCCGCGAAGCGCTCGCGCACCGCCGCGGCGCGCCCCGCATCGCCGTCGGCGATGAGCAGCGCGGTGACCGAGCGGGCGAGCGCGGCGGGATCGCGGCCGGCCTCCCGGCACGCCGCGTCCAGGTAGGGCGCGCGCGCCGCGATGCGCTCGGGTCCCCACCAGCGCACGTTGACGCCGTCGGCGGCGCGCGCGGCCAGGCGGTGCAGGCGGTCGCCCTCGCCGCCGATCCAGATCGGCGGGTGCGGCCGCTGCACGGGCGGCGGATCGCACGCCGCGCCGTCGATCGCGTAGTGACGGCCCGCGAAGCGCGGCTCCGCCTCGGTCCACATGCGCCGGATGATCTCGACGCCCTCCGCGAGCTGATCGATGCGCTCGCCGATGCGCGGGAACGGGATGCCGTAGGCGCGGTACTCCTGCTCGAACCACCCCGCCCCCAGCCCCAGGTCGAGGCGCCCCTCGCTGATGACGTCGAGGGTGGCCGCCATCTTGGCCAGCACCGCGGGCGAGCGGTAGGAGTGGCAGAGCACGCTGGTGCCGAGACGCAGCCGGCGGGTGTCGCGGGCCAGCGCGGAGAGCGCGGTCCAGCACTCCAGCAGCGGCATCGAGCGCCGCTCCGGCCGCCGCGCGGCGGCCGCCCCGTCCCGCGCGATGCCCGCGTCCTCTACGTAGGAACCCGGATCCAGCGTCAGGAAATGGTCGCAGAGCCAGATCGAGTCGAAGCCGAGCGCCTCCGCCTCGGCGGCGACGCGACGCATCTGATCGTACGACGTCACCGCCAGGCCTCGGATCGTCAGCGCGAGGATCAGGCCGAAGTGCAGGTCGGTGGGCACGCGAGGATCTCCGCGCGGAGCCTACCACAGCGGCGCGCCGAAGGTGGACGCCGCCGCCGCGTGCGTGTTATAAGGCCGTCACACATCTGCCACCTCGGAGCGGAGGAGCCAACATGAGCGCGATCACGCGGCGAACCCTACTCAAGTCCATCGCGGGAGCCGGCGCCGCCACCGCGGTCTCCGGCTTCCCCTTCGTCAACCGGCAGGCCCTCGGCCAGCAGGCGATCAAGGTCGGGGTGGTGGTGCCGATGACGGGCCCGATGGCGCTCGAGGCGCAGGAGATGCTCGCGGCCACCCAGATCGCGGTGGAGGACGTCAACGCGGCGGGCGGCGTGATGGGCCGCAAGGTCGAGACGGTCATCCGCGACTCCGAGTTCAAGCCGGAGGTGGCCAAGCGCAAGGCCACCGAGCTGATCGAGGTGGAGAAGGCCGCGTTCCTGGTCGGGGCCATCGTGGGCTTCGAGGGCATCGCGATGGCGGAGGTCGGCTGCAAGAACGACGTGATCGTGAGCTTCTTCGGCCAGAACTTCCTGACCGTCAAGGGCAAGATGTGCAAGTACCAGTTCGGCAACAACCTCACGCCGTACCAGACCGCGGCCGCCGCCGCCCACTTCGTGGACGCCCAGAAGATGGGCAAGAAGTGGCACATGCTCGCCAACAACTACTCGTGGCCGCAGATGTTCGAGCGCGCCTACTCCCTGGTCGCCAAGCAGGTCGGCGCGGACTGGACCGGCGTGACGTGGGCCCCGCTCGGCACCCGCGACTTCCTGCCCTTCCTGCCCAAGGTGGCCGCGGCCAAGGCCGACGTGGTCTTCATCACCACCTGGGCCGCCGACCAGGTCGCGTGCGCCAAGCAGGTGCAGGAGTTCGGGCTCGCCAAGCAGGCCCGCGTGATCCACTCGATCACCGAGCTGACGTTCGCGGAGGCGGCGGGCGCCGGCGTGTACGACGGCTTCTACTCGGGGATGCCGTGGTACTGGCAGCTCAAGGACAAGTACCCGGCGGCCAGGCGCTACTACGACCGGCACATGGCCCTGCGCAAGCGCGCGCCCGGCGGCTACACCGCGTCCACCTACTCCACGGTGCGCCTCCTGCTCGAGACCGCCAACGACGTGAAGTCGCTCGAGACCGACAAGGTCACCCGCGCGCTCGAGGGGCGAAAGTTCCAGCACCTGAAAGGCCCCGAGCAGATCCGGGCGTGCGACCACGTGAACATGCAGGAGGTGTTCCTCTGCAAGGGCAAGCCAGCCGTCGCGATGAAGGACCAGTGGGACTTCTTCGAGATCGTCCAGAGCGTGAGCGGCGAGACCACGTCCGAGTCGTGCGAGGGCGAAGGCTTCGATCCGAAGAAGCCGCTGAGCCAGCAGATCTGACGGCGCGCTCGATCTGACGCTCTTCGGCTTCCCGCTCGACGTCTGGTACGCCCAGCTGTTCATCGGGCTGGTGAACGGCTGCATCCTGATCCTGGTCGCCCTCGGCCTGTCCATCGTCTTCGGCCTGATGGGGATCATCAACTTCGCCCACGGCATCTTCTACATGCTGGGGGCCTACGCGGGCTGGCTCACCATCCAGCTCACCGGCAGCTTCTGGCTCGCCCTGCTCACCGCGCCGCTCGCGGTCGGCCTCGTGGGCGTGCTGGTCGAGCGCGGCGTGCTCTCGCGGATCTACGGAACCAAGAACGCCAACTTCGCGGGCGTGCTCGTGACCTACGGGCTCGCGATCATGATCCCGGACCTGGTGCGCATGACCTTCGGGCGGCCCGGCAAGCCGTTCGCGATTCCGGAGGCGCTCACCGGCTCGCTCTTCCGTCTGGGCGCCCTCGACGTGCACGCCTATCGCGTGTTCATCCTGGCCGTGACCGCCGGGCTCCTGCCCCTGCTGTGGATCCTGCTCAACCGCACCAACCTCGGCCTGGTGATCCGGGCGGGCACCAGCGACAACCTCATGGTGCAGCTGCTCGGCATCAACGTGGCGCGCACGTGGACGACCACCTACGCCCTGGGGGCCGCCCTCGCCGCGTTCGCGGGCGTGATCACCGCGCCGCTGGTGGCGGTGGCTCCCG
>Ga0209966_1000315_pt1 | contig 15769 bp, 13 predicted proteins | sample RhisoiCoNPM_FD_187575 | JGI IMG/M metagenome (GOLD analysis project Ga0209966, IMG submission 187575) | Arabidopsis thaliana rhizosphere microbial communities from the Joint Genome Institute, USA, that affect carbon cycling - Rhizosphere... | ecosystem: Host-associated > Plants > Roots >... | reverse complement strand
GATGAGGTGGCACGGGTCCTGGTCGGCATCGAACAGCCCGAGCACCGCCTGTTGGCCGAGCTGCTGTATGGAACGGGCATGCGCATCACCGAAGGCCTGCAACTGCGGGTCAAGGATGTGGAGTTCGACCGCGGCGCCATCGTCGTGCGCGAGGGCAAAGGCGGCAAGGACCGGGTGGTGATGCTGCCGCTGTCGGTCGTGCCGGCGCTGCGCGCGCAGATGGCGCGTGGCCGCGTGCTTTGGAGCGAAGACAGGGCTGCAGGTCGATCCGGGGTCTATCTGCCCGATGCGCTGGAGCGCAAGTACCCGCGGGCCGGCGCGTCGTGGTCGTGGTTCTGGGTGTTTCCGCAGGCCACCCACGCCACCGACCCTCGCTCAGGGGTGGTGCGTCGACATCACCTGTACGACCAGTCCTTTCAGCGTGCGTTCAAGGCGGCGGTCGGCAAGGCCGGTCTTCACAAGCCGGCGACACCGCACACACTGCGGCACTCATTCGCGACCCACGTGCTCCAGGCTGGCTACGACATCCGCACGGTTCAGGAGCTCCTCGGGCATTCGGACGTTTCCACGACGATGATCTACACGCATGTGCTCAAGGTCGGGGGTGGGGCCGTGCGCAGTCCTCTGGATTCGCTGAACTCGTCAAACGGGTCCGAGCATCTCGGATGACCGCTTGAGGGAGGCGGGTGGGAAGGCCGGCTTCTGGCCGTGAACAGGCATCCAACGCAGTCGCCCTCCTCGCCCACCGGAGCGACGTCATGCAGCGCGCTCCTTGCCGCCTCGTTCTGACGAGCGCCCGCGCCACGCCACCGCGCTGGCGCGGCTGGGCCTCAGGCCGTCTCGTGCGCCGCCATCAGCTCGAGCGCGCGCACCAGCGCCGAATGGTCCAGGTCGGCCATGCCGTTGGCGGCGCAGGCCTGCATCAGCTGGGCCACGCCGGCGGTCTGCGGCAGTGCGACGCCGAGCTCGCGCGCGCCCTGCAGCGCGAGGTTCAGGTCCTTCTGGTGCAGCCGGATGCGGAAGCCCGGCGCGAATGTGCGCTTGATCATCCGTTCGCCATGCACCTCGAGGATGCGGCTGGACGCGAAGCCGCCCATCAGCGCCTGCCGCACCTTGGCCGGGTCGGCGCCGGCCTTGCTGGCGAACAGCAGGGCCTCGCCGACCGCCGCGATGTTGAGCGCGACGATGATCTGGTTGGCGACCTTGGTGGTCTGGCCGTCGCCGTTGCCGCCGACCAGCGTGATGTTCTTGCCCATCTTCTCGAGCAGCGGGCGCACCGTCTCGAACACCGCCGCGTCGCCGCCGCACATGATGGTCAGCGAGGCCGCCTTGGCGCCGACCTCGCCGCCGGAGACCGGCGCGTCGATGTAGTCGGCGCCGAGCTCGTTGATGCGCTTCGCGAAGGCCTTGGTGGCCATCGGCGAGATCGAGCTCATGTCGACGACGGTCTTGCGCGGGCCGCCGGGCTGCAGCGCGGCGGCGATGCCGCCCTCGCCGAACAGCACGGCCTCGACGTCGGGCGTGTCCGGCACCATCGTGAAGACGATGTCGGCCTGGCGCGCCACCTCGGTCGCACTGGCGCAGGGCACGGCCGACGACGCGGCGACGCTCTCCGGCAGCGCACCGCGGGTGTGGACGAAGAGCGTGTGGCCGGCGTTGACAAGGTGCAGCGCCATCGGCGCGCCCATGATGCCGAGGCCGATGAATCCGAGCTTCATGTGATCTTTCCTTTCGTGTTCAGTAGCCTTGCGCGCTGCCCGGCGCCGGGCGGTTGCGCATCGTCGCGACGACCTGCTGCGCGCCGGCGGCCATCAGCCGCGCGTCCGAGCTGACGGTCACGAGCTGGAAGCCCTTGGCGATGCGCGCGAGCGCGGCCTCGGGCGTGCCGTTGTGGATCGCCGCGGTGACGCCATGCGCCTTGGCGCGCGCGAGGATGTGGTCGACGGCCTCGGCCGCCTTCGGGTCGAGCTCGTCGAAGGTCGGCTTGCAGCCGAGCGCGAGCGACAGGTCCGACGGGCCGATGTAGATCGCGTCCAGGCCCTCGACCGAAAGGATGTCGTCCAGGTTGTCGAGCGCCTGCGCCGTCTCGATCATCGCGAAGGCGACGATCGTGTCGTTGGCGTGCTGCGGATAGTCGGCGCCGCCGTAGAGCAGCGCGCGCACCGGCCCGAAGCTGCGCGTGCCGCGCGGCGCGTAATGCGTGTAGGCCACCAGCTTTTGCGCGTCCTCCCGGGTGTTGACCATCGGGCAGATCACGCCGTAGGCGCCGGCGTCCAGCGACTTCATGATGATCCCCGGCTCGAGCCAGGGCACGCGCACCAGCGGCACGGTCGGCGTGGTCGAGATCGCCTGCAGCATCGTCACCATCGCCTGGTAGTCGACGACGCCATGCTGCAGGTCGATCGTCAGCGTGTCCCAGCCCTGGTGGGCCATGGTCTCGGCGGAGAAGCTGTTGGGAATGGCGAGCCAGCCGTTCAGCGCGGCACCGCCGCCCTGCCAGATCTCGCGCAATCGGTTCGGTCTCATCGGAACTCCCGGTTCAAGGCAGCGGGGCCGCCGAAGGCAGCGGCTCGCCCGCGAAGAAGGCTTGCAGGTTGTCGAGCACGCGCTGGGCCATGGCCTGGCGCGTCTCGTGGGTGGCGCTGGCGATGTGCGGCAGCAGCACCACGTTGTCGAGCGCCAGCAGTTCGGCCGGCACGCGCGGCTCGTGTTCGAACACATCGAGCCCCGCGCCGGCGATGCGCCTCTCCACCAGTGCCCGCACCAGCGCCGCCTCGTCGACCACCGAGCCGCGCGCGACGTTGACCAGGAAGCCCTCGGGCCCGAGTGCGTCGAGCACCGCGGCGTCGATCAGGTGGCGCGTGCCGGCGCCGCCGGCGGTGATGACGACCAGGAAGTCGGCCCAATCGGCCAGCGCCGTCAGCGAGGCCTCGTGCGCATGCGCACTGCCCTGCACTGCCCGGCGCGCGTGGTAGCGGATCGCCATGTCGAAGCCGGCGGCGCGCCGCGCGATCGTCTGGCCGATGCGGCCGTAGCCGACCAAGCCGAGCCGCGCGCCGCTGAGCTTGCGGCCGAGCGGAAAGGCCGCCGCGCCCGGCGCGCCCCAGTGGCCGGCGCGCACGTAGCGGTCGGCCTCCGGCGTACGGCGCGCCACGTCGAGCAGCAGTGCCATCGCGAGGTCGGCGACGCAGTCGTTCAGCACGTCGGGCGTGTAGCCGACCGCGATGCCGCGGCGCGCGGCCGCGGCGAGGTCGATCTTGTCGAGCCCGACGCCGAAGCTCGAGATCACGCGCAGCGAAGGCAGCGCCGCGATCAGCGCCGCATCGGCGCCGACGCCGCCGGCCGAGCAGACCAGCGCCTCGAACGCCGCGCCGTGCGCGGCCAGGAAGGCTTGCGGGTCGGCCTCGTCGGCCAGCCGATAGGCGCCGTAGTCGGCCGCGAGGCGCGCCTCCAGCCCCGGCAGCAGGCGACCGACCTGCAGCACGCGCGGTCGCGTCTTCATCACTCGATCTTCACGCCACCCTGCGCGACCACGGTCGCCCAGTTCTTGCGCTCGCGCTCGAAGAACGTGCCCATCTCGGCCGGCGTCATGGTGTAGACCTCGGCGCCCTGCGAGACGAGGCGCTCGCGCACCGCGGGCGAGCGAATGATGCGCGTCAGCTCGGCCGACAGCCGCGCCACCACCGCCGGCGGCGTGTTCGCCGGCATCAGCACGCCCTGCCAGGTGCCGGACTCGAAACCGGCGATGCCCTGCTCGGCCAGCGTCGGCACGTTGGCCAGCAGCGGCACGCGGGTGGCCTTGGACACGCCCAGCACCTTGAGCTTGCCCGACTGCACATGCGGCAGCGTCGCCAGCATGCCGTTCATCAGCACCTGGGTCTGGCCGCCGACGGTGTCGCCGATCGCCTGCGCGCCGCCCTTGTAGGGGATGTAGGTCCAGTTGGCCTTGGTGGCCTTCTCGACCGCGACGCCGGCGAGGTGCGGCGCGCTGCCGATCGCGGTGACCGCGAAGTTCAGCTGGGCCTTGTGCGAGAGCGCCACCAGTTCCTTCAGGTTGCTCGCCTGCACCGACGGGTGCACGACCAGCAGGTGCGGCGAGTAGGCCAGCATGCCGACGCCGCGCAGGTCCTTGCTCGGGTCGAAGGGCAGCTTGGCGTAGACCGAGGACGTGATCGCCAGCGCGCCGACGTCGCACAGCAGCAGCGTGTGGCCGTCGTTGGCCTTGGCGACCAGGTCGGTGCCGGTGTTGCCGTTGGCGCCGGCCTTGTTCTCGACGACGACGGTCTGCTTCAGCGCCTCGGACAGCGGCCCGGCGATCGCGCGGGCAATGATGTCCGACGAACCGCCGGGCGAGTACGGCACGACGATGCGGATCGGCTGCGTGGGCCAGGCTTGCTGGGCCTGGGCGCCGGCGGCGGCGAGCGCGCAGGCGGCAGCCAGGGTGCGGGCGAAATGGCGACGGTTCATCGGGGGGTCTCCTGGACGAAGGGTGGGGGGCGTCGGGTCGCAACGCGATGGAACGGGGTCGGTTTTTGTTATGTTGTCAGTCATCGTACAACATGATTGGCAACTGTCAAGCCGCGCCACTCCCAGGTCGATCCGAAATCAGCCGGCCACTGCGGCCGCAGCGGCATTGGCGCGCCGGCGCCGCTCGCGGCTGTTGGCGAGGTGGGTGCGCATCGCCGCCCGCGCCGCCTCGACGTCCTGGCTGGCGATCGCATCGAAGATGCTCTCGTGCTCGCCGTTGACACGACGCAGGTACTCGAGCCGCTGGGCGTCGAGCGGGTCGGGCGTCTCCAGCCGGGCGCGCGGGATGATCATCGCGCCCAGGCTGCCCATCAGCTCGGCGAAGTGGGCGTTCTGCGTCGCCCGCGCGATCTCGAGGTGGAACTGGAAGTCGGGGCCGACCGCGTCGCGCCCCTCCTCCACCGCGGCGGCAAAGGCGTCGAGCGCGCTGCGCATCGCGCGCAGGTTGTCGGCGCTGCGCCGCGCCGCGGCCAGGCCGGCGGCCTCGGTCTCGATGCCGATGCGGAGCTCCAGCACCGCGATCACGTCGCGCAGCGTCGCGAACTGCTCGGTCGTCAGGCGGAACGGTGGCGCCTCGCCGAGCCCGGCGACGAAGGTGCCGATGCCGTGCCGTGTGGCGACCAGCCCGCCGGCCTGCAGCTTGGAGATCGCCTCGCGCACCACCGTCCGGCTGACACCGAACTCGGCCATGATCTCGGCCTCGGTGGGCAGCTTGGCGCCGGGCACGAGCCGGCCGTCGCGGATGCGGTCGCCGAGCGCGTCGACGAGTTCGAGCGCGAGCGTGCGAGGCCGGCGGCGCGGTGCGTAAGCGGTGTCCATGCTGGACCGTGTTGTATGACAACCGACGAGACTTGGCAAGCGCTGCGCCCTCGCCTGTCCGCTCAGCGGACCATGCACGGCCGCTTCGGGTCGAATTTCCAGCCCGGGATCAGATGCTGCATCGCGACCGCGTCGTCGCGCGCGCCCAGCCCGTGTTCGAGATAGAGGCGGTGCGCCTTCTCGACCTCGGCCATGTCGAGCTCGACGCCCAGGCCCGGCTGCTTCGGCACCTGCACATGGCCGCCCGCGATCTTCAGCGGCTCCTTCGTCAGCCGCTGGCCGTCCTGCCAGATCCAGTGCGTGTCGATCGCCGTCACCTTGCCCGGCGCGGCAGCGCCGACATGCGTGAACATCGCCAGCGAGACATCGAAGTGGTTGTTCGAGTGCGAGCCCCAGGTCAGGCCCCAGTCGCGGCAGGTCTGCGCGACGCGCACCGAGCCGGCCATGGTCCAGAAATGCGGGTCGGCCAGCGGGATGTCGACCGACTGCAGCGACAGCGCATGCGTCATCTGGCGCCAGTCGGTCGCGACCATGTTGGTCGCCGTCGGCAGGCCAGTGGCGCGGCGGAACTCGGCCATCACCTCGCGGCCGCTGAAGCCCTCCTCGGCACCGCAGGGGTCCTCGGCATAGGCGACGATGCCGCGCATGTCGCGCATCAGGCGGATCGCGTCCTTCAACAGCCAGCCGCCGTTCGGGTCCAGCGTCACGCGCGCGTCGGGAAAGCGCTCGTGCAGCGCCGTCACCGCCTCGATCTCGGCCTCGCCGGCCAGCACGCCCCCCTTCAACTTGAAGTCGTTGAAGCCGTAGCGCGCGCGCGCCGCCTCGGCCAGGCGCACCACCGCCTCGGGCGTCATCGCCGCCTCGTGGCGCAGGCGCTGCCAGTCGTCGGCGTCGGCCGGCTCCATGGCCGGCGTGGCATAGGGCAAGTCGGTCTTCTTGCGGTCGCCGACGAAGAACAGGTAGCCGAGCATCTCGACCGACTCGCGCTGCTGGCCCTCGCCGAGCAGCGCCGCGACCGGCAGCTCGAGGTGCTGGCCGAGCAGGTCGAGCAGTGCCGACTCGATGGCGGTGACGACGTGGATCGTGGTGCGCAGGTCGAAGGTCTGCAGCCCGCGGCCGCCGGCATCGCGATCGGCGAAGCGCTCGCGCACGACGCGCAGCACGCGCTGCACGTCGCCGACCGGCTGGCCGACGACCAGTTGGCGGGCATCTTCGAGCGTCTGGCGGATCTTCTCGCCGCCCGGAACCTCGCCGACGCCGCTGCGGCCGGCGTTGTCCTGCAGGATGACCAGGTTGCGGGTGAAGAACGGACCGTGGGCGCCGCTCAGGTTCATCAGCATCGAGTCGCGCCCGGCGACGGGGATCACCTGCATCGCGGTGACCATGGGGGTGGCGTTGAGCGTCATCGCTTCGGTCCTTGCTGCGGTGGGCCGGGGCTCAGTCAGCGGTGATCTTGCGGGTCTCGATCAGCGTCTTCCAGCGCGCGTACTCGGCCTGCTGGAAAGCGGCGAACTGCTCGGGCGTGTTGGCGACGACCTCGATGCCGATGTCGGCGAACTTCTGCTTGACCTGGGCGTCGTTGAGCGCCGCGACCAGCGCCGCGTGCAGCTTGGCCTTCACGTCGGCCGGCAGTCCCTTCGGTGCGGCCACCGCCTGCCAGGAGTAGACGTCCACGCCCTTGACGCCGCTCTCGGTGAGCGTCGGCACGTTGGGCAGCACGGCCGAGCGCTTGTCGCCGGTGACGGCGATCGCGCGCAGCTTGCCGGTGTTGATGTGCTGGATCACCGCGTTGACGTTCTGGAACGAGGCCTCGACCTGGCCGCCGAGCAGGTCCTGGATCGCCGGCGCGCCGCCCTTGTAGGGCACATGGACGCCGCTGGTGCCGGTCTGCAGCCAGAACAGCTCGATCGTCAGGTGGTCCGACGAGCCGTTGCCCGAAGACGCGTAGGTGATCTTGCCCGGGTCCTTCTTCGCCGCGGCGATGACCTCGGCCACCGTCTTCAGCGGCGAGGCCGCCGGCACCACCAGCACGTTGGGCGCCTGCACCGCGACGGTGAGCAGGTCGAAGTCCTTCAGCGCCTCGTAGGGCATGGGCTTGATCAGGTGCGGCGCGATCACGAAGGGGCCGAGCGAAGACACCAGCAGCGTGTAGCCGTCGGCCGGTGCGCGCTTGACCTGGCCGGCGCCGATCGTGCCGGTGGCACCGGGCTTGTTGTCGACGACGAAGGTCTGGCCCAGCTTCTCCTGCAGCTTGGGCGCGATCGCGCGGGCCACGCTGTCGGTCGAACCACCCGGCGGGAAGGGCACGAGCAGCGTGACGGGCTTGTCCGGCCAGGTGTCGGCATGGGCGGGCGCACCGGTCAGTGCGGCGAGGGCGAGGCAGGCGGTGGCGAGCAGCTTGTTCATCGGGAGAGTCTCCAGGGTGGAACGGTGCGCGGTGGTAGCGCTATCGTTTGCAAATGGTAGCGCTACCTTTTTGAAATGCAAGGGAAGCTCGATCCGTAAAAACCCGCAGTCGGGGCTAGCTGCTGCCGCGCTCGACGACGCGGAAGCCCAGGTCGACGACCTTCTGGGCGACGGCCCTGCCCTCGGCACGGTCGACGATGAAGCTCGCCGCGCGCCGGCCGATGGCGGTGCCGTCGATGCGCACGGTGCTCAGCGCCGGCTCGGTGTCGGCCGCGAAGCCGAGGTCGCCGAAGCCGACGACCGCCAGCCGCGACGGCACCGCGATGCCGCGTGCCGCCGCCTCGGTCAGCACGCCGAGCGCGAGCATGTCCGAGCTGCAGAACACCGCGTCGACCTCGGGCACGCGCTCGAGCAGCCGGGTCAGCCCGATGCGACCGCTGCCGAGCGTCGTCGGCGCCGGCACCAGTTCGACCGGGATCCCGGACGCGTCGGCGGCCAGGCCGAGCCGCACCGCCTCGTCGGCGAAGCCGCGGTTGCGGCGCTGGGCGCGCTCGTCATCGGCGCTGATCAGCGCCAGCCGCCGCCGCCCCTTGGCGTGCAGGTGGCGTGCCACTTCCGCCGCGGCGTCCACATGGGAGAAGCCGACCAGCATGTCGATCGGCGTCGGCGTCAGATCCCAGGTCTCGACGACCGGGATGCCGCTGGCCAGCAGCCGCCGGCGCCCCTCGGCGGAATGCATGATGCCGGTCAGCACGACGCCGTCGGGCCGGCGCCCGATGATGGCCTCGAGCAGCGCGTCCTCGCGCGACTCGGTGTAGCCGCTCTGGCCCAGCATCAGCTGGTAGCCGGACTCGGCCAGCGCCGCGGTCAGCGACTGCACCATCTCCATGAACACCGGCCCGGCGATCGTGGGCACGACGGCCGCGACGAGCCGGCTGCGCGCCGACGCCAGCCCGCCGGCCAGCCGGTTGGGCACGTAGCCGGTGCGCGCGACCGCCTCGCGCACGCGCGCCAGCGTCTCGGGCGCGACCTGCCCGGGCGTGTTCAGCGCGCGCGACGCGGTGATCGGCGAGACGCCGGCGAGGCGCGCGACGTCACCGAGCGTGATGCCGCCGCCACCGCGGCGGGCTCGGCGGGAGCCGGTCGAGGAGGAACCGTCCATGGCGTGAGTCTAGCCCGGAATGACAACGCTACCATCGTCAATCGATCCGCCGACGCTCAGCGAGGGGCCAGCGCCCAGTCGATGTGCTCGCGCAGCAACGCCGAGGCGTTGTCGCGCCCGGCCTGCAGCGCCTGCACATAGGCCTCGTCGCCGGTCGCGCGCCAGGCGTTGCCGAGCGCCACCGCCAGGTTGCGCTGCCAGCGCGCGTGGCCGATGCGGCGGATCGCGCTGCCTTCGGTGTGGCGAAGGAAGGTCGGCTCGTCCCAGACCCACAGGGCCAGCAGCGTCGGCGCGTCGAACGCGTCGCGCGTGTCGAAGTCGGGCAGCGTGGCCCGCACGGCGTACTTGTTCCAGGGACAGACCAGCTGGCAGTCGTCGCAGCCGTAGATGCGGTTGCCCATCGCCGCGCGCAGCGGCTCGGGGATGGGTCCGTCGTGCTCGATCGTCAGGTAGGAGATGCAGCGCCGCGCGTCGAGCAGGCGCTCGCCGACGATCGCCTGCGTGGGGCACACGTCGATGCAGGCGCGGCAGGAGCCGCAATGCTCGGCGGCCGGCGGCGTCTCGGGCAGCGCGAGATCGACGTAGATCTCGCCGAGGAAGAACATCGACCCGCCCTCGCGCGCCAGCGCCAGCGTGTGCTTGCCGCGCCACCCGATGCCGCTGCGCGACGCGAGCTCGACCTCGAGCACCGGGGCCGAGTCGGTGAACACGCGGTGGCCGAGCGGACCGACCTCGGCCGCGAGCCGATCGGCCAGCGCCTGCAGCCGGGCGCGCAACACCTTGTGATAGTCGCGACCGCGCGCATAGAGCGAGACGGTCGCGTCGCCGGGCCGCGCGAGGCGCTCGAACTCGATGCGCTGCCAGCCCTCGGGCGTGGCGCGCGGCAGGTAGTCCATGCGCGCGGTGATCACGCTCACGGTGCCCGGCACCAGCTCGGCCGGGCGCGCGCGCTTCAGCCCATGGCGCGCCATGTAGTCCATCTCGCCGTGGAAACCGCGCGCCAGCCAGGCCATCAGGCCCGGCTCGGCCGAGGACAGGTCCACGCCGCTCACACCGATCTGGGAAAATCCCAGTGCACGCGCATCGCCGCGCAGGCGTTCCAGCAAGGCCTGGCCCGCCGCTTCCCCGCAAGGACCTTCCGCCGTTCGATGCATCCGCCGATTCTAGAAACGCGCCACGAGCGCTGGCCCGACGAGCCGGCCTGCGCTGCCGCCGCCCGGCGCCTGGCCGCCCATGCCTCGCTGCGCGACGCCTTCATCGAGCTGCGCGGCCCGCTGGGCGCCGGCAAGACCACCTTCGCGCGCCACCTGCTGCGCGCGCTCGGTGTCGAGGGCCGCATCAAGAGCCCGAGCTATGCGGTGGTCGAGCCCTATGAGCTGCCGGACGGCGACGCCTGGCACTTCGACTTCTACCGCTTCGGCGACGACGAGCGCGAGTGGGAGGACGCGGGCTTCCGCGACATCTTCGCCGGCCCGGGCTTGAAGCTCGTCGAATGGCCCGAGCGCGCCGGCGAGACCCTGTCCTGCCCCGACCTGCGCATGGAACTCGAGCCGCTCGATGGCGACCTACGCACCGTGACCTGGCACGCCTACACCCCGCGCGGACGCGATCTGCTGGCCTGATGCCGACACGCCGCGCCCTCCTCCGCGATGCCGGCTCGCTGGTGCTGCTCCTTGGCGCGCACGAGATCGCCTTCGGCGCGACCATCCTCGCGGTACGCGTGTGGCCGGCGGCCGACTACACGCGCGTGACGATCGAGTCCGACACGGCGCTGGCCGCCAAGCACTTCCTCGCGCAGAACCCGCAGCGCATCGTCGTCGACGTCAACGGCCTCGAGCTGAGCCCGACGCTGCGCGAACTGGTCGGCAAGGTCAGCTCCGACGACCCCTACATCGCCGGCGTGCGCGTCGGCCAGAGCCAGCCGCGCGTCGTGCGCCTGGTGATCGACCTGAAGCAGCCGATCGCGCCGCAGGTCTTCACGCTCGACCCGGTGGCCGCCTACCGCCACCGGCTGGTCTTCGACCTGCACCCGACCGCCGAGCGCGACCCGCTGCTCGCGCTGATCGAAGAGAAGGTCGCCGCCGACCCGTCGGTGACCAGCGCCGAGCAGGCCGCCTCGGCGGTGGCCGATGCGCTGGGCGAGTTCATCGGCCGCGTCGAGCAGCGTCCGCCGCCTGTGGCGGCTGCCCCCGCCCCGGCGCCGGCGAGCGCGGCCTCCGTGCCGGCGCCGGCCGTACCGCGCCGACGCACCGAGCGGCTGGTGATCGTCGCGCTCGACCCCGGCCATGGCGGCGAGGATCCGGGCGCCGTCGGCCCGACCGGGCTGCAGGAGAAGGACGTCGTGCTCGCGGTCGCGCGCCGCCTGCGCGACCGCATCAACGCCCAGCCCAACATGCGCGCGATGCTGACGCGCGACGGCGACTTCTTCGTCCCGCTGCACGAGCGCGTGCGCAAGGCACGGCGCGTGCAGGCGGACCTGTTCGTGTCGATCCACGCCGACGCCTTCATCCGCCCGCAGGCGCGCGGCGCGTCGGTGTTCGTGCTCAGCGAATCCGGCGCGACCAGCGTCGAGGCACGCTGGCTCGCCAGCAAGGAAAACGCCGCCGACCTGGTCGGCGGCGTCAACATCAAGAGCCGCGACGCCGCGGTGACGCGCGCGCTGCTCGACATGAGCACGACGGCGCAGATCAAGGACAGCCTGAAGCTCGGCGACGCGGTGCTCGGCCACCTCGGCAAGGTCGGCCGCCTGCACAAGCCGCGCGTCGAGCAAGCCGGCTTCGCGGTGCTGAAGGCGCCGGACGTGCCGTCGATCCTGGTCGAGACCGCCTTCATCTCCAACCCGGAGGAGGAGAAGCTGCTGCGCGACGAGGGCTACCGCGAGCGGCTGGTCGAGGCGCTGATGAGCGGCATCGCGCGCTACTTCGCGCGCAATCCGCCGCTGGTGCGGCAACGGGCTCTGTAGAGACGCTTCAGTCGGCCACCTCGACGCGGTCGCGCCCGCGCGCCTTGGCACGGTACAGCGCCGCATCGGCGCGCTCGAGCAGCAGGCCGGCCGGGTCGACCTCGGTGCCGCAGACCGACACGGCGCCGAAGCTCGCGGTGATGCGGCCCACCGGCGGCGGCATCAGGGCCGCCACCGCGGCGCGCAACTTCTCGGCCGCCGCCGCCGCGCCGGCGGCATCGGTCGCCGGCAGCAGCACGACGAACTCCTCGCCGCCGAAGCGGGCGCAGAAGTCGCTCTCGCGCAGCGTGTCGCGCAGGCAGCAGGCCACCAGGCGCAGCACCTCGTCGCCGACCGCATGGCCATGGCCGTCGTTGATGCGCTTGAAGTGGTCGACATCCACCAGCAGCAGCCCGACGCAGCCGCCGTGGCGGCGCTGGCGCGCGAGCTCCGAGTCGATCCGCTCGTCGGCCGCGCGACGGTTGGCCAGCCCGGTGAGGCCGTCGAGGTGGACCAGCCGCGCCAGTTCGGCGTTGGCCTCGGCCAGTGCCTCGGTGCGCTCGGCGACGCGCGCCTCGAGCCGCTCGTTGGCCTCGGCCAGCGCCTGCTCGCGGCCGATCAGCGTGCGGGTCATCCCCGCGAGCGCCGTGGACAGCTGCTCGAGCTCGCGGCTGCGCTGGGTCACGGGAATGCCGCCATGCAGGTCGCCGGCCTCGATGCGCCGCGCGGCACCGGCGATCTCGACCAGCGGCGCCGCAAAACGCCCCAACGCGAACCACGCCAGCAGCATGCCGCCCAGCACCGCCGCGCCGCCTGCCTGCCATATCGTGCGCCGCGCGTCGTCCACCGCCGCGAGCGCCAGCGCCGCCGGCTGACGCACGAGGACCGTCCAGCCGAGGTCAGTCTGCGGACTGCGCGCCGGCAACGGCGCGGCAGCGGTCAGGTAGTCGCGGCCGTCGGCCCAGCGCAGCAGCGTGGGCTGCGCGGGCGGCTTCTCGCCGGACGCCAGCGTGGCACTGGCCTGCGGGCCGCCCGGGTGGTGGATCACGCGGCCGCCGCGGTCGAGCACGAAGACCCGCACGCCGGCATCGCGCTTGCGCTCGCTGCGCAGCGCGGCGATGACGTCGCGCGCCCAGACCCAGTCGCCGTGGACGCCGAGCGTACCGATGACGGCGCCGCTGCCATCGCGCAGCGGCGCGGCAAAGTCGACCAGCCGCAAAGGGTCCTCGGCCGGCCGCGGCGGCAGCAGCGCCGCCAGCAGCTTGGCCGGATGCGGTTCGCCGAGATAGGCCGCCGTCAGCGCGTTCTTGAACCAGGGGCGCTCGGCGACGCTCTGGCCGAGCAGCAGGTTGCCCGTCGAGGCACGCACGCGCCCGGAGGCGTCGGTCACGCCGATCCAGGCATAGTGGGCGCGGCTGCGCTGCAGGCGCTCCACTTCGCGCGTCCAGGCCTCGCGGTCGAGGCCGATCTGGCTCAGCTCGGCAGACGCCGCCAGCAGCTCGACCTCGCGCATGCGCTCGTGCAGGCCTTCGGCCAGCAGCACGCCGGTGCTCTGCGCGAGCGTGTGCAGGGCTTCGCCCTGGTCGCGCTGGATCTGCTGTGCCAGCAGGCGGCCGAGGCCGTAAGCCAGCGCAGCCACCACGGCCAGCGCGAGCAGGCCGAACATCAGGGTCGAGCGGAAGCGGAAGCTGCGTGTCATCCAGGGGCGCCAGGATGGCGCTCAGCGGCCTGTCTTGATCCGGCCCGAAGTATCGACGCTGATCGAGGAGCCCGGTAACAGCTCGCTGCGGGCGCGGCGTCGGCGTCAGCCACCGACCGCGCCGGCACGCCGTGCGCGCCAGGCGCCGAACAGCGCGAGCAGCCCGGGAATGACGATCAGCGCCCAGATGATCGCCGACAGGTTGCGCTGCACCCACGGCAGGTTGCCGAACAGGTAGCCGGCCAGCGTCAGGCCGAACACCCAGATCGCCGCGCCGAGCACGTTGTAGGCGCTGAAGTGGGCGCGGTTCATCTCCGCGACGCCGGCGACGAAGGGCACGAAGGTGCGCACGAACGGCATGAAGCGCGCCAGCACGACGGTGATGCCGCCGTAGCGCTCGTAGAAGGCATGCGCCTTCTCGAACGCACGGCGGTTGAAGAAGCGCGACTGCTCCCACTGCCAGACCTTGGGGCCGACGCGCCGGCCGATCAGGTAGTTGACCTGGTCGCCCAGCACCGCGGCGGCGAACAACAGCGCCATCGACAGCGGCAGGTTCATCAGGCCGGCGCCGCACAGCGCGCCGACGACGAACAGCAGCGAGTCGCCCGGCAGGAAGGGCATCACGACGACGCCGGTCTCGACGAACACGATCGCGAACAGCAGCGCGTACACCCACGCGCCGTACTGGGCGACGAAGGCGGCGAGGTGGGCGTCGACGTGGAGGATGAAGTCGACCAGCAGCATCACGTAGTCCATGGGCCGGGATTATCCGGGGCGCTTCCTACAATGCCGCTGATGAGTGCCCTCCTCGACGCCGCCGCGCGGCGGCCGATCCGCGAACTGCCCGACGAGCTGATCAGCCAGATCGCCGCCGGCGAGGTCGTGGACCGCCCGGCCGGCGTGGTGCGCGAGCTGCTCGACAACGCACTCGACGCCGGCGCCACCGAGATCGTCGTGCGGCTGGCCGCCGGCGGCGTGCGCGCGATCGCCGTCGAGGACGACGGCGCCGGCATCCCGGCCGACGAGCTGCCGCTGGCCGTGAAGCGACACGCGACCAGCAAGATCGCCTCGCTCGCCGAGCTCGAGCGCGTCGGCACGATGGGCTTCCGTGGCGAGGCGCTGGCGGCCATCGCCTCGGTCGCCGAGCTGAGCCTGACCAGCCGCACGGCTGACGCGGCGCACGCGCGGCGCCTCGACGCGCGCAGCGGCGAGCTGCAGCCGGCGGCCCGCAGCGTCGGCACCACGGTCGAGGTGCGCGAGCTGTTCTTCGCGACCCCGGCGCGCCGCAAGTTCCTGAAGAGCGACGCCACCGAGCTGGCGCATTGCCTCGAGGCGGTCCGCCGCCACGGGCTGGCGCGGCCCGACGTGGCCTTCGCGGTCTGGCACGAGGGCAAGCTCGTCGCGCAGTGGCGCCGCGCGGAGATCGACCAGCGCGTGCGCGACGTGCTGGGCGAGGACTTCGTCGCCACGAGCCGGCCGCTCATGCTGCCGGGCGTGCTGCGCATCGCCGGGCGCGTGGGCCTGCCCGACGCGGCGCGCTCGCGCGGCGACCACCAGTACGTCTACATCAACGGGCGGCCGGTGCGCGACAAGCTGATCGCCCACGCGGCCCGCACCGCCTACGACGACGTGCTGCACGGCAACCGCCAACCGACCTACCTGCTGTACATCGAGCTGCCGCCCGACCGGGTCGACGTCAACGTCCACCCGACCAAGACCGAGGTGCGCTTCCGCGACGGCCGCGAGGTCCATCAGGCGGTGCGCCACGCGGTCGAGGATGCGCTGGCGCTGCCGCGCAGCGCGACGCCGCCCTCGGCCTTCGAGCCGACGGCGGCCGCCGTCTGGAGCCCGCTGGCCGAGCAGCCCTCCCTGCGGCTTGGCGAACCGGCGGGGTTGCCGCCGCGGCTCGATCTGCACGACGCACCGCCGCTCGTCCGCGAGGCATCGCCGCCCTGGCCCGGCATGGCCACGGCGGCGCCGGCCGCCGACACCGAGGACTGGCCGCTGGGGCGCGCGATCGCCCAGCTCGCGGGCATCTACGTGCTGGCCGAGAACCGCCACGGGCTGGTGATCGTCGACATGCATGCCGCCCACGAACGCGTGGTCTACGAGCGCCTGAAGGCCGCGCTCGACCGCGACGCGCCGGTCGAGATGCAGCCGCTGCTGATCCCGGCCACCTTCGCGGCCACCCCGACCGAGGCCGCCACCGCCGAGA
>Ga0209966_1000314_pt1 | contig 15773 bp, 9 predicted proteins | sample RhisoiCoNPM_FD_187575 | JGI IMG/M metagenome (GOLD analysis project Ga0209966, IMG submission 187575) | Arabidopsis thaliana rhizosphere microbial communities from the Joint Genome Institute, USA, that affect carbon cycling - Rhizosphere... | ecosystem: Host-associated > Plants > Roots >... | reverse complement strand
ATTTCACGCTTTTGGCTTCATACTCCTCAGCATTGCCATCGGATGCGATTCTGGCCAGACCGGATATGGGTCGAAACAATCTGGAAAAGCCACTGATGCTCCACTGGTCGCCCTCCCTAGCTCGGCTGCGCGGATAGAAAATGAAGAGGGGATAGGCCACTTCCAGCAAGGTCATTGGGATGTTGCGATGGATCACTATCAAAAGGCGGTCAAGGCCGATCCCAATTCCGCGGTCGTGCACTATAATGTGGCACTGACCTTGGACAAAATGGGCAAACATGAAGATGCCACGGCCTCATTCAAGAAAGCATTGGAACTTGCCCCGAACGATCCGGCCATCAAGGATTCAGAAATTTTGAAGAAGCACGTGGGCATGTAAACAGCCCCGAGCGCATGTCCCGGAAGCGATCGGGTTGTCAAAATAGCGCCCTGATGTTCGCCTGCCGAAAGGATGCGCCGCGGAAGGCGACCCGGAGTGGGACGCGGCTAAGAAACAGCGTCAGGAACCATTTCACGGCGCTGACCGCTCAACCTTCGCGCTCCTTGTTTAGCCATTCGGTAGCATCTTGTAGCGTCTCAAACACCCTGAGAATCATCCCTCGATTCACGGCAACCGTTTCGCCGAATTTTGCCGGGTCACGAAGAGGCACATGGATAACATACGCAAACCGCGGATGAATCTTGTGCTCAACGACAATCCTGCGGGTTTCTCTCGCGGCGAATTCACTGTAGTAGAAGCGCTCCATGTCCTTGGGGTTTCCGCGCACGTTCCGGCCATCGAGCAATATTCTCTCAGCCTTGTGTCGGACAACAGCACCGAGCATATCAAGGAAGGCCTGTTTGGCATCTTGCAGCGAGAATTCTCCGTCTGCAAGCACGTTGAGAAGGCCCGAGTGAAAATACAGGTTCTGCCGTATGCCCATTCTATATTTGTGACAAGGAGTGAAGAATTTCGGGCCGAGTTACGGTCAACAGCGCGTGTGGCCTGTCGCCACGACGACAAAATGGTACATCAACCGCGTTTGGCTCACAAGCGCCAGTCCAACGCTGGCATGATCAGCACGATCCAGCCGAGTCAGTTTTGGGCTCATCCATGTATGTGGCTTGACCTGACTGACATGCCGCATGGAGCACAGAACCTGGCACAAGGGTGGCCTTCTCTCAGCAGACACTGCTAGTGCTTCGTTCGAGCTAAGCTATTTCATCCAACACAAAGATCAGGAATTTGCTAAGGCAATCCCAGAATTTATTTCCGCTGCTGCGGACGTTACCCTGAGTGGGTCGGAGAGGTGCGAGAGTGGCCGAATCGAAGCGGCTTTCCCTAAAGCTGCTGTCTGGGCAACCGGACCGTAGGTTCGAATCCTACCCTCTCCGCCAACCCATCTCTCTCCTCTATGCATATCGTGCCAGCCCGTCAGATCTCATTTTTCCTCTGGAAGCCCATTGAGTCCGCTGCATCGTCCCGTGATCGGCGTATGAGGCGCGGGTACGGAGTTGCTCAGGCTGAAATGGGTTTGCGTCCAAGGACGACTACGTGTGGGAGGGCGGCGATGTAAGAACGACCCGTCGTCCGGTATTGACTGCGTACCATTGACGGCCACAGGTGAGGCACTCATACGGCTGGACGGTAACCCCGTTAGCGACGTGGACCGCGCTCTTAGGGGAAAGGGTACTTTCACAATTGAGGCAGTGTGGGGACGCGCTGGGTTCGCGATTCATAGCAATGAAACCAGCATAGGGTTATTTGAACGAAATGCTCCACTGGCTAAATCCCGCATACATCCCCCAGTTCATCCACATCTAGATGTGACGTAGGCGTAATCCATGGGTTACACGCGGTCTACGAATAGGCAATTCACTTCCCCCTGGAAAACATGCTGGTGAAAGCCCTGTCAGCCGAGGCCCACAACGAGGTTTACGCTAGGGGAATTTTCTTCGCTACCTAGTGCACTTACTTCTCAGGCTTTTCTTTGGCGTCAAATCCCCTCAGATTTCAGATTAGGGGTTTCTTGGATAAGCCCGCCACCCGGGAGAGGTCATGGCGTCACAGGGATGGCCCTCGGGCGTGACATGGAACTTTACGATCCTTGTCATGCTGCTTTTTGCCGGATGCGGCGGTAGTGGCGGCGACTCAGGGGGAAATGGCGGAAATCCGGCGGCGCCCACCGCGCAGGCGACTGCGGACGGCACCGTCCCAGTCGGAAGCCCCGTCACACTAGATGGCAGTGCCAGCAATTCTCCTTCCGGTGCCCCTCTCTCCTATCAGTGGACATTAACCGCGACGCCTGCAGGCAGTACCGCCTCCCTGAACACCCCCAACTCGGTGCGGGCCACCTTCACGCCCGATGTGGCGGGCGCCTATACCGCAACACTCGTCGTGCGTGCGAACGGCATGGACAGTCCGCCTGACGCCATCAGCATTACAGCGGTGACCGGCAATGTGGCGCCTGTGGCGAATGCCGGACCTGATCGGGATGCCGGCCCGAGCAGACCCATCATCCTCGATGGCACGGCAAGTCACGATCCGAATAACTCGACAGTGACCTATAACTGGCGCATTGTCGAACAACCGCCAGGCAGTCATCCGACCTTAACGAACGCTACCTCGGCAACGCCGACGTTTACGGGGGATATACAGGGGCGGTATGTCCTCGCCTTGACCTGTAGCGACGGCAGCATGACAAGTGTCGACCAAGTCGTGATCATCGTCGCCACGGGCAACCTGCCTCCCGTAGCCAATGCCGGTGCGGACCACACGGTGACGACCGGACAGCAGGTGATGTTGAACGGGACCGGCAGCAGCGATCCCAATGGCGATCTCCTGACGTATAGCTGGTGCTTAAAAGGCAGGCCGGAAGGAAGTAGCGCCACATTGAGTGGGGCGAACACGGCTCGCCCCACGTTCACGCCCGACATTGCCGGGTCCTATGTCTTCTGCCTCACCGTCAGCGATGGAAATGCAGCCAGTGCGTCCGATCGCGTCGTGGTGGAGGCTCGGCTGCCGAGCTCGGTAGGCGGCGTGCTGCAGGCGTATGTGAAGCGGTCCCATGTGATGTATCCAGATATCAATACCTTTGGCCGGAGCGTGGCCCTCGACGGCAACACGCTCGTGGTAGGGGCCGACGACCCCAGTTGCGCCACCGGCATCAATGGCAACCAAGCCGACACCAGTTGTTTCCGTGCTGGGGCTGTCTATGTCTTCACGCGGACGGGGGAGACGTGGAGCCAGCAAGCCTATCTCAAACCGTCCAACACCAACGGGACCTTCTATTTTGGTGATAGTGTGAGTCTCAGCGGAGACACATTAGCCGTCGGAGCATGGGCTGAATCTGGTTGCGCGCGCGGCGTCAATGGCGATGATCAGAACCAAAACGCCGGTGATCCTTGCGGATCTTCAGGCGCCGTGTATGTGTTTACCCGGAGCGGCAGCACATGGAGCCAGCAAGCGTACCTGAAAGCCTCTCTTCTCGATCCCAACGGCCTTAACCACGAGCGCTTTGGCCAAACGGTCGCCGTCAGCGGAAATACGATTGCCGTCGGTGCACCCGGACAGGGGTTTAGTGAAGGCTGCCCCCCTTGTCTATATTTAGGCGCCGTGTACGTCTTTACGCGCAGTAACGGTCAGTGGACGCAAGAAGCGCTTCTCAGAAGCTCCAATCCTGTAAACCGGTTTGAGGCATTTGGGTACACGGTGGCGTTAGATGGCGACACCGTCGCAGCCAGTAACATTACTGAATCAAGCTGTGCCACCGGTGTCAATGGCGATCAATTCAGTAATCGCACCTGTTACGATACAGGCGCAGTCTATGTATTCACGCGGACCGCTGGCGTGTGGTCCCAGCAGGCCTATGTGAAGGCGTCCAACACAAGTGCGCGCCTGTTTGGATTTGGTCTCGCCGTAAATGGTGATGCCCTGATAGTCGGTGGTCCCAAGGAGCAGAGTTGTGCCACCGGCATCAATGGGAACCAATCAGATACCGGATGCCCTGAAGCAGGCGCAGTGTACATCTTCACCAGAATGAATAACCTTTGGTCTCAGGTCGCGTATGTGAAAGCGCAGTATCCGAATTTGCAGAGCTTTGGGGGGAACTTTGGAAGCCGAGTCGCGTTCGACGGCACCACGCTCGCAGTCAGTGCAGACGACAATAATTGCGCCAGAGGATTTAATCCCTCACCAGTTGCCAACGATTGCGCTTCCTCGGGTGCGGTGTACCTCTTCTCCAGGACTGCGACCAGCTGGGCGCAACGGGCCTATGTGAAGGCATCCAATCCGGGCGCTTTCGATTTCTTTGGGCGCGGAGTCGATCCTGGTGTGAGCGGACTCGCCATCGCCGGGAATACGCTGGCGGTGGGTGCGACAAGTGAAGACAGTTGTGCGACAGGAATTAACGGGAACCAAAATGATAATAATTGTGGCGTAAATCCTTTTACTGCTTTCGGGGGTCCGGATCCAAACCCAGCCATCGGCGGCTCCGGTGCGGCGTATGTGTATGTGATGCAGTAAGAACTATCAGCTTGCGTCTAGATCGTGTTTGATCGGCGGTTCACTTGCCTCTGATTCATCTGCAAGTGATTGAGATCCAACCGGTGAGGACAGATCGGAGCCTATAGCCTCTGGTGCTGGAGCGTTTTCAAATCTCGCAGCCTCTCCCGAGACAGTTAGGGTTAAGAACCCAGCAAGAAAGCTTCGTGGATCTATCGAGAACTATTCAGCGGAATTAGCTTCACGGGCCAGCCCCAAAACCACTAATTTTGCACACGGTAGCGTTCACTGGTATTTTTAGAGGCCGGAACCTCCGGCCCGATTATTAAGAGGGATCAAAGGGATGTTAGGTATTCGCCGTCTCGTCCGATCCATGAAACGCATCGTTTGTTCATTCCTCGTGATCGTTGGCCTAACCACAGAGGTGAGTGCTTGGAATGACTTTGGTCATATGACTATTGGCGCGATAGCTTATGATCACCTTACGCCTAAGGTCCGCACACATGTTGATGCTTTGCTAAGATTGAATCCTTCATACCAAGAATGGGTGGCAGTAATTGCCGAGCAGGATAAAGGCAAAGTCGCCTTCATGAAAGCAGCCACTTGGCCGGACATGATCAAAATCGATGTGCGCTACACCAATGATGGGAATCTACCCAATGGCCCTGATGCAGGACGTAACATCGGTTATGACGACATGCTCATGCACCGCTACTGGCATTTCATCGATAATCCATACTCATCCGATGGGACGGCTCTGCCCGCCCCAGATATGCCCAATGCTCAAACTCAAATCGTGACCTTTCGTGAAACATTACGAGACTCAGGTGCGTCGGACGAATTAAGAAGCTATGATCTTGTATGGCTCCTCCACCTTGTAGGTGATGTGCATCAACCGCTGCATGCCATTACTCGCTTTAGTCAAAAGCAACCCAATGGTGACAAAGGAGGTAACGATGTCAGGGTGTGTACCACGGCAACAGACTGTGGAGGGAAATTACATCGCTTTTGGGATGACTTGTTAGGAACGAGCGAAGATTACAAGGCGGCGATGGCTCAAGCTAAGACTCTGGCGCCTGTTGAGCCTAAACTTGCCGCGATCTCTGACGAAGCCATCTGGGTTCAGGAAAGTTTCCGAGCGGCAAAGCAGGCCGCGTATGCCACACCCATTGGTCCGGATGAAGGACCGTACAATCTGAACGAGACTTACAAGGCGGCGGCAAGAGAAGTGGCAGAGCGCCAAACAGCCCTGGCCGGCATTCGTCTGGCACATCTACTCAATGAAGCTTTGAATTGATTCAACATGGCGTCAAGCGGAAGCCTAATCGGCTATTCGACTTCCTGCAGCTTGATCAGATTCGTTCCTCCAGGTTTTCCAATGCTCGTGCCCGAGAGGATCACGATGCGCTCGCCGGTCTTGGCCAATCCTTCTGCCTTGAGCCGGCGTTCGGCTTCGTGCACGCGCTCATCGGTTTGAGCGATCTGCTGCATCGTATGAGGCTGCACGCCCCAATAGAGCGCCATCTGCCGTCGCACGGGTTCAAGCGGGGTAAAGGCGATGATTGGCGCTGCGGGGCGCTGCTTGGAGATCAAGCGGGCGGTGTTACCAAGTTCACTGAAGGCCACAATCGCAGTGGCTGTCGTCGCCGCTGCGGCGGACGACGCGGCGGTGCAGATCGCTTCCGGAAGGGTCATATTGCCGAAGTCGCCCTGACGTTTTAGCACGATGCCTGGCTCGCACCCCTCCTCGGCCGCTCGAATGATGCGGTCCATGACTTGGACCGTTTCCATCGGATGGGCGCCGATCGCCGTTTCAGCCGACAACATGACGGCGTCTGTGCCGTCGAAGACCGCATTGGCGACATCGGATGCTTCCGCTCGCGTCGGACGCAAATGCTGCGTCATGGACTCCAACATTTGGGTGGCCGTGATGACCAGCCGGCGGCACCGATTGGCCTCTGCGATGATGCGTTTCTGGAGCAGCGGAACCGCTTCGGGACCCATTTCGACACCGAGGTCGCCGCGCGCGATCATCACGCCGTCGGCCTCCTCCAAAATGGCCTCAAGACAGGTGATGGCCTCCTGCCGTTCCACTTTTGCGATGACGGGAATACTGCCGCCGCATCCCGCGATGAGTGTCTTTGCTGCACGAACGTCGTCGGCCCCGCGGACAAACGACAGCGCAACATAATCGACTCCTTGCTCGACCCCGAATCGAATGTCCTCCCGGTCCTTGTCGGTCAGTGTCGGTGCGCTGACGCGCGTGCCGGGCAGATTGATGCCTTTGTGAGAGGTGACCGTCCCTCCGACGACCACGTGGCAATCCAAATGGCCTCCACTGATCTGTTCGACGGCCAGCTCGATGAGGCCGTCATTGATGAGGATCCTGGCGCCTGGCCTTACATCCCTGGCCAGGTGCGGATAGGTGACGGGAATTTCCTGAACGCTGGAAGACGAAAGCGATTGATGGCCAAGTTGTCCGCCGGATCGCGCCAGCACTGTCTGCAACCGCACGGGCTGGTGTTCACGCAATACGATCCCCCCCTCGGCGACCTCGCCGACACGGATCCTCGGTCCTTGGACATCTTGAATGATCGCGACGGGAGCCCGACAGTGGTCTGCCGCTTCGCGAATGGTCTTGATGGCAGCGGCATGCGACGCGTGCGTGCCGTGGGAAAAGTTCAGGCGGGCGGCATTCATGCCCTGTTCGATCAGCCGGATCACTGTGTCCAGATGATCGCTGGCGGGCCCGATCGTACAGACGATTTTTGCTTTACGCATCTGAGTTCCTCAGGTATTGACAAGAGAAGCACAGAGGTCCAAAAGATGCTACACGAACCTTCCATTCTCGCCGGAGGAGACCGCAGCCGGCGCATTAGTGAGGGAGCATGCAGATTACCACAAATCAACTCGATTTCGTGACGATTGAAGGACTTTTGGCCTATGCGAAAGATTTCGCGGGGCGTCCTCCCGCCGCCGATGTGAAACCACCCGCTCCGCCGCCTTCAACGGAAGACCGGATCAAGTTGGCGCACGCGGCCATGGACCGTCTCCGGCGTTTTGTGCAGGAGGCGCAAAGCGGATTTACAGGTGCCGCGGCCTACCGCGCGGCGCGCCGCGCAGTCCTCGAAGAAGCCTGCGGCGGCGATGAACTCGTCTTCTACGCCGCCTGGAACCGCTTGGTGGCGGAAGGGGCGATGCAACCTCTGCTGCGTGCGCCGATCGGATCCGTACTCAAGCCTGCTCACCGCCGGCCGGTCGCGATCGTGCCCCGCGTCCAGCTTACGCCTCAACTCGCGGAGGGGCGCATCGTGCTCGATCTGGGCGACGACCGCTTCTGGCTGCTGCCTCGCGATCTGGCGGACCGGACGCTCCTCTTCACGATGCGGCATGGCATTTCTCGTGTGGAGAGCAAGACGCATCGCGTGGGCCAACGTTTGTCCAATCAGCTCGACGAGGAGCGTGGCGTCCCACGAGCCGATGCCGTGGGGTCCGCGCTGGCTCGTATGGTAGGGGTCGTCGGACAACAGCTTGACTTTCTGCATCTGACAAATTATCTCGACCCGCGCCGGTTCCTTCATTTCATTAGCCACAGTCCCAATACCCGTCAGCTCTATCAACGGGTCGTCCGTGCGCTCAGTCCGGCGTCCGATTCGCATCCGGAGCCCATGTTCGAGCATGCCCTCGAATCGTCGGATTTTGGATGGATCACCGGCGTCGCAAAAGCCGCGGAGACTGAAGCGCTTGCCAAGGCCTTCGGCGTGGAGGTCTCGACCGCCAAGCGGCTCGTCAAAGATCCCTTGTACTGCTATCCGGGGGGTAACTCCTTCTTCGACCTCTACGTCGACGTTATCGACGGCCTGCATGGGTTGGGGGAAGCCCATCGCGGCCAGGTGGCCTGCTTGTATACGCATAGCTCGACGCTCCGCGCGTTGATGATTTATTTGGATGCTCGTCCCTTTCACGAAGCGTTCACGGAATTCAGCGACTACAAGGAAAGCCAGGACAACGTCGTGCTTTTGACGTATGAACAGGGCCGGTTATCCGGGTATTCCACCGCCGTCGGCCTCTCGGAGCGCGAGCGGGCGGCGCGTGAAAACTGGGTGTCACTCGAGCGCGTGAGAAAAGACAGCGTGACGCTGAAGCCTCGGCAGGTCAAACGCATCGTGGCGCTCGTATCCGGCGGAGATTTCGCCGGCGCCGGCGCGGCCCTGAAAGAAATCCGGGTCGCCGGACAACGTTATGGACTCAAAGTGCATTTCGTTCGGCATGGATTCCTGGGGCTCGCGAACAACTGGATCGAAACGGTAACCGAGGAAGACACGCGCGGCATGAGCAGTCATGCGAGCAGTCCGATTGGCAGCAGCCGGTTCGAGGATTTCAAGGAAGAGGGTGTGCAGCAGGCGGCGATGCGAAATCTTCAACCCTATCTCGACGACGCGGCGGTCATCATTCTGGGTGGCGACGGCAGCTTGCGGGGCGCGAGGGCGGTCTATGAAGGGTTCGGTGTCCAAGTCGTCGGCCTTCCCGGCACCATCGACAACAACATCGAAGGCACGATCTCGTTGGGCTACCATTCGGCCGTTGCGCTGGCCGATCAGTCGATCGAGTCGCTGAAGGCGACCAGTGCGGCCATGGGAAGCATTTTCTTCGTCGAAGTCATGGGCGCCGGTTCTGGCCATCTGGCTCTCGGCTGCGCGTATCAGGCGCGGGCAGAAGGCTTGTTGGTGAATGAGCATCCGGATCCGGATGCCTATATCGACGACATCATCCTCGGCACCTTGAAGCGGACGTTGGGCGTGCCGAACAAGAGCCATTTGTTCGTGGTGGCGGAACGTACACCGCACCGACATCACCGTGAAGGGGGGGTGCACGGCTTGGTGGACTATGTGGCCGGCGTCATTGCGCAATGGCCTCAGCGGCAGGGCCGCGACAATAAATATCCGCTTACGCTCGCGACCAAGGCGACGATACTCGGGCACACACTCAGGGGGGCAAAACCTGTTCCTGAAGACAAGGCGATCGCCCAGCATCTGGCCTACGAAACCGTGCAACGGTTGGTCGAGCGTCCGGAGGAGGTCGTGGGCTGTATGATGGCCTATCGTGAGCGCGGAACTATTGAAGCCATTCCGCTTCACGCGGTGGCACCGAAGCAGTTCGATTGGGACCTGTTTGCCAGAATGCATGGGAACGCCTCTTAATCAGGCGGGCGTGACAGGACAAGGTCGTGTCAGCGGGTTGTTCGCGTGTTGAGGGGAATCTCCAGGGCGAGCTCAGTGGCAGACGGATCTGGATTCGCGACGTAAGTGGCCTGTTCTGCCGTGATTGATGAAAGTTCCGCCACCTGACCGCTTGATCCGCGTCCGGTCATGACCGCTTCCTGGCGTGTGATGGGACCGAAGGGGACTCTCGAGAGACGAACGATCAATCGGTCCGATGCTCCCGGCACGGTCATCTGTTGGGGCTGGCCCGCGGCGGTTTTCAACGACATGTGACCGGTCTCTTTGGCAGGAAGCAGGAGCTCGGGCAACGAGACGCCGGCTCTCCTCCATATCTGAACATACGCGTCCTGATTGCTTTCCAACTTCAATGTGACCGTCCCGGCGTCAGTTGCAGCCGTCGACGCATCCACTTCGCGCTCCTGTCCATTGCTCTCGCGAATGACGAAGCTATACCGGAGCGCCAGTGGCTTCACCACCGACGGCCTCTCGGGCGCTGTTCGCCCCAGGGCAAATCGATCGGTCTTCTGCGCCGACTTCGCTTCTTTTTCTTGAGCCCTGACGCCAACCTCGGAGGCTGGGATCTGCCCATAAAACAGTGCCCGCGCGGATGGGCCGGTCGCGGCTCCCTCACCACTCTGCGCCTGGATGTGGACATCCAACCCTGAGGCAGGGGCAGAGGCCGCCGGCCGGCGATCTGCTGAAGAAGCCGGCTCTTCTGTGGACTTGGCGAGCTTCTGCGCCTCCTTCTGCCGAGGCGGCTCTCGCTTCTCGCCTTCCTCCACACCTGAGCGAGATCCCTCCGGGGGCCGGGACACGTCTGTTCGTTCTCGAGTGTTCAAGGGCTTAGGCAGGGCATCTTTGGGCGCCGAGCCGACCGGCGGAGCAGCCTTCGATCGTTTAGCTTCCCTATCTTCTGGCGGCGCTTGCATCGGAGGAGTCGACTGCGGCGCTGTCGATTCATCCGGTGGCCTTCCTTCTTCAAGGGCTGCGCTTTCGGAGGCTTGGCGCAAGCTCTGCTGATAGACGTTGAGACCCAGGATGACCGCAAACACGCCCACGACAGCCCCGCCGACCCAAGCAAGGCCGGGCCGGCTCGCGAAGCGATCCAGCCAAGATCGCCAACCGCGCGCCCCGGGAGGCTGAGCCAAGGCGTGAAGCAATTTCCGGCGAACGGCCGGATCGGCCAGCAGGTCTTTCAGCGCCTGTTCATCGGCGAGGGCATTGAAGAGTTGCTGGTCGTGGAGCGCGGCGGCATAGAGTTGTTCACGTTCTTCAGCCGTGAGCGTATCGGCGGAAAATCCGCCCAACAGCTTTTCCAGTTCGTGCTCAGCCATGAGTTATTCCCAACTGCCGCCCATAAGCGCCATAAGCTGCTTCCGGCACCGCAGATCCCAGGTGTAGATGGTATTGATGGACGTCTGTCCCATCAGCGTTTGAATTTGGGGAAAGCTCTTTCCTTCCAGTTTCCATCGGAACAGCTCCCGACACCGCACGCCGAGTTGTGCCAAGGCGGCCATCAGCCGCTCCACGCGCTGCCTCTGATCGAGCTGCGTCTCGGGCGAGGCGTCAGGCGTGGCAAGGGAGAGATCGTCGACCGATTCCTGATTATACTCGCCGCGGCGAAGCGCCTTGCGGTGGGCATCGAGCATCTTGTATCGAAGCACTTGGAAGGCGAGTGGAACTAGGTCAGTGAGATCGGTTACATGGGCGTATTTTTCGTGAAGCAGAAACAGGACCTCCTGCGTCACGTCCTCCGCCTGTTCCTTCGATGTCCGTAATGTCGCAAACGCCAGGATCCTTTCACGGAGGGACGCGAGGATGGAGTCACGATCCATGGCCTACCTGTCAAAAGGGCGTCACCTTGCTGGTTGCGCTGTCGGGCGAATCCGCAGCTTGTCCTCTACGGTGACTGCGGCCGTTTCTCCAGCAGGGCCTCAAAGGATTTGAACGCGACGCCAAGCGCTGTGCACACCGCATACTGCCTGTCGAATCGATTGGTGGTGCGGATGAGTTGGCCAATCGTACGGAACGCCAGACGTCCCCAGGCAGCCACATGCATGACCGATAACGGATAGTCGGTCCCGAAGAGCAGGCGATGATGGATCTCGGGATGGCGGCGCAAATGAAGCAGCATGCGAAAACGGTTGGGCAACGTCAGCGCCGAGATATCGGCGTAAAAATTCGGATATCGCTTCGAAAAATCCAACAGCACGGGAAGAAACCGCTCGTAGAGCATCAACCCGTAACTACAGGCATGGGCGGCGATTACGGTCACGCCTTCGTCCAGCGCGATTTCGAGCCGGGTCGGATCTCCCACCGATTGATCCTTGCCGATCAGGCTGAACTCATATCCCACGTGACTTAAAAACGGCAACCGGCGTTCCGCGAGCGCCCGGTAAAACCGCCTGTATTTGGCATCGGCAGGATTGAACTGTTGCGCGTTCGGCAGCACCTTCACCAGGACCGCGCCTGCATCAGCGCAACGATGAACTTCGTCCACCGCATCGCTCCGTTGGGGGTTGATGGAGACGCCGGGGAGGAAGTCGTCCGGATGTGCTCTCGCGGTGGCGAGCACATACTCGTTGCTGATCAGGAAATGGGTCTCTTCCTTGGCAAGCTGGCCGTTGTGATCGTAAACGCCGTCCATGCCGAGGAGGACGGCTTGTCGTACGTGTTTGGATGCACGCAGTTCCGTGAGCAGGTCGTCCACATATTTCCGGTTGGCTTGGCGCGGATTGTGAGGTGACAGTCCGTGTTTCCACAGCAGGAACCGAAAGAGCGGACTCTTGAGCATGTGCGGCGAAATGTAGCAGCCGTTCTGCCCCTCCGGCAGCGCCGCGAGATGCACATGGCAATCAATCAGGGATCGTTCGACCATACAGGGAGAATCTCACATCTCAGCTTTCAAATCTTAGCGCGCTCGGATCACATTCGGGTCGGATTGAAAATCGAGATCATGTCTGCGCGCTCAGTCGTTCCATCGCAATGCGCTTCAGGGCCCGCAGATCCATCTTGCCGGTCCCGAGGACCGGCAAGGCATCGACTTTGACAAAATTGCCGCGCGGGGGCATGAACAAATTCGGGAGGCCGTTCGACGACAGCTGGCCAAGAATTTCCGGAATGCGCGCGTCGTCTATCGTATGCAGGACCGCGAGCTGTTCGCCCTTGCGGTCGTCGGGAATGCCGGTCACCGCAAACACCTGCGTTTCGCTTTGGACAGTCTGGTGCAGCGCTTCTTCCACCTTGCCATGCGGCACCATTTCTCCGCCGATTTTCGAAAAACGCGAGAGACGATCCGTGATCGTCAAGAAGCCGTCGTCGTCGAGCATGGCGATGTCGCCGGTGATGTACCAGCCATCACGCATCACGCTCGCCGTCAGGTCTTCACGCCTTAGGTAGCCGGTCATCACGTTGGGGCCTCGGACGAGCAACATGCCCGGTGATCCCGGGGGTAGAGGCGTAAAACTGTCAGGATCGACGATTCTGACCGAGATGCCCGGCAGGGGCTGACCGACGGTTCCTCGCCGTGACGCCGGCTGATAGTAGCCAGCGGCTCGAAAGTCCGGGCAATTGACGGCGATGACGGGCGCACATTCGGTCACCCCGTAGCCTTCAATCGGTTCGATGCCGAATCGATCTTTGAACGCCTCATAGAGCCGTAAAGGCAGCTTCTCAGCGCCGGTGAGGACAACCCGCAAGGAGCTGAATTGTTCCGGCGTGCACCGGCGGAGATAGAGCTGTAAAAAGGTCGGCGTCGTGACGAGAAACGTGATCCTCTGCCGGCGGATCAACTCTCCGATCGCGGCCACGTCGATCGGCGACGGATGGAACACCAGGGCGGCGTTGTTGAACATGACGAACCAAAACACCAGATAGCCGAACGAGTGAAAGAACGGCAGGATGCCGAGCACCCGTTCCTGGTGGTACAGATGCAACACCTGAGTGGCGCCCTGCGCGTTCGCATCCACACTGTAATGAGAGAGCATTACGCCCTTCGGCTCTCCCGTGCTGCCGCTGCTGAAGATAATGGTGGCGAGTGCGTCGACGGACAGGGGAGTGTCTTGGCCGCACGCCTTTTCAATCACTCGCATCGGAGTAAGGAAGCCGAGCAAGGCCGCGAGCCATTTGTCCCTTCGACTGATGGTTTCCGCCAGGTCTTCTATCCAGATGATGGCCGGCCCAGCCGGCAATTCCAGCTTGGCTTTCTCGACAAAGGCACGGCTCGTGACCACGGTCCGCAAACCCGCCTGCCGGACCGCGGCTTCCAGACCGATGCGGCCGACCGTATAGTTGAGGTTCACGCTGGTTTTTCCGCAGAGCGGCGCCGCAACATTTGCAAGGGCGCCAGCGACACTGGGAGGAAGCAGAATGCCGACATGACGTTGGCCCTGCCACGAGGCACGTAACCCTCTTGCCAGGGCAATTGATCCGATCAGCGCCTGCGCCGCGGATACATGGGGCCGACGGTGATCCGCCATGACGAAGCGAAACGGGCGGCGTCTCATCGTACGGATGAATTCCCGATGTAACGGATGACGATCCGGCTTGCGCAAAGCCCAAGCCGCTTCCCCCAGCGCTCGAATGGCGTTGCGCAACTCGTGTGCCGGCGTGTGAGGCGGCAGCGGCGGACCGAACGAGACCGTCACGGGGTAGGGCACGCGTTCCGGCAATTTCCAGACGAATCGGCCACGCTCAAAGCTGAAGACGCTGCCCCACACGCGGTCGAGGTGAACCGGCATGATCGGCGCCGACCGGCCTTTCATGATGCGTTCGAAACCCCGACGGAACGGCAGCATTGTCCCCGTCCTCGTGATTTGACCCTCGGGGAAGAGGCAGACGAGATCTCCCCTGTCGATCGCCGCACCTGCCTCACGCAGGGCACGCAAGACCATGCGCAGGCCGCCGTAGGAAGAAATGGGAATGACGCCGAACAGCTTCATCAACGGCTTGAACAGCGGCTGCTCGGCATATTGGGCGTCCACGACGAACCGGACGTGCCGATCGAGACTGGCGATCAACAGCAGGCCGTCGATGAACGACACATGATTGGGCACGAGCAGCGCTCCGCCGGCCTTTGGCACATGTTCGTGGCCCACGATCCGCAAGCGGTAAAGGCTGTTCGTCAGGATGACAAGCACTGCCCGCAGCAACGCTTCCGGTAATAACCGCAGTGCCCAGGCGGTGCCGAGGACGGTGAACGCCGCGGTGGCCGTAAAGATGCCTGTCGTGGGTACCCCCGTGCTCGCGAGCGCCCCGGCGCCGAGTGATCCCAACAGAATGCCTGTGAACACACAGGTGTTCTCGAATGCGATCACCGATCCTCGCCGATCGTGCGGGGCTCGCCATTGGATTAACGCATTGAGCGGGACGAAGATCAGGGCGCTAGACGTGCCAAGGAAGACCATGAGTGCCAATGTCGCCGTGAAGCCGGGAGCGGTGAGGCCGAGGACAGCCAGCATCGCGGCGACGCCTGCTGCGCCAAGTGGAATCAAACCGTATTCGACCCGCGCCTTCGACAGACGCCCAACCCATCGCGCGCCAACGCCGATCCCGATCGACAGCATCATGAGCGGGAGACCGGATTGCCAGTCGGACACCAACAGCACCGCTTTCGCGTAGACTAGGATGTTTTGGGCGAAGAGACTTGCGATCGTCCAGAAAAAGACGGCGCCGCAGATAGCCAGCCGCAGCATGCGGTCGCGGGCGATGGCGGACCAGGCGCCCCGCAGGGTATTCATCACCCCGCCTTCCGCACGTGCCGGCGGAACGGGCGGTATCGTCCAGGCCGAGCCGAATCCGACCAACGCCAGGGCGGTGAGCAGCAGTGGTGCCACCCACACGGCTGCTCCAGTGAGAGACATCAAAATGCCGGGGGCTGCGGTGCCGGTCAAAATGGCAAAAAACGTCCACATCTCGAGTTGACCGTTGCCGGCTGCCAAACGTTCATGTGGTAGCAGCTCCGCAAGAATTCCGTATTTCGCCGGGCTGAAGAGCGCGCTGTGGACACCCATTCCGGCAAGGACGATCAGCGGAAGAACGCCTCCGGCAGGATTGATCCAGAGGGCGAC